>JAEEGF010966871.1_pt1 | contig 19174 bp, 16 predicted proteins | sample 9134171 | NCBI WGS metagenome assembly JAEEGF01 (sample SAMN16246542, study PRJNA631951) | gut metagenome | biome: gut microbiome; feature: rumen; material: AP-attached | host: Bos | place: Iran: Karaj | collected 2018-10
TACGGCTTCGACAGCTTCTCCTGCGGAGTAATCAGCAGCGTCCACACCCAGAGCCCCGACATCGCTATGGGCGTCGACCTCGAGGGAGCGGGAGACCAGGGCCTCATGTTCGGCTACGCCTGCACCGAGACCCCCGAGCTCATGCCCCTTCCCATAAGCCTCGCGCACAGGCTATCCAGAAGGCTCACCGACGTGCGCAAGGACGGGACCATAGGCTATCTCAGACCAGACGGCAAGACCCAGGTCACCGTCGAGTATGACGCCGCCGGCAAGCCCGTGCGCGTCGACACCGTGCTCATCTCTGCCCAGCACGACCCGGAGGCCACACAGGAGCAGATAAGGGCCGACCTCATGGAGGCCGTGGTAAAGCCCATCATCCCCGAGGGGCTGCTCGACAGCGCTACCAGGTTCTACGTCAACCCGACCGGCCGCTTCGTCATCGGAGGGCCGCACGGCGACTCCGGCCTGACCGGAAGGAAGATCATCGTCGACACCTACGGCGGCTACGCCCGCCACGGCGGCGGATGCTTCTCCGGAAAGGATCCCACAAAGGTAGACCGCTCCGCCTGCTACATGGCCAGATACGCCGCGAAGAACGTCGTGGCCGCCGGCCTCGCCGAGAAGTGCGAGCTGCAGCTCGCCTACGCCATCGGCATGGCCGAGCCCGTGTCCATCATGCTCGACAGCTTCGGGACCGGCGTCCTGCCCGACGAGAAGCTCGCCGACATAGTCGCCGAGTGCTTCGACTTCAGGCCCGCCTCCATAATCAGGACCCTGGACCTCAGAAAGCCCATCTACCGCGCGACCAGCAACTACGGCCACTTCGGCCGCGAGAACTGCGGCTTCCGCTGGGAGATGACCGACATGGCCGAGACCCTGAAGAGGGCCGCCAGATAGGAGAGGCTCTGCCCGGGAATGCGCCGGAAAGGAGCGCGCTCCCGGAAGAAAGCGCTATAATGACGCCGAAGAAGGCCCCCGCTCGCGCGGAGGCCTTCTTTCTTTGTATCTTCTGTATCTGTCTTTTTCAGCCGTCCCGGCTTAGCGAGGGAAAGCAGCGCGCCGGGCGGGACCGGTCTTTCCCGCTACAAGAACCTGTCGTGCAGCGGATAGAGCCCGTAGACCTTGTTCAGGTCAGAGCTGTACAGAGCTCTGGCGCCGTCCTCGCTGATTATGACCATGCGCCTGCCGTCCTCGAGCGGTTCTCCGCCGGGAACGCCGGCGGAGAAGCTGTTCTTCAGCACGATGTGTTCGTCACCGCTGGTGTAATCCACGGTGATCGGGCCCTCGTAGAGTCCGTCCGCGCTCTTTCCGGTGACGATCCATACGATGCGGGGCTCGGCCTGCCTCAGGCACTTCTCCCAGAATTCACCGGCGGGCACATCGTTCTTGAAATCGCTCGTGAAGATCGAGCTGTAATACTTCTCCTTATCGGACGGATCGGTCAGATAGCAGTACTGGATGCCCTTGCCGCTGCGCTGATTGCCGTCGTACTCTCCGAGATAGAAGTCCGTCTTCTCCCCGTCCCTGTGGACTCCGAGCTTCCTGCCGTCGGGGAGCTCTACGCGGAGCAAGGCGCTGCTGTAGTTCCTTGCCTGAGTGAGACGATCGTAGACCTTGTTGTTCTCCATGTAGTTCCTGAGGTTGCCGAGATCCTTCGCGTCGATGAGCGCGGCGAAGTCCTCGTTCAGGAAATCGGATATTATCGACTGGGCCTTCTCGTTCTTGATGACGTCGTACTCCTCGCTGAGGGGCTGCGATATCTCCTTGGGGAAGTTCACGCTGGCCTTGAGGAAGATCATGGACGCGGTCGAGGTGTCGAGCTGCTCGTGCGCCCTGGTCATCGCCCTGCCGAAGATGTCGCTGACGACCGGAAGCACCATATCCGTCATGTCGGGATATTCCTTGATGATCTCCTGCGCGAGCTCGAGCGGTTCGTCGTAGCCGTCCGCCGCGAGCTCCTCGAGCCACCGCATGTTGACTCCCTTGATCCCCTCGGTGATGGCCTCGTCGTCGAGCCCGCTCCCGAGCGCGGCCTTGTACGTGTGGATGGCTTTCTCGTAATCGCCTTCGGCGACGATCTTATCGACCTCGGCGTTCAGTTTCTTGAGCTTGACCGGGGCGGAATTGTCGTAAAAGTACCAGCCGGCGGCGCCCGCGATGAGCAGGGCGACGAGCGCGATGATCAGCGGCTTTTTGCTCTTCGGCTTCGCGGCCTTCCTGGCAGCCTCGGCGGCAGCGGCGGCTGCCTTAGCTTCTTCCTTTGCCCTGGCGGCCTCCTCCTTCGCCTTCTTTTCCTCCTCCTCGGCGACGAGCGCGGCGGCGGGTCCGCTCAGTATGGAGCCGTCGGGCTCGGATGACGGAGCTGCCTCCGCCGCCGCCTCCATGAGCTCCTCAGCCTTGTCCTCGGCGGCGGCGCTCAGCTCGCCCGCCTCCTCGGCGAATTCCTCAGCTTCCTCCTCGATCAGCTCGGCAAATCCCTCGGCGTCATCAACCGCCGCAGCGGCGACGTCGGGGACTCTGGTTCCGCAGAACGGGCAGAAACGGCTGCCCTCGGGAAGCTCCTTTCCGCAATTGATGCAAAACATAGTGCGCTCCTCACATGATATATCTTTCGCGTCTTCAGGGCGGGTCAACCTGCCCTTGCTTCTCGACCGGACGCCCCGGGCTCCCGCGTTCAGAGCGGGCGGAGCTATCCGTTCTCATGATATATTTTACTACATTTTCGGCGTTTCTGCGCACAAAAAGGGCGGAGCCCTTCAGCTCCGCCCCTCGCCTGACTGTTCTTATCCCGTTCAGCCGCCCTTCATGCTTCGGGCCGCTGCCCGGCGCCTGCCCCTAGTAGTTCTCCTCGCGGATCTCGAAGTAGCTCTGCGGATGAGCGCAGGTCGGGCAGAGCTCGGGAGCCTCGGTCCCGACGGCGATGTGTCCGCAGTTGCGGCACTCCCAAACCTTGACCTCGCTCTTCTTGAAGACCTCCTGAGCCTCGACGTTCTTCAGGAGCGCGCGGTATCTCTCCTCGTGCACCTTCTCGATGGCTCCGACCTTGCGGAACTTGTCGGCGAGCTCGGGGAAGCCTTCGGCCTCTGCGGTCCTGGCGAAGCCCTCGTACATGTCGGTCCACTCGAAGTTCTCGCCCTCGGCTGCGGCGAGGAGATTGTCGGCGGTGCTGCCTATTCCGCCGAGCTCCTTGAACCACATCTTGGCGTGCTCCTTCTCGTTCTCAGCGGTCTTGAGGAAGATCGCGGAGATCTGCTCGAAGCCCTCCTTCTTGGCGGTGGAAGCGAAATAGGTGTATTTGTTTCTGGCCTGAGATTCTCCGGCGAAGGCCGCCTCGAGGTTCTTCTCGGTCTGGGTCCCTGTGTACTTGCTCATGATCTTTCCTCCTGATATGTAAACTGCGGTGATCGGCTGCTGCTTCGCGGCGGCGTGCCCGAAGCCGCGGCTCAGGGCGCATCGCCCCTCCGCGATGACATTTAATTATATCGCCGCGCCGAGCCGTCAGTCCAGACTAACCAAGATGAACGCGCTCCCGCGCATTAAAACAGGGCGGAGTCTCCTCCGCCCTGCCGTACGGCTTAAGCTTCGCGAAGCACCTTTCAAGCGCTACTTGCTGAACATCACCTTTCCGCCGATGACGGTCATGCGGCAGTCGCAGACGTTCTTGATGTCAGCGACCGGGTCGCCGCCGTAGACGGTGAAGTTGGCCTTCTTGCCCGGCTCGATGGTGCCGTGGGTCGCGGAGACCTGGCAGAGATCGGCGGCGTTGACGGTGCCCGTCTTGAGGGCGTCCCAGGGCTCCATGCCGTCCTCGACCATGAGGACCATCTCGTAGGCGGTCCTGTCGTGGAAGTTGAACGGAGTGCCCGCGTCAGTGCCCAGAGCGATCTTGACGCCGGCCTTGTAGGCCTCGTAGAAAGACTTCTTGTGAGCCTCGAAGGCGCCGTTGACCTTTCTGACAGCCCATTCGGGGATGCCGGCCTCGACGCCGTTGACCTTGATCCAGTACATGGCGGAGAGGGTCGGCACGAAGAACACATCGTGCTCCTTCATCCAGTCGTAGCACCAGTCGTCGAGATAGAAGCCGTGCTCGATGGAGTCGATGCCCGCTCTGAGCGCGTTCTTGATGCCGGTATTGCCCTGGGCGTGAGTGCAGGTCCTCTTTCCGACCTTGTGAGCCTCCTCGATGGCGGCCCTCATCTCCTCCTCGGTGAGCTGCGGGGAACCCGGCTCGACGCCGTTGGTCATGACGCCGCCGGTGGCCATGAGCTTGACCCAGTCGGCGCCGGCTCTGAGCTGCTCTCTGGAAGCCTTGCGGGCGTCGTCGGGGCCGTCAGCCTCGCGGCCCATGCTCCAGCCGTGCCCTCCGGTCATGCAGATGTTCTTTCCGGACACCTGCATCTCGGGGGCGAAGATCTTGCCCTTCTTCTGGGCGTCCCTGAGCTCGATATCGTAGTACTTCGCGCCGCCCACGTCCCTGATGAAGGTGACGCCGGTCTCGATGTGCTTTCTGCAGTTCTCGAGGGCGTTGACGATGGTGGCCACGTCGCCGATGTTTCCGCCGCCGTCGGGCTCGCCGCTCATGAGGATGTGGGTGTGGCAGTTGAAGAGTCCGGGGCTTACGAAGTTGCCGCCGAAATCGACGACCTCGGCGCCCTCGGGAGCCTTGAGATCGGCTCCGACCTCGCAGATGACGCCGTCCTCGGTGAGGATGGAGCCCTTGAAGATCTTCTCGTTCACCACGTCGATGATGTTGCCGTTTGTAAAGAATACCTTGCCCATGGGTGTGTACCTCCTTGATATTTGTGACTGCGGCACAACGGCCGCGCAAATGATTTGTTGGGTATAGCTTAATATACCTTTTGCAGGCGCGAAATGCAATAAAAAAGAGGCGCCGGCAGGCGCCCCTCGTGTTTAACTGTTTCTCAGCCCCGCGCTAAGCCAGGGACGGGCGTTCAGCCCCGAGCGTCTTCGAGCGCCTTCAGTATCCTCTCCGCGCACTCCTCGGGCGCGCAGCCCGAGTCGATCTCGAGATCGGCGAAACTCCTGTAGAGCGGCTCTCTCTCGCGGTAGAGCTCCGAGGCGCTGCCGCCCCTGAGCACGGGGCGTCCCTCGATCCCGAGCTCTCCGGGATCCCTCTTCAGCCAGAAGATGACCCCGCCCGGGTGAAGGCTTTCGTAGTTCGCTCTCCTGAGCACGCATCCGCCGCCGGTCGTGATGACCGCGCCGCGGAGCGTCCCGAGCTCCGCGAGGACCCTGCACTCGCGGTCTCTGAGCGCGTCCTCGCCGTCCTTTACGAATATCTCTCTGGGCGTCCTGCCTTCTCTCTCTTCGATGATGGTGTCGGAGTCGTAGAGAGGCCTTCCTGTGAGCTTCGCGAGCACTGCGCCAACGCTGCTCTTCCCGCTGCCGGGCATGCCGATGAGCACGATGTTCTTTCCGGCCGCCGCGCTTCCGGAAGCACCACCTTCGGAAGCGGTCCCGCCGCCGGGCGCCGCAGCGCCTTTGGATGAAGCCGCGCCTAGGCTGCGCTGGTAGTCCTTTCCGAGATCCATCAGTGTCCTGAAGAGCTCGCGGCCGTAGCCTGAGATCTCCGGCGGAAGAGCCGCCGCGACGGACTCGAGCTTCTTCGATTCCCTCACGGGGTCGTAGGTCGGAAGCCCGTTGGCGCTCTTGTATCTGGCGACCTCGAGCGAGACCTCCATCCTCTCCCTGAAGAGCTCTATGAGCTGAGAGTCGATCTTATCGAGTTTTTCCCTGCATTCCTTAAGGTCCATATATCCCCCGCGGCTCTCTTCAGAGCTGCTTCTTTCTCTCGAGCCACGCGTCAAGCACGGCTATGGCCGCGGCCGCCTCGACCGCGGGCAGCGCCCTCAGCGCCACGCAGGGGTCGTGCCTGCCGCGCACGGTGAGCTCCTTCTCCTCCAGGGTCTTCATGTCCACGGTCCTCTGCGGGAGGGCTATGGAGGGCGTCGGCTTGAACGCCGCCCTGAAGACTATGGGCATGCCGTCGCTTATGCCGCCGAGTATGCCGCCGGCGTTGTTGGTGAGCGTGATAACGCGCCTGTTCTTCGCCATGCTCGAGGCAGGCTTTGGCGCGTAAGCCGCGAAGGGGTCGACGCTCTCAGCCCCGGACGTCTCACCGGCGCCGCCCGCCGTCCGCGCATCGCTCGCGCAGTCCGGGCCGCCTTCCTCGACCGCGGCGAACTCGTCGTTGTTCTCGCTTCCGCGCATGGAAGCGGCGGCGAAGCCCGCGCCGAACTCGACGCCCTTTACCGCGGGTATGCCGAACACCGCTGCCGCGATGCGGTTCTCCATCCCCCCGAAGATCGGGTCTCCGAGGCCCGCGGGGACGCCCTCGACGCTGCACTCCACGACTCCGCCGAGCGAATCGCCCGCCGAAGCCGCCTTTATCAGCGCGGCCTCCATCGCAGCCTCGTCTGTCTCGCCTCCGACGCTCACGATGCGGGAGCTGATAGTTATGCCCTCAGCCCTGAGCAGCTGTATGGCTATCCCTCCCGCGGCGCAGAGCGGCGCCGTGAGCCTCGCGGAGAAGTGTCCTCCTCCCGAGGCGTCCTGATGCCCGAAGTACTTGATCTCGGCGGTGTAGTCCGCGTGACCGGGTCTCGGGGTGTATCTCATCGCGTCGTAATCGGACCTGCGCGCGTCGTGGTTGTGGATCACGACCGTGACGGGGGTCCCGGTGAAGACGTCATCCTTTATGCCGGAAAGGAACTCGGGCAGGTCGGGCTCACGCCTCTGCGAGGCCATGATGCCCCTGCCCGGCGCGCGCCTCGACATGAAGGCGCAGAGCTCGTCATAGTCGAGCCTGCTCCCCGCGGGGACGCCCTCAAGCGTGACGCCGACCGCGGCGCCGTGCGACTCTCCGAAGAGCGTTATCCTGAAGTTATCTCCGTAGCTGCTGCCCAATGGATGGCCTCCCGCGCCCGGATCCGGCGCGCCTTATCTCTCGTTTACGAGCTTGCCGCTGATGTGCTCCGGCTCTATCTCGAAGAGCAGGGTGCGCCACGCGGACTTTTCTATCTCCTTGGCGATATAATCCTCGTCCTCGGTGAACTTGTAGCAGATCTTCCTGGTGATCTCGATCATCCTGTCCTCGTCCTCGATCGCCCTGCAGCGGCCGAAGACCACGACGCTCTTGACGGTGAGCCACCAGTTCTCGCCCACGTGGTTGCCGGCGTCGTAGACGCAGAGGCAGACCTTGTCGTTCGCCTTGACCGCGTCGACGCGGTGTCCGGCCTTGCCGCCGTGGAAGTAGATCTTCCCGTCCTCGTCGTTGTAGAAGTGGTTGATGGGTATGCAGTAAGGATAGCCGTCATCGCCGTTGACGCTGAGGACCGCGCGCTTTTCGCTCCTGAGCACCTCGGCGCACTCTTCGGGAGTGAGGGCCTGCTTGAACCTTACCATCTCTCTGAACATATTGACCTCCTCGTATCCGCGCTGGGCGGAAGCTGCCGGGACAAGAACCCGCATTTAGCTTACAGTGTAATTCTATATCACACGGCCGCCGCGTTCAAGGGCGCGCCCTATACCTCCGTCCGCCCGCTGATCGGTGCACCGAAGCCGAAGGCTCCTTCCATTGAGCAGACCTTCGCGGCGAACTCCGCGCCGGCCTTCATCGCGGCCTCTATGCGGGCGGAGAGCTCCTCCGGGCTGCCCGCGAGCAGGCTGCCGATGCGGCCCTCCCCGGCGGAAGCCGCCCCTTCCGGAGCGCTCCCCAGCATGGAGCAGAGGAACGCGGCGAAGTACGAGTCGCCCGCTCCCATCGTGTCGAAGACCTCGCCGGCCTTCACCGCCTCCGCGTAGTAGAAGCGGCCGCCGCAGAGCAGGTACGAGCCGTTCTCTCCGACCGTTCCGAGCGCTATCTTCGCTCCTAGATCCGCCGCCTTCTTCATCTCGCGCTCGCGCTCCTCATCCGTGAGGTGGGCGCAGGACATGAGGGAGATGTCCACATAGGGCATCACCCTCGCGAGATAGTCGTCGTCCCAGCGATTCGAGAAGTCGTAGGCCACGGGGATCCCCGCGGACGCGAGCAGCGGAAGGTCGTCCTCTATGTATGAGTTTAGGTCGCTGTACAGGAGGTCGAAGCCCCTGATAAAATCGATATCCTCCTCCGTGAAGCCGAAGCCATTGTCCCTGGAGACGCCGCCCTTGTTGGAGCCCAGGAACACCCTGTCCCCGTCCTTCAGGGTCACCAGCGCGAAGCCGGTCTCGCCCTCGAAGCTGCGGCAGCGGCTCCGGTCTATCCCCAGCGCGTCCATGGCGTCCTCGAGGCAGCGCGCGGCGCCGTCGGTCCCGAGCTTGCCGATGAAGGCGGTCTCGGCGCCGTTCATCGAGGCGTAGGCGCAGGTGTTGACCGCCTGCCCGCCCGGATACATCTTCCCACGGGAGAGGTATTTGTCGCAGACGCAGTCGCCCGCGGCGACTATTCTGATCCTCTTGCTTTCGCTCATCTCAGGCCTCCCTTCGAGCGAAAATTCAAAAAAAGATCCCGGATATATCCGGGATCCCCTCTGAAATCAGTATTCCACCTTCCACATGTAGCGGCGAGTGGAGAGCGGGTGCTTCCTCACGTCGGCGAGCCTGCTGTTGTAGCAGGAGTAGACGCTGTTGAAGAAAGTGTGGTTGAAGTAGTCGACCACGCTGGCGTCGATGGCGCCGAGCCCGAACTCGCGAGCGTCGATGACCTCGACTCTCCTGGCGTACTTATTGAGGAAAGTGAGCGCTCTCTCGTCGAGCTCTCTGGTTGAGCCCTCGGAGACCTGCAGCATGAAGGCGGTGTTCTCGTCGGTCACCTCGAAGGGGCCGTGGAAGAACTCGCCGCTGTGGATCGCCGCGCTGTCGAGCCACTGCATCTCCATGAATATGCAGATGCTCTCCATGTAGGCGGAGCTCCAGGAGGCGCCGCTTCCCATGGTATAGATGAAGCTGTCAGCCGCGTGCTCCTCGGCGAAGGCCTGAGCCCTGCCCATGAGCTTCTCTCTGGCGTCCTCGATGATGCCGGTGAGCTTCTTCCTGCCGTAGTAGAGCTCGGGCAGATGATCGTAGCCCTCGGTCATGGCGAGCAGCTCGGCCGCGATCAGCAGGGCGCAGATGACCTTGTCAGAGCCGTGGTCGATCTTGTTTCCGAGGTGGTCGACGCTCGGGTCGAAGCTGTACTTGATGATGTAGTCGCCGAACTCGATGATCGGGGACTCATCCTTCCAGGTCAGGATGATGACGGCGGCGCCCATCTCGTGGCCGAGCTTGGCGGCCGCGACGGTCTCGGGGGTGTTGCCCTGGTGGCAGGCGACGCAGAGTATGGAGTTCTTTCCGAACTTCTTCGGAACGCTGTGAACGAACTCGTTGGAGTTGATCCAGCCGGTCCTGAGGACGGAGCTCTCCCTGTCCATGAAGACCTTCGCGGGATAGAGGGCTCCGAGCGAGCCGCCGCATCCGACGAAGTAGAGCGAATCGATGCCGCCTTCGCTCTTTCTGTTTTCGATTATCTCTGATACAATAGATTTAATATCTTCGGCAGTGTAAATCATATCTGTGATCCTCCTTGATCTCTGCTTTTGCCGCGTGCCAGGTGAAACTGAAAGTGTACAACAGGAGCATATTACAAGGATGAGAGCGCTGTCAATGGCATCGGCGAAAAAAAGATACAATATAATACAAAATGAACAAAAAAGATTTGGAAACGACCAGCGCGACCCCTCTTTACAGGCAGATCGCCGATAAACTCGAGAGCGAGATCACACGCGGGATCTATCCTCCCGGCTCGAAGATCCCCACGGAATTCGAGCTCGCGGAGAGTCTCGATGTGAGCAGAGTGACCGTCAGAAAAGCCCTCGCGGAGCTTACGGACAAGGGGCTGATCACAAGAAGGTCCGGCAAGGGAAGCTTCGTCTCCGGGAAGAAGCTGCAGCACGGAGTCCAGGGCAGCGTGGTCAGCTTCTCCGAGATGTGCCGCATGGCCGGCATGGAGCCCGGCGCGAGGACCGTCAGGATCGCCCGCGAGGAGCCCTCTCCTGAGGAGGCCCGGCTTCTCGGCCTGAAGGCCGGCGAAGGCATGATCGTCACGGAGCGCATCAGGACCGCGGACGGGACCCCCGTTCTGCTCGAGAGAAACCGCTACGGGGAGCTCTTCAGCTTTCTCCTCGGAGAGGACCTGAACGACCGCTCGCTGTACAGGCTGCTGCACAGCCGCGGGATCGTCCCCCATCACGCGTCCAAGACCGTCGACCTCGTCTTCGCGGGAAACGCGGAGGCCAGAGAGCTCGGCATCGCCGTCGGCTATCCCCTGCTTCGCATAGAGGAGCTGGTGCGCGGCGAGGGCGACAGCTTCACGATGCTGTCCACCCAGCTCTGCGTGGGCGACAGGTTCAGGCTGAGATTCTGACGTGGCGCTTTCCGCCGGGCATAGGGAAATGCAGGAAAACGTCTTAGAATACATGAAGAGATACGGCTCCCGGAGCTTCTCCGAGGAGCCTTTCACGGAGGGCGACGATCTCGCCCTCGTTTTGGTGTCCTATCTCGACTTTTCGGGGCTCGCGGGAAGCCGCCCCGTCCCCCTCGGGGAGCTTTACGAGGCCTATTCGAAGCGCAGGCACGTCTTCACCGCGCTGTCCATAGACGCCAGGCCTGTCCTGAAGGCCATGGCGGGCTCCGAGCGCTACCGCGGCGTCCTTGTATCCGATTACAGCGAGGAGGGCGGAGCTCCCGGGAACGGAGAGAGCGCCGGAGATACGCAGTTCGCCGCGCTCTGCTTCCACCTTCCGACCGGTGAGCGCTACGCCTGCTTCAGGGGCACCGACAGCTCGCTCGCTGGCTGGAGGGAGGACTTCAGCTTCGCCTTCATGGACGAGACCGGCGGCCAGAGGGCCGCGGCGGAGTACCTAAGGCGCCTCATGCTGCGCTATCCGGGCCCGTTCATGACCGGCGGCCACTCCAAGGGCGGAAACCTCGCGGTCTACGCGGCGGCGAGCCTTCCGGAGCCGCTGCGCGCCAGGATCAGCGCGGTCTGGTCCAACGACGGACCGGGCTTCAGGGAGAGCGTACTGAAGCAGCCCGGCTTTCAGGACATAAAGGGCCGCGTCAGGCTCTTCATACCCGAGTCGTCCTTCGTCGGCCTCATAATGGCCGGCGACTGGCCGCGGACAGTAATAAAAAGCTCCGGGATGCTGATGTTTCAGCATATCCCGGATAAATGGCATGTAGGAAGGGACGGCCGCTTCGTGAGGGCCGAGGGGCTCTCGTTCTTCAGCCGCTGGTGCGGAGACGCCCTCGAGCGCTGGCTCGCCGCCATGGACGACGAGGAGCGCAGGCTCTTCGTGGAGGCAGTATTCAGCGCGCTCGAGTCGTCTGGGCTCAAAGACCTGAATGAGTTCAGCGACGACCTCGCCGGCCGCGCCGGCGCCGTCATACGCTCTGTGCAGAGGATGGAGCGCAGCCGCCGCCTTCACATACTCAGGATGATCTCCCGCCTCGGAAAGGCCTCCGCCGAAGCCGTGATCGACCGCGTCCTCGAACTGCTGCCCGGAGACGACAACTGAAGGCGGAGCTTCAGAGAGCCCGGCCTCAGCCTTATAAAAACAGATCCCCGCGTCAGACGCGGGGATCTTCTTTAGATCTCTCTGTTCTCTTTCGCTATTCTCTCGCCCAGTCGTAAGCGCGCCTTACCGCGCGTTCCCAGCCCTTAAACATCTCTTCGCGCTTTTCGGCGCCGATGTCGGGCTTGAAGCTCCTCGATACCTTCCAGATGCTGCGTATCTCGTCCCTGTCCTTCCAGTAGCCGGTCGCGAGCCCGGCGAGGTAAGCCGCGCCCATGGCGGTCGATTCCAGGCACTCAGGCCTGAGTACCTCGGCGTCCAGGAGGTCGCTCTGGGTCTGCAGGAGGTAGCCGTTGGCAGCCGCCCCGCCGTCGACCTTGAGCGAGCTCAGCCTCATCCCGGTGTCCGCCTCCATCGCCCTTATGACGTCGCAAACCTGATAGGCTATGCTGTCCAGCGTCGCGCGTATGATGTGGTCGCGTCCGCAGCCGCGGGTGAGCCCGACTATGGTGCCTCTCGCGTACTGATCCCAGTGCGGGGCGCCGAGCCCGGTGAAGGCAGGGACCACGTAGCAGCCGTTGGTGTCGCTGACCCTGAGGGCCGCGGCCTCGGTGTCGGAGGCCTTCTCGACGAGCTTGAGCTCGTCCCTGAGCCACTGCACCGCCGCTCCGCCGACGAATATGGAGCCCTCGAGGGCGTAGTCGACCTTGCCGCCGAGGCCCCATGCCACGGTCGTGACGAGCCCGTGCCCGGAGAATACCGGCTTCTCACCGGTGTTCATAAGAAGGAAGCAGCCCGTGCCGTAGGTGTTCTTTGCCTCGCCCGGCGACCAGCAGGTCTGCCCGAACAGCGCCGCCTGCTGATCCCCCGCCGCACCGGTGATGGGGATGCCCTTGCCCAGGCTCGCCTCGTCGGTATAGCCGAAGAGGCCGCTCGACGGTTTCGCCTCGGGGAGCATGCAGCGAGGGATGTCCAGGATCCCCAGGATCTTGTCGTCCCAGTCGAGGGTATTGATGTTGAACATCATCGTGCGTGACGCGTTGGAATAATCGGTCGCGTGGACCTTCCCGCCGGTGAGCTTCCACATCAGCCAGGTCTCGACCGTGCCGAAGAGCAGCTCTCCTCTCTCCGCCCTTTCGCGGGCGCCGGGGACGTTCTCGAGTATCCAGCGCAGCTTGGTCGCGGAGAAGTAGGCGTCGATGACGAGTCCGGTCTTCCCGCGTATGGTGTCCGTGAGCCCGCGCGCCGCGAGCTCGTCGCAGTAGGCGCTGGTCCTGCGGCACTGCCAGACTATGGCGTTGTACACCGGCTCGCCGGTCTCGCGGTCCCAGACTATGGTCGTCTCCCTCTGGTTCGTGATGCCTATAGCCTCGATGTCGGAGCTCTTCGCCCCGGCGCGGGCCATGGCCATGGTCGCCGCCGAGAGCATGCTCGCCCATATCTCGCGCGGATCGTGCTCGACCCAGCCGGGCTTCGGGTAGATCTGCTCGAACTCGAGCTGGGCGACGGAGCGTATCTGGCCGTCGCGGCCGAAGAGTATGCAGCGGTTGGAGGTGGTCCCGGCGTCGAGCGCCATGATGTATCTCATTTCGATTCTCCTTTTGATCTGTCGCTCGCGAGCCGGGCTCTAAACGTCCGCGATCTCCGCGACTATCCTCGCGAGCAGAGTGCGCGGAAGCAGTATGGGCTTTCCGGTCTTCTCGGCGAACATCTCCTTCATCTGCTGGGTGAAGCCTATGCAGTCGAGGACTATGAGATCCGCGTCCACGTCCTTTATCTCAGCCGCCAGCGCGGCAACGTCCTCGTAGCTTCCGTAGGGCGAGACAGACACGCTGACGCACTTGTCCACGTATTTGAGCCACTTGGCCTGGCTCTGCTCTATCTGCAGAGGCGACGGGGTCACCGCGATTATGCTCGACCTGTTCGTGAGCATGGGCGCGATGCGCTCTATGACGTCGCCCGGGAAGATCATGGGCACGTTCGAGCGCAGCTCCGCGGGGAACTCGCCCGTGCAGAAGACCATGATGAGCGTGACCCCCTCGGCCTCGAGGGCGTCTATGGCCTTCTGAAGGCGGCCTATGATGTACTTCTCGGCGAAGGTGACCGAGCTCCCGTCGACCAGCCTCGAGACCAGGATGTAGTCGCCCGGCTCAGGCTTGAACTGCTCGATCTCCTCGCGGCTGAGCCCGTCGAGCCCGCCCCTTTCGAGCAGCTCCACCTTGGGCCCCAGTATGTCCATTATGTCCGCGGTGACGTCCACGCGCGGAGCCTGGCCAACAGTTATAGCTCCTATCTTCATGTTCTCCTCCTCGCTATATCTTCTTCCAGAAGCACCAGAACGCCGTCGTCTCCGCGGAGCCGCGCTTCAGGTTCGTCTCGACGTCGAAATCCCCGAGGACGTCCTCGAGCGCGGCGTAGACCAGATGCCCGTCCACCTGCGCCCTGCCCTTCCTGCCCTCCTCGTCGTACTTTCCAGCCTTCAGCGAGGGATCGAGTATGGCTACTCTTCCGTCCCGCAGCTCGTATACCAGGGTTATGAAATGCGCGCCGTGGGTGAAGAGGCCGACGTGGCCGTCCGGCCTGTCGCCGGTGGAGAGCGCGACTACGGCGCCTCCCGTCCGCAGGCAGTTCCTGACCTCGTCAGTGTCGTTCGTCTCCCTGAACTCGAGGCCGAGTTTTTCGGCGAAGGCCGGAGCGTATACCGCGTAATCGGTGCCTATGGCGTGATTCGCGCCGCTCTCATAGGAGAGAGCCACCGCGTCGAAGACGCCGAAGCCGCAGCCCTCGAGCAGCCTGTCGGCGACCATGACCGCGGAGGCCAGGCCGCAGCCGCTCATGGCGAAGGTCCCGTGGCTGCGCCGCAGGTCCGTCGGGTCGTCGGTATTCGTCTGGTAAACTACATAGGGATAGTCGAGCTGATTCACGTATTTCATGGGATCCCTCCTGCCGCCGGGCGGCACTTTTTATACATTTTATCACAGCGTGTGATATAATGCGTATGTTAGCAGCGAACAATCCACAGGAGGAATTATTATGTACAAAAACGAAGTACCCGTAAGCTTCCCTGAGGACTTCCTCTGGGGCGGCGCCACCGCCGCGAACCAGATCGAGGGAGCCTGGAACGAGGACGGCAAGGGAATGACCATCGAGGACTGCCTTCCCTACAGGAACGTTGGCATCGCCAACTTCACCGCCCAGTTCGCCTACTCCTCGAAGGACCTCGAGGAGGCGCTCAAGGCGGGCCCGGAAGCCAACTATCCCAAGAGGCACGGGATCGACTTCTATCACAGGTATAAAGAGGACATAAAACTCTTCGCCGAGATGGGCTTCAAGATCTACAGGATGTCCATCTGCTGGAGCAGGATCTTCACCGACCCCGAGGACGAAGAGCCCAACGAGGCCGGCATCGCCTTCTACAGGAGCGTGTTCGACGAGTGCAGGAAGTACGGCATAGAGCCGCTCGTCACCCTCTCCCACTACGATCCTCCCCTCGCCCTCGTGCAGAGGTACAGGGGCTGGTACTCGAGGAAGGCCGTGGATCTCTTCATGAAGTACGCGAAGGTCTGCTTCGAGCGCTTCGGCGACCAGGTCAAGTACTGGCTCACCTTCAACGAGGTCGACGCCATGCTGCGCCACCCGATCACGAGCGGCGGGCTCATCGAGGACATGTTCACCGACGTTCCCTTCGAGACCGCGGTCTACCAGGCCATGCACCACCAGATGATAGCCTCCGCGCTCGCTGTGAAGATGTGCCGCGAGATGTGGCCGGAGTCGAAGATCGGCTGCATGATGACCAAGCTGCTCTTCTACCCCTTCACCCCCAAGCCCGAGGACAACCTCGCGACCCAGAAGCGCATGCGCAGCATCTACAGGTACGTGGACATCCAGGTCTTCGGATACTATCCCAAGTACCTGCTCAAGGAGATGGAGAACAAGGGCATAAAGCTCGTCATCGGGCCCGACGACGCGAGGATACTCCGCGAGGGGACCGTGGACTTCGTGTCCTTCAGCTACTACATGACCTCCTGCATGGCCGCCGACACCTCGGGCCTCGACATGGCTCCGGGCAACACGGTCAACGGAGTCAAGAACCCCTACCTGCCCTCGAGCGAGTGGGGATGGCAGACCGACGCCGCCGGCCTCAGGTACTCGCTCGTCGAGCTCTACGACCGCTACAGGGTGCCCCTCTTCATCGTGGAGAACGGTCTCGGCGCAAGGGATACGGTCGCAGAAGACGGCCATATTCACGACCCCTACAGGGCCGACTACCTGGACGAGCACGTCCGCGCCATGAGCGACGCGATCAACATAGACGGTGTCGATCTCATGGGCTACACCTGGTGGGGCTGCATAGACCTCATCTCCGAGTCCACGAGGCAGATGTCCAAGCGCTACGGCTTCATCTACGTCGATCTGGACGACGAGGGCAACGGCAGCTACGAGAGGATCAGAAAGGACAGCTTCTACCGCTACAGGGACGTCATCGCCTCCCGCGGCGGTGTGCTGAACGAAGAGTAGTGCAGGAGGGCCCAAGGACAGGCGGGCTGACGCGCCCGCGCCCGGGGAACCGACGTTAGAAGCGCTTCTGCGCAGGAGGAAACACCATGTATCTCGTTATAGACGTGGGCGGCACCTTCACCAAGTACGGGCTGCTCGACGGCGAAGGAAACATCATCGAAAAGGGCAAGGCCGAGAGCTGCAACAGGGACTACGACGGCTTCAGAGCCCTCGTCAGGGGCATCTACGACAGCTTCAAGGACCGCGGCATCGAGGGTATAGCCCTCAGCGTGACCGGAGGCGTGGACGTGGACAGCGGCGTGATCCTCGCGAGGAGCGCGCTCAAGTGCATGGTCGGCCGCAACATCGTGCAGGAGGTCTCCGAGCTCTGCGGCGGCGTTCCCACCTCGGTCGAGAACGACGGCAAGGCCGCCGGACTGGCCGAGACCTGGATAGGCGCGGCCAAGGACGTCCCGAACTGCGTCGTGCTTGGCTTCGGCACCGCCATCGCGGGCTGCGTCATACTCGATCACAAGGCCCTGCGCGGCAACAACATGATCGCGGGAGAGTTCAGCTACATGCCCTCCACGCTCGAGAAGGACAACTACGGCATATTCGGCGTGGAGTGGTCCACCAGAGGCCTCGTCCGCAAGGCGGCGGCCCTCATGGGGCGCGAGGAGATGAGCGGCGAGGAGGTCTTCGAGCTCTACTACAGGGGCGAGGAGAAGATCGTAAAGCTCTTCGACGAGTTCTTCTTCCAGGTCGCCTGCCAGTGCTACTCCCTGCAGTCCGTGGTCGACCCCGACCTCTTCTGCATAGGCGGAGGGATCTCCGAGCAGCCCTGCGTGGTTCCCGGCATCCAGGACGCCTGCCACTACATCTTCGAGCACGCGAGGAATCCGCAGCAGCACGAGCCGCAGATCGTCGCCTGCAAGTTCAACAACGACTCCAACCTCATAGGCGCGCTCTACAGCCACCTCGTGAGGTACGGGAAGCTGTAAATGGCGGAGAGCGGCGAAAAACTCTATCTCGCGATAGACATAGGCGGGACCTTCACGAAGTTCGGCCTGCTCGACGGCGGCGCGAACATACTAGAAAAGGACAAGCTCCCCAGCCGCAACAGCAGCAGGGACGAGTTCCTCGCGCTCATTCGCGGGATCTACGAACGCTTCGGGAGCCGCGGGATCGAAGGCATAGCCCTGAGCGTCCCCTCGGCCGTCGACGTGGAGACGGGAGTTATACTCGAGAACGTCACCCTGAGCTGCATGTACCGCCGCGACATAGTGAGCGAGATCTCAGAGCTCTGCGGCGGCATCCCCGTCTCCGTGGAGAACGACGGCAAGGCCGCGGGGCTCGCCGAGACCTGGGTGGGCGCGGCGAAGGACGTACCGAACTGCGTCGTGCTCGGCTTCGGAACAGCCATCGCGGGCTGCGTCATCATCGATCACAAGGCCCTGCGCGGCGCGCGCAACATAGCCGGCGAGTTCAGCTACCTCCCCTCGGTCCTAAAGAAGGACGACTACCGCATCATGGGCTACGAGTGGTCGACCAGGGCCCTCACGAAAAAAGCCTCCGCCCTGCTCGGAAGGACCGGGCCGATGAGCGGAGAGGAGCTCTTTGAGCTCTACTACGCCGGCGAAGAGAAGATAGTGAAGCTATTCGACGATTTCTTCTTCCACGTCGCCTGCCAGTGCTACTCCCTGCAGTCCATCGTAGATCCCGACCTCTTCTGCATAGGCGGCGGGATCTCCGAACAGCCCTGCGTGGTGCCCGGCATTCAGGCCGCCTGCCATTACATCTTCGAGCACGCGAAGAACCCGCAGCAGCGCGAGCCGAAGATAGTCGCCTGCAGGTTCAACAACGACTCCAACCTCATAGGCGCGCTCTACAGCCACCTCGTAAAGTACGGGAAGCTGTGAGGCCCCAAAGCGCGGCAATATCGCGGCAGCAAAGACAAAAGCAAAGGCGCTCCGATGATTCGGAGCGCCTTTTGAATAGCTGTGTTTCCGCAGAGCAGACAGCCTGCGGAGCTGTCCCGTTTAGCGGGCGGCCGGGTCCTAGAGCTTCGGACCGGCGGCTACGAGGGCCTTGCCGGCGTCATTGGTGGTGTACTTGACGAAGTTCTTGATGAACCTGGAGGAGAGGTCCTTGGCCTTCTCTTCCCACTCGGCGGGATCCTTGTAGGTATCCCTCGGGTCGAGGATGGCGGGATCGACTCCGGGCAGCTCGGTCGGCACCTCGAAATCGAAGTACGGGATCTTCTTGGTCGGAGCGGTCTTGATGGCTCCGCCGAGGATCGCGTCGATGATGCCTCTGGTATCCTTGATGGAGATGCGCTTGCCGGTGCCGTTCCAGCCGGTGTTGACCAGGTAGGCCTTGGCGCCGCTCTGCTGCATTCTCTTTACGAGCTCCTCGCCGTACTTGGTCGGGTGCAGCTCGAGGAAGGCCTGTCCGAAGCAGGCGGAGAAGGTCGGGGTCGGCTCAGTGATGCCTCTCTCGGTGCCGGCCAGCTTGGCAGTGAAGCCAGAGAGGAAGTAGTACTGAGTCTGCTCCGGGGTCAGGATGGAGACCGGGGGCAGAACGCCGAAGGCGTCAGCCGACAGGAAGATCACGTTCTGGGCGGCGGGGCCGGCGCAGGTCGGGCGGACCTTCTTGACGATGTTCTCGATGTGCTCGATCGGATAGGAGACTCTGGTGTTCTCGGTAACGCTCTTGTCGGCGAAATCGATCTTTCCGGTCGCGTCGACGGTGACGTTCTCGAGGAGGGCGTCTCTTCTGATGGCGTTGTAGATGTCGGGCTCGGAATCCTTATCGAGGTTGATGACCTTGGCGTAGCAGCCGCCCTCGAAGTTGAAGATGCCGTTGTCGTCCCAGCCGTGCTCGTCGTCTCCGATGAGGAGTCTCTTCGGGTCGGTGGAAAGGGTGGTCTTGCCGGTTCCGGAGAGTCCGAAGAAGATGGCGCTGTTCTCGCCGTTCATGTCCGCGTTGGCGGAGCAGTGCATCGAGGCGATGCCCTGGAGCGGCAGGTAGTAGTTCATCATGGAGAACATGCCCTTCTTCATCTCGCCGCCGTACCAGGTGTTGAGGATGACCTGCTCGCGGGAGGTGACGTTGAAGGCTATGCA
>JAEEGF011683283.1_pt1 | contig 19169 bp, 18 predicted proteins | sample 9134171 | NCBI WGS metagenome assembly JAEEGF01 (sample SAMN16246542, study PRJNA631951) | gut metagenome | biome: gut microbiome; feature: rumen; material: AP-attached | host: Bos | place: Iran: Karaj | collected 2018-10
ATTTTACCTCTTGATTATATTAATGTTCATACTGATGAAGTTGATGGTAGCATCATTAAAAGTGGGGAATCTCAAATGTTTAGATTAACCGTTAGTTACTCTGATCGTGTTGGTAAAGAAAATAATAAAACTTATTATTTAGGTTTAGGTTCTACTTTAATTTATAAACAAAGATAATAAAATATCCACAATTTTGTGGATATTTTTTTTGTTTATGATAAGATTATTATAGAGGTCTGTATGAAGAAGAAAAAAGATAATTTAGATATAATATTTGATCTTATGAAAAAGAATAATGGCTATATTACATCAGGTATGTTAGATTCTCTTGGAATACACAGAATGTATTTACAAATGTTAATAAAAAAGAATTATATAAGAAAAGTAGATAAGGGTATATATATTGATGTTAATGTTGTAAATGATAAACTTTATACTTTTAGTTTGCGTAATGATCATTTTATTTATTCTCATTTCACATCTTTATTTATTCATAATTTTATTAATACCATTAAAAATGAGTATGATATAACAGTAACTAATGATTATCATAATCCAACTTTAAAAAATAATAATATTTTTTATGTTAGTGAAGATAATTATTTATTAGGTAGAAAAAAAGTTAAAACCAATCATGGTAATTATGTAATATGTTATGACCTTGAAAGAACAATTTGTGATATTATAAGATCAAGAAGAAGATTTCTTGAAAAAGATGTTAATCGTGTTATTGATAAATATTTAAGGAGCACTAATTGTAACTTAAATAAAGTTTATAACTACGCTAAAAAATTAAATATTTATAATGAAGTATATAAATATTTGAACAGGGAGAGTTGATATGAAAAAAGTGTTATTTGTATTCCTAGTTCTATTATTAACAGGATGTGTTAAAGAAAAAGTACTTTGTACTTTAAATAGTGAATATTCTGAAACGGGAATTACTAAACAAGAATTAACCGGAATGTTTAATGGTGATAATGAGTTAGTTGATATGGAATTAACTTTTACTTTTGTTAATAATGATAGAGCTCATGAAATGTGTGATCTTTTTGAAATGGCTAATGAATATCAAGATAAAAGTAATAAAGTAAAATTTGATTGTGATGATAATACTTTAACAATTACTGATTATAAAGGTGTTTTAAATAATATAAAAACAGAAGAAAAAGATATAATGGGTAAGTCTAAAGAAGATTTTATTAAAATCATTAATAATAAAGGATATAAATGTCAATAATATTTATATTCTTTTTTTTAATTTGTAATTTGATATAAAAATAGTTGTTATAATTTAAAAAATCAATTATAATTATAATGAAAGGAGAACTTATGAAAAAATATTTATTAGTAGGAGTAGTTGGTCTATTATTATTAACAGGTTGTGGCGGAAAGAAAGCAGATATCGTTTGTACTGCATCTCTTGATCAAGCTGGTATTAAAATGGACGGAACTTATTATGCATATTTAACTGATGGAAAAGTATCTAAAGTTGAAATGGAAATTAAGTTTACAGATGAAGCTACTGCTAAATTAATGTGTTCAGCTCTTCAACAAGAAAATGAAGAAGGAACTACAGTTAAATGTGATGGAAAAACTATCACTGCTGTAGCTGAAAAAGGTGGAGAATTCGCTGGAAAGACAAAAGAAGAATTCATCAAAGCAGTAGAAGCTACTGGAATGAAATGTAAGTAAAAATAAAAAAACTCCAATTTGGAGTTTTTTATTTGCTATTAATTATGATTGTATAAGTTTTACCTTGAGTAACAGTGTTATTACCAACATGTAATCCACTGTTTTTAGCTAGATATCCAATACCATTACCATTACCAGTTGATACACTTTGGAATTGATATTTAAAAGTTACACCAGGATATTTAGAACTCGTTAATCTTTTTTGTAAATTTGCTTTTGTGGCATTAGGATCACCATAAGCAAGAAGATTAGCATCAATTGTTATATTATATGTTTTAGCAGGTCCTTTTGATAGAGTGATAGTAACAGTACTACCTTTATTAACAGTACCAGTTTTTGATTGTGATACACATGTATCAGCTTTTGTACTAGAATAATTAGATTGATATGTGAACTTACATGTTATACCAATATTTTTACATTGTTTTTCAATTTCACTCTTGGTTTTTCCACTAAAGTTTGGAACGGTAACTTTTGGTTGAACACCATTACTTAATGTTATTACTAAGTTAGCTCCACTTGAGATCTTAATACCAGATTTTTGTGATTGATTAGTAACAATATCTTTTGCTTTATCAGTATAACCACCATATTTGAATGAACAACTTAATCCTAAAGAATTACATTTAGATTGAGCATTACTTTTTGTCATTCCTATAAAGTTAGGAACGGTAACACTTTTTCCTTTAGATACGGTAATAATGATTGTATCGTCTTCTTTAATAGCATCTCCTGGTGAATGACTTGATTTAATAATCTCACCATTTTCTTTAGAATCACTAAATTCATTATTTATTTGATATTTTATATTATTTTCACTAGCCCATATTTTGAAATCATTAATATCATTTATTTTTGGCATTTCAAGTTTTCCTTTAGAAATAGTTATTACTATTTTACTTCCTATTTCAATAATGTCATCTTTTTCATATGATGCATCAATAATATCACCAGCTGGTTTTTCTTCGTCATACTTTTCTTGATAATCAACTTTCATATCATTTTCAAGAACCCATTCGTTTATTTCATCTTGGGATAGTACCGTGAAATCAGGAGCTTTTATTATTTTTCCTTTTGATACAACTAGTTTAATTATTACGTCATTAGTAATAGGGTTTATTGATTCTCCAACATTACTATTTGATATGACATAATCTTTTGATATTTCATCATTATTTTCATATGATATTTCATATTTAAATCCATGTTGTTCAAGCCATCCAATAGCTCTAATTAATGGATAATTATATAAATCAATGATTTCTGTTTCTTTATATTCATCAATTGCAAATGTTAATTTTATTAATTCATTTCTTTTTCTTGTACCACTACCTAATTGAGCAATTACGGTATTTGGAGTATTACTTGATTTCATAAATTCAATAGATACATTATTTAAGAAATGTTTCTCTAGATAATCAATAACAGTATCGTATTCCCAACCAATAAAACTTGGTACAACGGTTTCAAGTTCATAATTAGGTCCATTTGATATTATTAAGTTTAATGTTTTAACATCTTTTAAATCCGTTTTTGCAGGTACATCTTGACTTATGACATTATATGATTCAATAACATCACTATATTCATATGTTTCTCCGATATTAATATTATATTTTTTATTCCATTCATAAACTTCGGTAATTGGTTTATCATAAAAATTAGGAAGAGTAGTATCATGTTCAAAAATACTAACAACATCTTTAAGTACTAAAATGTTATAAATATTAAGTCCCATGGTAAGGATAAGTACTAAAATAATAAATTTATTATTCTTTTTATTATTATTTCTATTTCCAATAATGATAAATAAAATATTAATAAGGAATAAAACAACTAAAGTTATCGTAGTATTTAAATCTTTATAGAAAGTATGATTATCTAAATATTTAAATACAAGATAAACAATGAAAGAAATAATTGTTAAAGTAGATAAGAAGGCTATAAAGCTATTTTTTTTAGGAACGATTTCTTTAACTTCTTGTTTTTCTTCATTTTTTGTTTCTTCTTTCTTTTCTTCTTTTTTAGGTTCTTTAACTTCTTTCTTTTCTTTAACTACTTTTTCTTCTTTAGTTTCTTTTTTTTCTTTAACATTATCTTCTTTAATATCTTTTTTCGTTTCTTTCTTCTTAGTAGTATCTTCTAATACTTCAATTTTTTCTTCTTTTTTATCATCGATGATTTCAAGATCTTTATCTTCTTCTTCACGTTGTATTTCTTCAATTATTTTTGCTAATTTAGGATCTCTTTTTCTGGTCGATTTATTTTTCTTTTTAGATGTATTCGCCATATATTATCACCCATAATAATTATATCTTATTTAAGATACTATATAAATAAAAGGGTTTTTATTTATTAAATAATTGACACTTATTGTCAAAATAAAAGGTAATCATGTTATAATCTCTATAGGTGATAAAGATGGAGATTAAGCATACTTTTGTTATTCTTGCTTATCAAGAAAGTGATGATTTAGAAGATTGTATTAAATCAATAATTAATCAAAGTGTAAAAAGTAATGTTGTAATAGCAACCTCAACTCCATCTGAGTTTATAACTGATTTAGCGAGTGAATATGCACTTGGAGTAATGGTTAATAAAGATAAAAGTAATAAAGGAGCTGATTATAACTTTGCTTTAAGTACTTTTAATACAGAATTATTAACAATCGCTCATCAAGATGATTTATATGACCGTAATTATGCAAGAGAAGTTATAAAATGTTATGAAAAGAATAAAGATGCAAGTATTATCTTTTCGGATTATTATGAAATACATAAAGATGTTAAAGTAAAACATAGTAGAAGATTATTATCGAAAAAAATGATGATATGGCCTTTAAAATATCGATTCTTTCAAAACAAAAAACGTTATAAAATAAGAAGTTTAAAATATGGTCAATGTTTTTGTACTAGTTCTGTTACTTTTATAAAAAAGAATGTTAAAAAGAATTTCTTTCCTAAGAATCTAAAATATTATACGGATTGGCAAGCTTTTATTAATCTGGCTTTAGATGATAAAAAAAGAATGGTTTATTTACCAAAAAGGCTTGTTGGTTATCGAATGGATGAAAAAGAATTTGATATTAACAAAGTAAGAGAGAAAGAAAAGATATTAAAATCATTTTGGCCAGAAAAAATCATTGATTATTTTTTCAAAAAGTACCATAATAAATAAATCGTGAATATTGACTGAATTATAGTATAATATAAGTAGAAAGGGTGATTCTTATTATGAATAAAGATAATATAGATGACGATATCTTAGATGATGTAGATGATAAGAATCATTCTACAGAAATTACTTATTCAAGAACTGCTTTTCGTGAAACAAAAAGAAAAAAAGATAAAAGATTAGAAGCTTTAATCGAAGAAATAAATAAAAATCATCAAGCTATTGAAGAAGATGAAATATTAGATTTACCAGTAAGAGGTAGACGTGGAAGACCTCCTAAAGATAAAATTGAAGAAGAATTATTAATTAATAAACCTGTTGAATCATCAGAAGAAGAATTATTACTAAATCCTAAAAGAGATGAAGCAACGATTGTTCTTCCTAAGGTAAAGAAAAATGAAATAAAAGAGATTATTGAAGTACCTGAAGAAGAAAGTATTCTAACTCCTACTGAAGAAGAAAGATTTGAAGAAGTAATTAGTGATGAGCCAAAAAAAGAAAAGAAAAAGAAGAAAAAATACCGTGTTCGAAAAGCCCCAATCATCATTATTATTTTATTAATATTATTAATCGCTCTTGGTGCTATCTATATCTCTCACAAAAATAAAATAGATAGAGAAAAGAGAGAAGAAGAACAAAGAATAAAAAATTATATTAAAGATGTTGAATCTCACTATAATAAAAAAGTCGTTGTTAATACAGATGCATCTATTTATAAAAAAGTTGGTAACAATTATCAATTATATGGAACTATTTATAAAGATAATATTATTAATTTATCTGATCAAAAGATTGATAAAGATACAGAATATTTCCATAATGATGAATTAGATGTTTATATAAAATATAAAGATGTTGATAAAACTGATAAAGAAGTAGTTAAAGATTCAAGATACAAGAGATATTTATTATTTAATGAAAATATTGTTACAAAAGATGAATATACTATTTATCATAGTGATGATACTAAACTATATAAGTTATCAGAAAAAGGTGAATATCCAATAATTATTAAAGAGACTGATCGTTATTATTTTGAATATCAAGATGAACTTGTATATGTTCTTAAGAGTGACGTTAAAGAAATTGTTAAACATGAGAATACGAAGTCTAAGAATGTATCATCAGTTCCTGTTCTTAATTATCATTTTATCTATGATCCTAAAGAGAGAACTTGTAATCAAAGTATTTGCTTAACCGCAAGTAGGTTAGAAGAACATATTAAATATTTTAAAGATAATAAAATATTAGATTTAACTATGCATGAGTTCCAACTTTATATGGATAAGAAACTTAATTTACCAAAGAGTGTATTATTAACATTTGATGATGGTTGGTTAAGACAAAAAGGTGTTGAGATTCTTGATAAGAATGAATTCCATGGAACATATTTCCTTATAACATCTGTTTATTTACCAATTGAATCAAAATATGTAGAATTCCATAGTCATACTCATAATATGCATACTCAAGGTCAATGTCCAACGGGACAAGGTGGGGGAATTCAATGTTTATCTGAAAAGAAGATTCAAGAAGATTTAAAGAAGAGTCGTGAACTTCTAAATAATACAACAGCCTTTTGTTACCCATTCTATGAATGGAATGAGTATGCTATTGGTCAATTGAAGAAAGCTGGTTTCACTTTAGGATTTATTGGCGGTCAAAGAGCTGCTAAACCTAGTGATAATCATTATCGTGTTCCAAGATATATTATTTATAGTTGGACAACGGTAAGTACTTTAAAAACATATTTTAATTAGAAAGCTTCGGCTTTCTTTTTTTATAGTCAACAAACTATAAAAATTAATAAATCTATGATATTATTAATAGTGGGAGCAAATATGAAAGTTAGTGTAATCGTACCAGTTTATAATGTTTATGAATATATTGATAAATGTTTAGATAGTTTAGTACATCAAACATTAAAAGATATGGAAATCATTGTTGTTAATGATGGTTCTCCTGATGATTCTGAAAGTATTATAAAAAAATATGAAAAGAAATATAAAAATATCAAATACGTTGTTAAGAAAAATGGTGGCTTAAGTGATGCAAGAAACTATGGTCTTAAGTATGCAACAGGTGATTATATAGGATTTGTTGATAGTGATGATTATGTAGCTAATGACATGTTTGAAAAGTTATATAACAAGATAACAAAAGATAAATCGGATATCGCTGTTTGTGAATTTAATTATGTTTATCCTGATGGTAAGATAATTAGAAGTTATTCTAATTTAGATTATACAGATGAAGTTGATAAAAAATATTTAATCTCACCACCAATGGCGTGGACAAGATTATATAAAAAAGATTTATTTAAAGAATTAAAATTTAAAAAAGATATTTATTATGAAGACTTAGAGATGAATCCTAAAGTACTTTTATATACAAAGAAAATATCTTTTGTTGATGAAGGTTTGTATTACTACATAGTTCGTAATAATTCGATAATGAGACAAAATACTTTTAATGAGAAATTATTACATATCTTTGATATCTTAGATAGTAATAAAAAACTTTTATATAAAGATTATCCTATGGAAATAGAATATATGTATATTGATCATCTATTAAGGACCGCGTCTCTTCGTTTTATGGATTATGATAATTATAAAGAAAACATTAATAAAATAGTTGATATCTTTAAATCTGATTTTCCTAATTGGAAAAAGAATGTTTATTTAAAGAAGAGTAGTAAGAAGATGAAACTTCTTTGTCATCTTGCTTATCATAAATGTTATCTTTTATTAAAGATTATCAAGAAAGTAACAGGTAGATAGTATGAAGATAAGTGTAATAGTACCTGTATGGAATGTTGAGAAGTATCTTGATAAATGTTTAGATAGTTTAGTTCATCAAACATTAAAAGATATCGAAATTATTGTTGTAAATGATGGAAGTCCAGATAATTCAGAAGAGATTATAAAAAAATATGAAAAGAAATATAAAAGTATTAAATATGTTGTTAAGAAAAATGGAGGATTAAGTGATGCTAGAAACTTTGGCCTTAAATATGCAACAGGAAAATATATTTCTTTTGTTGATAGTGATGACTATTTAGAACTTGATGGCTTAGAAAAAATGTATAATAAAGCCAAAGAAAAAGATTATGATATGGTTGTTAGTGATATCGATTATATCTATCCAGATAAATCATTAAGAGTAAGTAGTAGTGTAATAGAAGATAAGTCTTTGAAAGAGAATATGATTACTATTTTCCCAGCGGTATGTAATAAAATCTTTAAAAGAGAATTATTTGATTATAATATTCGTTTTAAAAAAGATATATGGTTTGAAGATGTAGAGTTCTTATATCGACTTTATCCATATATTAAAAGTATTGGTGTTATAAATGATAGTTATTATCAATATGTTCAAAGAGAAGGATCACAAACTAATGTTATAAATCGTAAATTATATGATTATATTGATAACTTTAATGGTATCATTGATTTCTACAAAGAAAAAAAGTTTTATGATGAATATAAGTTGGAACTTGAATATGTCTATGTAAGATATATTTATGCGACTTTTGTTAAAAGAGCAGCAGCTTATCCTAAAGATGATTATAATGAAGCTGTTGATACAGCAATTAAAAATGTTAAAGAACATTTTCCTAATTATAAAAAGAATAAATATTTTAAAAAGAGTTTAAAGGGATTATATTTAAGAATGTTTAATAAAAAAATAAGTAAATTAATATACAAGATATATCATAAAGGAGAAAAAAATGGCTAAGAGAAAACCAAAAAATATTGCAATTATTATTGCGGGTGGTAAGGGAAACCGCATGGGTCAAGATATCCCAAAACAATTTATTAATGTGTATGATAAACCGGTTTTAATCTATACACTTGAAAGTTTTCAAAATCATCCAGATATTGATGAAATTGAAGTTGTATGTATTGATGGATGGCATGATATTTTAAAAGCTTATGCTAAACAATTTAATATAACAAAACTTAAATATGTTATATCTGGTGGTGAAACGGGACAAGAATCAATTAGAAATGGTGTATATAATCTAGAAGGTAAAGTTCATGATGATGATAATATTATTATTCATGATGGTATTAGACCTCTTGTTGAACCAGCAGTACTTTCTGATGTTATTGTTAAATGTAATCAATATGGCAATGCCGTAACAAGTATGCCTTATAATGAACAAATCTTTGTTGTTGATGATGAATTTTCAACAACCAAATATATTCCAAGAGAAACACTAAGAAGAGTATCAACTCCACAAGCTTATAAGTTTAAATTACTAGATGAAAAGTATAAAGAAGCTTATAAAAAAGAAATTGGTATTTATGGATCAAATTATACTAATACAATGATGGTACAACTTGGTGTAAGATTATATTTTGCAGCAGGTAGTGATAAAAATATTAAATTAACAACAAAAGATGATTTAGAATTATTTAAAGCTTATTTAAATAGTGATAAAGATAATTGGTTGAAATAAACCAGTTTTTCTTTAAGGAGATTATATGAAATTATTAGATAGTAAAAATTATTGTGAAGATATTGAAAGATTAGCAAAAGAAGATTTACCTTTCAATAAATTAAAAAATAAAAGTATTTTAATAACAGGAGCTTGTGGTTTAATAGGTAGTTTCTTTATTGATACTATTATGTATTTAAATAGAGAAAAGAAACTTAATTGTCATGTTTATGCAATGGGATTAACAGAAACTGATAAAACACGTTTCCCTGATTATGTAGGTAATAAATTATTTGATTATATATCACATGATGTTAATGAACCATTAAAAATGAGAAAGAAAATGAATTATATTATTCATCTTGCTAGTAACACTCATCCGGTTCTTTATGCAACACATCCTATTTCGACAATTACTACTAATGTCATTGGTACAAAGAATATGCTAGATTACGCAGTTAAAAGTAAGAGTGATAGATTTATCTTTGCATCAAGTAATGAAATCTATGGTGAAAATAGAGGCGATGTAGAATTATTTGATGAGAATTATTGTGGTTATATAAACTCTAATACTTTACGTGCTGGATACCCTGAAAGTAAGCGTTGTGGAGAAGCTTTATGTCAAGCTTATATTGAAGAAATGAAACTAGATATTGTTGTTGCAAGATTCACAAGAACTTATGGACCAACAATGTTAAAGAATGATTCTAAAGCTATTAGTCAATTTTTACTTAAAGCTTTAAATGATGAAGATATTGTCTTAAAGAGTAAAGGAGATCAATATTATTCATTTACATATGTCTATGATACTGTTTACGGATTGTTTACAGTTTTATTAAATGGTGTATGTGGTGAAGCTTATAATATTTCGAATATTAAGTCAGATATTACTCTTCGTGATCTTGCCGAAACAATCGCTGAAACAGTTGGCCGTAAAGTTGTTTTTGAAATCCCAGATGAAGTTGAAAGCAAGGGATTTAGTAAAGCAACAAAAGCAAGACTTGATAGTAAAAAAATTGAAGGAATTGGCTATAAACCAAAATATGATATTAAGAATGGTGTTAAAAGAACACTTGATATCTTGAAAGAGGTATACGATGAGTAGTTATCGTGAATATGATAAAGAAACTCTTGATAAATTACACAAAGTTGAACTTAGCATCTTAGATGATTTTGTTAAAGTTTGTGAAAAGAATGATTTAACATATTTCTTGATTGGTGGGTCGCTATTAGGTGCTGTACGTCATCAAGGATTCATTCCTTGGGATGATGATATTGATATTGGTATGCCAAGAAAAGATTATGATAAATTTATTGAGATAGGACAAGAAGAGTTAGGAGATAAATACTTTGTAGATTGTTTTGAAAGAAATAGAGACTTTTATCTTCCTTTTGTAAAAATAAAACTTAATGGTACCGTTTTTGATGAAGAAGTTGCTAAAAACTATCCTCATCATAAAGGAATCTTTATTGATATCTTTGCCTTTGAAAATGTAAAAAACACGAAAAAGATAGGTAAAGTACGTGCTTTTATGATTAAAACAATCGCTGAGTCAACTCATTTTAGATTACATATGAGACCACTTAAGAACTTACATCATCCTTTCTTTGGTCTTTGTTGTTGTCTTATTCCATGGCGAACTATGATGCGTTTCCAAAAGAAATTAATGACATGGAATAAAAATGATAATTCAATGTATGTTAATCCTTTATCAGGAAGTTATGCTTATGAAAAAGAAACGAATTTAAGAACAACGGTTCTTCCTGTAAAGAAAATCAAATTTGAAGGAAAAATGTATAATGGTATGACGGATAATGATACTTATTTAAAGAAAATATATGGTGATAATTATATGGAGTTACCACCACTTGAAAAACGTATTAATCATTTACCAGATACCATTATTTTCCCTGAGGAAATAGAAAATGAAAGCAAAAACAAAAAAAGAAAAAACAAGTGATTTAAGAAAGTTACAATTAGTTTTAGTAGAGATGCTAGATGAGTTAGTTAGAATATGTGATAAACATAATCTAACTTACTTTTTAGTAGGAGGAACCGCTCTTGGTGCCATAAGACACAAAGGGTTTATTCCTTGGGATGATGATATTGATGTTGGTATGCCAAGAGAAGACTTTGAAAAGTTTATTAAAGTTTGTCTAGATGACTTAGATGACAAGTATTTTCTTGATCACTATAGTACTAATATTCATAATTATTATGGATATGCAAAATTAAGAAAAAACAATACAACTTTTGTAACAGAGTATTCGAAAAGAAGAAAAGGACACGATGGTTTCTTTATTGATATTTTTCCTATGGATTATAATACTAATAAAGATTCACTTAGTGTTAAATTTAGAGCATCTATTACAAGATGTATTTTAGAAACATTAAAACTTAAAGAACATAATTATCGTGTTAGAACGTTACGTAGACCCATTATTTCTTTAATGTTTTATCCTTTTTCACGTTATCGAATTCATAGAATAGTTGATTATTTATATCAAAAAGATAATAAAAAAGTTCATAAAAATATGGCTATATATTCAACAGTCTATTTTTATAAAAAAGATATTTATCCAGTTGATGTTGTTATGCCTCCTGTGAAAGCTACTTTTGAAGGAAGGGAGTATAACGTATATCATGATACGGATAAATATTTATCTCAATTATATGGTGACTATATGAAACTTCCTAAAGAAGAAGATCGTATTAGTCATTTACCTGATAATCTTGATTTTAATCATGGACTATCACTTATTACAAAAGAAGAGTATAATAAATTACATAGTAAAAGGAAGTGATTTATGAAAACTAAAAAAACAGCCTTAAATATGATTACCGATGTAATTCCTTTATTAATAGTTTCCCTTCTTGGTATTTATAAAACTAAATTCTTTATTGAATACCTTGGAACAGCAACGATGGGATTATATAACTTATTTAGTAATATTATGGTATATGTTTCCCTAGTTGATGGTGGACTTGCTAGTGCTGTTTTATATTCACTTTATAAACCAAATGCCAATGGTGATACAAAGAAATTAAATGAACTATTATCAGGTGCAATGAGGACATTCTCAAAAATTGGAATGATTGTCTTTGCAATCGCCTTTGTTGTTTCTTTCTTTGTTATCATCTTCATAAAAGATCCTGGTAGTCTTCCATTTGGATATTGGGGTATTGTCTTATCATTCTTATTGTTCTCATTAAGTAATGTAATTGCGTACTTCTTTGTTCCTTATAAAGAATTATTGGAAGTTAAAGAAAAGAAATATATCTATAATCTTGTTTATCAAGGTGGTCAAATTGTTATTTCCGTAACGGAAATATTAATGTTAATTAATGGTACTAACTTTATGCATGTACTATTAATGCATAGTGTTGTAAGACTTATTTCAAGACTAATTATTGCCTTTATATGTAAAAAGAAATTTCCAGAAGCTAATGTCTTTAATAAAGAAAAAGATTATAGTTTCAAAAAGTTATTACCATCACTTATTTTCCATAAAATATGTGGTTTAGTAAGTAGTAATATTGATACGGTTATTATTTCATCATTTTTAGGACTTGGTTATGTTGCTATATATTCAACATATAGTTATATCATTACCATGATGAAAAATATCTTAGGAAAATTATCGAGTTCAATGACAGCAATCGTTGGTAATAGTTTAGTTAAATCAAGAGATAAGATGTATGACTTGTACATGGAATTTGATGCAATGTTATTCTATATTGCCATCATTGTATGTATACCTCTCACACTTGCTATTAATAAGTTTATTGATATCTTCTATGAAGGTAGTATTAAAACATCAATGTTAATTGCGTTTTCATTTGTATTAATACTATTCTCATTCATTGCAAAACTTGCTACAACCATGTTTGTGGCTGCTGATGGGTTATATAAAGAGACTAGACATTGTGCAGTAGTTGATGCATCTATTAACTTAGTATTATCACTATCATTAGTTCATTTCATTGGTATATCAGGTGTTCTTCTTGCAACAGCAATCTCTGTTTTTATCGCTGAATATACAATGAAATGTATGGTTGTACATAAACATTCATTTAATAAAAGTAGTAAGGCATATTTTATAAAGAATATTAAATTCTTTATTACATATTTTATAGATTTAGTACTTGGTTATTATATTATTAAACAATTTACAATTAATACGATCGGTACATGGTTTATAACATTCTTAATCTTTACAATATTAAATGCATTATTAATATTACTTGTCTTTAAAATATTTAAAGAAACAAAGTTTATTAAGAGAGTTAAAGTATTATTTAAAAGGGCTTAATTTAGATTAAGTCTTTTTTTGTATAGTTGTTTTTAATAAAGTATTAATGTGGTAAAATATAAGTGAGGTATATATGAAGAAAGTATTATTTGTTCAAGTTTCATGGAAAAGTTATGGTGGTATTTGGCAAGTTAATAAAGTTGTTGCAGAGGAGCTTGTTAAACATGGTTATGACGTTTCTTTTGCTTTTATAAGACAAAATAAAACAGATTATGAGCCAGAATATGATAAAAGAATAAAGATTAATGTTATTAATCCTAATTTAGAATGGATGACTCATAGTTATCGAGATATTATAAAGGATAAAAGTATTGATAAACTAAAAGTAAGAATTAATCATGATCCCAATCTAAAAAAAGATAAAAAAGTTTTTCAAAAACTTATTCGTGATAATAATTATGATTATATTATTACAACACAATATGAACTTTTGGATTTAATTCCAAAAGAATATTTATCTCGTGTATTTCATGAACAACATACTTCTTTTGAAAATAGTTGGTCTCATCGAGGTACTAAAGATACATTACTTCGATATAATAATAAAATTAACTTTATATGGTTATCAAAGAAAACAATGGAAGATGCTTTAGATAAAGGATTAAATAATTGTTATTATTTATATAATCCGTTAAGATTTGAAAGCAAAGAAAAGTCAAAAGTTAATAACAAAAGATTAGTTACAATATCAAGATTATCTAAACAAAAAAGACTTGATAAAATGATTCTCTTTTGTGAAGAAATCTTTAAAGATAAGAAATATAAAGATTGGGTTTTAGAAATATATGGTGATGGATTACAAGAAGATAATTTAAAGAAATTAATTCATAATCATGATCAAGTTAAATTAATGGGTAGAGTAGATGATCCAATAAAAATATTACTTAAAAGTGATATTAATCTAAATACAAGTGATAGTGAAGGTTTTCCAATGAGTATCTTAGAAGCTTGTGAATGTGGTATTCCAACTGTTAGTTTAATCTTTGGTGAATCAGTATATGAAACAATTATTGATAGAGAAACAGGTTTTATTTGCAAAGATAAAGAAGAGTTTATTAAAAGAGTCAAAGAACTTATGGATGATAATAGACTCCTTAAAGAGTTTAGTGACTATAATGTTGCTTTTGCTAGTAAGTTTAAACCCGATATTGTTGTCAAAAAGTGGATAAAAATGTTTCAAGTGATAGATAATAGAAAATAAGTATGATATATTATTAATTATGAGGAGGGTGTTATGAAGAAAGTCTTGTTTATAGCAAGTACTGGTGGTCATTTATCTGAGTTAATGCAACTAAAAGAACTATTCAAGTATTATGACTATCATATTGTTACTGAGAAAACAAAAACAAATGTTTCACTAAAAGATGAATATAAAGCTAAAATAGACTTTTTAATCTTTGGAACAAAAGATCATTTTTTAACGTATCCATTTAAGTTCTTCATAAATTGCCTTAAGTCAATAAGACTATATCATAAAATCAAACCTGAATTTATTATTACTACCGGAACCCATACAGCCGTTCCCATTATCTTTTATGCAAAATTATTCCATAAAAAGAAAACTAAAGTAGTATTTATTGAAACATTTGCTAATAGTGTTACTAGAACATTATCTGGTAAAATGATATATAAAAGAGCTGACTTGTTTGTTGTACAATGGAAAAGTATGCAAAAACTTTATCCAAAAGCAACATATGGTGGCTGGATATATTAGGAGGATAATATGATTTTAGTTACCTTAGGAACACAAGATAAAAGTTTTAAAAGATTACTTGAAGCGGTTGAAAAACAAATAGATAAAGGAACTATTAAAGATAAAGTAGTAGTTCAAGCAGGATTAACAAAATATCAATCTGATAAGATGGAAATTTTTGATTTTATACCTGTATCAAAGTTTGATGATTTAATTAAATCATGTGATATTTTAATAACTCATGCAGGGGTAGGATCAATTATAACGGGTCTTAAAAACAATAAAAAAGTTATTGCAGCTGCAAGACTTAAAAAATATCATGAACATACTAATGATCATCAATTACAAATTGTTGATAATTTCGCTAAAAGTGGATATATTATTCCTTTAGAAAACTTTGATGAACTTGATAAAGCATTAAATAAAGCTAAAAAGTTTAAACCCAAACCATATGAAAGTAATACAAAGAATTTTGTTAAATTAATAAAAGATTATATTGATAATAATTAAAGAGAAGAAATTCTCTTTTTTTATATCAAAATAATTGTTGTAAATTAGATTTTTTTGGTGTAATATTATTATAGGATAATAAGGAGTTAGAATATGAATAAAAGGGAATTATTAAAGAAAATATACAATTTAAAAAATAATATTATCGTAAGTGGAAGAATTAATTCACGTAAGACATATGGAGTAATGTTTCCACTAGTAGAAGTATTAGAAGAAAATAATGAAAGTTTTCTAGTACTAGATTCAAAAGAAGAATATTTTAAAAGATTTTATAATGAATTAAGAGAAAAAGGATATGAAACAGTAGTTATTAATCTACGTAATTCATTAAATAGTGATGGATGGAATCCATTAACATATGCATATTCTTTATATTCTAATAATCATATAGATGAAGCAACAAGAAGTATTGAAAAAATTGCTTATATCCTATTTGATGGACAAGGAGATCCATATTGGACAATTTCTGCTAAGAATTTATTCTTAGGACTTGTATGGTTCTTATTTGAGAATGCTAGTGAAGAGGAAATTAACTTTAATAGTGTTATAGAATTATTAGATTTATTTAAAGATAAAGAATATTTATTTGAAGATTATGAAGGAGAAGAGTGTCGTTCTAGTATGTTACTAAATCCTATTATTAGAACAGCTGATGATACAAAGAACTCTATTGTTTCCGTAGTAAGACAAGCTTTATCTGTTTATACTAATTATCCTAATTTATCAAAAATGTTAGCAACACCAATGAAAGAATTACATCTTGATCATAAATTTGCTATTTTCTTAATTAATAGAGATGAAGATTTATACTTTAATGCACTAGCAGCTATCTTCATTGATCAATTCTATGATTTCTTAATGAAGAAAAGATATGATACAGCATTTAATTTCATCTTAGATAATTTTGAAACAATATCAACAGATTATCCAAATGTTAATATCTTACTTTCAAGTGGACCATCTAGAAAAGTAAGAACAATTATTGGAAGTAATGAAACATTTGATTATTATGATGATTATAGTGAATCAATTAGATCTACAGAAGAGACTGTAATCTTTAAGATGGATAATGAAGATTATAGTGTTCCAAATGATTATGAAAGAGTAGATTTAAATCAAGAAGTTGAATATCCAGTTCTACAAACAAGAGAAATTAAGACATTTAATATTTGCCCTTGTTGTGAAGGCGGAAAATGTACATGTGGTGACGATTGCAAGTGTGGTGATAAATGCACTTGTGGAGATGATTGTAAATGTGGATGTCATGAAGGAAAGCCATGTACTTGTGGCGATAATTGTACTTGTAAAGAATGCAATTGTCATAATGATGAATCATTTGATGATTATATTAGACATAATAGTTTTGATAATGTTGCAATGGACGTTAATATTAATGAATTATCAAGAAAGATTGATTTAGAAATTCAAAGATTAGAAGAAGAATTAAATGATGACATTCCTGATGATGAAGATGAAATATCAAGAGTAATTCGTAAGATTGATGAAGAAATCGCATATCTTGAACAACAAAATAAATTAAATGTTGAAAGTGTAGATAGTGTTAGAAATAACTTTAATTCTTTCCTAGAAAATAATAGTTTCGATGATCTTGCTAAAAATATTCAAGATACGAGTGTAAATGTTAATAATGTTGATGTTAACTTCACACCAATTGAACTTGAAGAATTAACAAAGAGAATCGATAAAGAAATTAAAAGACTAGATGAAGAATTAAATGATGATATCCCTGATGATGAAGAAGAAATTCAAAGATTAGTAAATAAGATTGAAAAAGAAATTCAAAAGTTAGAGGATGAAAGTACTGATGAATCAGTTAAACAAGTTCGTTCTAATTTCAATGAATTCTTAGATAAGAATGACTTTGAAGAAATTGAACCAGTTACTCATGATGATTTTGATGAATTAATTAAGAGTATTGATAGAGAAATCGAAAGACTTGAGAAACAAGAAGGAATAACTGAAGAAAAGAATGATTTTGAAAGATTCTTAGAAGATAATGATTTCAATGATATTGTTGAAAGTATTAAAGATGAAGATGTTGATGATAATGTAACTTATGCTCAATTAATTGAAGCGCTTGATAAAGAAATCGCTTTACTAGAAGAAAAAGTTAATAATGAAAATAAAGAATCATTTGAAGATATCATTAGAAGAATTGATGAAGAAATTGCAAGACTTGAAAGAGAAGAAATGATTGATCCTGAAATTTCTGATACAAGAGAAAATTATGATGAATTAATCGCTAAAATTGATGAAGAAATCGCAAGACTTGAAGAACAAGAAAAAGATACAAAAGAAGAAATTCAAAATCATGAACAAACTCCTAAATTTGATTTCAACGAAATTGAAAGATTAAATAAAGAAATTGATGAAGAGCTAAGTAAATTATCAAGTTTAGAAGAAAATAATGATGATTCAAGTGAAACATCACATGTTATTGAAATAAAATAAATAGTAAAAGATGAGTTTAACTCATCTTTTTTATGTTAAAATCAAATTGAGGTGTTGTATGGGATTCTTTGATTTATTAAATTCGGTTGGTGTAGATGATAATGAAGATGATGATTTAGAAGAGAGAATGGAAGAAGCCGGACTTGAAGAATGGGAAAAAGAAGAAGTAAGAAAAGGTAATCAAGATATCTTTAACTTCGAAGAAGAAGATTTAGAAGATGATGATTATTATTCTGAAGATGATGAATAAGATAATTATTATATAAATAGTTCTTTTTCTATGTTATGAATATTGAATTAAATATAGTTGGTGATATAATTAAAAGAGTGCAAGGAAGTATATATATGAAGAAATACTTAAAAGATACTTGGAGTATGTATCTAATAATCTTTGTTTTATGTTTTATGTTATTTTTATATGAACCATTATTGATGTACATGAGTAATGTTTCCGATTTTTGGTTTTCTATAAGTACATTATTTAAAATGACATCATTATTATTTATTGTTATTTTTATAATAATGAGTGTAGTATTAAATGCTATTTATTTTTTAAGTAAAAAAAATGACAAGAAGACATTTAAAATAATGACAATAATCGCTTTTGTGGTGTTCTTTTCTTGTTATGTACAAGGAAATTATTTAGTAGGAAATCTACCTGTATTAGATGGTAGTAAAATTATATGGAGCGATTATAAAGTTGATTGGATTATATCTATAGTACTTTGGATTATTGTTATAGGAGGTACTATCTTTGCGGTAAAGAAATTTACATTAAATAAAATGTCAAAATATGTTGGATTTATAAGCTTAGCAATCTTTATAATGTTAAAAGTTTCATTATTGACAACATATTTAACAACA
>JAEEGF012388877.1_pt1 | contig 19169 bp, 19 predicted proteins | sample 9134171 | NCBI WGS metagenome assembly JAEEGF01 (sample SAMN16246542, study PRJNA631951) | gut metagenome | biome: gut microbiome; feature: rumen; material: AP-attached | host: Bos | place: Iran: Karaj | collected 2018-10
GATTATGACTTTAAGCGTCCTGCCAAGTTCTCAAAAGAGCACCTGCGTACTTTGGAAATGATCTACGAACATTATGGGAGACTTTTGTCAACCACGTTGCCATTGTACTTACGTAAGAATGTTTCGGTTTCTGTTGCAAACTCTGAGACCGTTACTTATTCCGAGTTTAGTAATGCGCTTTCCAATCCTGTTATTTTGGGGGTAATCAATTTCCTGCCGCTTCAGGGTACAATTATTCTTGAGCTGCAGGCAAATATAGGTTTTTCCTTTATTGACAGAATGCTTGGAGGCGAAGGCGGCACACTTGATAAGCCCAGACCCTTTACTGACATAGAAATGCCGCTTATAGAAAAACTTGTTACAATCTGCATGCAGCTCATGATAGAGCCGTGGCAGAATGTAGTAGCCATAAATCCCGTAATGGAAAGAATTGAGACTAATCCGCAGTTTGCGCAGGTTATTTCGCCTACGGATATGATCGCCATTGTCACTCTTAATATCAAGATTGGTGAGACGGAAGGACTTATGAACATCTGTCTTCCTTACTTTACTTTGGAGAGTGTCATGGACAAGCTCAATACAAAGTTCTGGTTTTCTACCATGCAGAAAAACAATGATGAGAACTATGAAGAGCATTTGGAGACCATGGTTCGTCATGTTGATGTTCCGGTAAAAGCCATTCTTGGTAAATGCAATGTGTCGGTAAATGATTTTGTTCATTTGCAGGCGGGGGACATAATAAGACTGGATAACAGAGTTAATACCGATATGCAGGTCTATGTGGGGAATATATTCAAATTTACTGCATTACCGGGAACTGCCAAAGACAAATATGCCGTAAGAATAACTTCGGTTGTAAGAGAGGAGGAAGAGTAGCAGCATGGATGGAATGTTATCACAAGATGAAATAAATGCTTTGCTGGCCGGTATGGATACATCCGGTGGCGCCGCTGCGGATACTTCTGGGGGAGCGCCTGATGAGGCTGCGGCTGCAGCACCACCGTCAGGAGGTGGAATAATTGATGAATCTCTTTTAACAGATTCTGAAAAAGATGCCATCGGTGAGGTGGCAAATATTAGCATGGGGTCATCAGCAACAACGCTGTATTCCCTTGTTAATCAAAAGGTTAATATCACAACACCTCAGGTTGAACTTGCAAACTGGGATAATGTGATCAGTAATTATGAAAGGCCCTGTGTTTTTATTCAGATTAAATATACGGTTGGTCTTGACGGAACCAATATCCTTATTCTGAAGGAACATGACGTTATGGTTATCACCGATCTTATGATGGGCGGTGACGGGACCAATACGGATGGGGAGATTGGAGAACTTCAGCTGTCAGCTATCTCTGAGGCTATGAACCAGATGATGGGCGCAGCGGCTACTTCTTTGTCTACTATGATCAATCAGAAGGTAGATATCAGCCCGCCACAGGCAACCCTTTTGGATATGATCAATGATGACCCTTCGGATATTGCTGATTTCCTTACAGGTACCTTTGTAAAGATTTCTTTTAAGATGCAGGTGGGAGATCTTGTGGATTCAACTCTTATGCAGCTGTATCCTGTGGATTTTGCAAAGACCTTGAAGGATACTGTTATCTCTGAAGGTCAGGATTCCGGTGGAGCAGCAGAACCGGCTCCTGCACCGGCACCTGCTCCTGAACCGTCACCTGCGCCTGCACCAATGCCCGGTATGGATATGAACGCCGGTGCCGCTCAGATGCCGCAGATGGATCCCAATATGATGATGGGACAGATGCCCCAGATGGGCATGGGAATGCCACAGATGGGTATGGGTATGCCGCAGATGGGCATGGGGATGCCACAGATGCAGATGCCAATGCCTCAGATGATGAATATGAATATTCAGCCGGCACAGTTCCAAAATTTCGCAGGTGGAACCACTATAATGGCCGGCGGAGAAAACATCGGTATTATCAAGGATGTTCCTCTTGAAGTTACAGTTGAACTTGGAAGGACAGCCAAACCTATTTCGGATATTCTTGATTTTGCACCCGGTACCATCATAGAGCTTGATAAGGTTGCCGGTGAACCTGTTGACGTACTTGTTAACGGTAAGTTTGTTGCTAAGGGTGAAGTAGTAGTTATTGAGGAGAGCTTTGGCGTGCGAGTTACTGAGATTGTTCAGTGACAATGCCAATAATTGGGGAATATATGGGAGCGGATTCTTATTTGCAGTTTATATCAGTCCTGATCATTTTTATCCTGGTTCTGGTGGCGACATATTATGTCACCAAATGGATATCAAATTATCAGAAGGATGTTTCTTTTGGGAAAAACGTTCAGATAATAGAGACGAATAAGATATCTGCCACCAAATATATTCAGATTGTAAAAATCGGCAACAGATATGTTGCAATTGCTGTTTCAAAGGATCAGATCACAAATCTTGGGGATGTGGATGAACAGTTCTTGGATCTGAGCGGGGCTACTGACAGCAATATGGGGTTTAAAGAGATTTTTGAGAAGATAAAGGGTGAGAAAAAGAAATAAATGAGGGATTTGCTTGTTCTTTTAAAAAATAATCTCATATCCGGTAAAGTTCGTGGGGGAATTTCCCGGTTTCTCTTGATGCTTTTTCTGGCTTTATTTTCCTTAGGCTTTAACAGCGTGTCGACGTATGCTACCGATAATATTATTTCCGAAACCAGCCCCCTTGATCCTACCACAGAGGATGAGGAACATGAGACCGGTAGCTTTGAGGAGAGAACCAATATTACAGATCCGGGTTCGGCTGAAACTCCCGAAGATCTTAAAAAGCTGAATATTGCCAACACAGTTACTGTTACTTATGATAACGGCAACGGAACACTTAACGGTGCACTCAGGATTCTTATTACACTTACGCTGATTTCTCTTGCGCCAACACTTCTGGTAATGATGACATCTTTTACCAGAATTATTGTGGCTATGCATTTTACCCGTACGGCTATTGGAACGCAGACTTCGCCTCCAAACCTGATACTTATCGGTATAGCACTGTTTATGACTTTGTTTATTATGCAGCCTACGCTGACCACGGTGTATAACGATGCAGTTATTCCTTTTGAAAACGGCGACATGGATCAGAATGAATTTTTTGAAAAAGCCATGGATCCTTTCAGACAGTTCATGTATGGTCAGACTCAGAAAAAGGATGTTCTGTTGTTTATGGAAATAGACAAGATTGACTGGGACGGTGAACTGGAGAGTATTCCCAATGTGGTGCTTATTCCCAGTTTTATTGTAAGTGAACTAAGAACTGCTTTTATTATCGGTTTTATGATTTATATTCCTTTTATTGTTATTGATATGGTTGTGGCATCTGTACTTATGAGTATGGGTATGATGATGCTGCCGCCAACCACAATATCTTTGCCGTTTAAGATTTTACTATTTGTTATGGCAGATGGCTGGAGCCTTATTATCGGAAATCTTGTCAAATCATTTTATTGATCTGTTACTGTCTGGGAAGGAGGATAAAGCACATGATCACAATTGGTGATGTCAATGCTATGATAAGCGCAGCTTTGTTTATGGTTATTAAGATGTCTCTGCCTGTGCTTTTGACTTCTATGATCATAGGTCTGGTTATTTCTATTTTTCAGACTGTAACATCTATTCAGGAGCAGACGCTTACATTCGTTCCCAAGGTTATAGGCGTGTTTTTGATGATCATGCTTATTGGAAACTGGATGCTCACTGAGCTGACAGGTTATATCACACAGCTTTGGTCAGATTTTTCCAAATATGTCCGCTAAGTAGAGGAGTGGATATATGATTGAGTATAACTTTAGATACGGAGATCTTGAGATTTTTCTTTTGATACTCGTAAGGGTTACCAGCTTTATATTTGTCTGTCCTTTCTTTGGTGGAAGGCAGACTCCTAATACTGTTAAAATAGGTTTTGGGATTCTTTTATCACTTTTATTGTATGGGGCGGTTCCTTATACTATGCCGGAATACAACACAATAATAGGCTATACGGTTATTGTGCTAAAAGAAGTTATGGTTGGATTTCTCATTGGATTTGCCGTTCAGATATGTGAAATGATATCTGCTTTTGCCGGAACAATTGTAGATATGCAGATTGGACTTTCAATGGTAAATATTTTTGATCCCAATACCAATGAACAGGTAACCATTACAGGAAGCTTGTATTCTCAGGTCCTTACTATAATGCTTATTTTGACAGGGATGTATCAGTATATATTGAAGGCACTTACTGATACTTTTACCCTTATTCCAATTAACGGTGCGGTGATAAATTCGGACAGAATGCTTGAATCCGTTTTAATATTTTTGAGGGATTATATTATTATTGGTTTCAGAATCTGTCTTCCGATTTTTATTATTACCTTTATTACCAATGTTATTCTGGGTGTACTTGCCAAGGTTTCACCTCAGATGAACATGTTTGCCGTTGGTATTCAGATTAAGATCATTGTTGGTCTATTGATAATGTTTATTACAGTTACAATGCTAAATGAAGCATCTAACTTTGTTTTTATAAATATGAAGGAGCTAATGGAGAAGTTTGTCTACAGCATGCAGAGCAGCTGATGGTGATTATCGGCTTTTAATTTCATATAATCTGCAGTTTTTTGCTGAAGATGCCAATGGTGCTGAGAAAACCGAGCAGCCTACAGCCAAAAAGCTTGACGACGCAAGAAAAGAAGGGCAGGTTGCTAAGAGCCAGGAGATAGCAACGGCGTTTTCTTTGCTTGCATTTTTTCTTATTCTGAGGTTTGGCTATAGCTTTTTGGCCACGAATTTTGAAGGAATGTTTGTTAGAGTTTACGATGACATTCCCAATGTTGCCAGAACCTATGATGGTTTTTTGCCGGTGGCTCATATTTCAAGTATACTATACCATTCGTTTCTAAGGGTTTTGCTTATTTGTGCGCCTTTCTTTATAGTAGGTTTTTTGATCGCTTTTTTATCGGATTTTGTTCAGGTGGGATTTAAGCCCACAGGAAAGCCGCTTCAGCCGAAGCTTTCCAAGCTTAATCCCATAAGTGGCATGAAAAAGATTTTTTCTACAAGAAAGCTGTTTGACCTCTTTAAGTCAATCTTAAAGCTGGTGGTCATGGCGATAGTTATCATTACTTATTTCCCCGGGAGAACGGAATCTCTTTTTCTTTTGTATGATATGCCCTTAAAGCAGGCAATTGGCCTTATGGGAAATTTCATTATCGACTTGGGGATAAGAATCGCCGCAGCCTATATGGTAATAGCTTTTGCTGATCTTATTTATCAAAGGCGCAAGTTTACCAAAGATATGATGATGACCAAACAGGAAGTGAAGGATGAGTTTAAGAATACCGAAGGTAATCCTGAGGTTAAGTCGGCTCAGAAGAGAAGGATGATGCAGGCATCGAGAAGACGAATGATGCAGCAGATCCCACAGGCCGATGTTGTTATCACAAACCCTACTCACTACGCTGTTGCCATTAAATATGATGCTGAAGAAGCCGATGCTCCCATTGTGGTGGCTAAAGGTCAGGATTATATCGCTCAGAAGATCAAGGAGATAGCTCAGGAAAACGATGTAGAGATCGTTGAAAACAAGCCTCTTGCCCGTATGTTGTATGCAAATGTTGAGGTAGGGGAAATGGTTCCTCCTGAATTGTACAAAGCGGTGGCTGAAGTTCTTGCTTATGTATATCACTTAAAGGGTAAAGCTTAAACATTTTGATCAAATAATTTCGAAAGGGGGATAAAGATGGATAGAAAGTCTATCATGAATCGAGTTTATGACTATGGTCTTGCTCTTTATATCGTGGCAGCTATTGTTATGCTCATTATCCCACTTCCGGATTGGCTTCTCGATATTTTGCTGGCGTTCGATATGTCACTTTCTTTTGTGATCATGTTTACCGCCATGTTTGCCACCGATGTCCTGGAAATGTCGTTTTTCCCAACAATACTTTTGTTCACAACAATTTTCAGGATTGCACTGAACGTGTCATCCACAAGACTTATTCTGACCCAGGGAAGCGCAGGTCAGGTTATCGAAGTTTTCGGTTCCTTCGTTGGCGGAGGCGACCTTATCGTTGGTGCAATTGTCTATGTTATTCTCATAATTGTTCAGCTTATGGTCATTAACAAAGGTTCTGAGCGTGTAGCTGAAGTATCGGCAAGATTTACACTGGATGCTATGCCCGGTAAGCAGATGGCTATTGATGCTGACCTTAATACCGGCGCTATTACAGATGCGGAGGCTAAGGCGCGAAGAGATAAGATTCAGGAAGAAGCCAGCTTCTTTGGAGCTATGGATGGTGCTACAAAGTACGTAAAGGGAGATTCCACTGCGGGACTTATTATTACCGCGGTAAACCTTATAGGCGGAATAGCCATGGGTGTTATCAGGCAGGGAATGGATGTGTCCACAGCTATAAACACTTATTCCATTCTTACCATGGGTGATGGACTTGTAAGTTCGATTCCTTCTTTGATGATTTCCATGTCAACAGGTATTCTGGTTACTAAAGGATCCAAGGAAGCGGACTTTGGTCATCTTCTCATCAATCAGCTCTTTGGTATGCCAAAGACACTTTATCTGGTTGGTGGAGTTTTGGCGGGGCTTGGTATATTCTCGCCTCTTCCCACACTGCTGTACGTTACCTTTGGTGCAGGTTTTATTGTACTTGGAAGGATTACAAGTCAGACAATAGAGGAAGTTGCTGTTGAAACCGAGGTGGCTACTCCCGAAGAGCAGCAGGCCGAGGAAATCCGGCAGCCTGAAAATGTCACAAGTCTTTTGCAGGTGGACCCGATCGAACTGGAATTTGGTTATGGTATTATTCCTCTGGCTGATGTGAATCAGGGAGGCGACCTTCTTGACAGAGTAGTAATGATAAGACGTCAGGTGGCCTTGGAGCTTGGTACGGTGGTTCCCATTATTCGACTTCGTGATAATATTCAGTTGAATCCTAATCAATATATCATTAAAATTAAAGGTATACAGGTAAGTGACGGAGAAATTCTTTTCGACCACTATATGGCCATGAACCCCGGTCACGTGGAGGATGAGATCACCGGTATTCCCACTTTTGAACCTTCTTTCCATTTGCCTGCAATCTGGATTACGGAGGGACAGCGTGAAAGAGCCGAAAGCCTTGGATATACGGTTGTTGATCCGCCATCTATCATAGCTACTCACCTTACGGAAATAATCAGGCAGCATATAGCTGAGCTTATGACCAGACAGGATGTTCAGAATCTTGTGGATAATCTTAAAGAAAACAATCCTGCGCTTGTTGATGAGTTGGTACCTAAACTTATGAGCCTGGGTGAGATAGAGAAAGTGCTTCAGAATCTGCTTAGTGAGGGAGTATCCATAAGAGATCTGGTTACTATTTTTGAGACATTGGCTGATTTTGCTCCTTCTACCCATGATCCCGATATTCTTACGGAATATGTGAGACAGAGTCTTAAGAGAGCTATTTCCAGCAAGTATTTTGCTCCTGGAGAGACCACCAGCGTGGTAACCCTCGATCCTAAGATTGAGCAGGAAATCATGAGCAGTGTCAAGCAAACGGAAACCGGGGCATATCTTACACTTGATCCTGCAAGGACCAAGTCAATCCTCAATGCTGTAGGGGAACAGGTCAGAAAACTTGAGGATTCGGGCCAGATGGCTATTATTATGGCGTCACCTATTGTGAGAATGTACTTCAAAAAGATGACACAGGACTATTTTAAAGATTTGATTGTGATTTCATACAATGAGGTGGAACCTAATATAGAATTACAATCTGTGGGGATGGTAACTGCATAATATGATTATAAAAAAGTATGTTGGAAAAACTGAAAGTGAAGCTACAGAAGAGGCAAAAAAGGAACTGGGGCAGAACATTGTTGTAATGAATGTCCGTCCCCTGAAAAAAAGCGGATTTTTTGCACTGTTTAAATCTCAGAAAATTGAAGTTACCGTGGCACTGGAAGAGGAGTCAGAAAAGACTCAAAGGACATACTCTCCTCAAAAGGACTCCAAGGTCACTCCCAGAAATCCTCTGGTGGAAGGGAGCCAGAGCGATACGGTCAAGCCGGTTATCCGGGTCAATAAATCCCCGGATCTTATTGATGACAGCAGTGCAATTGAAGAAAAGCTTGATAACCTGAGTAATTTATTGGAAAAAAATATCAAGTACAAGGAAAAAGAAGAGGATAAGCCTTCTGCTTCAAGCACAAAGGAAACTTCGGACTTTATTTCCACAAGGGATGATATTTCCGAAGAGACCATGTCTTTTATCAAATTATTGTATAATACTCTTATAGAGAATGAAGTTGATGAAATCTATGTTAACCAGCTTACCGACGAAGTAGAAAAAATAAGTAAACCAGGGATGCCTTTTGATTTTGCACTGGCTAATGTTTACCAGAAGATGGTTCTTAAGTTCGGAAAGTCAGAGCCCATAGATTATGAATGTAAAGGCCCCAGAGCTGAGATTTTCATCGGACCTACAGGTGTCGGTAAGACCACAACTATTGCAAAGCTTGCCACTGAACTTGCAATAAATCAGAAAAAGAAAATTGCTCTTTTGACAGTGGATACCTACAGAATTGCAGCTGCCGAACAGCTTCGTACTTATGCATCGATTATAGGAATTCCCTTCAGAGTCATTTATTCCGTTGAGGAGATGAAGCAGGCAGTTGAAGATTTTAAAGAATACGATTTTATTATGGTAGATACCGCCGGACATTCCCAGCACAACGATGAACTCAAGGAAGATATAGAAAACTATATCAGAACATTAGAGGAACTTATGGACTGTGAGAATTTCCTGGTGCTTTCGGCAACCACCAAGTACAGGGATCTTATTGAGATTGCTGATTCCTATTCTCAACTGGTGGCATATAAACTTATTTTTACAAAAATGGATGAAACCGGGGCAAAGGGTAATCTTTACAATGTGAGAATGCATACCGGTGCTCCCATCGCATATATTACCAACGGACAGAACGTGCCGGATGATATTGCGATATTTGATGCACAGCGCATTGTTAAAAACCTTCTGGGTGGAAAAAGTTAATTTGTTTACAGGGTGGATATATGGATCAGGCTACGCAGCTTAGAAATATAATTAAAAACTCAAGTCAGCCGCAGCGTCCGCTTGCCAGGATAATTACCGTGACCAGCGGTAAAGGCGGCGTTGGCAAATCCAATGTAGCGATAAATCTTGCTGTTCAGTTCAGGAAAATGGGGAAGAGAGTCATTATCCTGGATGCGGATTTCGGACTTGCCAATATAGAGATTATGTTTGGGACTGTTCCTAAACATAATCTATGTGATCTGATTTATCAGGGGAAAAATATAAAAGATATAATTACCTGGGGGCCTGAGGGCGTGGGCTTTATTTCCGGAGGATCGGGTATTTCCGGAATGTATAATCTCAGCAGGGATTATCTCGTATATATTATATTAAATCTTGCCGAATTGGACGCAATTGCTGATATAATAATAGTAGATACCGGAGCCGGAATCTCGAGTGCGGTTATGGAGTTTCTTGTGGCCAGTGGGGAAATAATCCTGGTTACTACTCCCGAGCCAACAAGTATTACAGATTCCTATTCTCTGCTTAAGGCACTGAATCAGTCTCCGAGGTTTTCAAGAGAGAATACGAAAGTAAAAGTTGTGTCCAACAGGGTTTCTTCAGATGATGAAGGACAGCAGCTTTTTAACAAGCTTAATGCTGTTGTTGCCCGTTATCTGAAGCTTCCTTTGACCTATATGGGGGCTATTCCCCAGGATCAGATGCTTGCCAAGAGTGTCATGCAGCAGTCACCGGTTTCAATTCAGTATCCAAATGCCAAGTCGGTCAAGGCGTTTGAGAGAATTGCCAATGAACTGATGAACCCCGGAGGAACTGCGGAGTTAGGGCAGCGGGGCATGGCAGCATTCTTTTCACATATTATTACCGGCAGGAAACTTAGCAGCACGCAGAATGTTTCTACCGGAAATGCTCCTAACTTACAGAATTAGAATGGAGAAAAATAGTATATGTTGGCTGATTATATTTCACCCGGCAACAGGGTAGAACTAAAGGCAACCGGAAAAATCTGGATGGATGAAGATGCCAGGACCAAACAAATCTATATGAGTAAGATTCTGGATATAACATCCGATGACAGGATAGAGGTGCTGATGCCCTATGAAAAGGGCAGGCTGGTGCTGCTTCCTGTGGATGGAGAGTATAATCTGTGTTTTTACAGTAACAGGGGATTGTTTCAATGCTATTCCAGAATAGTGGACAGATACCGAAGTGATAATATTTATGTACTTGTTCTGGATCTGACCAGTGAACTTCAAAAGCTGCAGCGAAGAGAATATTACAGATTCAGCTGTGCGCTGGAATTAAAATCGCGGCTTTGCTCAAGAGAGGAATTGGAAGCATTTGAAATGAACAGAAGCTACCTTGTGACACCCGGAACCAATCTTCAGCGGAGTGTTGTGGTAGATATAAGTGGCGGTGGTTTGCGATTTGTCGCAAATTTCAAATATGAAGAAGGCAGTACTATATATTGTTCCTACAGACTTCCCGGAAATGTCAGTGATAAGGACTACGAAATGATCTGTCATGTTCTTAAGGCGCAGGAACTGGAGAACAGACCGGGACTGTATGAGCACCGCATTCAGTACATTTACATTGATGAAACTTCCAGAGAAGATATTATTCATTTTATCTTTGAGGAAGAACGAAAAATAAGAAAGAAGCAAACTTAATTATGAAAAAAATTTTAATTATTGATGACTCTGCACTTATGAGAACTGTACTCAGTGATATTATTAATTCAGATTCAAGATTCCAGGTTGTTGACAAGGCCAAGGACGGAATTGAAGGTCTGGATCTCTTAAAGAAGAAGACTTATGACGCCGTTGTTCTTGACATTAATATGCCGAGAATGGACGGAATCACGATGCTAAAGGAACTCCAAAAGAATAAGATCAGAGCCAAAATCATGATGGCCAGCACGGATACCAAGGAAGGTGCAAAGGTTACCATGGATGCTCTTGATCTCGGAGCTCTTGATTTCGTGCATAAGCCTGATAGAGCCTCTGAGTGCCGCGGTGAAGATTTTACAAAGCATTTCATCAACACACTTGCTGCTGTTGCTGAATCGAAAGCTCCTGTTTCCACGAAAGCATTTTCCATGGAAGAGGTTAAGCAGTCAAGGAAAGTTGTTGAACTTGTGGGAAGATCAGCCAGCAAGATTACAGGCAACAGAATTGTGGCTATTGCCAGCTCTACAGGTGGTCCCAGAGCCCTTCAGTCTGTTATTCCAAAGCTTCCCAAGAATTTAAAGACCCCTGTTGTCCTTGTTCAGCACATGCCGGAAGGATTCACCGCATCTCTTGCCGAAAGACTGGATTCCTTAAGTGAAGTCAGAGTTAAGGAAGCAGCCGAGGGGGATGTACTTGCTCCAGGAACAGTATATATTTCCAGAGGCGGCAAGCATATGCATATTGTAAAGACTGCCGGAAAGGCAACTATACATTATGTTGACGGACCTACCAGAGAAGGCGTAAGACCTTGTGCCAATTTTATGTATGAATCTCTTGCAGATTCCGATTACGATGAAGTCTGCTGTGTAGTTCTTACGGGAATGGGTGCCGATGGTACCGAAGGAATCAAAAATCTGAAGTCTAAGAAAAAAGTTCACGTTATCGGACAGGAGGAGAGTACCTGTACCGTATATGGAATGCCCAAAGCAGTTGCAACAGCTGGACTTGTTGACCAGGTTGTTAAACTTGATGACATTGCCCAGGAAATAATAATGAATGTCGGTGTGAATTGAGGGTTTTCATAACTTTTTAATTATTCTTTAATCAAAATTTTCTGAATTCCTCCATTCTGAAGCCGATATTGTGTTCAAAAGTATGCGATAATAAGATTATACTTTTGAAAACTATCACTTTTTCATATGGAGGTATATAGGTTATGGATGTTTCCCAGTATCTAAGTGTCTTTCTCGATGAAGCCAAGGAGCACCTTCAGTCACTTAATGACAACATTATGGTGTTGGAGCAGGATCCTGAGAATGAAGATTGCATCAATGAAATCTTCAGATCTGCGCATTCCATGAAAGGTATGGCCGGAACTATGGGCTATACCAGAATGCAGAACCTTACCCACGACATGGAGGATGTATTCTCTGATGTTCGTGCCGGCAAGATCAAGATCAAATCTGCTGATATCGATGTTCTGTTACAGTGTCTGGATGCTATTCAGGGATATGTTGATAATATCACTGAGAATCAGGACGAGGGTACTGACGAGCACCAGAACATTATTAAATCTCTTGCTGATATTAGAAATGGTGGTTCAGCTGCTGCGCCCGCAGGTGGTGCACCGGCTGAATCTGCTTCTGCAGCAGCTGCAGAGGCCGCATCAGACGGACCTGCTGCCGGTGCTGACGGAACCACTGATTATAGAGCAATCCGTTTAGATCCATCTGTTAAATCCACATTAGAAGAAGCAAAAAATCAGGGTAAGAACCTATGGGGTGTTACCGTACATATTCAGGAATCCTGTATCCTTAAGGCTGCAAGAGGCTTCCTTGTATTTAAGGGGCTTGAAGAAATCGGTGAAATAGCTGTTTCAGAGCCAAATACTCAGGATATTGAGGATGAAAAGTTTGAGTATTCCTTTAGCCTTGTAGTTATTACAGACGAGTCCAAAGAAAAAGTCGAAGAGATAGTAAAGGCTGTTTCTGAGGTAGAAGGGTGTGAATGCGGTGAGTTTGATCCCAGCGGAGCAAAGGCCGCTGAAGAGAAGGAAGAAGCGCCTGCTGCTGCAGCTACGCCCGCACCTACAACTGCTCCTGCACCCGCAGCTGCTCCTGCACAGAATACTCCTGCACCTGCAGCCGGTGGTGGCGGCGGAGCAGGCGGTAAGAAGCCTGTAGGAAAGCCTGTTGTAAACAGAACAGTTCGTGTGGATATTGAGAAACTTGATGTCCTGATGAATCTGGTAAGTGAGCTTATCATTGCCAAAAACTCACTTATTTCAGCAGCCAATACTTCCGGTGTTAGTAACGGCAACGTAAATGAGCAGATCGAGTATCTTGAAAGTGTAACCACAAACCTTCATGAATCTGTCATGAAAGTTCGAATGGTTCCTATTGAGAGCGTTCTTCAGAAGTTCCCTAGAATGATCAGAGACCTCAATAAGACTCTGGGCAAGAAGATGGAACTGACCATGACCGGTGAAGATACAGAAATGGACCGTACCGTGGTTGATGAGATCGGTGATCCATTGATGCATCTTATCAGAAACAGTGCGGATCATGGTATTGAAAGTGCTGATATTCGTGCACAGAGAGGCAAACCTGAAGTTGGCCAGATTTTCCTTCACGCTTTCCAGGATGGTAACAGCGTTGTTATTGAGGTAGGTGATGATGGTAACGGTATCGATGCGGAAGCTGTCAAAAACAAAGCTATAGAGAAAGGTGTGGTATCACCTGAGCAGGCAGCTCTTTTAACAGAGAAGCAGTGTGTAGAGCTTTTGTTCCATCCCGGATTCTCAACAGCCAAGCAGGTATCCGAAATTTCCGGAAGAGGCGTAGGCCTTGACGTTGTTAAGTCAAAAGTTGAATCACTTTCCGGCGAAGTAACTGTAAGAACCAAGCTTGGTGAAGGTTCAACATGGGTAATCAGACTTCCTCTGACCCTTGCTATTATCCAGGCACTGATGGTTGTTATCGGTGATGAGAAATATGCAATTCCTTTGGATTCAATTCAGAGTATTGAGGATGTTTCTCCTGAGGATCTTAAGTTTGTAGAAAATAAAGAGGTTATCAACCTCCGTGGAAGCGTGCTTCCTTTGATCAGATTAAATCAGGTGCTTGATACCGAGTCCACTAAGAGTCCTGATGAGGATATGGTTGTTGTTATTGCAAGAAAGGGCGATCAGCTGGCCGGACTTGTTATTGATGAGCTTATGGGTCAGCAGGAAATCGTTATTAAACCTCTCGGTAAGTACACCAATAAGTGCAAGCTTATAAGCGGTGCTACAATCCTTGGAGATGGTGAAATAGCTCTTATCCTTGACACTAACTCAATTTTCTGATGATTGTCGTTTTCTTTTAGGAAAGGAAGAATACTTATGAATGAACTTAGAGACAATGCTGATGTAGGAGAACTTATCCAGTACATTGTTATAAAAATCGATGACGAACAGTATGGAATCAACATCAAGTTTATTGATAATATTGTAAGAATGCAGCAGATCACCCGTGTTCCTAAGGTTGATGATTATCTTAAGGGAGTTATCAATATCCGCGGTGAAATTGTTCCGGTTATGAGTATCAGAATGAAAATGGGACTCGCTGAGGATGTTATAACGAACAAATCAAGGATAATCATCCTTAAGACATCTGAGGGAGATCTTGTAGGAATTATTGTTGACCAGGTTAATCAGGTACTTACTCTGGACGCCAATAATATTGAAAAAGTTCGCTATGATGACAAGAAGCAAAAGTCCAATGCTTCCTTTGTAAACGGCGTAGGTCACTATGACGGTAGTCTTGTATCAATCCTTGATCTTGATGCTGTTGTAGCTGAGAGAGAGGCTAAAGAGAAGGCAACCAATGCCAGCTGATTGGAGGAGATAATATGGGCGACATGAGTTTGGACAATTTGTCCAATCAATATTTTGACGTATTAAAAGAGCTGGGTAATATCGGTGCCGGTAATGCTACTACAGCTCTTGCACAGATGATAGGTACAAAGGTAGATATGTCCGTACCCCAGGTAAGACTTCTTGATTTCAAGGATGTTGGCGATATGATGGGCGGTGCGGAACAGATCATGGCGGGTATTTATCTTGCTGTAGAAGGAGATATTGATGGCAGCATTATGTTCCTTCTGGGAAGAACCGCAGCTCGTCATCTGGTTGACAAGCTTATGGGAACGGGACATAAACCTGACGATGAAGAATTTGATGAGGTTGAATTGTCAGCTCTTAAGGAAGTGGGAAATATTATTACCGGTTCCTATCTTAATTCTCTTTCAATGATGACAAATTTAAAACTTGTTCCTTCAATTCCTTTCGTTGCTATTGATATGGCCGGCGCCATCTTAAGTGTTCCGGCGATACAGTTTGGTATGATGGGGGACAAGATCCTGCTTATTGAAACGCAGTTTTTTGATGAGCTTAAACTTAGTGGTTACTTTATCCTGTTACCGGATGTTGATGGTTACAAAAAGATTCTCTCTTCACTGGGAATGGGAGATATCTCTATATAAGCGAAGGGGCTAATATGAGTCAAATAATAAAGGTTGGTATGGCTGATCTTAATATATGCGTTAGCCCCGATGGCATTACTACGCTTGGACTTGGGTCCTGTGTGGGAATAGCTGTTCGCGATCCTGTCACCAAGATTGGCGGCTTGGCGCATATTATGTTGCCAGACTCTACTGAGATAAAGAACAATTCCAATATTCCTAAGTTTGCCGATACGGGCATTGAGGAACTGATAAAGCAGATAGTTGCGAAAGGCGCCAGCAGATCCAGACTAGTGGCTAAGATTGCAGGTGGTGCGCAGATGTTTGCTTTTCAGACCAACAATACGACCATGAGAGTCGGGGACAGAAATGTTCAGGCTACTTTGAAAAAACTTAAGGAAATGAATATTCCGGTTCTGGCTCAGGACACTGGCGATTCTTATGGTAGAACAGTCATTTTTTACCCTGAAAACGGGAATTTTGTTATCAGAGCTGTTGGAAAGCCTGAGAAAATCATATGATTGACAATACAGAAAAAATCGATGGCGTAGAAAATTCGGAAATACCCGAATTGGAAGAAATCAAGAAATGGAATACCAAACTGGTCACCCCGGTGATAGTGCTTTTTGCTACATCCGTAATAGCGATTTATGCATTTGTTAAGCACTATCCTGTGGGGGATTGGTTTGTAATTGTTTTTTCTTCCGTAATAATTTTTTTGATAATCGGATTTATCATTGAGCGAATGATAACCGGCTTTGTCGATACAAATTATGAAAAGGCTATTGCCGAGGCGGAAGAGGCGAGAAGGCTTGAGGAAGAGGCCAGGGCTGCCATGGAGGCAGAAGGCGGAGATGAGTCGGGGATTATACAGGATGACAGCACTCCGCAATTATAAAAATCTGGCTTGGGGTTTGAAACATGGATGAAGCAGCAAGAAGTAAATTATGGGAACAGTATCATAAGAATAAAACAGCTGAGGTACGTGAACAGCTGATCTTGGAGTATGCTCCGCTTGTAAAACTTGTTGCAGGCAGACTCAGTATGTACCTTGGTTTTAATGTGGAATACGACGATCTGGTAGGCTATGGTATTTTTGGACTGATCGACGCTATAGACAAATTTGATCTTATGAAGGATGTTAAGTTTGAAACTTATGCAAGCCTTCGTATTCGTGGTGCTATTCTTGACCAGATCAGAAAGATGGACTGGATTCCAAGAACCATAAGACAGAGACAGAAGAAAATTGAAGCTGCTATCAGAGAGATTGAGAAAGATGGCGGTCATGTGGCAACTGATGCTGAAATTGCTGCTAAAATGCAGATTTCAGAGGATGAGTATGCAAACTGGCAGAATCAGATGAAGGTTACAGGTGTCGTATCTTTGAATGAATTCATGGATCAGGGCGCCGATATTCCTGAGGATTCCAATAACAGAAGTTCGGGATTTGTAAAACCTGAGGAAGCTATAGAAAAAGAAGAACTTAAGAAAATGTTGGCTGAATCTCTGGAACTTCTTACTGATAAAGAGAAAAAAGTCATCCTTTTGTATTACTATGAAGAGTTGACGCTAAAAGAAATCAGTCAGGTCCTTGAGGTATCAGAATCCAGGGTTTCACAGTTACATACTAGAGCTCTTCAGAAAATGAGGGAAAGATTAGGGGATTATCTTGGAATTGTAACAAATTCAAGGTAAAAGAGGAGTTACTATGAACGGATATTTTCAATTGGTTATTACTCCCAAAGGTACCGGCATAAGAGTGTTTCCTCCCAGGGATTCGGGGGAACCTTTGAATGTTAATGATGTCAGGGATTATTTGGATGAAAGAAAAATACAATATGATGTAGTCTTAGTCAATGAAGCTGTGACAAAGGCCGACGGTAATGTTTCTATTTTTACCGAGGCTCAGATTCTTCCTGAAAGAGAAGCCTGCAGGTTTGATATTTCCAAGGACAGAATGACTGTCACGGCTTTTTTTTACCCCCCTTCGGAGGGAGCAGAACTTATGACGGAGAAAGAAGTTCTCTCAAGCCTTGCTTACAGGAAGATTACTTATGGAATCTGCACTGAAAATATACATGCTTTTTTTGAACACAGGGAATATTGCAAAGAAATTGTGGTGGCTCAGGGAAAGCCTGTTGTAGAGGGACATAATGCCAGGGTGGAATATCATTTCAAGGCTAACTTAAGGCCGAGACCTACCCTAAGAGAGGATGGCAGCGTTGATTATTTCAATCTCAATATCATAAATAATGTTGCACAAAATGATCTTCTGGCAACATTACACCCTGAAGTTCTGGGGCAGCCCGGAATAAATGTTCATGGAGAGACAGTAAAGCCTCTTGCAGTCAAGGCAGGCTTTATTAAATATGGTAATAATACAATTCTTTCCGAAGATAAATTGACTCTTAGGGCTGCAAAAGCAGGACACGTTACACTGAGGGACGGAAAAGTCACCGTTTCCGATGTACTTACTCTTGAGAATGTAAATGTATCCACCGGTAATATTGATTATGAAGGAAGCGTTGAGGTCAAAGGTGTAATTGCCTCTAACTTCAGTGTAAAAGCAGGTGGAAATATAGTCGTAAAGGGAATTGTGGAAGGCGCTACCCTGGAAGCCGGAGCGGATGTGATACTGGAGTGCGGTGCAAAAGCTGGCGGGGATATAAAGGCCGGTGGAAACATAGTTACGAAATTCATTGAAAATGCAAAGGTATCAGCAAAGGGCAGTATAACCAGCGAATGTATCCTTCATTCCCAGGTAACATCCGGAACAGAGATCATTGTAACAGGTAAAAGAGGCTTTATTGCAGGTGGAAAGGTATGTGCTGCTGATAAGGTCAAAGCTAAAATTCTCGGTTCCGAGATGGGAGCCAACACTATTATAGAAGTGGGCGCGGATCCCCAGGTGAAATTACGTCTTAAAGAGCTTCAGAAAAATATTGCTCAGGCGCAAAAATCTCTGGAAAGTATTAAACCTACGATTGATGGCTTTACCAAAATGTTAAAGGCCGGGGCTAAATTTACACCCGACCAGGTTGCAAATGCCCAAAAGCTTGTGGCAATGAATAAGGCACTCAATACTCAGATTGAGGAAAACTCTGAGGAATATGTTCAGCTAATGGAGAAACTTGCAGAACAGAAGGAGGCGGAGGTAATCGTTGAGGGTACAGCCTACCCCGGAACAACTGTATATATCGGAGAATTGTCCATGATAGTTAAAAAACCTGTTCAATACAGTCGATTTGTTGTGAAAGAAGGGGATGTACGTCTGGCGCCTATTTAGTGTATAATTATTAAAAATTTATAAAAAGCTTAGGAAAGGAGGTTTTTCCATGTCTATTAACAGAATTGATTTTGGCGTTATGGCAGCATCGGGAGAAGTTGGAAGTATTAAAGCTGCGGAAGAAGCCAGACCACTTATGGATCAACGAAATTTCCAGGCTCAATTCAATGAGGAAGTTGACAATCAGAGAAATCAGATTACTCAAAAGGATGATGTAGGTCAGGGGGAACTGCATTCCGATGCCCAGGATAAGGGGAATAATGAGTATATGGGAGACGGCGGCAGGAACAGGCGCGGCTCTCACAATTCAGATGACAGTAAGAATGCTATTCTTGAGAGACAGTTATCTACCGAAAAAATGGAGAAGATCGCAGGCCATGTCCTTGATAGGAACGGAAAACCCGTGGATTTGGGGATATCTTCGGGGTTCGATTTGAAGATTTGATGTTTCTATATTATAATTAATTGATGTGTAACTTTTATCTGGGGATTTGGGCGGAGAAATGATAAGTATTACAGAGATTGTTCTCATAGTTGCAGGCTTTGCGGCTATTATACTGGGATACCTTCTGCCAGCCGGTAAGGAAATGGACGAAGAGGATAAGATGCTCATGGAAAAGGAAATCCGTGAGCTTGTTCGTCGTG
>JAEEGF012476273.1_pt1 | contig 19168 bp, 19 predicted proteins | sample 9134171 | NCBI WGS metagenome assembly JAEEGF01 (sample SAMN16246542, study PRJNA631951) | gut metagenome | biome: gut microbiome; feature: rumen; material: AP-attached | host: Bos | place: Iran: Karaj | collected 2018-10
AAATATCCTGCATTGTACGAAGTTGATAACGACTGGGGCGGATTCGAATGGATCAACGCCGATGACAAAGAGCGCAGCACCTACAGCTTCTACAGAAGAGCCATCAATGGAAAAGACAACCTGCTCTTTGTCCTGAACATGACTCCCATGGAGCGCAAGGGCTTCATGACAGGTGTTCCTTTTGCCGGAACTTACACACATGTCCTTGACTCAGCAAAAGAGTGCTACGGCGGAAGCGGAAGCAATATTCCTGATAAGATCAAGGCTGTTAAGGGACTTTGCGATTACAAGGACTACAGCATAACCTTTGATCTTCCTCCTTACGGAGCAGAAGTTTTTGTCTTCCAGAATCCTGAGGCAAAAGCAGACGCAGCCAAAGAGGATAAGAAAGCTGAGAAGGCTGAGAAGCCCGCGAAGGCCACAAAGCCAGCAAAGAAGAGAACTTCCAAATAATATAAAGTTTTTTTGACATATGCCGAAATAGAAGGTGATGAATGAAAGTTCATCACCTTTTTCCATTAATCGAAAAAATGAGGCGTATATGAACATTAATTTCCAGACTATCACCAGCCAGAAGTCCGATCAGAATACTATTGGCGCAGGCATGGAAGCATTTAATACCAATAGGACGGGCACAGGCAAGTCAGGTTCTGTAAGCAGCAGTACCTATGTTGCAAACCTTGACACGAGCATTTTCAGCAATGATGCTTATGCGCAGCACGCCAAGAGCGCTGATGATATCAGTGCAATGGCACAGAACATGGATGTTATGACGCAGCATAATTATATGGCTCTTTTATCAAACACCTTGTCGGAAGAGGACTTTGCCAAGGCCTGCAAGGATGGTTTTGATATCAAAAATACAGACAGTGCAGAAACCGTGACGATCCTTGATAAGATCAAGAGCGTCCTTCTTGAATCCGGCACTGCCATCACAGGGTACAACGATGATATAAGCACAGAAAAACTGGCGAAGATTACCGGAAGCCAGGGCTTTGCTGTTGCCATTCAAAAGAGTTTTCATGAAAATGACATTCCTGTCACTGCAGAGAATGCCAAATCAGCAGCCATAGCTTACAGCGAGATTTCCGATATTCAGGGCCTGGACGACAGCGCCAAGAAATATCTCGTTCTCAACAACATGGCTCCCACTATTGAGAATATATACTTTGCAGCCCATAGCACCAATGGACAAAACGTGGCAAGCAGGGGCTATTACGCCACAGATGCCGGGGGATACTACGCACAGAAGGCCGATTCCATCGATTGGAATCAGCTTAAAGGACAGCTGGATAAAATAATCACCGAAGCAGGACTTGATACAAGTAAGGAAGTAAGAGATGAAGCCAAGTGGATAATCGAGCAGGGAATACCGCTGACAGCTGATAATCTTGATAAGGTAAATACCATCAACAGTATCTCTTTTCCCATCTCCGAGGAACTTGGAGCAAAGAGCATTTCAGCAGCAATCCTTGATGGCAAAAAGCCCACCATGGCTAATCTGGCTGATCCCGTCAGCAATTACAGGAAAGCCTATGAGATAAAAGAAAACACAGACAAGATCTCTGATGAAGATATCAAGAACACCATTGAGAGCGGAAAAGAGATCAATCTCAGAAACCTTATCCAGGCATCGACAAATAGTGACTTTGCTTCAGAAGTACAGTACGAAGGCCGGGAAACAAAATTTGTTCAGGCGAGACTTGCGCTTGAAGAAGTGAGACTTCGCATGACGGTTGAAGCCAACAAGCAGCTCTTAGACAGCGGATTTTCCATCGACACTGCTCCCATGGAGAATCTCATAGAAAGACTAAAGACCATCATGGGACAGATGGCTGATGAGTCCGCCGGTGGAGCCATTGATGAGATAACAGGTGTGACACCGCAGAACAGGAACTACATCATCAGCGCGACCCTTTCAAGAGTTTCAGTTATTTCCAAGGGACCTATCGATGTTTCGGGTGCTCTTTTAGATGGCCTTGAGACCGCTTCTTTATCAGAAATCAGTGCCACATCAAGATCCATCGAGCTCAAATATCGCCAGGCCGGGCAGGAATATGAAAGCCTTATGACCAAGCCAAGAAGCGATCTTGGTGACAACATTAAGAAGGCCTTCAGAAATGTAGATGATATCCTTGAGGATCTAAATCTTGAGCAGAACGAGGACAACCGCCGCGCCATCAGAATCCTTGGCTACAACAGCATGGAGATCAATAAGGAGAACTTTGAGAAGGTAAGAGGTTGGGATCAGCTCCTTAAGACTACAGTAGAGAGACTTAAACCCGGAGCAGTACTGGATCTTGTAAAGCAGGGTCAGAATCCCCTTAACATGACCATCGAGGAACTGGCTCAGAACCTGGATTCCAACATGACCGGCAGCGAGAACGGTTCTGAAAACGGCAATAAAAAATCCGACGAAAAGTACTCAAAGTTCATCTTTAAGCTTGAACACAAGAAAGAAATAACCAAAGAAGAGAAAGCATCTTTTATCGGAATATACAGATTGTTCCACACCCTGAAGGCAGGAGATTATCAGGCTATCGGATCAGTCCTTAAGTCAGGTCTTGATATGACACTGGGAAATCTTTTAACAGCCACCAGAACCCAGTCGAAGTCCAGAAAAGGCCTTGATTATACCGTGGACGACAGCTTTGGAGGCCTTGAAACCGCGCAGGAACAAAGGTCATTAAAAATTGATGAACAAATCAGTTCGGCATTTAAATATTACAGCGCAAAAGCCGATATAGTATATGAGAATCTTGAGCCTGAAAAACTGCTCACTGCAAACCCCGGCGAGAATACTCTGTTGCCTGAGCTGGCACAGCAGCTTCAGAGTGCAGAGCTGGATGAACAGCTTGAGAGGGAATACTACAGTCAGCAGGTTAGGCAGATCAGAGATACAGCATCAATGAAAGCGGTTAATCCCGCAGTGGATGAGCTATCATCCCTTAACGCCGAGATAACCTACAACAACATTGAGGCCATGATCTCCAATAGAAGAGACCGCAGAGCAGAAGGCATCTGGAGGAAAACAGAGGATATGATCGGGGAAGTCGCTGAAAAGGAGCAGACATTGCTGGTTGAAGCTCTGGATCAGGACGGATATGAAGATTTGTATCAGGCAAGTCTGAATTCTATCTCCGACAAACTCGCAGACCTTCTCATGAGTGAAGAGGACACATTCATTGATGTCAGGGCCATCTCACTTATGCAAAAGCAGCTTTCAGTAATGAGCTACAGCTCTGAGAGAGGATCCTTCGATGTGCCTGTAGAAATCGATGGGCAAAAGATATCCATGCACGTCACTTTAAAGAGTGATGACAGCATGAACTCAAGGATGGAGGCAAGTGTTCAGACCTACGAGTTCGGTCTTATTACAGCAAGTCTGTATGAAAAGAATGGTATCATCAGCGGAATGCTGACTACCACCAACGGCCAGAGCAGCGAGGAAACCGAATACTTGGAAAGCGTTAGATCTAAAATGTGCGTTAAACTGGCTGAGAGATTAAGGGATTTTGGCGTGGGCCAAGATAAAATAGCAATCCTTTACCATGCGCAGACACCACCTATCTCAGTAGGAGCAGCTAATGCAACTGCCACGGATGGCATTACAAAGAATATTACCGATACCAGGACACTTCTGACCATGGCAAAAGCATTTATAGAGGCTCTGTAGCCACAATCTGCAGACCGGAAAACGAGGTAGAAATGAAAGTCAATTACAATGTTTCCGCAATGATAGCACACAACGCACTTCAGAGAAATGATACTCTTTTATCTGAATCAATCGAAAGATTATCCCGAGGAATTAAAATTGCAAGTGCCAAGGACAATCCTTCCGGTCTGGCTATGTCTCGAAGAATGAATGCTCAGATTGAAGGCCTTGGAGTTGCTGGAGATTCATCAAAGGATGCCATCTCCATTGTTCAGGTTGCTGATGGAACTTTGGCCGAGATCCACGACGTTCTTCAGAGAATGAGCGAGCTGGCCATTCAGTCCAGTAACGGTACCTATACAGATAAAGACAGACAGACAATCCAGGATGAGATCACCCAGCTGAAGCAGGAGATAGAAAGAATGGCCAACACGACTCAGTTCAACGGCCAGAATATTCTTGATGGCTCTTTTGATCTCAGGGGCTACGCCACTGTTGGCTCTGATCTGAACACATCAGAGACAGACCCTAACATAAGCCTTGTGAGCTACTCCGATGCGGTGGAAGCCGGACAGTATCAGATTACCGGAATAGACGTCTCCTTCATGAACCTTCAGGGTGTTACAGGAGAAGATAAAAAGGGAATTTTTTTAGAAAATGACTGCGAAAAGAATATTAAAATCATGAGAGATGGCGCAGATTACATGCCTAACGGAATGACTGTAGAAATCCACGAGGACGTGCTGACCTTAAGTGACAGCACCGGCAAAAAAGTTAAGATCCAGATTGATGAGCAGTTCAGCGGAGTGATCAACCTCGATATCAACGAAAGAGGCGCCATGAGAATGCAGATTGGAGCCAATGAAGGACAGGCCATCGATATCAGAATTCCCAAGGTCAACCTCACAACTCTTGGGATCTACAATGTGGATCTGGCAAATCAGGAAGGCGCAGTGGAGGGAATTCAGAGCATAAAGGATGCTATCGTTGAAGTCAGTGCCATCCGAAGCCGTCTTGGTTCCTATCAGAACAGACTTGAGCACACCGCCAGCGGTATCGATATTACAGTTGAGAACATGACCGCAGCTTATTCCAGAATCATGGACGTAGATATGGCGGAGGAAATGACTGTTTATTCAACCCAGCAGGTTCTTTCCCAGGCGGGCACATCAATGATGGCTCAGGCCAATGAAAGACCTTCACAGGTTCTGCAGCTTTTGCAGTAAATTTGAAAGGAGCAGAGCATGACTCAGGAAAAAAAGCAGGAGTTTACTCTCAAGATAACTCAGGCAAATAAAACCCAGATGATAACCATCATCTACGAGATGGTGCTTCAATATATTGATGATGCCCTGGATGATATCACTGTTGGAAAAAGAGAAAGCGCTGACAGAAGTATCGCCCATGCCCAGAACTGCATCGACGAGCTCATTAGGTCTTTGGACCTTAACTACGAGCTGGGCCGCAACCTCTACGGAATTTATCTTTTTTCCAAAAAAGAGCTGAACGCAGCCATATCCGGCTACAATATGCATCGCATCTGGAGAGTTAAACAGAATTTCCTTAAACTTTATGAAGCATATAAAGAGCTTGAGAAGTCAGATGAAAGTGAACCCATGATGGGAAATATCCAAACTGTCTACGCCGGGTTAACATACGGAAAATACAGCTTAAATGAGGATGTTTCCGCGGTTTCCATGAATCGCGGCTACCGGGCTTAAGAAAATCTTAAGAGTATTAATTTTTTCAAGATTTTTATCGGTTATATATAACATATGTGACTTAAAAAACGTCAGAGCGCCAGAACCTATGTTTGAGAGCATGGGAGAAGGCGCTCTTTTTATGCGGCTTTTGGGATTTTTGAATCTGTTCGATTTTTATCGAACAAAAAATTAATTGTGCACATTGCTGATTCGTTTTGGGGTACTTTACAAGCGGGTTTCGGGGTGCTAAATTCTTTAATCACAAGACGACGAATTCACAGAAAGGAGCGGATCGACATTAAAACAATAATGTTCTTGTTCCTGTTTGGAGCAGTTTTTACTGATCTGTACAAGGATAAGATATATAACCTCTGGATAGTCCCGGGGATACTGATGGGACTGATCCTACAACTGAGCCGGGGAACTGACAATTTCCTTAATGCTCTACTGGCTATGGGGGCATCAATTTTGATTCTGATGCCGGTTTACCTTATAAAAGGCATAGCCGCCGGAGATGTAAAACTGTTCTTGATGACAGCATCTTTTTTATCTGTACAGGATATCTTTTCCTGTATCTTGTTTTCTTTCCTGATTGCAGGAGCAATTTCACTGATTGTTGTGTTAATTAAAAGAAACAGACATGCAACTATTCACTTTGCGGTGCCGGTAATGGCCAGCGCACTGATTACTATTGGAGGAGTATTATGAGTGGACTTAATCTTGCCCTTTGCGATGCTGACGAAACCTACTGCCAGCGGTTATATGGATATCTCAAGCAAAATCTGAACCTTTCTTTTGATATTTATTCTTTTACGGATCCGGAGGATCTCAAGAATTTTGCAAAAGAGCAGGTGGTGAATCTTCTCATTATTTCAGAAGATCTTCACTACGAGTTGGCGCAGTACCTTAAGAGCATGTTATTAAAGAATATCATTGTTTTAGATGAAGGGATGTCAGAAAGCTCCTGCGTCTGCGAGCCTTCTTTTGACCCGGAGATGAACATCAGGCATGTCAGTAAATACCAGTCGGCAGCAGGCCTCCTGGGAGAACTGGTGGATTTCTGCGCTGAAACTCCGGATACCTTCACGGGGCTGTGCACTCAGGCCAAGGTGGCGAACAGCAATATAATCGGATTTTTTTCTCCGGTCTCAAAATGCGGCCAGACCACCATGGCCATCAGATGTGCCGAGAGGCTCAGCAGACAGGGCAGCGTCATATTCTTAAGCTTTGAGAGCTTTTCTTCCCTTCCTCAGATGCTGGGAGTGGAAGCCATTCAGGACATCACAGACCTGGTGTACTACGCTGAGTGCGAGAAATCCAAGTTTGGTCTGTATCTCGAAAAGATAAAGCAAAGCGTGGGAGGCGTGGATTATCTGATGCCTGCAGGCACAGCGGCTCAGGTCAGAGAAATTGGCAGCGAAAAAGTCAAAGAACTCCTGGGGCTTCTTTCCAAGGAAGGCGGATACGACTACATTGTGATGGACCTTACAGAACATCCCGACGGATTTTTTGAAATCCTTTCCATGTGCAACAAGATCTTTACCATAACTAAGAATAGTCCCGGGGATCTTGCCAGAATAAGCCAGTATGAAGCAATTGTCAGGGAACTGGGCCTTAGCAAAATAGAGGCAGCCACCGTAAAATGCCAGCTCCCGGATCTTAGGGACAAAGCATCCTATGACAAGTGCATAGAGGAACTTCTTTGCAGCGAGGGACTTATAGATGGAAACAAGGCTTGAGACACTGAAGGCCGCCATCAGAGAGAAGGTTATCCGCTCCATGGACTATTCCCGAGATGTAAGCGATGACGAGATGTATGAACTCATCGACCATGAGCTTGCCCGGGAACTCAAGAATCTTGCCATATCCATCGGCGACAGGAAAAAGCTCAGGGAGCTGATTTTTCACTCCATAAGAAAACTGGATATTCTTCAGCAGCTGGTGGACGACTCCTCTGTGACGGAGATTATGATAAATGGCACAGACAGCATATTTATAGAAAGAAACGGCGTGATATACAGATTTGATGGGCGCTTCGAGTCCAAAGAAAAACTCGAGGATGTAGTGCAGCAGATAGTGGCATCCTGCAACAGAGTTGTAAATGAATCTTCACCCATAGTGGATGCCAGGCTCTCCAACGGTTCACGAGTTAACATTGTTCTCGGTCCCGTGGCTTTGAACGGCCCCATTATTACTATTAGAAGATTCCCGGATAACCCAATAACAATGGAAAGGCTGCTGGAACTTAATTCTCTTTCTACAGAACTTCGGGAGTACTTGTCTGTACTGGTAAAGGCTGGCTACAATATTTTTATCTCCGGTGGTACCGGCTCCGGTAAAACCACCTTCTTAAATGCTCTTTCTAATTACATTCCCAAGGATTTAAGAGTCATAACAATAGAAGATAACGCTGAGCTTCAGATCAGGGGCGTCCCCAATATCGTCAAAATGGAGGCGCGAAATGCCAACGTGGAAGGCTGCAGAGAAATCTCCATCAGGGACCTCATCAAATCCTCTCTTCGAATGAGACCGGATTGGATCATTGTTGGTGAGGTCAGAGGAGGCGAGTGCCTTGATATGCTACAGGCCATGAACACCGGCCACATGGCCATGTCCACAGGCCACGCCAACAGCGCCTATGACATGCTATACCGTCTTGAGACCATGAGCCTTATGGGAATGGGGGAGTTGCCGCTGCAGGCTATAAGGGGCCAGATCTCAGCCGGCATAGATATTATTGTTCATTTGGGAAGGCTCAGGGACAGGACCAGAAAAGTGCTGGAAGTGGCCGAAGTAGAAAAAGAGCTGGACTCCGCCGGAAAAATTCGGATGAACAGACTGTTTTCTTTTGAGGAGGAGGGAGTGGATAAAAACGGAAAAATAGTTGGAAATTGGAGGAAGTCAGGTGAACTTAAAAACCTTGAAAAGCTTGTGTCAGCAGGCCTTGAGCTACCACTTTGAGCTGACGGATATTCCCTATATCTTGCAGGGGGCGGGTATATCGCTTTTGTTTGGGGAGCTGTTTTATGATTCTTTGATCGCAGCGGCAGTGATGTCACCTATTGCTGTTCTTTGGTTCTTTTTGCAGAAAAAGAGGGAGAAAGAGCGCAGCAGGCGTCTCGCCGGTATCCAGTTCAGAGATGCCATCTTTTCTGTCCTTACAAATCTAAAGGCAGGCTATTCCATAGAGAACGCCTTCCTCGATGCCAGAGCCGACATGGAGGTCCTATATGGGAAAAAGAGCATTATCTGCCGGCAGCTGGACAAGATAAATAAGGGAATTCGGAACAACGTCCCTCTGGAAAAGCTTATGTACAACATGGGAAAGGAGTGCGGAAACAGTGATATTCAGGAGTTTGCTTTAGTTTTCAATGTAGCTAAGCGAAGCGGCGGAAATATGACAGAAATAATAGAAAGGACCATCAACGTCATTTCACAGAAGATAAACACAGAAAAAGAAATTGATGTCCTCATTAGTGCAAAGCGCATGGAGTCGAGAATAATGAACTTTGTGCCCTTCTTCATCATTCTGTATATCAGCATAACAAGCCCCGGCTTTTTTGCTGTTCTCTACCACAACCCGGTGGGCTATGTGGTCATGACAATCTGCGTAGTGGTCTACATTATCTCCTTCGCCATGTCAGAAAAGATAGTAAATATCACAGTTTAGAGGAAAAACAATGATCATATTATTTTATCTTATCTTTCCCGTAATGGGATTCATCCTCTGGATAATGTCGCGAAAGCTAAAGATTCCTGAGGATATGAAGGAAACCGGCATCAGCCGTGAACTTCTGAAAATGTCTCTATTTATCTACCAAAAGATCCACCGTCATAAAAAGATGCTCGGCTCCGAGAAGGTCAGGGCCTGTCTTGGAATCCTGCAGTACAGCAAGGACATGGAAAAGGTTGTGATGGAATATTACATCAAAAAGATAAGCCTTGTGCTTTTGATGGTTCTTTCCGGGAGTTTTCTTGCCATAGCTATGTATTTTAGTTCTGTAAGCAGCAGCCTTGTTGAGGATGGAGCCTTTGTATCCAGAAGGGATTACGGCGAAAGGAACCAGAAGATTAACCTGGTGGCAAAGGATACTTCAGGAAATGAAATCGGAGAATTCAGTCTGGATGTGAGGTCTCAGCTTTATACCAAAGAAGAAGCCGATGAACTTTTCCGGGAAGCATCTGAGATCATGGAACAGACAATAATCGGCAGCAATGAATCCCTGGACTACGTAACAGAAGATTTGGTGCTTCCCCAGACTCTTGAAGGATACCCCTTCGATATATCCTGGCAGCTTGGAAACTACGATGTGATGGGGGCTCAGGGCAGGATAAAAGAGGAAGCGGTGCCTGCTGAAGGAGTTCTTGTGACCCTGACCGCCACCTATTCCTACAATCAGGACAAGTGGCAGCAGGTTCTTTATGCCAACGTATTTCCAAGACAGTTATCCCCGTATCAGCGGAAAATAGCGGATATCAAAAAGCTTTTGGAATCAGCGGAAGAAGATACCCGCTATGAAAAGACTATGGAACTACCCGGTAGTTACCGGGAAGACGCTCTCATATGGAGCGAAAAGCAGACGGATACCAGTTTTCTGCTAATGTTGTTGATGTTGACCGGCGGGTCCTTATCTTTTGTCTTAAGGGATAAAGAGCTCCAGTCCTCCATGGAAAAACGCAGCAACCAGATGCTCAGAGACTATCCACAATTGGTGTCTCAGCTGGTTCTTTATCTTGGAGCAGGTATGACTGTGAGGAATATTTTTGAAAAGCTTTCTAACAACTATTCCCAGGACAGGAAGAATGGGGAGGAGATGCGCTTTGTATATGAAGAAGTTGTTCGCACCGGAAGAGAGCTCTCTGCCGGAGTGTCGGAGGCAAGCGCCTATGAGGGCTTCGGCCTTAGATGTGGTGGGCAGCAGTATACAAGGCTTGGAACACTTCTATCTCAGAATCTCAGAAAGGGGAACGATGAGCTTCTGAGCATCTTGGAGGAGGAATCCGCAAAAGCCTTCGCTGAGCGCATGGACAAGATTCGCAAAGCCGGTGAAGAGGCCGGCACAAAACTTCTTTTGCCCATGGTCCTGATGCTTCTTATTGTAATGGTGATCATCATGATCCCGGCATTTATGTCACTTTGAGTATCTGCAGGAAATAACTTGCATTTACATATAAATATTGTTTTTTAGAAAAGGAGAAAACAAAATGAATACTTTAAAACAAAAAGCAAAAAATCTTGGAGGAAAGGTGATGGCAGGACTGCAAAGATTCTGGAGCGATGAGTCCGGAATGGGCACCGTCGAAATTATTTTGATCATCGTTGTCCTCATTGGCCTCGTAATCGTGTTTAAGACACAGATCAATGGAATTGTTGAAGATGTCTTCCAGACCATCAGAGAAGAAACTCGTGCGGTTACGAACTAAGGGATCAATAACCGTCTTCCTGGCACTATCTATTATGATAATCCTTTCTTTGGTTTTGGCGCTCTATCAGGGCGCCAGAATCGGAGCAGCCAAGATGAAAGCAGAGTGCGTCGCAGACATCTCGATGAACTCGATTCTGGCTGAATATAGCAGGGAGCTTTATGACCAGTATGGACTACTCATGGTTGACTGTTCCTATGGAACCGGAAAACACTCCATTACCAATACTGAGGAGCACCTGAGAGAATACATTCAGAAAAACTTCGACAGAAGCACCCTTGGGTGGATCAAAAACGCCCAGACCATGACTGCCATGAAATGTAAGGATGCCAGGCTCACAGGCTACACCTTTGCAACGGACAACAGCGCAGCAGCCCTCAAGAGGCAGATAATTCGATACATGACAGCGGACCCTCTGGCAGAAGAACTCACCGAGGTTATGGCCAATGTTGGTATTCTTACGGGTAATGCCCTTGATACCACAGACGTTGATGCTCTTGCCGAGGAGAACCAGGACATCATTGATTCTACTGAACTTCCCACGGTTATTGATGAAGACGGCGAAGAGCAGGAACTATCCGTTGGAAACCCTGCGGATGGAGTCAATTCCCAGAGACATATCGGAGCCCTGACCCTGGCAATTAAGGATAAGAGCAGGATTTCAGAGGCGGTAGTTGACCTGAATAATTACTATTCACACAGAAACAAAAACAGAGGCACCGGCCTCAATGATAACTATGATACCGCTGCAGCAGGAAATCTTTTGCTGGAGCAGTACTACTATGAGAAATGCAGCAGATATGGAAATGAACTTGATAAGTCCAATCTGAAATATCAGCTGGAGTACCTGATATATGGAGAAAACAGCGACTATGGTAATCTGGAAAAATTCGCCAGAACCCTTCTTTTCTGGAGACAGGCCTCCAACATGCTGTATCTGTTCGGCAATTCAACCAAGGTAAAAGAGGCAGAGGTTCTAGCCGCAGCACTTTCGGTTTTGTTATGGGTGCCGGAGCTGTTTGAACCTATTAAATACTCCATTCTTTTCGCATGGACCTTTGCGGAATCTATTTCTGATCTTCATATTCTGTTTAATGGCGGCAAAGTGCCCCTCCTAAAAACCGATTCCACCTGGAAATTGAGTCTCACCAATATGCTGGATTTCAGAAATCACCTAAACGACACGGACAACGGTGAAGGCCTTTACTACAAGGACTACCTTCGCATGAAGCTCTTTTTGACGGACGGGGACAGTAAACTTGAAAGATTTATGGACGTCATGGAAATGGACATAAGAAAGACCGAGGGAAATGGCGATTTCAGAATAGATTACTGCCTGGATACCATATGTGCCGAAATGCAGATAGGTACTAATTACGGCTATAACACCACATTAGAAAGGATATATGGATATGAGGATTAAGAACCTTTTCGGGTTTCTGGATATCAGGAACGTGGATGGCACCAGAGGCACTTCTGATATGAACAAAGAAAAAGACAAAAAAATAAACCATGATAGTGTGTTTCTCCAGACATGCAAACGCATAAGAGAAGTGTCTTTGGCGGCATCCATGACCCTGGAAGCGTCCATTGCAGTGCCTCTGTTCATATTCTTTTTTGTGAATATTCTTTCTGCCATTAACATCATCAAGATCCAGTCTGATCTTGAGGCTGCTCTCCACCAGACAGGCAGCGAGATATCTATTCTGGCCTACGACTACAGCACCGGCAAAAAGATACTTACAGACGATGACGAAGCGGACGACCTTTTGGAGGATGCAGCTTTTAAAGTATTAGCTGCAAATAAGGTAAGGAAATATCTCGATGGAACTCTTGATAAAAGTAGTGTATCAGGAGGGGCGGCAGGCCTTTCTTTTCTTGGTTCCAGCATCATTGATGAGCACGATATTGTGGACATAACGGTGGACTACAAGGTAAAGCCTACGATTTCTCTTATCGGATTTAAGGGCTTTCCCGTGGAAGCCAGGTACTATGGACATGCCTGGACCGGTTACGACGTCTCTCAGGGAATGGGCGAATCGGATGACGAAGAGGAAATGGTCTATGTCACCGAACACGGAACGGTGTACCACAGAAATATAGGCTGTAAGCACCTGAAACTTAATGTAAAAAGCGTTTCCATGGAAGACATTTCCGGTAAAAGAAATTCCGATGGAAGCAAATACTACCCCTGCCAGTACTGCGGCAAAGGAGTGGCAAAGGGCAATGTTTTTATCACTAATTACGGAAACAGATATCACAGCACCGTGACCTGTCCGGGGCTGAAAAGAAAGATTTATACCATACCAATTTCAGAAGTTGGAGGAAGGGGGCCTTGCAGTGCCTGTGGATGAACAAATGATTTTTAGAATTTTAATACTGGTTATGGCTGTACTGGCCTCAATCTGGGATATAAAAAAGAAAGAGATACCGATTTTGTTTATAGTGCTTTTGGGAATATGTTCTGTAACCTGCGGGATTTTCGGATTCTTTTCCGGGAAACTTGCCCTGGGAGAGTTGCTTTTTTCCCTGATGCCGGGAGCGGCTTTTCTGTTTATGAGCGTGGTTACGCGGGAGAGTATCGGCTTTGGAGACGGACTGTTTCTTCTAAGCAGCGCAGTACCCTTTGGCGCTGTTGGTGCCTGTGCTGGAATAATAATTGCCATGTTTATCAGTTCATTTTTTGCCATTATTATTCTGGCCACAGGAAAAGGCAGCAGGAAATCCAGAATCCCCTTTGTGCCTTTCATTACTCTTGGAATGGGGGTGTGCGCTTATGCGGGGCTTTAAAGGATATATGACTCTTGAAGCGACACTGATCGTGCCCATGGTCATTTGTATTTTTGCGCTGATAATCTACTGCGCCAATTACATGTATGCCAGATGCATTCTGTCTCAGGACTGCTATCTTCTGGCTTTTGAGGCCACCTCCAACGACCTTGGAACAACATTCGAGTCCTTAGCAGATCTAGAACAAAAGGGGATGAGCCTCGCCACAAAGAAATATTTCGGGAACCGCCAGCCATCTTTTTCTGTCACCGGGTCAATGGAAAAAGAAGTCCGAGCCTCCGGAGAAACAGAGACAAAGCATGGAACCTTTGCAAAGTATTTTCTCATGCCCCATGAGGGCTGGGGGTTAGAAGCTTCTTTTACCGCTAAGAAAAGAAACTATGCCGGTCATATACGAAAAGTGAAGAGAGTCACCGATCTTGGAAAAGAGTTTGTTGATTAAAGCTGATGTTATTAGAGAGGAAAGCGAATTATGGAATACAGTTACAGCCGAGAGCTGAAACACAATTATTTAATAGTAAAAAGAGATAGCGAAGTTCGAGATGAGAAGAGGGAGAAATCCGAAAACTACCAGATAAAGATCATGGAAAGCGGCAAGGTCAAAGGCTTCATCCCCTGCGACAGGCGAATCATCAATAATCGGCAGTTTTTGTACTATGAGATCAATTCCAAGCAGAGCATAAAAGACAGATTTTCTACAAAGGGTATGTCTTTGCAGCAGGTAAGGCAGTTTTTAAGCGACTTGAGAACAGCACTTTTGGGAGTCTCAGATTATCTTTTGGGAATCGAGAGCGTTGTCTTTGATACAAGCAGCGTCTTCTACGACCTTAATACCGGGGAGTTTAAGTTCATGTACTGCCCCTTCTACAAGGAGGAAACAGGATTTGATTCTTTTGCAGACGAGCTCTTTGACCTGGTGGACCACGATGATGAGAAGGCAGTGGAAATGGTCTATGACCTGTCCGAACAAGCCCATAATGAGGGATTTCTGGTACTGGACCTGGTGGAAAAGCTTCTGGAGGATACAAAAGAAGAAACTCCGGAAATCAGCAGTCTTTTTTCTACAGTAGAATATGTGCAGGATGAGGATATTTTTGAAGATGTTCCCATTGAGGAAGAAGTGCCGCCTGAACCGAAAAAATCTTTTTCCGGAAAGGCGCAGCTTGTATTTGGTGCATTGTTTGTGTTGGTGATTGCAGCCATGATGTACATCAGAATGAACTACATTTTATCTTCCCAGGAGAACATGCTCTCTATTATAGTCATGCTGGTTTCAGTTATTTCTGCCCTGGCCGCATTTATCTCCGGGGCAAAAGAGATGTCCCGCAAGGAATCCACTGAGTCAAAAGAAAAAATAGCTATGGCACCCGTTAAAGACGACCCTGTAACTTTCGAAAGCTATGATAATTATATAGATGAAACTTCCTTCAAAATGCCCGTGAAGGTCAAGGCGCCGGTAAAGAAAACATTTGAAGATTCCTGCGAGACAGTGATCCTCGGCATGGATGAAGTAGAAACCCCCATGACCTTATACAGCAGCAACATGGACAAGACCCTCAGGATATCCCTTGATAAGCTTCCTTTGACAATTGGAAAACTTGAAGGCTGTGTAGACCGCGTTATCAGCGACAACAGCATTTCAAGGATTCACTGCAAGATCATGGAAAATCGTCAGGGTCGCCCTGTTATTGTCGATCTTAACTCCACCAACGGTACCTTCAGAAACGGTTTGCGACTGCGTCCCCAGGAGGAAATGGTGATCGAAGAGGGGGATGAAGTTAGAATAGGTAGAATTTGCTTTGATTGTAGGTAAGTATTCTTGAGTCTTTCCCGAGAATCTATGGTATAATGGGCTTATCTATTTGGAGGGGTGAGCATGAAGATCAATATCTATTATGGCGGCAGAGGAATCATCGATGATCCGACTCTGTACGTTATCTCACAGATCACAGCAGTTTTACAGGAATTAAATGTTAAGGTTCAGCAATACAATCTATATGAGCAGAGGAATGGAATCACCGCACTGCCTGCAACTTTGAAGGATGCAGACGGTATCATTCTTGCGTCTACAGTGGAATGGTATGGTGTTGGCGGATATATGATGCAGTTTTTGGATGCATGTTGGCTCTATGGTGACAAGGCCAGGATAAAAGAGATTTACATGGCCCCTGTGGTCATGTCCACCACCCACGGAGAGCGTGAGGGCATGATGAGCCTCGCTGCCGCATGGGAAATGCTTGGCGGACTTCCCTGCGAGGGAATGTGCGGTTATATTGCGGATACCACCAAGCTTGAGAACAGCACAGAATATGCCAAGATTATAGATAAAAAAGCTGAGAACATTTACAGGACCATAAATCAGAAGATGCCTGTTTTCCCAGCAAGTAATCAGGCTGTCATCAACAAGGTGGCAGTTGCTAAGGGTATTGATCTAACACCGCAGGAATCAGAGCAACTCTCAGAGTATGCTTCAGATGATAAATATGTCAGAAAGCAGAAGGAGGATCTTCAGGAGCTTGCCAGCATATTCCGCGACAAGATGGGCCAGGAGGATACGTCTGCCAGCAATTCCGATGAATATGTAAAGGTATTGAATAAGAAATTTACCCCTGTATCAGGTGTTCGCGCCAAATATAAGGTTCTTTTCCAGGATAATCCCAAGCTCAAACCGGTTGTGATTGACGTGGACAACAGCCGCTGTGACTGCAGAACAGGTGATGAAGAGGGCTGTGACGTAGTTATCACTACAGATGCTAAGCTTTTTGAAGATATTTTGGGCGGAAGGATTACTTTCCAGCGTGCGTTCATGGCCGGAAACATCAAAATGAAGGGAGATTTCAAGCTTCTTCGCAGCATGGACCAGCTCTTTGATCTGATGCACGAATAATTGCCTGAATTATTTAGAATGTCGCAAGATTATGAAGATAACAGTAACGAATTCTGGGAGAAACAGAGGCAGATTTATAAGTCCGCGTATGTAACACTGGCACTTCTTATTATCAATATTCTTGTCTTTGTGGCGGGCACAACGATAACGCCCTGGTTTTACAGCAAAGGAGCCATGTATTCTCTGGCAGTTCTGAACGAAGGCCAGTTTTACAGAGTGGTGACATCAATGTTTCTACATGCTGATATTAATCATCTGTTTAACAATATGATGATGCTTGGACTTGTGGGAGCAATCATTGAGCAGTATACAGGTCATATAGTTTTTTTTATCCTGTATTTTCTTTCCGGGATATTTGGAAATCTTTTATCCATGGCCTATGAGATGAGAAATGACCTGAACTGGGTCTCTTTAGGAGCCAGTGGAGCAATAATGGGGCTGGTTGGATTCATGGTTGTCTGGCTGGTGATATACAGAAAGCTGCTTATGGCTGGCAGATCAATGCTCTTCAGACTTCTTCTTTTGGGACTATTCGTAATAGAGGCGTGCTTTTTCCAAAAGGGAGCCAATCTGGCGGCCCATCTTGGAGGCTTTTTAACAGGCTTTGTATTCGGAATCATTAATATAGTTCTATTTAATAATAGAAAGAACATGGAGGGAATAGTGTAATGAGCGACTGTATTTTTTGTAAGATAGCAAACGGAGAAATTCCATCTAATACTATTTTTGAAAACGATGATTATCGTGTGATTCTCGACAATGGACCTGCCACAAAGGGACATGCACTGGTTCTTCCCAAGAAGCACTACGCAGATCTTTTTGAGATTCCTGAAGAGACTCTGGCAGGTGCAGCTAAGGTGGCAAAGACAGTTGCAGCTACCATGAAGGATAAGCTTAATTTTGATGGCGTAAATCTTGTTCAGAACAATGGAGCGGCAGCAGGACAGTCTGTTCTCCACTTCCATCTCCATATTATTCCCCGCTACAAGAGCGACGGACAGAATATTCTTTGGAAGCCCACCAGCCCATCAGCTGAAGAACTGGCAGAGATCAAGAACATTATAGTCGGATAAAGGAGCCTCAATGCGAGACATAAACGTATCAGAAGTAACAGCAGCAGTTAAAAACTTGTGCATTGATGTTAATTATCAGTTGTCCGAGGACATGCGCGCCGTATTTGACAAGGTGGTAGATAAAGAAGAATCCGAGCTAGGAAAGAACATTCTTAAGCAGCTTCAGGAGAATCTTAAGATCGCCGCTGAGGACAGGATTCCTATCTGTCAGGATACCGGAATGGCAGTTCTTTTCTTAAAGATAGGACAGGATGTGCATTTTGCAGGTGGAAATCTAACCGATGCCATCAATGAAGGTGTGCGCCAGGGCTATACGGAAGGGTACCTTCGAAAGTCTGTAGTTTCAGACCCTCTTATTAGAAAGAATACCGGCGACAACACACCGGCAGTTATCCACTATGACATAGTTCCCGGGGATAAAGTGAAGATAACCTGCGCTCCCAAGGGCTTTGGCAGTGAGAACATGAGCAGAGTATTCATGCTCAAACCTGCAGACGGAGAAGAAGGTGTAAAGAATGCCGTGGTTCAGGCGGTTCTGGATGCAGGACCCAATGCCTGTCCTCCTATGGTTATAGGTGTGGGAATCGGCGGCACCTTTGAAAAGTGTGCAGAGATGGCCAAAGAGGCTCTCACCAGACCTGTAGGTCAGAGCTCGGATATAGAATATGTCAGAGATATGGAAAAAGAGATTCTTGATAGAATCAATAAAACAGGTATCGGCCCTGCGGGACTTGGCGGAAAAGTCACTGCTCTGGCTGTAAACATCAATACCTACGCTACCCATATTGCAGGACTTCCTGTGGCAGTGAATATATGCTGCCATGTTAACAGACATATAAGCGTTGAAATCTGATTACTGCTTGGAGAATTATGAATAAAGAAATAATAGCACCCATCGACAAAGAAATAGCTTGTAATCTTAAGGCCGGAGATATGGTTTATATTTCCGGAACTATTTATACAGCCCGTGATGCCGCTCATAAGAGAATGGCTGAGACTCTGACAGAGGGAAAAGACCTTCCTTTTGATTTTACGGGTAATGTTATCTACTACATGGGACCATCTCCTGCAAGAGAGGGCCGACCCATCGGATCTGCAGGTCCAACTACAGCCAGCAGAATGGACAAGTACACACCACAGCTTCTTGATCTTGGCCTTGGCGCCATGATTGGAAAAGGAAAACGTTCAAAGGACGTAATAGATGCAATTATAAGAAATGGCTCGGTTTACTTTGCTGCCATTGGAGGAGCCGGAGCTCTTTTGTCCAAGGCCATCGTAGAATCTGAGGTCATCGCCTATGACGACCTTGGAACCGAGGCCATCAGAAAGCTTAAGGTAGAGAGATTCCCGGCCATAGTAGTAATAGATTCCCAAGGGAATAATCTGTACGAACGCGGCTAGTCTGAACCGTGTATAAGAATATATATAGAAAAAACGATTGACAAAGGTTTTTCATCTTTGTATAATAAATTTTGCGTCTTAGTTATATCAAGACGTACAGAATTCGAAAACCACATATTGGTAGAGGGATTCAGGCATGGAGAAATACTCAAGTGGCTGAAGAGGCGCCCCTGCTAAGGGTGTAGACCGTTCGCGCGGTGCGCGGGTTCAAATCCCGCTTTCTCCGTTTAGCACA
>JAEEGF010155335.1_pt1 | contig 19165 bp, 12 predicted proteins | sample 9134171 | NCBI WGS metagenome assembly JAEEGF01 (sample SAMN16246542, study PRJNA631951) | gut metagenome | biome: gut microbiome; feature: rumen; material: AP-attached | host: Bos | place: Iran: Karaj | collected 2018-10
CAGCTCTATATGCAGGATGTTTGCGCAACACTCGTAAGACCTGTTAAGGAACTGAAAAACTATGCAAGGATCAGCCTTGCTGCAGGAGAGAGCAGGCAGGTGACCCTTGACCTTAAAAAATCCGATATGGGATTCTACGACAATCAGGGAAAATATGTTTTTGAGAACGGATTATTCAGGATCTACGTTGGAGGCAACTCCGCAGATGTGCTGATGGAAGAGATCAGGATCTGAGGAGTCAAAGGGTGAGTCAAGATTAGAAGGAGGAATTATGGCACACAAATTAGTAAATCCTATCATTCCGGGTTATTATCCTGACCCGACAATCTGCCGCGTGGGAGACGATTATTATCTCGCCTGCTCAAGCTTTGAGATGAGCCCGGGAATCCCTCTGTTCCACAGCAAGGACCTGGCACACTGGGAGCAGATAGCTAATGTTATGACTCCGGAGAACGGATTGCACATGGAAAAGAACTGCGGAGTGGGCGGAATGATGGCGCCGACCCTGCGGTATAACGACGGTGTCTTTTACATAATCTGCGCAAACTTCAGCGATAAGGGCAATTTCATGGTGACGGCAACAGACCCGAAAGGACCATGGTCTGAGCCCCACTACCTCTCGGATGTTCCGGGAATAGACGCATCGATCTTCTTTGACAATGACGGCAAGGCCTATATCATGGGAACGGGCGATGTCTGGGAGAACGAAGGCGGAAGGATGGAGCGCGGAATCTGGCTCGCAGAGTTTGACCTTGATAACTATAAACTTAAGAGCGAACCTGTCACCATATTCAACAGCGCACTCCGGGTTGGATCATCACCGGAAGCACCACATCTGTATCATGTGGGAGACTACTATCATCTGATCATCGCTGAGGGCGGAACTGAGCACTATCACTCCGTAATGAATGCCAGAAGCAAAGATCTCTTTGGCTTCTATGAGGCAAATCCTGCCAACCCGGTACTGACCCACAGGCATATGGGATTTAAGTGCCCTATCATAAATGTCGGACATGCAGATCTTGTGGAACTGCCTGATGGCAGCTGGTACGCAGTGATGCTGGCGTCAAGACTGATTGACGGAGAGTGCAAGAACCTTGGAAGGGAGACTTTTATCTGCCCTGTAAGATGGGAGCTGGACTGGCCACTGTTTACCCCTGATACCGGCAAGGTGGAGTGGGAGTATGACGCTCCTGAGTGCCTGCCCTGGACAGAGTATCCTGCAAAAGCTGCACGGTATGATTTTGACGAGGATAAGTTTGGCCTGGAGTGGGTCAACTGGGGCGTTCCTTATGAGAGCTTTTACAGGATTGAAGATTCCAGATTGATGCTTCAGTGTAAGAGACAGGGACTGAATGAAGAGATAAGACAGATGGGTATGGAGGGAGAAGCATCAAAGGAATACTTTGTTTCGATGTTTGCCCAGAGACAGTGCTTTATCGATGAAACCATCACTGCCGCTATGTCTTTTACTCCTGAAAACAATGAGAGCGCCGGACTGGCTGTTATCCAGGCCATGAATCATCAGATGCATGTTGAGATGGTATGCAGGGATGGAAAGCGCATTTTGCAGTGCATCACCACAGCTGCGGATTACGAAATACCGCCTTACATTCCCGGATTCAAGAGCAGCAACAGCACAACTGTATGGGCGCAAACAGAGTGGAATGAAGCTGATATCGTAATTCAGATAGAGATGCAGCATGAGAAATTCACTGTAAGATACGGCAGATCAAAAGAGGATCTGAAGGAGCTTGCAGTAGTTGACGGAAAGCTTGTAAATCCTGAAAAGGTCGGATGTATGACCGGTACTCTTCTGGGAATGTTCGCCAGCGGAAACGGAACTGAGAGTCAGAACTTTGCCGCATTCGATTGGTTTGAACTTGAGAACCCTGAGGTATGAGTTTATAAATAATGACCTGTCTGCTGTTGATGGCAGATGGAAAACTTTTAAAATATTGCTGTGGGACTACTACAAATGGATAGTTGTTGGCACTGTGGTGATGATCCTTGTAGGGATCATACTGGTGATGGGAATTGTTTCTACCAGCCGTGATCCCGAAACTGCAGGCAGCTTTTTAAAATGGTTTGAGTTTTGAAAGGAGAAGAAATGAAAGTACTTGGAATATCATTTGGAAGAAGAAACGAGCGCTGCGACATTCTCGTTAAGGAGGCGCTTTTTGCAGCAAAAAAGGCAGGAGCTGAGGTACAGTTCATAAACACAATGCCTATGAACATCACACATTGCCACGCCTGTGATTTCTGCAGCCGTCAGAAGGACAACGGCAGTGTGGAAGTCGGATGTGCATTTAAGGATGGTTATCAGGAACTGGCAGAGGCATACTGGGATGCTGACGGCGTTATCATCGGAGCTCCTGTTTATGCTGTTGGTATAGTGGGCCAGTTCAAGAATTTCCTTGATCGTCTTTGCCCTGCTCATGACCGCGCAAGTCTGCTTGAGACCAACAAAAAGAGAGAAGCTGCAGGACAGCATCTTCTTGATCCTCGCTACTTCAAGGATCATTACAGCGGATACATCTCAGTTGGCGGAGCACAGTCACATCACTGGGTATCCCTTGGACTTCCCATGCTTCACCTCTTTGATTTCTCAATGGTTCAGAAGTGTGTCGGACATGTTGATGCTTATGACCAGGGACGTACAGGAAGCCCTTTTCTTGACAAGGAATTGATGCAGCTTTGCGCTGACCTTGGAACAGCAGTGGCACAGTCCATCGGAAAGCCCTATGATGAAGTTGATACATGGGTTGGACCTAAGGGTGCATGCCCTGTATGCCATAACGAACTTATCAGTTTCACAGGATCAACTCATGTTGAGTGTCCTATCTGCGGTATAAAGGGCGAGATGAAGTTTGAAGGCTCCGATAAAGTCAGCGTATCCTTCTCTGAGGAAGAGCAGAAGAGAGCAAGGAATACACTGCCGGGAATTTATGAGCACTATGATGAGATCCAGAATATGATCAAGGTATGCGTGCCGAAACTCATGGAGAACAAGGAGTTCCTTGAGACTGAAAAGAAGAAATATGTGAACTTTGAGGAGACTCTGGCAAGCCTTTGATAACCATTATTATGCATGCAACAAAATCTTGGGTTTTGTTGCATGCATTTTTACATCTGATTTTAACTGTGCAATTTATGGCAAAAAATACTACAAGTTTTTGAAAGATGGCCGGAGTATATTTTCATAGAATTAAACAGTAAAAGGGTAGGTAGGTTAGACTCTAAATTAACAAGAAGGAGTTGAAATTATGGCAACAGTCAATTTGACAATTGATGGCAGGGCTATAGTGGCGGATGAGTCCAAAACTGTCCTTGAGGCAGCTCTTGACAATGGTATCTACATTCCACACCTGTGTCATCATAATGATCTTCATCCCAATGGCGGATGTCGTCTCTGCGTTGTAAAGCAGGAAGGCGAGGACGGTGTTATCACTTCATGTTCCACCAAGGTAAAAGAGGGCATGGTGATCAACACTAAAGACGAAACAGCAGAAAAGGTTCGTAAACTTTCGGTGGAGCTGATGTTCAGGACACACCCCGACGAGTGCGTAGGATGTCCTAAGTATGGAAAGTGCCAGCTTGCATCCATATCACAGTATGTCGGAGATGCCGGCAGGGAGTTCCGTCAGCAGAAGCTTCCTCTCATTGAAAACGAAGAGAATCCCTTAATGCTCCACGAGATGTACCGCTGTATCCTCTGCGGACGATGCGTGCGTGCATGTTCTGAGCTTCGCGGCGTCGGAGCCCTTAAATTTGAGAAGGTTGACGGAAGGCTTAAGGTAGTCATCGCCGGTAACAGCCTTGAGGAAGCCGGATGCCAGTTCTGCGGCGCCTGTGTAGAGGTATGTCCTACAGGTTCCATCCGCGATAAGGTTGGCGTATTCAAGGAGGATGCAGGCCTTAGCCGTGAGATGACACTTGTTCCCTGCAGTGAGGGATGTCCCGCTCACATCAATGTTCCCAAGTATATCAGATTCATCAGGGAGGGCAATTTCCCTGCAGCTGCAGCAACAGTTCGTGAGAAGGCACCTATTCCCGAGTGTCTTGGATACATCTGTGTTCACTCCTGCGAGCTTCAGTGTAAGAGAAACCATCTTGATGGACCGCTTTCTATCAGAAATCTTAAGAGATTTGCATGCAGCCAGGACGATGGCAGCTGGAAGGCAAATTCATTCCAGAAGGATGCCACAGGCAAGAAGGTTGCTATTATCGGTGCAGGTCCTGCAGGACTGACAGCCGGATATTATCTCAAGAAGCTTGGCCATGAAGTTACTATCTTTGAGAAACTTCCAAAGGCCGGCGGTCAGATGAGATACGGTATTCCTTCATACAGACTGCCTCGTGAGGTGCTGGACAAGGAGATAGCTGAGATCGAGTCAATCGGCGTTGAAATAAAGTGCGACAGCGATGTTAAGTCTGCTGCAGACCTTAAAGCTCAGGGCTATGACGCAGTATTTGTTTCAGTAGGTACACACGCAGGCAACAAGCTTCCGCTTCCCGGAAACGATCTGCCCGGAGTATACCTCAATGCAGATTTCCTGCGCTCAATAAACCTTGGAAATCCGCTTCCCGTTGGCGAAAATGTCGTTGTACTTGGCGGCGGTAACGTTGCTATCGACTGCGCAGAGTCTGCAGTCCGCCTCGGCGCTAAGCACGTTGTAATGACATGTCTCGAGGCTCCCGACAAGATGACAGCTTCTGAAGAAGAAGTGACATGGGCCAAGGAAGATGGAATCATCGTTGAGAATTCAAGGACCTTCGATGCGATCGAGTCTGAGAACGGCAAGATCACAGGACTCACAGTTACAGGTATTGACGGACTTAAGTTCGGACCTAAGGGACCTGAGTTTACACGTATACCTGATTCAACAGTTACATGCCCTGCTGATACGGTTATTTTCGCAGTTGGTCAGCACCCTGACATAAATGACGAGTTTGGTCTTGAGCTGAACAGAGGACGCATCGTGGTTAAGGAGGGGCACAAGACTTCAGTTCCCGGAATTTATGCAGCAGGTGATGCTGTTACAGGTACCAAGTCAGTAATTGCTGCAATTGCAGAGGCCAGAGAGGCTGTCAGCGAGATTGACAGGTATCTCGGAGGAGATGGCAATATCGAGGAGAACCTCGCTCCCGAGCAGTTTGCAAATCCATGCATCGGCAAGAACGAGGACCTTACCAAGATCCACAGAACAGAGCCCAGTGTTACGGATGCAGCCACAAGAAAGTGCAATTTCGAGCCCATGGATCACGGATTCGATTGCAGCAAGGCAGGCTGTGAGTCAGGACGCTGTCTCCAGTGTGACCTTCGTCTGCAGATCTCTCCTCAGAAATTCTGGAGTGATTATGTATCTGAGGAAGGAGGCCAGCAGTAATGAAAAACTTATTAGTACTTAGTTGCGTATGCGACGATAAATTTGCACCGGTTTCAATGTACCTCATGAAGAACTTCCTCTCAGATGTTGTTGCAGGTACACAGAAGTATGCTAAAGGCCTTGAGGCTGATATCATGTACCTTCTTCCTGAGGGAGAGAAGGTAGAGGGACTGGACGGTGATGTAAGATATACATCTTTCACATCACCTACTCTCAATAATCCCTATGCGGTTGTTCAGGTACTTTCAGGCAATTATCCCCGTCCAATGATTCAGGACGACTATGTTGCCGTATTTGAGGAGAAGGCTGTTTCAGTCCTCACTCCCGAGGCTGCATATGGTATCAATAATGGTTTTGATGAGAGGTTTGTCGCTGTCAATGTCGACGATAAGACTGAGATCAAAAAGGCTAAAGTTGGCGCTGCTGTTTCAGAGATCGCTGATGTGGCTGATGCAAAGGCCGTACTTCTTGGCGGATTAAAGGGCGTGTTTGTAACCGGAGCAGAGGCTGCCGATGCCAAGATCGACACAACTGAGAAATTTGACTCTGTAACAGTATATGCTCAGGGCGAGTGTATGGTAGATGCCTGTGTTCAGATCATGAACAAGACTTACGAGTCATCCTGCGGCAAGTGTGTACTTTGCCGCGAGGGAACATCACAGTTCAGACAGATCGTAACAGAGATGACCACCGGCAAGGCAAAGCCTACAGACATCGGACTGATCAAGGAAGTGTCAGAGCTTATTAGCATTGGTGCGTACTGCCCGTTTGGACAGAACATGACAAAGCCCCTGACCTCTGCTATAGCTCTTTTTGCTGATGAGTTCGAAGATCACATTAAGAGAAAGACCTGTAAGTGCGGCAAGTGCTACAAGGCCGAAGAGCTCTACTACATCGATCCTGATGAGTGCATCGGCTGCGGCGACTGTATCGATGCATGTCCTGAAGAGGCTATCGAAGGAAAGGACGGATACATTCACATGATCGACCAGGATCTTTGCGAGCACTGCGGAAAGTGCGTAGCTGCCTGCGAGGAGGGATGCATCAAAACTGCAACAAAACTTCCTAAACTTCCTAAGAAACGCACAAAAGTCGGAAAGTGGTAATAACGTATTTTACAAGAGTCGGAGGAAACTCCGGCTCTTTTTTTGACCATTGCAACACAGTCTTGTCTTTTATTGCAATCGCTTTTTTCCAGGAAATACCTAATGCAATAATAGATAAGGTTTAAAGAATATGAAAATAGTTGTTTTGGCCATTGAATGGTAAGTTATTTATTAGTTAAAAGAACCAATCAATTCGAACAAAAATTGAGAAGGAGACGGAATGGAAAACTTAAAGACACAGTTAGTTGTTATTGCGGGTGGACCTTCTGGAATGTCAGCAGCTGTTCAGGCAGCTATGGACGGAGCAGAGGTCATCGTTATTGAGAAGGCAAACATCACAGGTGGTGCAGCCAACATGGGCATGGGACCACTCGGTATCGGCACAAAATATCAGCAGCAGCAGATGATCGATGTTACTGTTGAGAAGGCATTCAACATGTTTATGGATTACACACATTACAATGTTGATGCAAGACTTGTAAAGAGATACTTTGAGCAGTCCGCTGAGACCATCGAATGGCTCGAGGATATGGGCGTAGAGTTTGAAGGCGCTTTCAAGTACTTCCCTCAGTCAGAGGCTACATGGCACATCGTTAAGACCGGCAACAAGATCGGTCCCCGTGCAGCAGGCCATATGAACAAAGCTCTTCTTAACAAGGCTCAGGAGCTTGGCGTTAAGGTTCTGCTTGAGACAACAGGCAAAAAGATCCTCAAGGACGATGAGGGCAAGGTTTGCGGCGTAGTTGCAGTTAACAAGGACGGTGAGGAGTTCACTATCGAGTGCAAGGCAGCAGTTATCGCAACAGGCGGCGCAGGATGCAACAAGGAGTTCATCCTTCAGGAGACAGGCCTTGAGCAGGGCAAGGATATGTTCAACTTCGCTATTCCCGGTCTTGTAGGTGACGGACTTAAGATGGCCTGGGAGGCAGGCGCTGATCACCTTCCTGTAAGGATCGAGCAGGCATGCGATCTTGGCGGCGGCGAGGAAGCCCGCGGCAGCGTTATAAACGTATTTAAACAGCCCAACCTTCTTGTCAACAAGTTTGGTAAGCGTGTAATGAACGAGGAGTTCATGCAGAATACCACTTATCTCAGCAATGTTGCAATGCATCAGAAGGACAAGACTCTGTATTCAATCGTTGATTCTACCATCGTTAAATCATATGTAAAGAACGGCGTGGACGTAACAAGCCTTGTTACTCCCGATCCCGATGTATCAGATTTCTATGATGGAATTGATGAGCTTGTTGCTAAGGGCTCCAAGAACTTCTTCAAGGCAGAGACCATCGAAGAGTTGGCTGAAAAGCTGGGCGTTGATGCAGAGACTCTTGAAGAGACTATCGACGATTACAATGATTACTGCGAAGGCAGAGACGAAGAGTTCTTCAAGAACTACAGGTATCTGCGCAAGCTCAAGAAGGGCCCGTACTACGCAGGAACATTCCATCCGGGCGGATACGGCACTGTTGGCGGAATCAGGATCAATGAGAACTGCGAAGTATGCGACAAGGAGTTCATGCCTATTCCCGGACTTTATGCAGCAGGTGCTGATTCATGTAACATCTATGACGACAGCTACATGTTCCTTCTTCCAGGAAATTCAATGGGCTATGCAGTAAACACCGGACGTATCGCCGGTATGGAAGCAGCTGAATATATTGAAGAAAACTAAAATATATGGAGGATTTCAAAATGAGCAAAGTAAGAATCGCTATCGTAGGCTGTGGTGGTATCGCTAATCAGAAGCACCTTCCATCACTTGCAAAATTCCCGGACAGAGCAGAGATCGTTGCATTCTGCGACATCATCGAGGAGAGAGCAGTAAATGCCAAAGAGAAATACGGTACAGAGAACTCCAAGGTTTACACAGATTACAAGGAAATGCTTGCTGATACTTCCATCGAGATCGATGTTGTTCATGTATGCACTCCTAACGTTGCACACTGCCCTATCACCGTTGCAGCTTTCGAGGCAGGCAAGCACGTAATGTGCGAGAAGCCTATGGCTCACTGCACAGAGGATGCTCAGAAGATGATCGATGCCTGGAAGAAGTCCGGCAAGAAGTTCACAATCGGTTATCAGAACAGATTCCGTGATGATACACAGACACTCCATGCTTCATGTGCAGCCGGCGAGCTGGGTGAAGTTTACATGGCTAAGGCACACGCTCTCAGAAGACGTGCGGTTCCTACATGGGGCGTATTCCCCAACAAGGCTCTTCAGGGCGGCGGTCCCCTTATCGATATCGGAACACACGCTCTCGACATCACACTCTGGATGATGGACAACTACGAGCCCGTTTCAGTTTCAGGTCAGGTATTCTACAAGCTGGGCCGTGACGAGCATGGCCCTGAGGGCAACGTATTCGGACCTTGGGATCCCAAGACATTCGAGGTTGAGGATTCAGCATTCGGTCTTGTAAAGATGAAGAACGGCGCTGTTATCTACCTTGAGGCTTCATGGGCACTTAACATCCTTAAGTCAATGGAGGCTTCCACAACACTCTGCGGAACAAAGGCAGGTGCTGAGATCCACCACGGCGGTTCTTATCCTAAGGATGAGCTCATCTACAACACTGTTGAGCACAACCAGCTGATGGAGAAGATCATCTCTCCTGCAGGTGTAGTTGACTTCTTCGAGGGCGGCGCTGCAGCTGAGGCTGTTCGCGAAGCAGATCAGTGGCTTGATGCCATCATCAACGACAAGGAGCCCCTTGTAAAGCCTGAGCAGGCATTCGTAGTAACTCAGATCCTTGAGGGTATCTACAAGTCAGCTGAGTCAGGAAAAGAGTATTTCTTCTAAATTAAAAAACGGTCATTGCCTTCCCATATTGAATGGGGAGGCAGTGGTATGAAAAATGGAGGGTATATATAATGGCAGGAAGACCAATATACAACCCATCAAGCTTTAAGAATGTTGAAGAGGATGGAAAGGTAACAGGCTTCAGCTTTGAGTTCAAGGCTCAGTACTACCGTTCATTCACTCTTTCAATCATCAGGGACATCATTCTTAAGGTTGATGGCGAAGATGTTAAGAGAGAAGATATCTCACTTACAGTAAACGGAGATACTTTTACATTAGATGAGTGCAGAACAGTCATCGATCCCGAGTATCGCTGGGAGTTTGGCGAGTATGCAACAGTAACTGTTAAAAAAGAAGGCGGACTTTCAAAGGGCGCGCATAAGATTGAAGGTATTCAGAAGATTGCTCCTTCATATATGCCCTTCGTTATTGAGGCTGTCTGCAACACTGAGTTCGAGATTTAAGTAGGGAGGTATAAAAATGAGCGATATTAAAAGAAGCGTATCTCTCTACAGCTACCAGGATGAGTACTATCTTGGAAAGCTTGATTTAGAGGGATGTCTACGAGAAACAGCTGCAACCGGGGCAACAGGCGTTGAGCTCCTTGCAGAGCAGATGATAAAGAAATTCCCGCTTCCCATTGAGACCCAGGAATTCAGGGATCAGTGGTTTGAGTGGTTAAAGAAGTACAACCTCACACCATCATGTTATGATGCATTCCTTGAGAACCACATCTTTGACAACCGTACTCTTACACTTAAAGAGCAGATTAAGATGATGAACAGAGACCTTCATCTTGCATCACTCTTAGGATTCCCTGTAATTCGTACACTGGTATCAACTCCTATGGATGTAATCGAAGGGTCACTTCCCTATGCTGAGGAAGTTGGCGTTAAGATCGGTATTGAAGTTCATGCACCTTTCTCACTGAACTCAGGCTGGGCTGATGGTTACATGGAAATGATCAACAGAACAGGAACCAAGTTCTTTGGATTTATTCCCGATATGGGTATCTTCTGCAAGAACATTCCGGATGTTCTTCGTGATAAGTGCCGTCGTCACGGCGCCAAGGAAGAGTGCATCAAGATCGTTGATGATGCATATGCTCAGCGTGTAGCCAAGGGCTTCACCAAGATCAAATATGACCTTAATCTTGGAAAGGCCAACATGGAATATCGTATGGCCAATGGCATGAAGGAGATGATGGATGCAGTTGAGGCAGCCGGCGGCGGCCCTGCTGACAAGGAATATGCAGGAGCTTCCTTCACATATTCATGGTCAGAGCCTCAGGATATCATCGACAACATCGATTATATCTTCCACACACATGCTAAGTTCTACAATGTTCATGAGGATCTTCAGGAGACAGCAGTTGCAATTCCTGAGGTAATCGAGGCCTACAAGAAGGCAGGTTACACAGGATTCCTCAGCTCAGAGTATGAGGGTGGCGAGCACCTCAGAGCTGACATGGAAGTCGATTCAATTGAGCAGGTTCGTCGTCATCAGGCAGCTATGGCTAAGTGCATCGGCGAGTAAAAAAATCACTGAAAAGTATTCAGAGGACCCTGCAATCTGTAGGGTCCTTTTATGCAGAGACGAAAACAAAGGCTGAATAAAGCAACTATTGGCGAAGTTAAGGGGTTTTTAGAGACAGGTAAAATTTTATGGGAAATGTCCTGGGGGTTGGTATCGACCTTGTTTCAATCAGTGAGATAAAAGACCTGGACGAAAGGACCGGGGGTGCTTTCTCCCGGAAGACCTATACCGAAAAGGAACTGGAGCTGGCCGGCAAGGCACATGACTACTACGAGTTCCTGGCGGGAAGGTTTGCGGTAAAAGAAGCTGTATATAAGGCTTTTTGTGGGAGTTTTCCTGAAGTAAATTTCGACTTCAGGCGTGTAGAGACCATTAAGCTTGAAAACGGTGCACCAAAATGTATGCCGGGGGAAGAACTTTCAAAAATAATGGCTGACATAGGTGCAAAAGAGATAATGGTCTCCATATCAAATCAGAATGATTTTGCTATCGCTATTGCGGAGCTAATATAAAAAAAGGAGGACAACAAATTGAAAATCGGTGTATGTTCAAATGTGCGTGGTGATCTGCCCTGGGCAGAGGCTTTAAAGTATTTTGCAGCCAAGGGAATTCAGTGTGTTGAAGTAGGCGTCGGTGGATATCCCGGCAAGGATCACTGCGACCCTGATGTTCTTTTAAATGACGAGAAGGCTTATGAAGAGTGGAAAAAGGCACTGGATGACAACGGCATCGTTGTTTCCGGATTCTCCTGCCATTCAAACCCTGTACATCCTGACAAGGAGTTTGCTGCTGAGTCTGACAAGGCTATGAGAGATGCAGTTCTTATGGCTGAGAAATATGGTATTCACAATATCGAGTGCTTCTCAGGCTGCCCCGGCGACCACGAGGGTGCCAAGTATCCCAACTGGGTAACATGCCCATGGCCCAATGACTTTGGCGCTATCTTGGAGTGGCAGTGGAACGAAGTCCTCATTCCTTATTGGAAGGGATTCGTTGCTTTTGCAAAAGAGCACGGCGTTAATCAGATTGGCCTTGAGCTTCATCCCGGATTCTGTGTATACAATACTGATACATTGCTCAAACTTCGCGAGGCAGTTGGTCCTGAGATCGGTGTAAACTTCGATCCCTCACATCTCATCTGGCAGGGAATGAACCCTGTTACTGTTATCCGTGCACTTAAGGGAGCTATTTTCCATGTGCACGCCAAGGATACAAGGATCGATGAGGACAATACACGTCTCAACGGCGTTCTTGATACAAAGTCTTATGCAGATGAGATCAATCGTTCATGGATCTTCCGCTCATGCGGCTATGGCAATGACAGCCTGTACTGGAACGACATTGTATCAAACCTCAGGATGATCGGCTATGACAAGGTAATGTGCATCGAGCATGAGGATTCTCTCATGAGCCTTGATGAAGGTCTTGAGAAAGCTGTTGAGTGCATGAAGAGATGCATTATTAAGGAAGAGAAGCTCACAAATGCAAGATGGATCTGATAGATCTGTGAGAATGAATCACCCGGAGCGGGCAAGCGTTATAACTGATTATTCAGTGCACAGTATTATGTATAGAAGAAACCTCGTTTTTTGAGGTTTCTTTTTTTGCTTATCCGCGACAGTTGTGGTAAAATCTTGAAGTTAGTGAAATCTTTTTTTTAGAGGAGTAACGGTTATGGCAGAAGTTTACAATCACCGCGCAGTGGAAAAGAAGTGGCAGGAGTACTGGGCGGCCAATGATACATTCAAGACAGATGTATGGGATTTTTCAAAGCCCAAGTACTATGCGCTTGATATGTTTCCGTACCCTTCCGGAGTAGGCCTCCACGCAGGTCATCCCGAAGGCTATACAGCAACTGATATAATGTCCCGCATGAAGCGCATGCAGGGATATAACGTACTTCATCCCATGGGATATGACTCTTTTGGTCTTCCCGCAGAGCAGTACGCTGTAACGACAGGTAATCACCCTGCCGGATTCACAGAGAAGAACATAGAGACATTCTCAGGTCAGCTCAAAGAGCTTGGATTTGACTACGACTGGTCCAAGATGCTGGCCACCAGCGATCCCAAGTTCTATAAGTGGACACAGTGGATCTTCAAGAAGTTATATGAGGCAGGATATGCCAAGCATATCGACATGCCGGTTAACTGGTGTGAGGAACTGGGAACAGTTCTTTCCAATGATGAAGTAATAGACGGCAAGTCAGAGCGCGGCGGATATCCCGTTGTCAAGAAGATGATGAAGCAGTGGGTCATCGACCAGCAGGCATTTGCAGAGGAACTGCTGGAAGGTCTTGATGAGATCGACTGGCCTGAATCCACCAAGGAGATCCAGCGCAACTGGATAGGAAAGTCCACAGGTGTCGAGGTTGACTTCAAGATCGTAGGCGGCGGAGAGTTCTCCATCTTCACGACCTGTATCGAGACCGTATATGGAATCACATTCATGGTTCTTGCTCCCGACGGAGACATCGTAAAGGGACTTATGGACCGTGTTGAGAACCCCGAAGAAGTTCAGGCATACATCGATGAGACACTGAAAAAGAACGACCTTGATCGTACCGATCTTAACAAGACCAAGTCAGGATGCCCTCTCAAGGGAATCTATGCGATAAATCCCGCAAATGGCAAGCAGGTGCCTCTTTTCATCGGCGATTTCGTACTTGCAAGCTATGGTACCGGCGCTGTTATGGCTGTGCCTACCCATGACCAGAGAGACTTTGAGTACGCAGAGGTTCACGGTCTTCCTTTGATCCAGGTTATCAATAATACTGAAGGAACCATTGACGTTTCAGCTCATGCTTTTGAGAAGCAGGACTATCTCGGCAAGGGCTGCATCCTTGAGAATTCCGAAGAATTCAGCGGAATGGTCGTAGAGGATGCCAAGAAGGCCATCACCAAGAAGCTGGTCGACATGGGCGTTGCAAGAGAGAAGGTAAATTATCACTTCCGTGAGTGGATCTTTGCAAGGCAGCGCTACTGGGGCGAGCCGGTTCCATGTGTATATAAGGAAGACGGAAGCATTGTGTTCCTGGATGACAGTGAGCTCCCTGTTGTGCTTCCCGAACTTGAAGATTACAAGGGACATGGCGGAAAGGCTCCGCTTGAGAATGCAACCGAGTGGAAGGCATATGACAAGAACGGCCTTAAGGGCACCAGAGAGACTTCGACCATGCCCGGTTCAGCAGGTTCTTCCTGGTATTTCCTCAGATATATCGACCCTAACAATGACGAGGAATTTGCCAATCAGGAGCTCCTCAAACACTGGATGCCTGTTGACCTTTATATCGGCGGTCCTGAGCATGCGGTAGGACACCTTATCTACTCCCGCATCTGGAACAGGTTCCTTTATAATCAGGGTCTTTCACCTGTGAAGGAGCCCTTCAAGAAGCTGGTTCATCAGGGAATGATCCTGGGTGAGAACGGCATCAAGATGGGCAAGCGCTTCCCTGAGTTCGTGGTCAACCCAAGTGATATCGTAAGGGATTACGGTGCTGATACCCTTCGTCTCTACGAGATGTTCATGGGGCCTCTTGAGGTATCCAAACCCTGGAACTCCACAGCTGTTACAGGAGCAAGGAAGTTCATCAACCGCGTATTTACTTTCTTTACCGATGCAGCCAACATCACTGATGATAACAACGGTAACCTTGAGAAGGTTTATCACCAGACAGTAAAGAAGGTGTCCGGCGACTTTGAGGCACTGGCATTTAACACAGCCATTGCCCAGATGATGATCTTCGTCAATGCAGTATATAAAGAAGGAAGCTGCCCAAGAGAATATGCTGAAAATTTCATCAAGATGTTCTCTTGCATCTGCCCTCATGTGGGTGAGGAGATCTGGCAGAGCCTCGGACATGATAAGACGATTGCTTATGAGCCATGGCCGACTTATGATGAATCCAAGTGTATTGAGGATACCATCGAGATCGCAGTTCAGATCAACGGCAAGGTTAAAGAGAAGCTCACCATCGGCAAGGAAGATCCCAAGGATGAAGTAATTGCCAAAGGAAAAGAGCTGATTGCTGATAAGCTCGAGGGTAAGACCATAGTAAAAGAGATCTATGTACCCGGAAGGATTGTAAATATAGTAGTTAAATAATATGTGTTTCATGGTGGAACAATAAAATGAAGCCCGGAGTTTTAGGTGGTGCTGATGCAAACCTAAGCCTCCGGGTATTTTTTTGCCATGATCCCAATTATTAAGGAAGTATTGGTAGCTATTAAGGAAATATTAGTGCTATTAAGGATATATTCAAAGTCTCTAAACAAAAAATAAACTGTTCTTAAATAATCATAAAACAATCATAATTTACAAATATTTAATTGAATATGATTATTTCTATGATAGCATATTACTATAATCAATTTGAAAATGTTCAAACGACATAAATCGTGTGTGTAAAATGTGTGGTTTATTTCAAGGAGGAAAAAAGATGAAGCGTTATAACAATATACCCCAGAGCATCCGTAAAGGTATATTATGTTTCATGACTGGTTCTATGGTATTCATGGTTAACGGAATAGCCGCTGAAGCCAAAGAAGAAGTGCCTGATAATAATGAGAACATTGAGAACGAGGCACAGGATTCAAAAGAAGCTGTCAAAGAGGAAGCACAAGAGCTTATTTCTACTCCTGAAACCCCTGATGAGACAAAGGATCCTGTCGTTGAGGAGACAGAAAACGGAACTGTTACAACGACTGAGAATACATATGTTGAGACAACAGAGAATGCTGAGGCAGTAACTGAAGAGACAGTAAAAGAAACAGTTGCAGACCCTGAGACTCTGACTAAGGATACTGAGAATGTAACTGTTGTTGAGGACGAAGAAAACGTTACAACAACAGGTGAATATGTAGAGCCCGTTTCCACAACAGAAACAACTTCTACAACAGTAATAGCTACAACTGATGATGATCTGGCAGAAGAAGTTATCGAGCAGATACAGGAAGAAGCAAAAGAGAGTACAGAAGATAAGGGTATCAAAGATATAGAAGTTACTGAGAACTACTTTGTTGAGGGGAATACCAATACTTCTGATGCATCCGGATCTGCTGATGCAACACAGAATAGTTCTGCCGATGATACACAGAATAGTACAGGTGCTTTAACTGATGAGCAGGTTAAGGATCTCAAGGAAGACGTTGGCGAGAATATCGAAGATGCAACTTTCATCGTTGAGACCAATGGCGATAATTCCACTGTAACTGCAGAGATCGATGGCAAGACAGTTGAGGTTGCTGGCTCTGCCAATGGTGCTATCGTTGAAGCAGCTAAGAACAATGTTGTTGATGAGAAAAATATTTATTCCATTGGCGACAAAGAGCTTGGAAACGAGCTTAAAGAGACTTTAGATAATAGCAATCTTGGCGATACTACAGAGTTTTCAATCGTTACAACAGGTGAGCTTGGAACAAATGTCACAACAGGCGAAACTATCACCTATAAGGATGCTAAAGGCGACGAGCATGTAGTAGAAGATGAAGAACTCAAAAAGGTACTTCGTGAGAACGCTTCCGAAAGTAAAAAAGAAATAACAGTAACCGAGAATTACACAAGTGAAGAAACATATGAGAGCGATGAAGCTGCACAGGATAAGGTAAATGAGCTTGTTTTCGCTGGGTATACGAATATAAAGACTGAGGCAGTAGAGGGTGGTTCTTATGTAGATACTTATAAAGATCCCACTACTTATACTTCTTTAAGTGATGCAGAAAATGCCAAGGCTGCTCTTAAAAACCTTGGATATAAAGCTGAAATAACTGAGACAAGCATACCTGCATCTACCGCAAATTATATTCTGGATTTTGATGGATATTCAGTGACTTCTAAGGCTGAGTATAACAGGATCAAGGATCTTCCCACAGAGGAGGGGGATAATGGCGAGCTTCTGTATGTGGAGACTACTTCTGATGGAAAGAAGATCTACTACAAATTATCAAAAACTGAGGAGACCTTTAACATCCTGACCCAGTCCGGAAGTGTAAATCAGCATCAGGAAGGCAGCTATATTGTAGGCGATACTCATTATTTTTATAACCAGCACAATGGACTTACTAATGAGAAAGATTATGGTGTTGACTTCACTGCTTTCACCAAGGAGATGAATGAAAAGCTGTCAGTTAAGCAGACAGAAGAAAATACCATAACAATGAAAACAGGTGGAAAGTATTTCTCTGGTGAGCATACTGCTGAGATCACCAAGGGCGGAACTTTCTTTATAGAAGCTTCTGTGGCCGGCAGGCTTCGCCTTTCCACATCCGAGCAGGTGACAATCATCCTTCAAAAGGCTAAGGATAGCGATACTGTTTATGTTCCTACTGTATCAACAAAGGAAGACTATCAGCCCAATCAGACCGGAAATGGCATTACTGACTTTGGCAATATTACACCTAATCTGACTTTTGTAACTAATGTTGAAAAAGTTGAGTTCCTTTGGAACAACACCATAGGTGATCTGTTAGCACCTACATCATCCGTTCATTTTAACAGTGGCAATTTTAGTGGAACCATCATTGCCAATAATGTGAGTGGTTGGCTTTCAGAAGGGCATAAGGGTATACTCGCAACCAACGGCTATCTGGTAGACAGCCGCACAGAAATTTCCGGAGAGACTGCTACTATTTACACCGTTTCAGGAAAAAAGACTGTTAATCCTGTAGTCGTAACAGCCCAGAAGGGAACAGTAACTGAAACAAAGACAGTCACTATTGATAAGAAAAAATACACAAAGTCCGTTGCTACAATAGATAAGACTTTTGCTATAAAGTTCAGCAGATATTCAAAAGTATCTGATCATGGTACATGGACGGTGGTTACACCTAAAGAGACTCCCGAAACACCCGAGATTCCTGAAATACCCGAGACTCCCGAAACACCAGAGACTCCTGAAACACCCGAGACTCCCGAAACACCAGAGACTCCTGAGACACCCGAAACACCAGAGACTCCCGAAACACCCGAGACTCCTGAGACACCCGAAACACCAGAGACTCCCGAAACACCCGAGACTCCTGAGACACCCGAAACACCAGAGACACCCGAAACACCAGAGACACCTGAAACACCCGAGACTCCAGAGACACCCGAAACACCTGAGACTCCAGAGACACCTGAAACTCCAGAGACACCCGAAACACCAGAGACACCTGAAACACCCGAGACTCCAGAGACACCCGAAACACCTGAGACTCCCGAAACACCAACAACACAAAGGACAGCTACACCCGGTACACCTATAGTAAGGAACCTGACATCAACACCTGCTTTACCGCCTGCAACATTGTTTGTTACACCTGAGATCGTGGTAACACCCGATGTTATGCTGATGGCTGAGACACCAGTTACACCACTTATAACAATAACTCCGGCAGCTCCTGAAACACCTGCTGCACCCGAGGAAGTAACTCCTTCAGCATCGTCAGAGAATCCTTCAGCTCCCGTCATCATCATCGATGACGACACTCCTCTCGCAGAGGAAGTTGCTCAGGTTCTTGGCGCAAAGAGAACAGCACCTCAGCCTATGGTTTTAGGTGCAAGAAGAGGCACAACAGGTGATGAGACTGGCAGTCCTCTCATGGCAACACTTATGATCATGGGCGCATCTGCATCAGCTCTGGGACTGCTCTCATCTAAGAAAAAAAGAAAATAATTATTAAAAAAGATTGTAATAGCTTTCGGGCTGTTACAATCTTTTTTGATTCGTATAAAACTATGACGAAATTTCCTGAGAAACAAAAAACTGCAGTGGATAAAAAGGAAATTATTAAGAAAATACAAACAAAATAAAGAAAAGATTAAAACACCATAAAGAAACATTTCTTTTGCGGCTTATGATGTTTTTTATGATAGGCCATTAATTAGAATTTAATTAAGAATAATGTTTAAGATATTGGTGGCTTTGTGGATAAGGAGGTAGGAAATGAGACGATACAACAATATACCCCAGGCAGTTCGCAAAGGAATATTCTGTTTTATGGCAGGTTCTATGGTATTTCTGGCCAATGAGACCGTGGCTGAAGCGAAAGAAGGCGACAACGGCAGTTCATCTGAGTCAGAATCAGATAAATCTGAGGTAAATACACCCAGTGAAGATGCAGCATCTGAGGCAGCGGATCTGATTGACCTTCCTGAAGAACCCACTACCACTAAGTCGGAGACACAGGAGACTGAGACCGGAACCATAACCGAAACAGAAAATACATATGTCGAGCAGACCGATAATGCCGTTGCTGTAACAGAGGAAACGACCGTTGAGGTTGTTAATGACACTGAATCATTGACCAAAAATGAAGAAACGGCCACATCTACTACCGAAACTACAGAGAC
>JAEEGF010204700.1_pt1 | contig 19164 bp, 10 predicted proteins | sample 9134171 | NCBI WGS metagenome assembly JAEEGF01 (sample SAMN16246542, study PRJNA631951) | gut metagenome | biome: gut microbiome; feature: rumen; material: AP-attached | host: Bos | place: Iran: Karaj | collected 2018-10
GGAGCTAAGACAATAGTGCCGTCGCGTGCATTTGTCCTTAACTTCTTTATCTTTTTTAACTTCTTTAACTACCATATTCTATCTGTCGTTGATTAAATTGAAGGCCGTGACGGCGTAGAGAGCTGCGGTCTCGGTGCGGAGGCGGCTGGGGCCGAGGCTCACGGGCTGGAAACCGCAGTCGAGTGCCAGGGCTATCTCCTCTTCCGAGAAGTCTCCCTCGGGACCGATGAGCACCACGGCATCTTGTCCGGGCTGCAGGGCGCTGGCGAGAGGCATACGGGGCTTGTCGGCCTCGCAGTGGGCGATGAACTTTAATGTTGAATGTTGAATGTTGGATGTTGAATGGAGCCAGTCGCGGAGGGTGACGGCGGGGTGTATCTCGGGTAGGACGGTGTGGAGGCTCTGCTTCATGGCGCTGATGGCCAGTTTTTCCAACCGGTCGGTCTTGAGGAACGAGCGCTCGGAGTGGTCGCAGCTGAGGAGCGTTATCTCGCCGACTCCTATCTCCACGGCCTTCTCGATGAGCCACTCCATGCGCGAGGGATTTTTTGTCGGGGCGACAGCCAGGTGAATTGAAAAATGAGAATCGGGAATCGGGGATTCTTGCCCAGCCACCTCTACGACGCAGGCGCGGTCGTTGGCGTCAATGATGTGGCAGGTGTAGAGGTTTCCTTTGCCGTCGGTGACGTTGATTGCGTCGCCCTCGCGCAGGCGCATCACCCGGACGGCATGACGGCTCTCTTCGGCGTCGAGGGTGCAGAAACCCTCAGGGGATATATCTTTACAATAAAATAATTGCATCTCTATGGTGAAAATGGAACTATTGTCTTATCTCCTATATTATCATACCGCTGGCCACCACGAGATGGGCATCGTTGTCATAGATGGTTGCGTACTGTCCGGCGGCGATGCCCTGGATGGGGTCGTCGCTGTCTATCTGCATCAGCCCGTCGGGGGTGGGGTGGAGGTGTCCTTGGTGGAACTCCGGCGTGTGGCGGATTTTGAACTTCACGTCCACCATCTCCTGTCCCTCCCAGAGCGGTGCGCTGAGGTAGCGGAACCCCATGATCGGTATCTCTTTGCCATGGGCCGCCGCGGGGTCGTAGCCCTGCGACACATACAGCACATTCTCCCCGATGTCCTTTCTCACCACGAACCAGGGGCCTCCGCTGAGGTAGAGTCCCTTGCGCTGCCCTATGGTGTGGAACCAGTAGCCTTTGTGGGTGCCGAGTATCTTCCCGGTCTCCAGTTCCACAATTTTCCCCTCTTTCTCACCTAAATAGCGTTTGATGAAGTCGTTGTAGTTTATCTTGCCGAGGAAACAGATGCCCTGCGAGTCCTTGCGGTCGGCACTGGGCAAGTGGGCGGCATGCGCTATCTCGCGCACCTCGCTCTTCATCATGCCCCCGATGGGGAACATCAGCTTGGATATTTGGCGATATTCCAGCTGCGACAGGAAATCCGTCTGGTCCTTGACGGGGTCCACCGCCGTCGCCAGGAACACCTTCCCGTCGATGTCGGCCGTACGTGCGTAATGACCCGTGGCGATGCGGTCGTAGTCTTTGCCGCGCCGCTCCTCGAAGGCACCGAACTTGATGAGCTTGTTGCACATCACGTCGGGGTTGGGCGTGAGCCCTTTGCGCACACTCTCGATGGTGTAGCTCACCACGTTGTCCCAATATTCCTTGTGGAGGTTCACCTCCTCGAAGCGGCAGCCGTATTTTCGGGCAATCCACTGCGTAATCTCTATGTCCTCCTCTGCGGGGCAGTCGATATAGCCCTTTATGTTCTCCGCCGCGCTATCGGAATGTCCACCGGACATTCCTTCATCCTCCATCCCGATGCGGATATAGAAGATATCGGGGGTGTAGCCCTGCTCTTTCAGCAGGTGGACCACCACCGAACTGTCGACGCCTCCCGATACCAGTGCTGCGATTTTCATATTTAAAAATGATAACGTGGAATGTTTTTTTTTATTATGGTTGAAACTTTTTTTTTCACAATTGAAAAAAAAGTTGTAATTTTACGCCCAGAAAAATATGAAAGAAAAACGTTGGATAATTAGAGAAGATTATGATTTAGAGACTGTTGAGAAACTTGCTGCATCGTTGGGCGTTGACAAAAACATTGCCATCCTGCTCGTAGAGCGGGGTGTCACCACCTTTGAAGAGGCACGGCGCTTCTTCCGTCCGGGACTGGATCAGATCCACGACCCGTTCTTGATGAAAGGTATGCGTGAAGCCATTGAGCGTATCAACGAAGCCATCAAACGACAGGATCGCATCATGGTCTATGGCGACTACGACGTCGACGGTACGTCGGCCGTCGCCTTGGTCTATTCCTACCTCAAGGAACTGGACCGCAATATCGATTTCTACATCCCCGACCGCGAGCGCGAGGGCTACGGCATCTCGCAGCAAGGCGTCGACTATGCCCGCGAGACGGGTGTCAAACTCGTCATCGCCCTCGACTGCGGCATCAAGGCCATGGAGATGGTCGACTATGCCAAGCAGTATGACATCGACTTCATCATCGGCGACCACCACCTGCCCGGCGACGAGGTGCCGCAGGCTGTCGCCGTCCTCGACCCCAAGCAGGTCGACTGCCCCTATCCCTATAAGGAGCTCTCGGGCTGCGGCATCGGCTTCAAGATTGTCGAGGCTCACCTCGAGCAGCGCCTCGGCGTGCGCCTGTGCGACCTCCCCGAGCAACTCGACAGCTACCGCCAGCAGCGGCAGGAAGAGCTGAAACTGATGCTGCTGAAGTATCTCGACCTCGTAGCCGTCTCCATCGCCAGCGACATCGTCCCCATCATGGGCGAGAACCGCGTGCTGGCCTTCTTCGGCCTCCGGGTCCTCAACACCAAGCCGCGTCCCGGCATCGAGGCCATCCTCAAATACGGCCATGTCGACCGCCGCAAGGCCGACCAGCCGGAGCAGGCCGACCAGGCTGACCAGTCTGACAAGCCCGAGAAGAAGACCGGCTACTTTGAGAAGGAACTGACAATCACCGACCTGGTGTTCCTCGTGGGTCCTCGCATCAATGCCGCCGGACGCATCCGTTCGGCTTTCGACTCGGTGCGCCTCATGCTCACCGAAGACCCGGCCATCGCCCGCCGCCTGGCCGAGGACATCAACGCCTACAACTCCGAACGCAAAGACCTCGACACCGCTGCCACCGAAGAAGCCAAACGCCGTATCGACAACGACCCCTTCTACAAAGGGCGCAAGTCGCTGGTGCTCTTCGACGAGGGATGGCACCGCGGCGTCGTGGGCATCGTGGCCAGCCGCATCGTCGAGGCCTACTACAAGCCCACCATCGTCTTCACCCGCGGCAGCGACGACCTCATCACCGGCTCCGCCCGCTCGGTCAAAGAGTTCGACGTCCACGAGGCCCTCGAGAAATGTGCCGACCTGCTCGAGCATTTCGGTGGCCACAAGTGCGCCGCCGGCGTCTCGCTGCGTCAGGAGAACATGCGCGCCTTCGTCGACCGTTTCGAGCAGCTCGTCCGCGAGGGTATGGGTGTCGAAGAGGCTGTGCCCGAGATAGAGATCGATGCCGAACTGGGATTCTCGCAGATCACCCCCAAGTTCCTCCGCATCCTCAAGCAGTTTGCCCCCTTCGGGCCCGACAACAACGTGCCCGTCTTCGTCAGCCGCGAGCTGGTGGATACCGGCAACGCCCGTGTCGTGGGAGTCAACCACCTCAAGTTCAACGCCATCCCCATCGCCGAGCGCTCGGCCCCCTATCCCGCCATCGCTTTCCAGATGGGCGAGTGCCTGAACCGTATGCGCAGCGAGCGTTTCGACCTCTGCTACCAACTCGAGGAGAACTACTGGAAAGGGCGCACCGAAATACAGCTCAACGTCAAGGACATCAAGTTCAACTACTAATTGTTCGAGAATAGCAATCCCTCTGTAGAGACGCGGCCTGCCGCGTCTCCCAGTTGGCATTGGAGACCCAAGTCTCGTAAGGAGACGCGGCAGGCCGCGTCTCTACAGTTTGGGGTGCATCCACCATGATATAGCAAGTCTCCGAGGCGCGCTGGGCGTAGTCGGTCACGAAGCCGTAGAAATGCAGTTCCTGTCCGGCGAACTCGTCGGGGAGGCTCATGTCCAGGCGTTTGCTGCGGCGGTAGGCCGGGGCCGACAGCACGCCGCGTCCCAGCGCGGGGCAGTAGGCGTAGACAAACACCTGGGTGGGAGTGGGGTCTCAGAGGCGGCGGGCGCCGTCGGCGATGACCACGGGGATGGGGCGGCAGTCGATGCCGAAGCGGTTGCGGTAGGCGGTCTGTATGTGGGCGAGGAAGGTGTCGTAGAGGTCGTTGCGGAGCAGGTTGATGGTGCAGCCGCCGAAGCCGCCGCCCATGATGCGTGAGCCGCTGACGCCCATGAGGCGTGCCTGGTCGACGAGGAAGTCGATTTCGGGGCAGCTCACCTCGTAGTCGTCGCGGAGGCCTTGGTGAGTGAGGTACATCTGACGGCCCACTTCTTCGTAGTCACCGCGTTCGAGGGCGTCGCAGACGGCCAGCACGCGTTGTTCCTCGCCGATGACATAGCGGGCGCGGCGGAAGTCTTCGGCCGAGAGAGCGGTGACGAGGGCTGCGAGTTGTTGCATCGTGCAGTCGCGCAGGGTCTCCACTCCTGCCATCTGTGCCACGCGGTGGCACGAGGCGCGGCGGTCGTTGTAGGGCGAGCCCACGAGCTCGTGCTTGACGCAGCTGTTGACGACGAGGAGGCGGTAGCCCTCGGGTTTCCAGGGGAAGTAGCGGAACTCGCCGCTGCGGCAGTCGAGGCGCATGAGCGCGCCGGCGCGGCCGTGCATGGAGGCGAACTGGTCCATGATGCCGCACATGACGCCGATGTATTTGTGCTCGGTGGCCTGTCCGATGCGTGCCAGGGTCATGGGGTCGAGGCGCCCATGGGCGAACAGTTCGTTGAGGGCGAAGGCGAAGCAGCATTCCAATGCCGCCGAGGAGCTCATGCCGGCGCCCAGGGGGACGTCGCCGCCATAGACGGCATCGAAACCTTTGACCTCCACGCCGGCGGCCGTCAGCTCGCGCACCACGCCGTAGACGTAGCGGAAGTGCATGGTCTCGGGTCCCTGCGGGTCGTCGACGCTGAAGGAACAGGCCATGTCCATGTCGACGGCATAGAGGTTGACGGTCGATGTGTTGTTTGGACGTATGGCGGCCGAGATGCCCATGTCGACGGCGCCGGGGAAGACGAAGCCGCCGTTGTAGTCGGTGTGCTCGCCGATGAGGTTGATGCGGCCGGGGGCGGCAAAGAGCTCGCCGTGGCCGCCGAAACGCGAGGCAAAGGCCTGCTGGAGGATGCTGGTGGCAATCATGATGCTTGAGGGTGTTGATGTGTTTGTGTGAAGGTGAAAATGGTGGAACTGTCGAAGGGAATTCCCGGGAGGAGATAGCCCGAAGACTCGGGCCAACAATGGTTTGGGGAATCGGGATAGAACTGGGTCTCGAGGCATATGGCGCTGTGGCGGGGGTAGGGGGTGCCGTTTTTGCCGACGACGCCGTCGAGGAAGTTGCCGGTATATACCTGCATGCCGGGGGCAGTGGTGCGCACCTCCATGGCGATGGAGGTCAGCGGGCTCTCGAGCCGGGCGCAGGGGCGCTCCAGCGAGCCGTGGGTGTTGAGGACGAAGTTGTGGTCGTAGCCGCGGCCTATGAGCAGCTGCGGGTCGTTGGCCTCGATGTCGCGTCCGATGGGTTTGGCGGTGCGGAAGTCGAAGGGGGTGCCGTCGACGGGGAGGAGGCTGCCGAGAGGGATGGAGACCTCGTCGACGGGGGTGTAGCGGTCGGCGTCGATTTGCAGGAGGTGGTTGTGGATGCTGCTGTGGAGGTCGCCGTTGAGATTGAAATAGCTGTGATTGGTGAGGTTGATGACGGTGGTGCGGTCGGTGACGGCGTGGTAGTCGATGCGGAGGCTGTTGTCGTTGCCGAGGGTGTAGGTGACGCGGACCTGCACCGTGCCGGGGAAGCCATTGTCGCCGTCGGGGCTTGTATGGGTCAGCACCAGTTTCCGGTCGGAGTGCTCCACTATGTCGAAGAGGGCATACTGCCAGCCCGTGGGGCCGCCGTGAAGGCAGTTGGGGCCGTTGTTCTGCGGCAGCTGGCAGGAGAGGCCGTCGACGGTGATGCGTCCACCGGCCAGGCGGTTGGCATAGCGCCCGATGACGGCGCCGAAGTCGCTCTGGTGGTTCTCCGGCAGGTAGTCCTCCGGGCGGTCGAAGCCCTGCACCACGTCGGTGCCGTGGAAAGCCAGCCGCATGATGCGGCAGCCAATGGGTGTGATGTCGGCCGACAGACCCGAGGAGTTGGCCAGACGGTAGATGGCGGGCTGGTGTACGGTGGTGTCCATGATGGATGGAATTAGGATGCAAAGATACAACTTTTATTTTGATTGCGGTGAAAAAAAGTGTCTCCATTCCTCACGCCCTTGAGGGAAACTGCGTTGTAAGTTCGGGTAGGGGCAAAAAAAAAAGAAGACCAATTGTCTTCTTTCCGGTGCCCGGAACAGGACTTGAACCTGCACTCCTTTCGGAACACGCACCTGAAACGTGCGCGTCTACCAATTCCGCCACCCGGGCATCTGGTAGAGTTCCTTCTCTTGGAACTTGGTGGTAAAAAAAAGCAACTTGTGTTGCTCCTTTTTGTGCCCAGGACAAGACTTGAACTTGCACCGCCTATGGCGACTACCCCCTCAAAGTAGCGTGTCTACCAATTCCACCACCTGGGCGATTACCTCTTGTTGAAGTAAACTTTCTCTCTCGAAAGCGGGTGCAAAAGTACGAACATTTTTTGATATGGCCAAAATTTTTTTGGAATGGGGAATAAAAAATGATAATTTTTGTTGATTTACAGTGTGTTGTGTTTGAAATATTTTTATGGTAGATAAAAAAAGAACCCCGCAAACGGTGCTCGAAGGAGTTTGTTTGCGGGGTTTTTTAGGAGTTCCCGATGGGGATTTTTTAGTCATCGAAGTCGTCGGGGTGGGCGGCGCGGCTGAACATGGAGAGCCAGTTGGGGACGTAGTTCTGGACGTTGCCCACGTGGTAGAAGAAGGTGCCGAGGCCGTCTTTCGAGACTTTGCGCTGGTCGATGGAGAGGGCTTTGATCTGGTCGTCCCAGGTGCCGACGGAGCTGTAGATGGCGAGGTCTTGCGACTGGCTGTCGTAGTAGAAGAAGTACCAGTGGTCCTTGGCTGCCTCGACGTAGAATTTCATCTTCTGGTTTCCTTTGTCCATGTAGATTTGGCCTCTGACGGTGACCGTGACGCCCAGGGGTTTGTCGCCGATGCTCACCAGGCCTACTTTTCCTTCGCAGAAGAGGCCGAGGGTGGGGTTGAACTGCCAACGGAGGTTGTCGAAGAGCAGGGTGGAGCGCATGGCGTCGGGCACTTTGTCGAGTTGGCCGGTGGCGCTGTAGATGGCGTAGGCGGCGGCGCCCTTGTCGGCTCCGAGGTGGTGCATCATGGCGTGGCGCATTTCGGCATTGGTGGTCATGCCGACGGGCATGAGGCGAAGTTCGTTCTTGAAGTTGTCGGCCAGAGCGTTGACAATTTCTGTGGCGATGGGGAAGGAGAAGCCGAAGACGGTGGTCAGCTTGTCCTCGCGGTCGTCGCGGATGCCCGCGGTGGCGGAGCCGTAGGCGAAGAAGGAGGCTTGGGTGCGTCGGCGTGCGAAGTTGATGGGGCCTTCGCCTTCGACGATGCAGTCCTCGGTGGAGAGCGAGAGGTAGGGGGCCACGATGCCGTCGGGGTCGTTGATTTTCTCTTCGTTGGCAATCATGTATTCGTGGCGGTCGCCGAGGTAGGTGAGGACGCCGTGGGCCGAGAGGAGCTCGTTGTCGGCCACTTTCTCGTTGGTGAGGAAGGCGGCATGGGGACGGAGGGTGTTCTTGTCCATGAGGACGGAGGCCGTGATGCGGTTGCCTTTCCAGTCGGTGGGCAGTTCAGGCACGGTGACGTGGACATGGTCGGGGTCGGTGTAGTCGGCATAGGCCAGCAGTCCGAGTTGCGCCTCGGGGATGCAGGGTTGGATGAGGCGTACGCCACCCTCGAAGAAGGGCCATCGCTGGTTGCCTTCGAGGCGCACTTTGCCGGCGAAGCCGAAGGCCGAGCTGATGGTGAAGGAGGCGTCGGCGGCGATGTCGCCACGGGCCACGGTGATGCCGTTTTGCACTCCAATCTCATTGAAGAAGAGTTTCTGCACCTTCTGCTGGTCGTTGTAGAAGTCGTAGTAGCCTTTGCCGCTGTATTTGTCGCCAGTCTCGACGATGAGGTCGGCGCCGACGAGGTAGTGGTAGGCGCTGTCGCGGTTGAAGACCACCTGTGCGTTGTTGAGCACCCGCATCTCGCCGCCTTTGTTGATATGGAGTGAGTCGTGGGCGGGGGCGATGGCGGCGTCGGCCACGTTGATTAGGAAGACGCCACGGCTGGAGAGCTCGCCGGCATCATATTTATATAGGCTCAGCAGCGAGTGGTAGGCCAATTGTTTGCGGGCGGGGTCGGTGCTGACGAAGTGCACGCCCGGCATGTCGCTTCCCTTGGCTAAGCGCAGGCGGAGCTCCATGGCGTCGAGGCCTTCGGAGGTGCCGCGGGTGGAGTTGGCGAGGGAGAGTTCCTTGCGGTCCATCTCCCAGGCGAAACGGTCGGCCCAGGCTTCGTAGCGCGGCAGCTGCAGCTCGCTGCGCACGAGGCCCTGTTTGGATTGGAGGTCGGCATGGCGGGTGTCGTAGTTGACGGAGGAGCTGACGTTCTTTGCGGTGAAAGCCACGGTGTTGAAGCGTGTGCTGCGCAGGGTGAAGTCGCTGACGTCGGCATCCATCTGCCGTGCCGCCAGGGCGAAGTGCTGCGAGGTGAATGTTCCTTCGCGCACATCGGCAGTGCCGGAGGCGGCGGCACCCTTGGGCATCAGGTCGACCCGGCCGTGCAGCGAGGCTTCGCCACGGTACATTTTGAACGGGCGGCCGCCCTCGAGCGAGGCCACGGCCATCGAGTCGGCATAGGGGTGCCAGTGGAGGTCGGCACGGCCGTTGCTGATTTGTGGGAATCCCTGTTCCTCACGCACGTTGAAGGTGTCGGTGACGGCTACCGTGGAGTCGAGCAGGAAGAGTATGTCCTTCGACTGCGAGGAGGAGGTGAGGTAGTCCAGTTTGCCGTTGCCGCGCAGGCCGGAATGGTCGAGTTTGAGTTTCTTGCTGAATTGGCCTTTGCCGCCATAGGCGGGATAGCCGTTGGCAGGCGTGGAGATGTTGAATCCCAGATAGTAGTCTTTCTGCACACGCAGGGGTTCCTTGATGTCGGGGAAGATGCCTCCCGAGGTGAGCACGCCGGTGAACTGCAGGCTGTCGGTCACGAAGTCCACCATGCTGTTGATGGTGAAAGGCAACAGTGTGTAGTAGAAACGGTCGCGCACATACTGTCCGCCTTGGATGTCTTTGGCGTCATAGAAAACGTTGCTGTTTTCCAAGCTCTTGAAGATGGGGTATTCTTTGTTTTTCACCATGCCGCAGTGGTTGTCGGGCTTGTCCACTTCGAGGGTGCCCACGAGGTTGCACAAGGGTGTGCGTACCAGTTGCTCATATTTTTCGGGGTTTTTGAAATCGGGCACGTAGAACTCCATCCTCACAATCTGTGGCATGTTGAAGCTGAAGTTCTCGTAGTTGAAGTCGCAGTCCTTGACGGTGATCTTGAATTTGCCCACGTCGATGCGGCCGCTGAAGTGCAGCGACCGGTCGCGCCCCACGGTGACCACGTATCCGCTGGCCGAGTCGGGGAAGACCACCACGGCCTGACTGTCGGAGACCACGAAGCGCTCCACGCCACGGATCAACAGGCTGTTGTCTTCCAGGGTCATACGGGCGTTGTTGCCCGAGGCCGTCGACTCCAGCGCCAGCGCGTCGTAATCGAATCCTTTACTCTTCGTGAAGGCTTTCTGGTAGTCTACCAGTTTGTCCTTGACTTTCACCTTGCCGTTGATTTCGTTGTACGACACCAGACCGTGCCGCGAGAGGTTGTGGATCATCAGCAGGGTCTGGCTGATGTCGAGGCCTATCTGGTCGGAGAATTTCTTTACCGAGAATTCTGAGCCCGATGAACGCGAATAGTCGTAGACGCGCTCCACGGGGCTTGTCTCGTCGATGCCTTTGATTTCGCGGAATTTGCTGAAGGTATAGTAGTTGCTCGATTCGAAACTGCTGCTGCTCAGTGTGCCGCCCGAGGCCAGGTTGGAGAATAGCAGGTCGTTGCCTTCGAGTCGCCAAACGATGCTCTCGCTGTAGATGTCGAGGTTGTGGTAGGTGTCGATGTAGGGGCTGTAGAAGTTGCGCTTCGCGTCGTTGACGAGCACCACCTGCTTGTCGGCGGGGGTGTAGCGTACCAGGATACCGGTGTTGGTAATCGAGTCCTCTTCACCGACATAGAGTGTCACGGCTGCATTCTCGGCCGTCATCTTTGATGGGGTGATGGTGAATTTCATCGATGTCACCGCTAAGCGTACTTTGCCGGCTTGGTTGAAGATGAGTTTGGCGGGGTGTTTGCTCGAGGCGGTGATGAATTTTGAACCGTTCATCATGAAGCTACCGCTGTAGTCAACGCCCTCCATGATGTCCTTGATGACAAAGTCGCGCTGGTAGGAGCGGAAGCGTGGATAGCTGTATTTCTCCGGCTCCTTGGCTGTTTCGAGAAGGTCTTCAATGCGGCCTCGTATGGGGGTGGAGAAATAGGTGGTGTGGACAAAATCCACCGAGTCGGCCTTGAATTTCGGGAACTTGGTCTCGGCTGTGTAGCGCCCCAGGTCGGCGTAGCAGTCGTTGGCTCCGAGACCCGTCCGGGTCCATTCCACGCGGCCGCCCTGCCCCTGCCACTCGTTCTCCTTGTAGTTGTACACTCCTGTTGTGCCTTTGATGACGCCCGCATCCTTGGCCGACGCATAGTGCAAGTCGGCGGGGGTGTCGAACCACACCAGGGCCACCCCCTCTTTCACACCTAAGCGGAAGGGGGTGCGTGGGGCGAATTTCCACTCGCTGCTGTTGGAGCGGTAGAGTATGCGCTCGGCGAAAAGACCGTTGCAGAAGGTCACATATTCCACCACGGCTTTGGCTTTGGCGTTGCGTTTGGCAAAGGCTTCGATCGAGGACACGAAGCCGTCGAGGTTGGGAGCGTTGTTGTAGGCTCCGGCCACATCTTCTCCACCAGAGGGGGTTGTGATGATGGTTGTCAGCATCTGTGTCAACCCGCTTATCTCGGGGTTGCCCTTCATCTTGGCCTTCACGGCATAGTTGTACACACCGGTCAGGCGCTCCTGCAGTCGGCTGTCGAGACTGGGGTATACCGAGTTGAACTCCTTGAGGATCTTGGTGTTTTCCTTCTGCTTGTCCTTGTCGCTTGTACTGGCGTTCAAGTACTCCAACAGCTCGTTGGGGAGACCGGCGGTGGTGAACTGCACGTTCTTGGGTTTCTGGGCCATCAGCGTGGAAGTCAGCATGATGGAAAGCAACAGCACAATATATTTACATTTCATGACGATAGTTTTTTTCTTTTTGATATTTAGTCCGTTTGGACTGCTTGTTCTTTTAAGTTCAAAATGCAAAAATACAGTAAATCCGCCACACGGAGACCCGTATGGCGGAAAAGTTATCAATAGCTGGATGTTGATAGGTTTGTCGGGTGGGCGTCTGTTAGCCCGTCAATGCCGACGGATTACCCCACCGAGGCCTTCAGTTTCTCGGCATTCTCGGCGAGTTGGAGGGCTTCGATGCAGTCCTCGATGTCGCCGTCCATGAAAGCCGGGAGGTTGTGCATGCTCCAGCCGATGCGGTGATCGGTGACGCGGCTCTGCGGGTAGTTGTAGGTGCGCACCTTCTCGCTGCGGTCGCCCGTGGCCACCATGGTTTTGCGCTTTGAGGAGAGCTCTTCCATATACTTGTTGTATTCGCGCTCATAGAGTCGGGTGCGGAGGATGGAAATGGCTTTCTCCTTGTTTTTGATTTGCGACTTCTGGTCCTGCATGGAGACCACGATGCCGGTGGGGATATGGGTGAGGCGCACGGCGCTGTAGGTGGTGTTGACGCACTGGCCGCCGGGACCGCTGGCGCAGAAGGTGTCGATGCGCACATCGCTCATGTTCAGCTCCACGTCGAACTCCTCGGCTTCGGGCAGCACCACCACGCCGGCGGCGCTGGTGTGGATACGACCCTGGGTCTCGGTGGCGGGGACGCGCTGCACACGGTGGACGCCGCTCTCATATTTCAGCAGGCCGTAGGCTCCGTCACCCGTGACAGAGAAGGAGATGTCCTTGTAGCCGCCCGAGGTGCCTTCGTTGAAGTCGTTGATTTCTATCTTCCAGTGCTTTTTCTCGCAGAAGCGGGTGTACATGCGGAAGAGGTCGCCGGCGAAGATGCAGGCCTCGTCGCCTCCCGTGCCACCGCGTATCTCCACCACGGCGTTCTTCGAGTCGGTGGGGTCGGCGGGGATGAGGAGCAGGCGTATGTCGTTCTCCATGGGCTCACGACGCTCGGTGGCGGCGTTGAGTTCCTCCTTGGCCATCTCGCGCAGCTCGGGGTCTTTCTCGTTCTCCAGCAGCTCCTTGCATTCGGCAATGGTGTCCAGCAGGGATTTGTACTCATGGTAGGCTTTCACCACGGGCTGCAAGTCCTTGTAGTCTTTCGACAATTTCACGTAGCGTTTCATGTCCGCAGTCACCTGCGGGTCGTTCATCTGTTGCTCAATCTCTTGATAACGAGCGTATATGGCTTCTAATTTATCTAACATAGCGTTTGCAAAGATACGAAAAAAAATTGATATCAGGTCATCGCAGCAGCGTCACGGTGCCGACGCCGGTGTGTTCGAGGGTGGGGTGGAGGGCTTCGGTGTAGGTGTAGTAGTAGACATAGGCTCCTTGCGGACAGGGACTTCCGTCGGTGGCGGTGCCGTCCCAGCCGGCATTGAAGTCGGTGCCGTGGTAGACGAGCATCCCTTGGCGGTTGTAGACGTAGAGCTCGAAAGCGATGATTTCCAAGGTGGTGGTGAAGGCGAAGGTCCGGTTGTCGATGCCGTCGGGTGTGAAGGTGTTGGGAATCCAGAGGGCAAAGACCTTGATGGGGAGCGTGATGGAGGTGTCGGCGCAGCAGCGGTTGTTGTTGCAGGCGTGGAGGGCTATCCACACGCTGTCCTCGGCGGTGGCAAAGGTGTGCTTGATGCGTGGACCATAGTCATTCTGTCCGTCGGAGAACGACCAGAAGGAGGAGTTGCTGTGGGGAGAGCGATCCTCGATGTCGAGAGCGGGGTGGAAGAGGTCGACATAGGGCGTCCGTGTCCATATGAGGGGTTCGGGGTAGGGTAGGACGGTGACGGTGACGGGCGGGGCGTTCTGCGTACAGCGTGTGGGACGCAGGGGCTGCACATAGTAGGTGGTGGTGGTTTTGGGCGAGATGGTGACGACGGTCTCCCCTTGGCTGTCGCCGAGGACGCTGTCGTAGGGCACCGAGGTCCAGAAGGGGTTGTCGATGCCAACCGCCGACAGCTGGGCACTGTCGCCCAGACAGAGGATCGACGAGTCGATGGTGGAGGTTATTTGGGTGTTGCCCAAGGTCTTGATGGTCGCCGTGGTAGTGGCGGGACAGAGGCTGTCGGTATAGGTGGTCAGCTGCACCGTGGTGACACCCAAGGAGGGTGCCCAGCTCACCGTGTCGAGGGGGTGGAAGTCGTCGGGTCGGAGCAGGGAGTCGCCAATGAGCCACTCTTTCTGCATGTCGCAGCGCTCGCCGCACCACACTTTGGCCCGCTCGCCGTCACAGACAAGGGTGTCGGCAAGGATGATGGGCACCGGGTGCCGCCTGAGGGAACGGAAGAGGTAAGTCTTCTTGCTGCTGCAGGAGGCTCCGAAGACTTTGACGCGCATCTCGACCTTGTAGTAGCCTTCGTCGGGGAAATGGTAGCTGACGCTGTCGCCCCACAGAGTGTCCAGGACGGCGCTGCAGAGACTGTCGGAGTAGACTATCCATCGGGTGGAGTCGGAATCGGCATCGACATTCCCGAAGCAGGTGCTCCAGTTGGAGAAGCTCACGTTGTTGTCGCAGTCGGTCACGATGTGTGCCCGGGGCAGCGGCTTGCGGTTGCTGACATTGGCATAGACCTTGGAGATGATGGGCTTGTTGGGGTCGAGGGCCGAGGTCATCTTGCACAGGAAAGTCTGTATCGGTATGGTGTCGCCGGCATCGGGGCCTTGTGTGAGGACGAAGTCGTCGATGGTGGGCAGATAAAGGTTCGAGGTGGTGGCGGGGGAAATCTGCCGGAAGGGCACGGTGTCCATATGGGCGGCATTGAGAATCTCTATCTCGTAGCCCCGCTCCGCCGCATACCACGTGTATGAAATCAACCCCTCGGGAGCCGCGAGGGTGTCGATGATGTCCGAGTTGGCATCGGCGCATCCCGCCGAGAGGATCTGCATGGGCTGGCAGTCGCCCGCGATGTAGGCGTAGATGGGGTCGGCGTTGTAGATGCAGTCGGAGGTGTACATCTCGACACGCACATTCTGGTCGACATATTCGCTGAGGCTGATGGCTACCTTGGCCCACGGCTTGTAGGCATAGGTGCAGGGCCAGTTGACGACGTCTCCGGCTCCCGACAACCAGCCCGTGGGCATCTCACTGCCTACAAAGGTGGGCGCCGAGACCTTGTACCACAGGTTGTTGTTGATGGGGGCGTTGGGCCAGCTGCCGTCGGCGTTCTGCTTGACGATGCGGATGAGGAACTCGCCCGCGTCGTAGGCCGTATGCGAGAAACGGCGCGCCACCACGGCATAGTTGATGATGAGCAGGGCGTTCAACGGCGTCACCTGCATGGTGTAGAACAACGCTTCGGCTCCTTTGTTGTTGCCGGTGCTGTAACCGCTGCTGGTGGAAATGGCCTGGCCCGTGCTCCTCATGTCTCCCAATCGGATGCTGTGCGAAAAGCCCGGCGGGATGCGCGGCATACCCGTGCCTCCCGGTGCAACGGTATACTGGTCGATGCCCGCGTTCGAGGACCCTATGATCTGGAAACGGCTGTCGTTGGCGTCGAAGAAGGTGTGGTTGCAGGACGAGATGCTGAAGTCTTCTCCCGAGTTGTAGGCGGTGGAGGTGATGTTGGCATGTCCTGTGATGTCGGGGGCGGTGGTGCAGGTGCTCATGATGTGGTAGCCCGTCGTGGTGTCGTTTGTGTTGCTCCCGTTGAAGGTGCGGTCGCCCACGCGTGCGGTCCAGTAAAAAAGGGGACTGCCCGTGTTGAACGAGGCGGGGTTCTTCCACCCCGGACAGTTGGGGTTGATCTGCCCCCATGCGGCCGGCGACAGGATTATTCCGACAATCAGCAATATGGACCTTGCCTGTTTCATAGCTTGGGACCCCTCGTCTTGACTCGTGCAACCATCTCGTTCACCGTCGGCGACACCTTCCACAGCAGCACGCCGCCGGCGGCCAAGGCCCCCAGGACGGCGGTCTTCAGCGTGGCACGCGCCACCACGCTCACGATGCTCCCCTGCTGGACGGCACCGAAAAGCCAGTCCCATCCCATGTCGATAGCTAATAGCAAGGCCATGAGGACCAGCATCTTGAGCTGCCCCATGGAGAATACGCTGACCTTGAGCTTCCGCCACAGGTAGCCGTGCAGAAGGGCATAATAGAGCCCATAGGCACAGAGGGTGGCCATGGCGGCACCGCTGATGCCCATGGTGGTGATGAGCGTGTTGTTGAACACTATGGCCGAAGCCGTGAGCACCATTATGAAAACCAGGGCCCATGGATAGTGGCGCGAGTAGTTGAGGATGTCGGTGCCCACCGAGAGGCTGGAATTGACCACCTTGGCGAGCCCGAGCACGAACACCACGCCCACGCCGCCCACATACTCCCGCCCGTTGGGGATGACGGCAAAGAGGGCGTCGATGTTAATCCAGATGATATAAAAGATGAGCAGGCTCACAAGCAGCTGGTGCAGCGACACTTGGCGGCAGAGGCGGTTCACCTCGCCCCATTGCTCCTCTTTCACGGCTGTGGCTATCACCGGCCGCGAGATGGCACCCAGCGAACGGTAGGGAACCTCGACCACGTTGGCTATGTAAGAGGCTATGGTATAGACTCCTGTCAGCGCCAATCCGGCTTTCGCCCCGAGGAAGAGCGAGTTGATGAGCGGAATGTTGCCGGCCAGCACCACGGCAGTCATGAAGAACGTATAGCGCACTATCTCGCGCCGCTTCCCCCGGGTGAGGAAATGGCGGTCGACGCGGAAGGAGATGCGCCCCAACGACAAGAGGTAGAGCAGGTTGAGCACCATGGCCAACCCATAGCTGCCGCAAAACAGCCACACGAAGACATCGAGCGAAATGAGCCCGAAGCCATACAGCAGGTAGGCTGCGAGGGTGAAGAGCCGGATGCCCACCTCGTGTACCAACTTGGGCACCGTGATGCGAAGCAGCACCGACGCATTGGTCTCGAACACTGTCATATACAGCGCAAAGAACGTCAGCATCGGCACCATGTAGAAGTAGTCGGCCAGCAAAGGCGACTTCTCGCTATAGAGGGTCAGCAGCGGCTCCCGGAATATCAAGAACGCCAGCGAGAAAAGCACAAAGCCCGCCAACGGCAGCAGCACGCTCAACCCAAAGATGCCGTGGTTGTTCCTGCCGTCCTTGAAATAGGGGAAGAACCTGACAATCGACGAGTTGGCACCCAGCTGCGCCAGCGACGAGAACAGCATCGCCGCATCCACCAGCACGCGCGTCAGCCCGATCTCCTCAGGCTTCAGGTAGCGCGTCACGATGAAAAACTGCACAAAGAACCCTATCGCCACCCCCAAATAGTTGGCAAGGGCTCCTCTGATGCTCTGTCGTGCTATAACTCCCATTCTTTTAGTCTTTTATGCTTCCCGGCTCCTGCCCCCTCACATCCTTTGTGATAACGAAAAGGGGAAAAAATTATTGTGTGCGGAAACACAAAAAATACCACCATTGTAAATCGCTGTCTGTCAACGCCTTCTTGCTATCAACTCTTTCCCATCTCTTTACCATCTCCTTACCACCTCCCATCCATCTCCCACCACGGTAGGAGATGATAGGCCGGTGACAGGGAAATGGCCCGCCGGTGGTGCCTCCTCCGTGCCTACCGTCCCCGTCATCGTGGGTTCGGATTGAAAAACAACAACAACGGGTTGTGGAAGGAAACGCGGGAAGGAAGAAAAAAAATTTCTGCCATTTGTAATTTTTTTTGTATCTTTGCAGTTTGGTTTCAAGTGGATTTGTGTTATATATTATTAGAAATCAATATAATAAATTCAATAAAAACTTGTTTTCGCCTATGAGACGTTCTAATTTGAATATTCTTATCTTGGCAAAACTGCTGCTCCTGCTCTTCACCGCCCTGCCCGTCTCGGCGCAGACATCCATCACCAATTTGAGCCAGATCACCAGCGGGAGCGGACACTACGTCATTTCACAGAACATCAGTGGCGGTACACCCGGAGTCGCCACCTTCAGCGGCACCCTCGAGGCGGCCATCGACCCCACCACCCATATGCCCTACCGCATCACGAATCTCTCCGCCCCCCTCTTCTCCACCCTCACGGGTACGGTAAAGAACCTGGTGATTGAGAGTGTCTTCATTAGCGGAAACACCGGCGCCACTGGCGCCATAGCCTGCACTGCCAACGGCGCGGCGCGCATCTACAACGTGGGTATCCTTTCCGGCTCGGTGGGCGGCACAGGCAACACCGGCGGCCTGGTGGGCTACCTCGACGGCACCGCCCGTGTGGTCAACAGCTACTCCTACGCCAACATCACCAGCGGCACCAACGTCGGCGGCATCGTGGGTTACAACAATGTGTCCACCTCCGCAGCCAACAACAATCAAAAGACCATGGTCTTCGCCTGTATGTTCTATGGCGACATCACAGGCGGCTCTACCATATCTCCCGTTTATGGTGGTACAACCATCAGCAACGCAGGCACCAGCGGCACCAGCGGCGTGAGCAACTTCAACTATTTCCGTCTCGAAGCCCCTTATGTGCAGCCAACGGGCGTCACCTACAACTGCGCCTTGGGCGCCGAGGACCGTTTCCTGCAGCGTTTCGAATTCTACCGCCACATCCTCAATGGCCAGCGCAAACTGGCAGGCTGGTGGGCCACAGGCACCTATAGCGGCAGCGATATGCTCAAGTGGGTGCTGCTGCCCGACAGCATCGGTGGCAATCATCCCTATCCCGTGCTGATGCAGCAGGGCAAGTACCCCTCGGTGGTGAACCTCGACGCCGCCAACGCCCAGGTCGGGAAGCCCCGCAACCAAGGCGGCAAACTGGGTGAGCTTGCGGTGCATATCCAGATGGGCTCCGGTGGCGCCGTCTACGGTGCACCGACTGGCGCCGCCATCACCACCGCCGACACCACCCTTATCATCACCGACAAGGACACCGCACACTACAACTTCAACTACTACAAGGTGCAGCTGCCCTACTACAACGAGGTGGGTACCAAGAACTACAACGGCAACCGCGTGGTGACGGGCTGGAAGATTGTCTCCATCACCGGCGGCACGCCAGGCACCTTCACCGCTTCCGACACCTGGGGTGGATACAACTTCGCCGACCGCAACTGCACCAACAAGGACCTCTATGGCACCGGCGGCCGCATCTTCAACCAAGGCGCCTACTGGGATGTCCCCGAAGGGGTGACGGCCATCACCATCGAGCCCTACTGGGCCAGATGCGTCTATCTGGCCGACCCCAACGCCGACAAGGTGTACAGTACGGATATGGCAACCGGGTACAATGTATCCAACGTCGGTGGGGGATCGAGATACACTAACGGCAGCAGCTATTCCATTGCCGGAGAGAACCAGGTGGTTTACACCACTATGGGCAATGCTATTGCAAGTTCCGGTTCGGCACTTTTTGTGGGAGTGGATGCAAATAATCACTCCGTTTATGACTATGCAGTGGTGCTTGTGGGCAACTATCATCATTATTTCGCGACCAACAAAATGGAAGCAAGTAAAGCCAAGCCCTACACGGTTACCTCTATCGACCTTGATGGCGACAACGAGCCCGACTACTCCTATATCCTACGCTTCGATGGTCGTACCGAGACCCACCCCGTGAGGGCCGACTTCATCACTAT
>JAEEGF010615286.1_pt1 | contig 19164 bp, 13 predicted proteins | sample 9134171 | NCBI WGS metagenome assembly JAEEGF01 (sample SAMN16246542, study PRJNA631951) | gut metagenome | biome: gut microbiome; feature: rumen; material: AP-attached | host: Bos | place: Iran: Karaj | collected 2018-10
CCATTTGAGCTTTTAGAGAGTATTTTTCTCTAAGGTCATAATACAAAGCTTTGTTAAGTTGTACTTGAGATAGATTATGTGTCTTGAATACATAGTCTGAAACATAATTGCAAGCGTCACAATAAGCAGACATAGTTTCTTCTAAGAGAGTTTTGTCTGCATCAGTAACAATGATTTGAACTTTTGCTGTTATTGTTAATTGTTCCATACTATATACCTCTTGTGAAATGACTTTCACAAACTATATTATACACTAAATTCTAGTGAAATTCAATTTGAAGGGATGCGTGTAATATGGATAATCGTTATAATCACTAGAACCGTAGAAAGTACAATCTTAAAGTACATACTGTTATTGTTACTAAATACAGGAAGAAAATCCTAAAAGATTCAATAGTCGAAGATGTAAAACAATACATTGAAGATATTGCTACAGAAAAAGGCTATGAGATTTTAGCTATGGAAACAGACAAAGACCACATCCATTTTCTCATTGGATACGATTGTACTGATTGCGTAGCTAATATCGTAAACATTGTAAAGCAAAAGACTACCTATCTGTTACGGCAGAAATATAGTAGATATCTGTCTAAATGTTACTGGAAGAAAAAGATATTCTGGTCAGATGGTTGTTTTGCTTGTAGCATAGGTGAAGTCTCCACCGCTACTATTCAAAGATAATAGAGACGCAAGGTTGAGAAAGGAAGACAGCTCTCATCCCACCACTCAAGAGTAGTGGGTTTCCAAGCCTAGATTATTTTATGAAAGCAAGAATCTTAAAGTGTCTACTGTTCCGGCGAACAGACAGTCTCAAAAGTATCCGGAGACGGGAGAAATGTCCTAACTTTGAGATCCGGATATAAGAGATGAGACTGCGGATGCCACCGATCAGCTCTGCTCAGCGGACTGCAGGCCTTGTCCCAAATCTCCGGAAAGTTATTCAGAGCAGAAAACGTTCCGCACACAAAAAAAACGGAACGTTTCTGAAATCGTAATCTCAGTTTTATTTACCGAAAGGCATGAGATGGCTGAACTTGCTTACAACCCCCATCAGCTTGCGCATTCCACCCTCAGAAGACATCATTTTCATCAGTTTCTGCTGCTGCGAGAACTGACTCATTACAAGATTCACATCCTGGATCTGAACACCGGCTCCGGCCGCAATGCGTCTTTTTCTGGATCCTTTGATGATATCGGGATTTGCTCTTTCCTTTTTGGTCATGGAAAGGATAATGGCTTCAATCTGCTTGAATTTATCATCAGTAACCTGATTTCTTGCAGCCTCCGGTATCTGGCTCATTCCCGGAAGCTTATCCATGATTGAAGCCACACCGCCCATATTCTTCATCTGCTGCAGAATTGCAAGATAGTCGTCAAAATCAAAGGCTTTTCCCTTCTTGAACTTCCTGGCAAGCTTTTCTGTATTCTTCTGATCAGCAGTATTCTGAAGATCATCGATAAGGGAAAACATATCACCCATACCGATAATTCTGGTTGCCACGCGATCCGGATAAAATGGTGAAAGAGCATCTATCTTTTCACCGACACCCATAAACTTCACCGGCTTGCCTGTAATCTGACGCACTGAAAGGGCTGCACCGCCGCGGGCATCACCGTCAGTCTTGGTAAGAATGACACCGGTAAGAGGAAGGGCACTGTTAAATGCACTTGCCGTATTGGCCGCATCCTGACCGGTCATGGAATCAACAACAAATAGAGTTTCTGCAGGATCGATGGAACTGTGGATCTGCTTGATTTCCTCCATCATCTCCTCATCAACGTGCAGGCGTCCGGCGGTATCAACCAGAAGCACGTCGTAATATCCCTTTTTGGCAGCATCCACGGCGGATTTGGCTATATCCACCGGTTTCTGCCCTGAATTGCTCGGGAAAAACTCAGCATCTACCTCTTTGGCAAGAGTTTCAAGCTGCTTGATGGCAGCCGGACGGTAAACGTCACAGCTCACAACCATAACCTTCTTTTTCTGCTTCTGTTTCAGAAAATTTGCAAGCTTGGCCACGGTAGTCGTTTTACCCGCACCCTGAAGACCGGCCATCAGTACGACGGCAGGAGGCTGGACCTTGAGATTGAGTTCTTCACAGGTCTCGCCCATCACCCTGGTAAGTTCCTCCTTGACAATCAGGAAAAACTGCTGAGACGGATCCAGATATTCCTTAACCTCAAGACCGATGGAACGCTCCTTTACGCTGGCAATGAAAGAACGAACCACGGGAAGTGCAACATCTGCCTCCAAAAGAGCCATTCTGACTTCGCGAAGTGCATCCTTGATATTGTCCTCGGTAAGCTTTGACTTGCCTGTAAGGGTCCGGAACGCACCTGTTAATCTTTGGGTCAAATTTTCAAACATTTACAAAACCACCAATAAAATAATTCAAATCAAGTACTGAGAGCGGGACAACAAATCCCGGTCTGTGATCGACAGTTCAGATAAACCGCCATCATCACTATGCATGAGAGCTGTTCTCTTCCTTTCACAGATCTCTCCAGAAACGATACATTATTTACAGCCGTTTCCGGCTGTTCTTCTGCCATAGCAGGCTCAAAAAACAATTTATGCAAAAATCCGAAAGATCGGGGTGATATCTGACTGCGGAACCGTAAAAAACGGACTCTTTCAGAATGAAAACTGTGCTAGACTATCAAAAATTTACTGAATTATCAACAAGACCGCAGAACCACCTAAAGTCTGATCCAGGACAGATATCCCAGAATATCGTTTTCCAGTTCAGCAGGGAAGGTATGCTCCTGAAATACAGTGTCATCCCCCAGGAGTTTAATTTCCGCCTCCTTCTCACCAATCTTCACAATAGTGAAATTCTTGCGTTCAAACTCGTAATGGAATATTACCTCCGGATCTGAACTGCGGAGAGGATCAGCTTGAAATTTATTGATTTCGTAGTCAGGAAGCATCATGCTCTGCAGCAGTATTCCAAGAGACGAATGAGAGAAGAATGTATGATTCGTGGTGCCACTGTGTTCACCTGATACAAGAATAAGAGGAACCTTGTTCTGTACCATGACTCCGGCATGATTTTCCGCAATTCGCGGATTATCCACGGATTTGTGATCACCTGTTATGATCAGAACTCCGTCTTCAAAAAATCCCTGACTCTCCAGACTCTGAACAAATATTCCTATCTGGGTGTCCGTATATCTGAAAGCCTGCTCAAAATTGAAATCCCCCCACGGTGTTGAATACGGAGAATGTGTGCTGGAGGTTCTCACTACAAACAGGTACGGCATTTTTTCTTCTGCCGCCTTTGCGGCAACCATATTAAAAAGAACTCCGTCAGGGACACTGTTATAGATGTAGCGTCTGCTGATTTCAGCGAATTCAGGAGAACTGTCAGTGTACACTCTGTCATATTTTCCGGCAGAAACCGCCTTGTCAAGACCAAACACAGGCTCTGCCGACGTAAAGAATGAAGTTGCATATCCGTTTTTCTTAAAGTTATCCAGCATGTCCTTCCGTCTGTACAGTTCAGCGGCAAAAGGATTTATCTCATTTGCTGAATGCGGAGGAAAGTAGGGAAACCCCTTTACCACAGTGAGATATGCCCCGAGGAGATTAAAATTGTTGGAATAGTAGTTGTCAAATACCAGATTTTCACCGGCAATACGTTCAAGATTGGGCATGAAATTATCATCAAGCCCGCAGACAAAGGTCAAAGAACAGTCAAGAGAACTGACAAACAGAACTATTACATTCTTCCTTTCGTTTCTGCCCTCCCGGATTTCATACTTAAAATCAAGCTGGGTTCTCGGTGCATATGTGCCGGAATAGCTGCGCTGGTAATTGCCGAGTTTGTTAGTTGTAAAATTGTTTATCTGAAAAACATTGGAAAACTTGTGATCATTGTAGGAGTACTTGACGGGATAAAGACCGAATCCCACCAGTATTATCCCGGCAACTCCAGCCACCGCCAGAGTCATGTGATCCTTCATTGCAAGGCGGCGGAAACTTATCACGCAGCTGACAATGAACAGAACAATGCCGGCAAACATGAACAGTCCCTCCGGAGATCTGGCATACTTGAGAAAAAACGGCCAGAAGTACTGATAATGCTGAAAGAAGTCGGATCGATCCACTCTCATGAACATGAATCTTGAATCTATGTTGCTGATCACGAAGCTGTCGAGAAACAGAACAATTATCAGAGATACCGGAACAAGAAGAATAAGAACACTCATCCACAGTTTTTTTACCTGGCAGCTGAGGATCAGAGGAATAAGAATGCCGATAAAAAGCAGAGGAATATAGCTCTGCTGAAATTTCACCATATTTCCGGTAACATCCCTGCCATTGAGATTGAGAATGTAACTTTCAGTAGCCTTCAGGAATGACATGTCAAACGCAAGGATCGTGACAAAAAACACAAGCCCGTAGTAAAAATACATCGTATGCCTGTGCATGCAGACATGCATGAAGTAGTACATGATCAGAAAAGACACGCCCCAGCACAGACACAGATATATAAGATTGACAACAATCTCCGTGCGTTTCAGATCACTCAGTTCACTTCTGGTGAGATGAATGACACGGTTGAAATCCGGCGCGAACTCAAGTTCATTTTCAGCATACTGATTGTGAATAATGAGAGCACCGTATTCCCCGGAATAAACAGCTCCCATGCCTGATGACACCTTGAAAACATGAGCTATATCCTTCAAATCTATTTCCTCGCCGTTAATCACAAGTCGTGAAATGGCAACAAGATTGTCATTGGTGCCAAAGGAAAAGGTTACGCGGTGCGAATGAATGAACGGTATATCAGTCTGATAGATCATTTTCTTTTTAACGGCGTCTACTGATATATTGTCAGAATTCACCAGAAGCAGATCCTGATCATAGTATGACACAATCAGCTGCCCGTCATGCTTCAGATATTCGAACTCAAGTTCTATCAGATTTCCGCCGGGAATTTCCTTGAGGAACAGATCCCTGGAAAAGGAGCACAGAGTGGCGCCAAGCACCAGGCTGATCAGCATGCAGCAGATCAGATCCGCAACATAGCCATATCTTAAACTTCCCATCAAAAATCCTCCAGGGCAACTTTAAACCGGTACGGGGATCATACCATTCATTAGATCATCGGATTAGTTTTTTTTCTCAGAAAACAGGGAACTCAAAAGACTGAAATCCGAAAACGAATTCACGCAGGAGGTGAATCAAAACAGCTTTTCTGCCTGCGCTTTTCAACTATGTGGTAAACTATTAGTCTCTTTTTATCAATTGTTTGACTCAGTCCTGCAGGAATTTTTAAATGAATTCACTAGATCCTACGAATGTCGTACTGTACTGGATAATTTTGATTGTTCTGCTGATGTGCTCCGGTTTTTTCTCAGGAACAGAAACATCTGTAATGGCGGTAAACCGGTACCGCATCAGACATATGGCAACAAAAGGCGACAGACAGGCTATCAGGATCATGAAAATGCTGAAACGACCGGATCGCTTCCTTGTTCTCGTACTGATAGGAAACAATCTGGTAAACATCTGTGCAACAGTAATTGCAACAAGACTTGCATACCATTACTCCCCTGAATACGGAACAGCCATTGCCACATTCGGTCTTACCATTGTAATCCTGATCTTCGGAGAAGTTGCTCCTAAAACAATTGCTGCGCTTAAACCGGATTTCGTCGCCAAAAAAGGCTCCTTCATCATAGCGTCTCTGATGTTTCTGTTTTCTCCCCTGGTAAAAGCCCTTAATCTGCTCTCCCATCTGATCATCAGCATGTTCGGTGTGGATCCCAACAAGGCGGACGGAAGAGGTCTGAGCGCCGAAGAACTTCACAGCGCACTGATCAACGAAAAAAGTTCCGTAATGCCGGAACAGCACAAGGATCTGCTGCTCGGTGTTCTGAATCTTTCAAAAATATCAGTGGAAGAAATTATGGTTCCCCGCAACGATCTCTACGCCATTAATATTAATGACGACTGGAAGGACATACAGAAACAGGTGGCAAACACGCCTCACACCAGAATTGTATTCTACCGGGACGAACTTGATGACATCATAGGCTTTATGCACAGCCGCGATGCCCTGAGACTCCTGACCAAGGATGATTTTTCCAAGGAAAATCTCCTGAGGGCAATTGTGGAGCCGTACTATATACCGGAAAACACATCGCTACTGGTTCAGCTGCAGAAGTTCCGCCGTTATAAAAAACGCTGCGGTCTGATAATAGACGAATTCGGGGACATCCAGGGACTGGTCACCCTTGACGATATTCTTGAGGAAATCGTTGGAGACTTTACAACATCATTTGATGTGGACATAGAAGACGAAATAGAAAAACAGAAGGACGGATCGTATATTCTTGACGGACAGGCGAATATCCGTGATGTGAACAAGGAGCTGAAGTGGCATCTTCCGACAAACGGTCCGGTGACCATCAACGGAGTTATACTAGAGGAACTGGGCGACAATCCTCAGCTGAACAGGGAGATTACCATTGGTGACTATATCGCACAGATCACGGAAACCGACGGCAGAAGCGTCATTAAGGCCAAAATCAGGCAGAAGCCGATACCGAAGGAAAATGAAGAGGACAGCGACAGTTTCTGATCCTGTCCGCTGTACTTCTCCTGAAACAGCCGTCATATGCAGATAATGCCTGACTAAAAGTCATATCTCACTGTTTTGCAGTTCATCACAGCTTCCGTCCGGAGCTGTATTTTCAAAAATACCGCACCAGATCCTGTGTACAAATTCACTGTCTGAAGCAACAGTTTTTCTGTCCACCACGCATTCTTCACCTTTCAGACGGCATTTGTGAGCTTCGTTTCTGATATTCACATAAGCCTGCTTCAGAGCGGAGGCTGTCTGGGGAGGAAGTATGCCGCACTCCACACAGGAATCAAAAATTCTGACGTTGTCTGACCATTTCGTCAGTTCATCGGGATACTGCTCCGCATGAGCCAGCACCAGATACTGGGCAAGGAATTCAATATCAACCATTCCTCCGGGACTCTGCTTCAGATCAAACTCACCATCTGAAGTTCTGTCAAGATGACTCTGCATTTTCCGGCGCATTTCAGCCACATCCTTCCTGAGAACAGATGTTTCACGATGACGGCTTAAAACATTTCTTCTTATCCGGTAAAACTGATCGGAAAGTTCCCCGGATCCGTATATAACTCTGGTACGGACAAGAGCCTGATGCTCCCAGGTCCATGCGTCATTCATCTGATAATGTTCAAATGCTGCAATGGACGAAACCAGAAGACCGCTGTCTCCGTCAGGACGAAGACGGAGATCAACATCATACAGAATTCCGGTGGATGTTCTGATACTGAACAGATGAATAATTCTCTGTACAAGGCGTGCGTAGAACTTTCTTACGGTAATCGGCCGTTCACCGTCGGTCAGTTCCTCCGGATCACAGGGATAGTGAATAAAGACAAGATCCAGATCAGAGCCGTAGCCGAGTTCGATGCCTCCCAGCTTTCCGTAGGCCACGGCAATAAGCCCCGTATCACCGTGCCCGGTCAAATGGGATGGAACACCGTACTTTGAGACATGCTCATGCCAGGCCATATCTATAACCTCGGTCAGAATGGCCTCCGCCAGTTCGGTGAGAAAATCGCTGACCCGCATCAGCGGCAGACTTCCCACAATATCGGAAGCGGAAATCTTCAGCAGCTGGATCTGCTTAAACTGTCTCAGAGTTTCCATTTTCTGCTCCAGATCATCCTCGTCAATCCGAAGCATAAACTGTCTCAGATCCGATCGCAGTCTGTGGGCATCATTGGAAATCTGATACAGACTGTCAGAATAGATAAGTTCATCCATGAGAATTGGATAGGAGCTGAGCTGCTCCGCTATTTTTTCACTGGCACTGCAGAGATAGACAACCTGATCGAGAACATTGCTGTTCTCATACAGCAGCTGAAGATATGTTGTACGCGTTATAATGCTTCGGATCAGCAGTGATATTCTTTCAAAAAGATGCATAGCATTATCATAATTCGCAACCATGGACAGGATCCTTGGCATAAGCCGGTTGAGGGTTTCCCTGCCCAGAGGTCCGACAGCCCTGCGCAGCATCTCCGTTCTGAAATCAACTATCATCCGGGCAAACTCCGGACTGTCATCCCCCGCATATCCGGCAAGAAGGGGAGCCACATCATCCCGATCCAGATTGGAGCACCAGATATCTGACCATATCTGACTTATCTCATCCTGTTTCTCTTCATGATCACTAACCACTTCCCTGAACTCGGCATGGATTTCCCTCAGGTGCTTACGGAGATCACCGTAAAAGTCATCATGGGATGAGTAGCCCATGGCACAGAAAACTCTTTCCTGATTGAGACTGTCATCAGGAAGCAGCTGAGTCTGCCTGTCATCTATTTCCTGAAGAATGTTCTCCAGTTTTCTGAGAAAAATATAACCATCAATCAGATGTTTGCCGCTGGCAGGGGAAATTACCTCATCCTCCATCATAGCGGCAGCGGCCTCCCGGAGATTTCTCTTCTGAAGTTCCGGCTCCCTGCCTCCGCGCATAAGCTGAAACACCTGAATTACAAACTCTACCTCCCTTATGCCTCCCTCACCCAGTTTTATATTATTATGAAGGCCTCTTCTCCTGACTTCAGCCTCTATCATGATCTTCATCTTTCTGAGAGAGTCTATGGCGCCGAAATCAAAATAGCGTCTGTAAACAAAGGGGCGGAGCATAAGCATCAGCTCACGGCCGAAGCTCTCGCAGTAGCTGCCGAGAACCCTGGCCTTCACCATGGCATATCTTTCCCAGCTGCGTCCGTGCTGAACATAATAATTTTCCATTGCGGCAAAACTTACAACCAGCTGTCCGTCTTCACCGAACGGTCTCAGACGCATGTCCACACGATAAACCTGACCGTCAGCCGTAGGCTGGTTAATCAGTGCAATCAGATTCTGAGCCGTCTTTGTGAAAAACAGCTGATTTTCAATCTCCCTCCGTCCGCCGGTGGTAACTCCCTGCTCAGGATAGGCAAAAACAAGATCTATGTCAGAGGAAAAATTAAGTTCGGATCCTCCAAGTTTGCCCATTCCCAGGATAACCATATGCTGGGGCTGATCATCAGAGCCGGAATGCGGAACACCGTATGACCGGCTCAGTCTCTCATACACATACAGATAGGTCTGGACAATAATCTCCTCTGCCAGCACGGAAAGAAACCCGGTAACTGAAAGGATGTCAAACCGTCCTGTCAAATCCTGCCAGGCCAGGAGAACCATGTAATAGTTGCGGTACTGTCTGAGCTGTCTTCTTACATCATCTTCTGAAACGGCCACTTCAAAAATTTCACGAAGTCTTACTCCAAAATCCGGCGACAGATCCCGATCCAGAAGTTCGGAATCCAGACTGCCAAGCCACACCGGATTTCGCTTTAACTGCTCATAGATAAAATCAGAAACAGCCAGAACAGAATTCAGCTCGCTTCTGAGTCTCTCATCCTTCAGCACGGCGTTTTCCATGCCAAGAAGTTCCTGGGCTCTGCTGCGGCCCAGTTTTTCCAGATTATCAGTCAGCTTCATAGACAATCTCCGGACAATGAATAATAATGAATTGCAACACAGGGAAACTCCAGGTAAACAGGGCCATCAAAAGGGAAAATCATACAGAAATCTCCCTGAAAGAAATCAGCTGCCGGATATATTTTCAGCCTGTGTATTTTTCATACAAAAAAGGATCGGCACCGCAGCGGCATTACCGATCCGTCGTATTGCAGCAAAAAGAAATCAGTTCAGCGACAGTAGATCGCCTCATACGAATTCAGAACAAAGAGAAGATACAGCTTTGAGCATATCATCTTTATGAATTTCTCTCTGCGACCCTGACTGTCTGCCACCATTCTCTCAAGCTCAAGCAATACAGGAATAATCATATTGTAGTTGTGATCATTGGTAAGCTTCTGCAGCTGATATGCCGACAGCGTCATTACGGAAAGTGATCTGAGATCAAAACGGGACAGCAGCAGCTGCTCATGTTCCATGTACATTTTGAAGTACTCGCGGATCAGCGCATCTCTGTCACCGTCGAGAAGAAGGAAGGACTTGGCGGAAGGAGGAACCGACAGTCCCGCAAGCTCATAACCTCTCTGAGCCTTGGATCTTGAGTCAAGATTAAGTTTCAGAGCATCATTCTCCACTACCTTTTTGGCAATCTCAAGAAGCTCCTTCAGGGTACCGTCCACCAGCTCCAGTTCTATCTCGTTGATAAGTTCAAATTTATCCCCTACTGTAATTTTTCCGAAATCAAAGGAAAACTCCGCAATTACTCTGCCCTCACTGATAATTTTTCTTCTGATCCTGCAAAAATCCGTGGAAAAAACACCCAGGAGAGATGGCTGGACACTTTCTGGATCAAGTTCTCTCTCCTTCCAGAAATCCTCCGGAAAGAGTTTCAGATCCGGATTTTCTGATTTTATCTGAACATTGTACTCAGTACGGCTGTGGAGACCGCCCTCCGTCTCACTGTCAGACTTCACCGTCTCCTCATATGATTCACCATTCCACCGCACGCGAAGACCTACACCATGCTTCTTCAGCTGCTGGTTTTCAGTATCGTAGTAGGTGTTTTTAAGATTTCTGCGGGGGAACTTCTGCAGATCGTAATCTGAAAGATTCTGATCCACCAGGGCAACAACCGCATCTGCAGACAGATCGGAATTCACAAAAAACTTTAATTCAATTTCTTTGTTGCTGTTCATAAACTATCAACCGTAAAAAACAGTCCTGACGGAATCAGGAGACTGAAACCAGAAAAAATATGGACAAAACCAAACTCTTTACCTGAATGAAGCACCTTGTCTCCGGTTATTATAGCCCCTGCTGTCTTATTTGTGCATGACTCTTTTTATGTTCCGCATATCTGCCGCCGGAAAAATAGAACACAAAACACTCAATCAGGTTCAAAATAAAGAAAACCATAAAAAAGAAGTTGACGTATAAAAAAATAAGATTGATAATATGCATCGTTCTGAAACGCCTCATTAAGCGTTCAGCTTAGCGGGTTAAGGTGTTGGGGTATAGCCAAGTGGTAAGGCAGCGGGTTTTGATCCCGCCATTCCCAAGTTCGAACCTTGGTACCCCAGCCATGATTAACAGAATGGTGCTGAACAAATCTTGAAGGATCAAAATGTCAGATGGCTATGTAGCTCAGCTGGTTAGAGCATCGCACTCATAATGCGGGGGTCATAGGTTCGAGTCCCATCATAGCCACCATCAAAAAGTTGGGGTATAGCCAAGCGGTAAGGCAGCGGATTCTGATTCCGCCATTTCCAAGGTTCGAATCCTTGTACCCCAGCCACCTTTCTTCTCTTTTAACAGTTTAATTATCTCTCTGGTAAAACATTCTGTCGAAGTTGTTGCGTCTCCTCTTGTTCATCCTGAATTTCCTGTCCTGATGCCGGTTCTTTTCTTTTTAGTGTAGGTTACCTCGCAATATCAGCAAAGACTGTTTGAACAGACAGTGACTTTCCGCTAAATTACCCATTGTTTTCAGTTTCTTATCATGATTATCTGCATAAAGCACTGTAATTCATCATTCTTAAGTTTCTGATCCTAAAATGAGGATATTCCAGCACTTTATTTCTTTCCGGAAGGGATCAACACATGGCTCGCAATCAAGAATATCGTGTCTCCTACATCGCAAAACTGTCTGAATACTGCGATGTTCTGCTGCTTAAAGGTGCCTACCATATTGGCATCGATGAAATGGTACGTAATGTCAATAACGGCAGAATCAACTACATAAATCTGGGCTCGCCTCTTGTCAAGGCGGAAATCAAGGACAATCCTGACGAATTCATGCAGAAACTTGACAACAGAAGGATCAATGTTCTTAACAACATACAGTGTCTTCCGGAAATAAGTCACTATCTCCACTCACTGTATTCCAAACTGAAGTCCAAGGGGCAGACTAGCTCTCTTAAGATTATCATCGGCACCTGTGCCGAAATTCCGGAACTTGACGAGCTCAAGGACATTCTGGCCGAGAAGATGTTCATAAGCAATCTGTACCCGTCATCGGCGGCGGAGGCCCTAGGGTATAATGCCAACATTCTTGACAAACTCTATGCAACAAAACTTCATCATGATCTGTATTCCAGGACCAGACTGACAGACATCATGAAACTGGCAACATTTGCCAAATACTCTGAAGACAATATTGATTATTTCGACGATCTGCTTAATCTTATAATGAGTCAGAACATCGGTGCCCTGTATCATCTCAATTCACCGAGCAAGGCCGTAAAAATGATGACGGAGCTCAGTGGCTACATAGGCAGACCTGCACCGCATGAGCGCGTATGCATCGATACGGATCTCGACGATATAACCTATCCGAATTATTTTCAGTCTCTGCTGGATTCCTTTGTGGGATTTGAACTCAGACCGTATAAAATTCCGGAGAATCCGGAAGAACTGAACGGCGAAGATGGGGAGATCCTCGATACTGATGATGAGAATGCTGATTACGAGGAGCGTAAGTTCTACTTCATCGACTGCAATTTCCTCGCATATCTCAGGGGACATAAAATACAGAGGCGGACAGCCGGGGATTTTATGCTCTTTCATCAGCTTCTGAACAATTTCGTTGTTTCCGAACTGAAAAAGATTTCAAGCGCCCAGGCCGGTGCACAGCTGTGGTACATCAGCCGGAAAGACTGCCAGATGGACGTTGTGATCACAAGAGAGAATACAAATGCCATCGGTTTCAGGATCAGAGACAATGATCGCATTCTGAAGAAGGACATAGAGCATTTCAGAATGTTCAGACAGATCGCAGGCAAAAAATTTTTCCGCGGTTACCTGATTTACCTTGGCCGCAAGATCCTGAAACTGGACGAGGATATCTACGCCCTGCCCATAAACTATCTGTGGAGCGACTATGCTGAAAGGCTTTCCGATGAAGTTGCCGACTGGAACGGAACTGATATTAACGCCGCCAGCTGATCAAAAAACTGAAATGCGTTGCCAGTAACAGCCGCATATGTGCAGTCAGTCACAGATTTTTAACCGTACCCTTTTATGTTAGAATAACAGACAGTCAGTTTTGCAGATCCCGGACGGACTGCAGCTGAAAATCTGTTTGAACCGATACCGGAACTGAATTTTTTTCAGATTCTCCGGTTGCACTGCACTTTACAATTACTGTGAATATTTCTACATTCTATATTAAAACCTGGGGATGCCAGATGAACGAGTACGATTCGGCTCGGATTGCTGACATGCTCAAAAACCTGAACCTGCACCGGACTGAAAACTCCGACGAGGCCGATCTTATTATTCTCAACACCTGTGCCGTCAGGGAAAAAGCCGCCGAGAAACTGTTTCATCAACTCGGACGCTGGAAATCCTATAAGGAAACCAATCCGAAATGCATCTTTGCCGTAGGCGGATGTGTCGCATCGGAAGAAGGACGAAAAATCAGAAGCCGGGCAAGAACGGTTGATATCGTGTTCGGTCCGCAGACATACCACCGGCTTCCTGAAATGATAGAGCGTGTGGAGAAAGGTGAAGGACCGCAGATCGACGTATCCTTTCCTCAGAATGAAAAGTTCAGCCGCCTTCCGGCAAACAGATCAAACAAGGTATCATCCTTTGTGACAATCATGGAGGGCTGTTCACACTTCTGCAGCTACTGCATAGTCCCGTATACCAGAGGATCCGAAATCAGCCGTTCTGTGGATGAAATTCTTGATGAAATCAAAACGCTGCGGGACTGCGGCTCAAGAGAGATCAATCTTCTCGGCCAGAATGTCAACTGCTACCGGGGAGTCAACTCCGACGGCAGTATCTGCAATTTCCCGGAACTTCTCTACCGTGTTCACGAAATTGACGGAATAGATCGCCTTAAATTCACCACCTCCAACCCGATAGAATTTACGCAGGAGCTGATAAACGCCTTTGGTGACCTGAAAAAAATAACTGATGCTCTGCACCTTCCCGTTCAGAGCGGTTCCGACAGGATCCTGAAGCTTATGAACAGACCGTATACTGCTGATGACTACCGGGATATCGTGGCAAGACTCAGAAAAGTCAGACCGGAAATCAGCATAAGTTCTGACTTCATCGTAGGTTTCCCGACTGAAACTGATGACGACTTTGAAGACACCTTGAAACTCATCCGGGATATAAGGTTCGACAACAGCTTCAGTTTCATCTATTCAAAACGTCCCAACACTCCGGCCGCTTCGATGGAGGATCCGGTACCGTCCGAGACGAAGAAGGAAAGGCTGGCCAGACTGCAGCAACTGGTGGAAACATATACAATGCAATACAGCAGAGAGATGCATGGAACACTGCAGGAGATACTTGTGGAGGGAAAAGCCCCGATGGGAAATCTTCTGTGCGGAAAGACACTTAACGGACGTACAGCCAATTTTGAAGGTCCCGACGATCTGATCGGCAGTCTGGTCAATGTAAGAATAACGGAAGTACTGCCGCATTCCCTTAAAGGAGAGATTGAAAGCAGCAAATGAACAGTCAGAACACCACAACAGTTGTTCTTGAACCTGCAAACATCGAGAGACTGAAGATGCTGTGCGGTCCCATGGACGACAATCTCAGGCATCTGGAAAAAAGACTTAATGTCTCCATCAGTTACGACATGAACAGTTTCAGCATATCGGGAACCGGAAGCAACTCTGCTGCCGCAGGACATATACTGAAAAAGCTCTACGTGGATACAATGCCGGTAAGAGGAAAAATATGCGATATAACTCCCGATCTTGTCAATCTGGCTCTTGTTGAATCACGGACGCTGGATCAGGATGATGAAGGCGGATATATTGAAGAGGATGATGACAGCTTCTCGATACCTTCCCGAATAAAGACAAAAAAAGGAGTAATCAAGGCCCGCTCCCGCAATCAGGCCGGCTATATCCGAAATATTGCAACTCATGACATAACCTTCGGCATCGGTCCCGCCGGCTCAGGAAAAACATATCTTGCCGTTGCAGCAGCCGTTGATGCTCTGGAGCGCCAGGAGATAAGGCGCATTCTTCTGACAAGACCGGCGGTTGAGGCCGGAGAAAAACTCGGTTTTCTTCCGGGGGATCTGTCCCAGAAGGTCGATCCGTATCTGAGGCCTCTCTACGACGCGTTATTTGAGATGCTGGGGTTTGAAAGAGTTGAAAAACTGATAGAACGTCAGGTTATTGAAATCGCACCGCTGGCATATATGCGCGGCAGAACGCTGAACGACGCCTTTATCATTCTCGACGAAAGCCAGAATACCACTGTGGAGCAGATGAAAATGTTTCTGACCCGCATCGGATTCAATTCAAAGGCCGTGGTAACCGGCGACATTACCCAGATAGATCTTCCGAGAAACCAGAAATCAGGTCTGAAGCATGCCATAGAGGTGCTTAACGGCGTGGAGGGACTTTCCTTCAACTTCTTTGATACCGTGGATATTGTCAGACACCCTGTGGTGGCAAGAATTGTCAAAGCCTATGAAAAGCATGCCCGGGAGGAGAAAAGAAGAGAGGAGGAAAATCGTCTGGATACAGCAAAGGAGAATACTGCCCATGACAGTAAAGATTGATCTGCAGGTTGCCCTCGGAAATGAGGATGAGTATGAATATGATGCCGGATTGCTGAATATTCCGGATGAAGCCGAGCTTACCCGCATCGCCGACGCCGCTACGGAGGATTTCGTGGAAAAGGGAGAGATAACCATTAGAATAGTAGGCGAAGAGGAAAGTCACGAACTTGATCTGCAGTACCGGGGCAAGGATCGTCCTACCAATGTACTGTCATTTCCATACGAATATCCTGAAGGTTTTCCTGAACCGGACATCCCTCTTCTCGGAGATCTGGTGATCTGCAAGCAGGTTGTGGAAAGGGAGGCAAGGGAACAGAACAAGGAGCTGATGCACCACTACGCACATATGGTGGTGCACGGATGCCTGCATCTTCTCGGCTATGATCATATCTCCGACGAGGAGGCAGAGGAAATGGAAGGTATTGAAAGAAGGATCCTTACGGAGAAGCTTCATATTCCGGATCCGTACGCCGGGGAAAGATAAAACCGACCGACAGAAAATCAGTCAGATGCGGGCTGACAGAGAATACAAAACAAAGGGGATCTATTAGCATACGCCATGAGCGACAGTCATATCACCACAGAAAAAGAAGAAAACATCTTCGACAAAATCACCGGGCTTTTTCAGAACGAGCCCCAGAGCATTGACGAACTGAATGATGTAATCAAGGATGCATCGGAGCGCAAGATCATCAACAGTGATTCTCTCGACATGATCCAGGGAATACTGGAAATGACAGATCTCAGAGTCAGAGACATAATGGTTCCCCGATCCTCGATGATTACCATAAAATCAGACTTCTCGCTTGATGAAATTCTGGAGACTGTTACAACCACGGCACACTCCAGGTATCCGGTGATCAGCGACGACAGACTCCATGAAAGCGCTCTTCTCCTGGTGAAGGATCTTATTCCGATCCTCAGAAACATGAACCAGTCCGAAGCCCCCTTTGATCTCAAAAAAATCACCCGTCCCGCCATGGTAGTGCCGGAAAGCAAGAAGGTTAACTATCTGCTCAAGGATTTTAAGAAGAAGCGTTATCACTTGGCTCTGGTCATAGATGAATTCGGTTCCCTTTCCGGTCTGGTCACCATCGAGGATATTCTTGAATGTATCGTAGGCAAGATTGGAAATGAATACAGCAAGGATGTGGAGGAGAACATCCGGGAGGTGGCCAGCAATGTCTATCACGTAAGAGGAGCAACTCCTATCACGGAGTTCAATGAATTCTTCGGCTGCGAACTGATAAATGACGATGTGGAGACTGTTGCCGGAATTATCATGGGAAAAATCGGTCATATACCGGAAACCGGCTCCAGGATCAGTCTTGATGAATTCGAATTCAAGGTACTGAACGCCGACGGCAGACGAATAAACATGTTCCAGGTGCGAAAAATCAGCAGATCCCGGGAAGAGCCGTCAGCCGTTTAAATTCGTCAGCAACAGGTAAAAAACTACAGCATATGACCAGCAGCACAACAAAGAAGAGTCTTAATATTTCAGAAATCAGAGATTATATTCTTGCAGTACTGGCGGGATTTGCCGGCTCATTCGCCTTTTCACCGGCTGATCAGGCGTATCTGATTTTCCTGACACTCGGCGTAATGTTCCATTTTCTTTATAAGAGGCGCCATCAGACGGTAAAATGCTGGGTTCTTCTTGCCTCACTCTGCTTTTTCACTGTTTTCTGGATCCACACAAGCATGACAGAATATTCTGACGTACCCATGCTTGTTGCAGTTCCCGTACTTGTTGCCTTCGCATTTTACCTGAGCTGCTATCATGCTCTTGTAATCCATCTTGCCAACAGGATTTTCTGCGGACAGATGTTTATAAAAAACATTCTTGCGATTCCTGCGGGATTCATCCTTGCCGACTATGCCGTAGGACACATTCTTACAGGATTTCCATGGGTATATATAGGCTATACCCAGATTGACACAATATTCAGAAATCTCGCACCGGTCGCAGGTGTTCATGCCATAACACTGACGCTCCTTGTGATCTCCGGACTTGTATATCACAGCTTCTACACCAGAAAGCTCTGGTATACCGCCGCAGCTCTTCTTGTAACAGTTCTGATTTCTCTTTGCGAGTACACCTACACTGAGGATGGTCCGAAAATCCAGGTGGCACTGGTACAGGGAAATATACAGCAGCAGATCAAATGGGATCCTTCAAAAGCAGAGGATATCTTCAGCACCTACTATGATCTCAGCAGATCTTATTTCAGAGGTGACAGCACCACAGATCTGCTGATATGGCCGGAATCAGCGCTCCCGGAGCTTGAAAACAATATTCCCGAGCTACTGTTCAAGCTGGATGAGCTTGCACGTATGCACGGTTTCGCCTTCATTACCGGAGTGCAGACCTTTCAGCCTTCATCAAACTCCTACTACAACGCCGTGATTGGACTCGGGCTTCAGGATCCGGAAAGCGACAGCTCCTACATTCGACTTGCAGGAAACAGATACTACAAACGTCATCTGGTTCCGGTAGGCGAGATGGTTCCTGATTTCATGCGCCATTTCGGCACCTTCTTCAATATGCCGATGTCCTCTTTTTCAAAGGGAAAAAGCATACAGGATAACATTACGGCGAAGGGTACCAGAATAGCCACGGCAATATGCTACGAGGTTGCATTCCCTGATGAAATGCAGATTAACGTTCACGACGACACATCACTGCTTCTGTCCGTCAGCAATGACGGCTGGTTCGGGACAAGCAACAGGGAAACAGGCGACTACCACGTATCTGACGGTCCGTACCAGCATGCAACAATAGCCAGAATGCGGACTCTTGAATTTCAGAAGCCGATGATCAGGGCCACAAACAACGGATATACCGCCATTTTCGATGCAGAAGGAAGAACACAGGCCGCCCTGCCGTTTTATCAGGAAGGTGTACTGCAGGACAGAGTTGCTACAAGAACAGGCAGTACTCCTTTCGGAACCTATGGATTTACAGTCGTTCTTTCAGTGGTATTCGGCATGCTGCTGATTGCGTTCAGTCATCTGCTGATCCTGATGATCACCACTACCAGAAAAAAGAAAAACAAATCCGGCTCATGAATGCTGCCGGAATCTCGCCATCCGAGTCCTCCGGATTCTGCTCATGTTCACAGCAGAAAAACGAATAAACGTGACAAATTTCTCAAAATTATCTTTATTGGTTATAATGCAGACGGAACTGAAGACATACAGTTATCAGCCGTCAGTTCAGAATTGAATAAAAGTTTCACAATTCTACGGACTATAACCTCTAATTTTCAGTGTTTTGTGAGACTGTAACCTTTCTTGGTCTCCCCCTCGGTCTACGAGGTGTTGTTTCGGACTGTTCTTTTACCTTGGGCTTTCTTCCTCTTTTCTTTGGTTCAGGTTTTGCTACAGGAACTGATAGTCCCAACTTTTCTAATGTTTCCATTACTGTATTGAGGGTATGAACCCAGTATTCGTCATCTGATGACGCCGGTACATTTAAAGGCGCATCAGTCATTCTCCATGCGGACGACAGATCATCCATCATTTCGCCGTATGACATTTCTTTTAGAACTCCAGACTTCTGAGCCTTATTGATAATCCTGCAGGTTATCA
>JAEEGF011096880.1_pt1 | contig 19163 bp, 17 predicted proteins | sample 9134171 | NCBI WGS metagenome assembly JAEEGF01 (sample SAMN16246542, study PRJNA631951) | gut metagenome | biome: gut microbiome; feature: rumen; material: AP-attached | host: Bos | place: Iran: Karaj | collected 2018-10
TAAACCAAGGAGTTTTTTATGGCAGAAATCGGTACACCTCTAAGTTCTAGCGCCACGAAGGTGCTGTTTTGCGGAGCCGGCGAGCTCGGCAAGGAAGTCATCATCGAGATGATGCGTCTCGGCGTTGAGGTTATCGCCGTGGACCGTTATGCCAATGCGCCCGGCATGCAGGTGGCCCACAGGAGCCACGTCATCAACATGCTCGACGGTGCCGAACTGCGCCGCGTGATTGAACTGGAGAAGCCCGACTACATCGTCCCGGAAGTCGAGGCGATTGCGACCGACACGCTCGTGGAACTTGAGAAGGAAGGCTTCAACGTCATCCCGACCGCGAAGGCCACCAAACTCACGATGAACCGCGAGGGCATCCGCCGCCTCGCCGCCGAAGAGCTGGGCCTCAAGACGAGCCCGTACCGCTTTGCCGACAACTTCGAGGATTTCCAGAAGGCCGTCAAGGAAATCGGCATCCCCTGCGTGGTGAAGCCGGTGATGAGTTCTTCGGGCCACGGCCAGAGCGTCATCAAGACGGAGGCCGACATCCAGAAGTCGTGGGACATTTCCCAGCACGAGGGCCGTACCGGTCACGCCAGCCGCGTGATTGTGGAAGGCTTTGTGCCGTTCGATTACGAGATTACACTCCTCACGGTGCGCCATGTGGGCGGTACCAGCTTCCTTGAACCGGTGGGTCACCATCAGGTGGGCGGCGACTACCAGGAATCCTGGCAGCCCCAGCCGATGAAACCCGAACTCCTGGAACAGGCGAAGGACATCGCAAAAAAGATTACCGACGCCCTCGGTGGCCGCGGCATCTTTGGCGTGGAACTGTTCGTGTGCAAGGACCAGGTGCTGTTCAGCGAAGTGTCCCCGCGCCCGCACGATACCGGCATGGTGACTTTGATTTCGCAGGATTTGTCTGAATTCGCATTGCATGCCCGCGCGATTCTCGGCCTGCCCATCCCGAACATCGCTTTCCACGGCCCGAGCGCCTCGAAGGCAATTGTAGTGGACGGCAATTCCGACCATGTGAAGTTCGGCGGCCTGGAAGATGTTCTCGCTGAACCCGACACCGCACTCCGCCTGTTTGGCAAGCCCGAACTCAAGGGCCACCGCCGCCTGGGCGTTTTGCTTGCCCGCCGCGACACGGTGGAAGAGGCGAAGGCGCAGGTCATGGCGATGCGCGAGAAGGTGCAGGTCAAGCTTTAAGCGAAAATATCTTATATTGGAACCGATGAGAAAGTTATACGCAATACCCGGCGTCGCGCTATTGCTGGCCGCCTGTTACAGCCCTGAGCCCTTCGAAGCGGAGGAAATTGAATCTGCCTCGAGCCAGACTTCCGAGATGGGGACGCTTTTCCCCGTGAACGGCGGGAAGCAGATATGCAACCCATCCGTGAGCAACGACATGGAGAACTACCCGGCCTCGATGCTTTGGCTCAATTTTAGCGGCAAGCTAAACGTGAAGCCTCCCGATTCCATCTACACGACGACCCGCGTGGAGCAACACGACCGCCTTACGGTCTCCGATACGGCAGGCAACGTCAACTGGTACATGATGATCGACAAGGAAGCCGGGGAATGCCAGTTCCAGGATCCGGAGTGGAGCACCCATGCGAACTACGTTGTCGCACTGCGCGCCTACGATCTGGATGGCAGCAAGGCTTGCGAGAACTTGGATTATGGAATTTTTGCCGCCCGCATGAGCGACAAGAAAAAGTTCTGGTTCTACACCAAGGGCATTGGCGAATTCGCGACGCCGCACGTGTGGGTGGGCGAAGACGCCCTCGACCGCACGGACTCGACGGATGCCGCGTCGGATTCCACAGTCGAGGGATTCTTTGGCACCAAGAACGTCCGGTTGACGTACGTGACCAAGAAGGACGAAATTGTTTTTGTTGACTTCGCGAATGGCGGACTCAAGAAGGCCGTCACATTGAAGAAGCCCGCAGGCCGCAGCAGCTGGAGCATTGACAGTCCCCTGATTTCGCCGGACGGAAACTTTGTAGTTTACAACATGGTCGAGAACTCCACCACGTGGGAAGCCTACATCCAGGAGCTCTCGGCGACGTCGACCGCGGTCAAGATAGAGCAGGAGACCGGCATGATGTCGGCGCCGGCGCAACCGCACTGGTTCGCTTTTGGCGGACGTCTCTTTGTGCTGTGGGCGGAGTTCCCCTCCGGTTCGCAGATGCTCAACAAGAACGACCTTGCCGAGACTTCGGTGCAGGACGGTTCCGTGGGTCGCACCGTGATGCGCGAGATTAGCCTTGCGGCAAATGCCCCGAGCGACCTCGCCTTTGAATGGCTTGGCGAAATTCGTGAACTGGCTCCTGTTCCGCTAACAGGTGGTCGTTCTCCCGACGGCAAGTTCATTGCCACCGGCACCAATAACGCTTATTTGCTTGAACTCCCGTGAGGCACGACATGAAAAAGAAATTCTTGATTGAAAGTTGTGCTTTGGCGGTTGTCGCTTCTGTTACATTTTTTGCGGCATACCATGCGCCTGTGACTCCGGCGACGCCGTGGGAGTCCATTGGCGGGTGCGGCGCTGGCGGCAGTGGCGGCGGTAGCGGCGATGGCATCAAGTGGATTGGCCAGGGCGTTTCGGGCGGTTACCTGGAAACCGAAGTGTTCACCAAGTACAACGTGGGTCAGAATTTCTCTGCGCTCACCATGACTCCGCATTTTTCCATCAAGCCGACTTGGTCTACCAAGCTGGGCGTCTCGATTCCATTCGTTTCGCACCAGGGCGAAGTGCAGTACCGCAGCAACCAGAACCCGACGGACAAGTCCACGGGCGGCATGGGAGACATTTCTTTCGACTTTAGCAAGACCATTGGCAGTGGCGGTGCGGCGTCGCTTTCGGCAAGCCTCACTATTCCAACGGGTCAGTACGATATTAAGCGTGGCACTGATGCGAACCAGGAATTTTTGCCGAGCAGTTTCCAGAAGGGTTCGGGCCTTTATTCCCTCACTCTCGGCTGGGACTATAGCCGCGATACCGACAAGGGCATTTGGCTTTACGGGTTGACTTATACGCACCCGTTTGCCATGCACTTGATTTCGGGCGAAAACGAATTCAACGACAGCTACTGGGAAAACATCGAGACCGAGGGCGACCGCTTTGAGTACCGTTTCAAGCCGTATGGCGAAAACGACCTGGGCGCCTTCACGCCGCCTTCTGTAGGAGGCTCGATTGCCTACGGTTACCGCGGCATCCCGGGTTTTGTTCATTCGTTTGGCCTCACGTTCTCGGCACCGCTGGGTGTCGCCTGGATTGCCTCCGAGAAGGTCGGCACTTACGACCCCAAGCCGGATCCCGATCACCAGGCGTGGTCGGCTGCCCTCGTGTATGGTCTGGAATTCTCCAGCGCCGACATTCCGGTGTTTGTTGCGTTCTCGCTGCCGATTCACGACAAGGCGGGCGGAGCGGACCCGGACGACGAATACAGCGAAAAGCCGATGAAGGAATGGAATGCTCCCGACTGGAGCGACTTGGGACAACAGTGGACCATCGCCGTCGGCATTAAAGGAAGCTTCTTCTAATTGAAGATGTGAAATGTGGAATGTAAAATTGAACGGCTCGAAGAGCCGTTTTTTTTAAGCTCTCGGGTGCGTTTTCTTGAACGCTTGGCGTAGGCGTTCGGCGTTTACGTGCGTGTATATTTGCGTGGTCGAGATGTTCGAGTGACCGAGCATTTCTTTGACGCTCATGATTTCGGCGCCGTTCTCGAGCAGGTGCGTGGCAAAACTGTGCCGCAGCACGTGCGGGCTCGCCTTGCCTTCCCAGCCCATGCTTCGCAACAGGTCGTGTATGTCGTTTCGCAAAGTGCGGATGCTGTAGGGTTTCCCGTCTTCGCTCAAAAACACGTAGCCCGTGGGGGAGGGCAGGTGCCCTGCCTCGGTGAGCATGGCCTTAAAAATGCCGATGCGGTCGATGAGGGCTTCAGTAATGGGGACGATGCGTTCCTTGCTTCCTTTGCCGAGTACACGGACCAGCCGTTCTTTTTCGCGGATGCGGTCCCAGGTGAGGCTTTGGCATTCCGAGATGCGCAGCCCCGACCCGTAGATGAGTTCCAGCAGGACTCGGGCGCGCACTTGCGGGAGTGTCGGGTTCTCGAGTTCCGGGAATTTGTCTTCGGCCAGGTCCTTTTGTCCCAAAAAACTCACTAGGCGTTTGGGACGCTTGGGCATGGGGATGTTTACGGTCGGGTTCTTTTGCAGGACTTGCGAACGGACAAGGTATTTTCCAAAGCTTTTGAGCGCCGCCAGGTGTTCGCAGATGCTGGTGGGGGCGAGCCCCTGCTTCATTTTGAGGTCCCACACAAAACCCTTCACGCTCGATTCGGAGAACGCCGATAGCAGGGCTTCGGCACCGACGCACGCCAGGAACTTTTCCAAGGACTTGCGGTAGGTGTCGATTGTCTGCGGGGAGTACCGGCGTTGGGTCTCCAAATAGGTCAGGAATTGCTGTGTGTAGTCCGAGAGAAGCATGGTTTGTTTGAAAGACGTTTTGTATTTTGCAAAAACGGATGATTTAAAAATAATCTATCTTGGGTGCAGAAATATGTCAGTAAGGGAAAATTTTTTTAAGAACGCGTCGCACGGCTTGGGCAAGTGGATTGCCTTGTCGGTGTTTTCCTTTTTGACGGTTTCCCCTTTTGCCATGGAACGCGTCGTTGGCGCCAATGCAACATTGGATATTGAGCCCGGAGCCCGTTCCGCTGCCTTGGGTTCTGCGACCATGGCGGTCGATGGCGACAACCTGGGATTGATGTCGAACCCGTACCAGTTGACGAATACGCGTTACACCTGGGTGAGTTTTTCGCACACCGCCTATTACGAAGATACGCAGTACGACTTTGCGTCGGTCGTGTTCCCGCTTTCTGACGGGCAGGGCTTGGGCATCGCCTTTTCTAGGTTCGGTGCCGATGACATTCCCTACATCAAAGAGGGCGAACCGATCCCCGAGGGCTCCGATTACAACACGCTCTCGATTGCGGACTGGGTGTTCTCGGTTTCGTGGGGCAAGCGCCTGACCGACCGCCTGGACTTGGGTGTTTCGTTCCACACGCTTTACCGCGACATGGACCAGACCGGCTGGGGCTTCCGTGGCGACGCGGGTGTCCGTTATAGGGCCGTGGACCAACTTTATGTTTCGGGCCTCCTCAAGGGGTGGACGTCTTCGGCCACCAGTTGGGAGTCGGGCGAGTTCGAATACTCGGACCCAGAACTCTACCTGGCGGCAAGTTACAGTCTTCCGGTGAATTACCTGTACGGGAGCCTTGGAGTCTATTGGCAAAGTGCCGGGATTTTCCACCATGAGGCTCGCGACATGGATTTTGACACCGACGAAAATGGTGGCGGACGAATTTGGGATGACCCGTTGGACTGGCTCAGTGGTGGCCATGGTGGCATAGAGTTCAATTTTGATTTTGGTCTCTCTTTACGTGCCGGCCTCAGTAGTTTTACCACCTGGCAGAGTGTAACCGCAGGTGCTGGTATTGTGATTGCGAACTTTCTCAAGGTCGATTATGCCTTCGAGTCGCATCCGGTGTTCTCTCCGGTTCACAGGGTGAGCGTGAGTGTGAGCCCGTACCTGTTCAGCCACACGCCTGCTAAGGAAGAAGGGCACCTTTCGCCGTCCGAAGCGTATAAAACATTGCTCGCCGAGGAACCCGAAGATGCTGAAAAAGTAACGGATGAGGGCGAAACTCCAAGCTCCGAGGAACAACCGACGGAGCAGGGTGAGACCGCTCCCGCCCAGGAATCTGTCCCTGCTGGAGGCATTTTTTGGGAAGAATAGGCCGTCTTTTGCTTATAAATTTGTTTATTGTTGTGAAAAAAAACACGTTTTTAAAAAATTTAGGCTATATTTTTGCATATGTCTGATCTGAAGAATTATCGGGAAGTTGGTGTGTTTGACTTGTTGTCTGCTCCGTTGAACCCTATTGGGGCGTTTGACGCGGAACAGTTCAAACAGGATGTGCGCACCCTGATTGATTCGCATCCCGACGACAAGTTTGTCGCCGTCGACCTGATGGGCTTGGACTTCGTTTACAGCGACGCCTACAACGCCTTCCTTCAGTTCCAGCACGAGCTTTCTAACAAGGGTGGCATGCTTGCCCTGCTTTCGAACAGCGCCACGATCATGGACGGCCTTAAAAAGGCGGGCCTTGACCGCAAACTCAAGGTGTTCGCCTTCGAAGCCGAGATGATGTCGTTCTCGCTCCATAGTCAGGCTCCCGCAGAGGAGCCGGCAGCCGCACCGGCACCGGAGGAATCCGTTGCGCCCGTGGCATCGCAAAACGTGCGCTCCCTCGATGCGGGCGCCCCCGAAAGCCGTTCCGATCGCAAAACGGGACACCAGCGCCGCTTTACCAAGAGCTTCAACGCCATTACCAAGGACGAGAAGAAGTTGGCCAAGCAGGGTATGTCCATGCCGTTCGATGAAGAAAAATCCTCGGGCTCCACGGTTTTCGCGATTATTATCGCCCTGATTGTGATTGGCGGCATTGTGGCATTCTTCTTGCTTCGATAGTTTTGAATGTCTTTGGAATTTTCCGAATACCGTTGCAAAAAAAAGTACAAGTCCAAAAGGCGAAACATTCCGGTGTTTCGCGTATTGGTTTTGCTGTCGTTGATTTTTTTGGCATTCAAACTGGGGTGGATTTCCAAGCTCGTCGAATTACTCCCGCTCCCGGGCAACGAAAAAGTTGAAGTGATAAAGACTTGGCAGGACCTTTGCCGCGAGGCGGGCGGAAAGCCTTTTAATCTCAAGGACGAATTGGTGCAATGCTCCTGGGTGGTGGATGATTCTACAAAGGCTTTGCCCAACGCTTTTTTGCGCTATGTCGCGTCTTTGAGGACTTCTCGTGCCGAGAAGCTTCATTGGGTGGCTCCGGCGGAAGATTTTGAAAACGCCGTTTTGGTCCAACGTGAAGATTTGTTAGTTTATACGTACTTTCGCGTGATACTCTCGGATTCCAACTATGTGTGGATTGATGCCGCTACGGGCTGTCGCTTTCCGGGACTGTGCCCCAAGCGTCCTTTGGAATGGTCGAATATTCCTGTGATGAATGATTTTGATTTTGAAGGACAAGACCGCTTGCTTGCCGAGGATGTGTTCCTAGGCTTGGGCGAGGCTCCTGTGCATCCGGTGCTTCCCGGGGTGGTGCGGAAGGCGGGCCGGGATTCTTTGGGAGCGTTTATTGAAATCGACCATGGCAACAACATTTTTACCAAGATGTCAGGTATTTCTTTTTCGCCCTCGGAGGGCGATTCGCTGGACCTGAATTCCGTGGTGGGCAGGCTTCCGCCCAAGGATAGTGCGGCATTTTTCTTAACGGTTCGTCGCAACGGGCTTTTTGTGCGCTGGAACGATTTTTACAAGGCGGCGTACCCTGTGGACAGTGCCGAAATTTCTAAATTCAAGGAACAGATTGGATTTAGATGATGCGTTTTTTGCAAAAGATACTGATTCTCGCTGCCGTGATGCTCGCTTTTTGGGCTTGCGCGCATGATGATGACGGCCCGCTTCCGCTGTCGTCCGAAGACGATGTCTTTGCGGGGCAAGGGTTCTTTTTAAGTTCCGAGCTGGATAGTGGCGAGCTGATTTACCTGGTCGGTGACACGCTTTACTTGCATATGGACAGCATTTGGTCTTTCTCCAATTGCGCCCTGCAAAAAATTGGCTTGGGCAATTCGACTGTCGATGATTCCATCTTGATCATCAAGCCCTACATAGACATTCGTACCACCAACGATGATTGCGCTTCGCCTGTTTATGCCCCCGACACTACGCTCAAGATCGTGCTCGGAAAAAACATTTTGAAGGGAATTTCGACCATCCGTGTGATGAATGACGTGGATTCCATTTTGGATACCATCCTGGTGCGCCGAGGGGACATTTCCGTTGACACGTTCAAGTTTTATATCGACAGCCTTTTTGATTCGGTGCATTCGCTTCCGCTCCGCACTAAGAATTCCCCCTCCGTTTTGAAAGTGCTGGATTCGCTCACGCCGCGCGTGTTCTTGTGGCGTACCATGAAGTCAAATTGCGAACTGCGTATTGACATGTGCGATTCCGTGAGGGCCGATACCTTGTTCCCGGCGTCGTGGCGGCTGGGCGATACGAACCTCGTCCCGGTGCATTACGCCTGCAAGGATTCCGACTTGGTGTATTGTCACAGCTCCCGTTGGGTGGACGACTCTTCGTCTTTGGGCGAACTCCAGGAACGTCCCGATACCGTGTGGCACATGTCCACTTATTACATGGAAACTATCCCGGAGTGCGGCTCCGTCAACACTTTCTCCAGGAATTCCTTTTTGACGGGGGGGACGTTCACGGTAATCCGTGGGCTCTATTCCCCAGACGAGTCCGAAACTTCGTGCGGTCCTTCGACGCGCGAGGAACTGTACGTCTTTGACCTGACGCGTAATCGCTATGTTCCCGATACGGTGGATGTCGACAGCCTCTACAAACAGTGGGAATCAGCCAAGGTCGTGAAGAGCAAATAAAAAAAGGAAGGCTCGTCGATGAGTGATTCTGTAGAATATTCCTTTGCCGCGGAAATCCCCGAGAAAGATTACGAACTTGTTTTGAACTGCAAAATCTATAAGGATTGGTTCGAGGCCTCCTCGTCCAAGTTCAAAATCCAGAAGGTCCATTTTGAATCGGTCAACTATTTTGCCAGAGAACATCGCCCGCTGTTCATCAAGTTGAATGCGACGGCGACGCTCCCCGATGGTCGCCCGGTACACGGGGTCGTATTGGTCCGTGGTAATGCGGTGGGCGTTCTGGTGGTTCTCCGATGCGAAGGGCAAAAGTATTTGCTGTTGGTGCGCCAGCCGCGCTTCGCTATTTCAGAAACGGCTTCTCTCGAAATTCCCGCGGGCATTTTGGACTGGAGCGGTGACTACCGCAAGGTGGCGCTCTCGGAACTCGAGGAAGAAGCGCAGATTAAGGCCGACGAATCGGAACTCATTGACCTCTCGGCGTTTTGGTGGAAGGATTTTACGCCGGGCTTTGCGGGCAGCTGCGGGCTTTTGGACGAACGCATTCGCCTCTATGCCATCGAGAGGGACGTGACCCCTGAACAGCTAAAAGCCATGGACGGCAGGAACCAGACCTACGTGGACGAGAACGAGTGGATACGTACCGAGGTTCTTCCCTACGAAGAGGCTGCCCACCAGTTTATAGACGGAAAGAATTTGATTGCGCTCTTTTTGTACGAGCGTTGGCTTAAAAGACCAGATTGTTGATTGAAAGTCCCACAAAAAAGACCAGCAGGTAGCCGTACCAGAGTGCGGTCAACACGTAGTTCAAACCGCGTTTGTAGGCCTTGGGCTCTTCCTTGTTTTTTTCCTTGATGCGGATGATGTTCTTCCGCAGGTAAAACACAGAAAGCGCAATGCCGACAAGACTAGCCAAAATAAGAAGTACGTATGCCATAGTGCCCCATAAGATAACTATTTTTTAGTGCATGAATACAAACGACCAACGTCAAATTCGCCTGCAGGCAGTATTTCGAGTGATTGCCGCCGTCTTTGCCTTTTGGGCGGTGCATGGCTTGCTCCGTTTTGTACTTTTGTTCCGCAGTAACCCGTACGGTATCCCGTTTGTAGCCAAGCCCGACTGGTACATTTTCCACGCCCTCTGCATCGACTACATTTGGATTGCCGAGATGGCACTTCCGTTTTTGCTGTTGGCCTTGTTCCTCCCGACGGAGTCCAGAGTCCGTAAGGGAGTTCTGCCCGTATTTTGCGTGCTGCAAGGAATCCTTTTGCCGTTCACCCTTTTGGACCACGAAATCCAACGTTTTTTGGGTACGCATTTTTCAATTTCGCTTTTGGACAACTACAAGGACGCCTCGTCGCTTGCCATTTTGCCCGACTACGTTTCGTCGGACTTGTCAATTCCGTATTTGCAGTGGGTGCTTTTGGTGGGCATCGTCCCGCTGGCGATATTTTTGTACCGTTTGATTTTTATGGCATTTGCTCGCCACAACATTCGCGTTTCGCTTTTGCGGGGTTGGCTTATTGGCTGTGTAGCTTTCTTCGTTTTTTCGGAGCTCTTTTTGAACGTGATTTGGAAGGGCACGAACCGCATGCGCAAATTGCAGCCGGTGGTGCAAATCCTTACGCACGACTTGCAGCAGATTGTTTGGGGCAGCGGTGAAGAGGATCCGGCGTTTATTAAGGCTGCCGTAAACCTGTCGCGCAAATACTGGGCCGAGGTCGAAGGGCCCGAGGCCGAGGGGTACGAATATCCTGACGATGAATACCCCATGTATCGCGTGCCGCGTGACTTGCCTACGGCTGTTGCCACGCCCGTGCCGGAACATCCGAATTTTTTGGTGATTTTTTTGGAGTCGCAGCGCGGCCTAGACGTGGGTTACATGAATCCCGAAGACCCGCGCGGGAGTGTGACGCCCGTGATGGATTCCATGGCGAGGGTGGGCGAGGCGTGGACCCGTTTTTATGCGAGCGGCGTGCCTACCGTGGGCGGCGTGCTCTCGACGCACTTTGGTTTCCCGACGCACCGTTACAAATTGACTGCTTCGGAACTTGCCCATGTGAATGTACCGAGCTTTGCCTCGATTTTGCGCGACAACGGTTACAAGGCGCATTTCTTTAGTGCCGCCGACCCGGCGTGGGATAATTTGTCTGTGTGGTTCCAAAAGTGGTACGACCGTACGCATTACGACCGTGCTTTCGAGGACGACTCCACCTTCTTTGATGTGACCGCGGACTATATACGTGATACGCTCGCCCCTGCGGCGGCAAGCGAAGGCAAACCTTTCTTGGCGGCGATGATTACCCGCAGCAACCATTACCCCTTCAAGTTGGTGCCCAACATGAGCGACTCGGCAAAGGCGCTCCCGCAACCCGAGAGAATGCGCTTTACCATGAACTGGGCCGACAAACAGATGGGCCGTTTTTTGGAACGCCTTTCGCATGAGAGCTGGTTCAAGGACACCTACGTTATTGTGCTTGGCGATCACGGTTTCCCGCAGGGCGAACATGGAGTCTCGGCCATTGGGAGCGAAGCGTATTCGAACGTCACCCTGATTCCCTTGGTACTGAACGGCCCTGGTTTAAATGCGGGGACTTTGCACGAACTGGCCGCCTGCCAAAGCGATGTCGCCCCGACCATCCTCCATTTGGCGCATGTCCGTGCCGCCAACTCCTTTATGGGGCACAACCTGCTCCGCCCGCATCAAAAAAGTTTTGCCGTGGGGACCCATTCGGGTAAAATTGCTTTTGCTGCCGACGACCTCCGCCTGCTGGGCGATGCGGCCCGCGGTGGCGAAGCCAAGCTCTACCGCTATACAATCGACAAGGGCGAGGATAAGCCCCTCGGGAACGAGAATGAAGCCGACTTGAAGCGCCTGCGCGCCCTCGCCGATACCCTGATAGGGCTCAACGACTGGATTTTGGCCAAAAATAGGGTGCAAAAGCCCTAAATGCCTGGCTTTGGGACTTGAACAAAAGCCGTAAATTTTCTCTATTTGTACGCGGTTTTAGACTGTCCGTGGAAGAAGCCTCACCTAGACCGCCATTTTAGGTTAGACATCTTCCGTTAGCGGACGGCTATTTTAATATAAGAGGTTTATTTGGTAACCAACGAAAAATTGGATTCCCTCATCGCCGAGGCGTGCAAGGCAAACGGAGTCACCTTGGTGGAGTCCGATATGTTCAGGGCCGGCAAGCGCAAAACGCTAAGGCTCTTTATCGACAGGCCCGAGGGCGTGACGATTGACGACTGTTCCAATGTTAGCAGGCATTTATCCGATGCCCTTGACCTGGATCCCGAGATTATTGAAGGCGCTTATACGTTGGAAGTGTCTTCCCCAGGGCTAGACCGCCCCTTGAAGTCGGTCGCCGATTTTATGCGCAACAAAGGACGCTTTGTGAGGGTGACCCGCAGTACCGGTAAACCGCTTACGGGCAAACTTGTGGACGCAAATGAAGAAAGTTTGACGCTGGCGCTTAAGGGGAATGCCGGGAATGTAGTCGTTCCGCGCTTCGAGGTGCTGGTTGCCAAGGTGGATGTACAAATATAATAGGAAGGTCAAAAATGGCTAAGAAGAATGAACCTAAGGTTAATTTGCTTGAAGTGCTCAAAGGCGTGGTTGAAGCAAAGAACATGGACGACTCCGTGATTCTCAATGCTTTAAGGCAGGCTTTGATTTCGGCAGCTCGCAAGTACTTGCACATCGACAAGAAAATCGAAGTGGATATCGATACCGAAAAGAACGACATCCACGTGTTCTTGCGTGTGGAAGTGGTCGACGATTTCCCCGATTACGACCCGAGTATGACCGCCGATGAAGTCGAAAAGCTCGACGAAGGCTACATGCTGGTGGACGAGGCCCGCGAATTCAATGAAGATGCCCAGGCCGGCGACGTTCTCGAAATGGAAGTGCCCACGACTGCCTTTGGTCGCCAAGCCATCCAGACTGCAAAGCAGCTTTTGACCCAGCAGATTCGCGATGCCGAACGCCAGAAGGTGATGGACACCTACCGTGGCCGTATCGGTACCATGATCAGCGGTGAAGTGCTCCGCCTCGAAGGTCGCAATGTGATTGTGTCCCTCGGCAAGCAGACCGAAGCTGTAATTCCGCCGCGTGAACAGATTGGCCACGAACGCCTGGTGCAAGGCCAGTCCGTGAAGGCCGTTATCGCCCGCGTCGAGGATTCCCTCAAGAGCGGTGCCCAGGTTATCTTGTCCCGCGCGAGCGGCGACTTCCTCAAGGAACTCTTCCGCCAGGAAGTTCCCGAAATCTACGAAGGCACTGTCGAAATCAAGGGTGTTGCCCGTGAACCGGGTTACCGCGCCAAGATTGCCGTGTACTCCCGTGACGAGAAGATTGACCCGGTGGGCGCATGCGTTGGCATGAAGGGTGCCCGCGTGCAGACGATTGTCCGCGAACTCGGCAACGAACGCATCGACATCGTCCACTGGAATCCGGACCTCGACGTGTTCATCACGCGCGCCCTCTCTCCGGCCAATGTGGTGAAACTCACCGAAGTCCCGGGGACGCAGCGTACTGTGGTCGTGATCAACGACGAGAACTTGGCGCAGGCCATTGGCAAGAATGGCCAGAACGTGAAGCTTGCCGCCCAGTTGGTGGGTCGTGACCTTGACGTGTTCGGCGAAAAGGAATGGTCCGAGAAGGATGAAGATGCTAAGGCTCAGGTTTTGGCTCCGCGCCCGCAGGAACTTCGCCGCAATGCGCTCCACAAGGCCGAAAGCTTGTTCGCTGTCCCTGCCGCCGAAGAAGCCGCTGCCGAAGAACCGGCTGCTGCAACCGAAGAAGGGGAATCCACCGAAGCTTAATCGAACCCCATTCGATTCTGGACGCAAAAAATCAAGGATTTTAATAAGGCTAGTTAATGAGTAGTAATTTAGAACAGATTAAACCCGTAGACTGGGCTCGTGAACATGGAGTCAAGAGTGACTTTGTGATGAAACTTTTGCGCGACAATGGCGTGAAGGTTTTGACTCAGGTGTCCAAGGTGCCTGCTGCTGAATTCGAAAAGATCGAAGAGGCTGTTGCCGCTGAAAGCGCAAAGCAAAGTGCGCGTACCAAGAACCTGAAAAAGTCCGCTGCGTCCGAATCGGGGGAAGCCCCCGCCGAAAAGAAGAAGACGACTTCCTCGACGACCATCAAGAATGGCGTAAAGGTGAGCATCAAGCGCGCCTCTAAAAAGGACGCCACCGACGAAACGAAGCCGAAGGCAAAGGCGACGCTGAAGTCTGCTGCGGCAAAGGCTGCTGCCGAAGCCCCGCAGACCGAGGAGAAACCCGCAGCTCCTGCTACTGAGGCTCCGAAGGTCGAAGCCAAGCCCGAAGTCAAGCCTGCCGAAGAGAAACCCGCTGTAACGGCGGCTCCGGCTCCAGCAGCAGAGCCCGCTCCCGAGGCAATGCCCGAGGTGAAACCCGAAGTGAAGCCCGCTCCGGCCGCTCCCAAGACGGACCCGAAGCCAGTGCCTCCTCCGTCACCGACCATGATGACTGCCAACACGGAGCTCAAGCAGCCTCCCATGAAGGCGCAAGTGTTTAAACCCGATGCCGCCATCTTGGCGCGTATCGCCAAATCCCAGCAACAGCAGCAGGGTACAGGACGTCCGGGCAATCGCCGTCCAGGTGGTCCCAACCGCGGCCAGGGCAATGCCCAGGGTTACACGGGTTCGTTTGGCCCGCGCAACAACGGTGGTGACAACCGCAATAGCGGCAATCGTCGTCCCGGTATGGCCGGTGCTAGCAGCCACGGCGGCTATACGGGCCGCAGCGGAGGATTCTCCAGCGGCTCCATGCAAGAAGCCTTTAACGCTAGCCAGGGTGGCATGGGAATGCCTATGGGCGGCGGTCAAGGCGGCAAGGCTGGTGGCAAGGGCCAGAATGGTCGTCATGGCAACGACAAGAATCGCCACAACGGCCGCGACCGCATGGACCAGCAAAAGGAACAGCAGCAGGAGATGGTTCGCCAGAACGTCTCCCGCGTGATGGCTGACCTTTCCAAGAAACCCGTCAAAAAGACTTACCACAAGGACCACAGCGATGGTGCCGCCGGCGAAGAAAAGAAGATCCTCAAGACTTCCGACTTCATTACCGTGGGCGAACTCGCCGGTCTTATGGATACCATGCCCGCCCGCGTGATTGCGAAGTGCATGGAAATGGGCATGATGGTGACCATCAACGCCCGCCTCGATTTTGAAACCATCCAGATTCTCGCCGACGAGTTCGGTTACGAAGCCCAGTTGATGGAAGAATACGAAGAAACCGCCCTGGGTGTCGAAGAGGAATCCCAGGAAAATCTTCAGCCGCGTCACCCGGTGGTTACCGTCATGGGCCACGTGGACCACGGTAAAACTTCCTTGCTCGACTGGATCCGCAAGACCCACGTGGTGTCTGGCGAATCGGGTGGCATTACGCAGCACATCGGTGCTTACGAAGTGACGACCCCGCAGGGCAAGGTCACGTTCCTCGATACCCCGGGTCACGAAGCCTTTAGTGCCATGCGTGCCCGCGGTTCCAAGGTGACCGACGTGATTGTGCTTGTGGTCGCCGCCGACTCCATGGTGATGCCGCAGACAGTTGAATCCATTGAGCTCGCCAAGCGCGAGCACGTGCCGATGGTTGTCGCTATTACAAAGATTGACTTGCCGACGGCAAACCCCGACAAGATCCGCGCCCAGCTCGCCGAACGGGGTGTGGAAGTGGAACAATGGGGTGGCCAGACCAGCTGTGTGGAAGTTTCTGCACGCAGCGGTCAGGGTATGGAACAGCTCCTCGAAATTTTGGCCCTTGAAGCCGAAGTCCAGGAACTCAAGGCGAACCCCGATGCCCACGCTCGTGGCGCCGTGGTCGAATCCAAACTCGACATTGGCAAGGGCTCCATGGCGACCATTTTGGTGCAGAACGGTACGCTCCATGTGGGTGATCCGTTTGTGTGCGGCGTTTACGCCGGTCGTGTCCGCGCCATGTTCAACGAACGTGGCGAACAAATGAAGGTGGCTCCGCCCTCTACGCCGTGCCAGGTGCTCGGCTTTGACGGAACTCCGCAGGCCGGTGACGACCTTGTGGTGGTGGACGACGAAAAGACCGCCCGCGAAATTGCTTCCAAGCGCCGTATGGCGGCTCGTGAACGCGACCTCCGTGCCCGTTCCGTCACTTCTTTGGAAGGCAAGTTCAACGAGAAGAAGGAAGGCAAGCTCTCCGAACTCAACCTCATCGTCAAGGCCGACGTGGGTGGTTCCGCCGAAGCCTTGGCTGCTTCCCTCGAAAAGCTTACCAACAAGGAAGTCCGTGTCAACATCATCCGCAAGGGTGTGGGCACCATTACGGAATCCGACATCTTGTTTGCGACAACGGCACAGGCTATCATTATCTCGTTCCACCTTATGCCCTCGCTCTCTGTGCGCGAGATGGCCGAGAAGGAAGGCATCGAGATTCGCAACTACCGCGTGATTTACGACTGCATCGAAGACATCAAGAACGCCGTGGAAGGCCTCCTGAAGCCGACCATGCGCGAAGAACTTGTTGGCGAAGCCGAAATCCGCCAGGTGTTCAAGGTCCCGAAAGTTGGCCTCATTGCCGGCTGTATGGTTACCGACGGCGAAGTCGACCGTACAAGCCATGTGCGCGTGTACCGCAACGGTGTTGAACTCGGCACGACTGTGGTGCAGTCCCTCAAGCGAATGAAGGACGACGTCAAGTCCGTCGCCCGCGGTTTCGAATGCGGCATTGGCCTCAAGGGTTACGACGACATCAAGGAAGGCGATAGCCTGATCTTCTTCAAGGAAGTGACGGTCGCCCGTACGCTCGAAGACGTGGCCCGTGAAGAAGCCGAAGAAAAGGCGAAGAAGTCCGCCGAAGAACAGAAGGACGCCTAATGAGCCGTAGAACCGACCGCCTGGGAGAACAGTTTCGCGAGGAAATTTGCAAGCTCATTCAAAAGGGCTTGAAGGACCCTCGCGTAACGCCGCTCACCAGCATTACCCGCGTGGACATCACCGAGGACTTGAGCTATGCCAAGGCCCTGGTGTCTGTGATGGGCAGCGACAAAGAGAAGCGTGACAGTGTCATAGGCCTCAACAATTCTGCGGGCTTTATTCGCGGCGTGCTGGGCAAGGCGCTCAAGATAAGGAAAATCCCCGAACTGAACTTTGTTCTGGACGAGAACCTGGAGCACGCCATGCACATTGAAGGCATTCTCGCGGAGCTCAAGCAAAAAGGGGAACTCTAGTTGACTCCTTCCGGTTTCATCCTGTTGGATAAAATGGCGGGAGAAACCTCTTTCAAGGCCCTTTTCCCGCTGAAAAGGGTCTTTTGTACTAAACGCGTGGGCCACGCGGGCACGCTTGACTTGCGTGCCTCCGGCCTGATTGTTGCCGCCATGGGCCGCGCGACGCGCCTTTTGCCGTTTGTGGAATCCAAGGACAAGTGCTACACTTTCCGTTTGCATTTGGGCTACGAAACCGATACACTCGAGTGGGATGGCAATGTGGTGGAACAGGATTCCCGTGACCCCCAAGGGGTTTTGGGGCATCTGGACCGTGCCGCCCTCCAGTCGGTACTACCTAATTTTACCGGGGACATAGAGCAGGTGCCGCCCCGTTATTCGGCCATCAAGGTCGACGGCCACCGCGCCAGTGACCTTGCGGTTCGTGGCAGGGAAGTGGAACTCAAGTCACGGGCTGTGACCATTCATTCGCTCAAGGTTGTGGGCGAGGGGGGCGTGACCGAAGGCTGTTCGGGCAGGGAATTCGCGACGTTTGACCTGGAATGCGATTGCAGCAAGGGTACCTACATCCGTTCCCTCGGCAGGGACTTGGCCCGCGCCCTGGGTACGTGCGGCTGCGTATCGCAAATCCGCCGTCACCGCATTGGGGGCGTGACTTTGGAACGCGCCGTGCGCGGGGACGAACTCAAGGCTTCGCATTTGGTGCCGGTCAATGAGGTGCTCAATTATCCGGTGGTCCGCTTGGATGGGCAGCAAATGGCCGTCATCCGCAACGGCAATTGGATCCCGTGGAAAGAGACCCCGGTGGGTCTTGACGCCGATTGCCACGTGTTTGCGGCAAACGAAAATGGCGAGGTGCTTAGCCTGTGCCGCTACGAACCGGGCCGCCTTTGGCCCAAGGTTTTCCTCGCGGAGGACGACTGATGATGTCGACTGCAAGCAAACAGAAAAGAGCCGTGACGATGGGCAATTTTGACGGGTGCCACCTGGGGCACCAGGCGCTTTTCCGCACTCTGAAGGCCGTTGCCGAAGTGAACGGCTGGACTCCGACCGTCATCACCTTCGAACCCCATTCCAACTACGTGCTGCGCGGCCCCGGCGACCCGCTGCTCCTCACCACCACCGAAGAAAAACGCGAGTTCATCGAGAGCCTCGGGCTCGACTTTTTGGTATTGCCGTTTACGCCCGAAGTCGCTAGACTCCCGTTCGATGAATTTGTCCGTAAGGAACTCATCGAGAAGCGCGGCGTGTGCTCCATGTTCTTCGGGCACGACCACTGCTTTGGCGCGGGCGGCAAGGGCAACTACGAGACGATTACCGCCGCGTTCCCGGAACTCAGCACGCAGATGCTTTCCATCGTGCTGCACAAGGGCGAACGCGTGAGTTCTTCCGCCGTGCGCAACGCGCTATTGAACGGCGACGTTTCCCGCGCGCAGACATACCTCGGGCGACCCTACCGCCTCTCCGGAACCGTAGTCGTGGGCAAGCGCCTCGGGCATACCATCGGGTTCCCGACTGCGAACCTGCAGGTGGAACAGTACAAGTTCCTGCCGAAATCCGGCGTGTACGTGGCGTCCGCGAGGCTTGCGGATGGCCGCATTTGCCGCGCCGTGGTGAATATCGGCGTGCAGCCCTCTGCGCCCGGGCCCCACCAGATGGCTATCGAGGCCTACCTTCTCGACTTTAGCGAGGATATCTACGGGCAGCACCTGGTGCTCGACCTGATGGCCTACCTGCGCCCCGAACAGAAATTTGCCAGCATGGAAGACCTCGTGCGCCAAATCGGCATGGACGCCGACACCGCCAAGAACTACAACGGCAACCACTGGGCGGAATAAGGCCCGCGGGGCGTTTTCCGGTTTTTTATACGATCGTATTGTCGAGTCCGAAGACTTCGCCGAGCTGCTTGTCGTCCATGTCGGCGAGCCAGGTTTCGCCTGCGCTCACGGTCATATTGGCGATGGACTTCTTTGTCTCGAGAAGTGCGTTGATTTTTTCTTCGAACGTTCCCTTGGTGATGAACCTGTGAACCTGCACGTTGCGCGTCTGCCCGATACGGAAGGCGCGGTCGGTGGCCTGCGCCTCGATGGCGGGGTTCCACCACAAGTCGTAATGGATGACCTGCGATGCGGCGGTGAGGTTGAGGCCCGTGCCGCCCGCCTTGAGCGAGAGGATGAGCACCTTGCATTCGGGGTTCTTCTGGAAGTCCTCGATCATGGAGGTGCGCTGCGTCTGCGTGCATCCGCCGTGGTAGAAGTGCGTGCGGAGCCCGAGTTCCTCCGTGATGGTCTTTTCGAGCAGGAATCCCATCTCGGCGAACTGCGTGAAGATGAGCGTCTTTTCGCCCTGTTCCTGGATGGAGGTGAGCAGGTCGAGGAGCATCTGCATTTTGCCGGAGGAAAGGGCCGGCGC
>JAEEGF011405522.1_pt1 | contig 19163 bp, 15 predicted proteins | sample 9134171 | NCBI WGS metagenome assembly JAEEGF01 (sample SAMN16246542, study PRJNA631951) | gut metagenome | biome: gut microbiome; feature: rumen; material: AP-attached | host: Bos | place: Iran: Karaj | collected 2018-10
GACATCAACTTCTACAGGGGCTGGTCCGCTAGGTCCCTGGCCGAACGCTACGGCACGCCCCTCTACGTCTACAGCGAGGCGGTGCTCCGCGCCCGCTGCCGGGAGCTCATGGCCCTGTGCCCGGTGGATGGCTTCGGCGTGAACTACTCCGTCAAGGCCAACACCAACCCGGCCATCCTCGCCATCTGCCGCGAGGAGGGCCTCACCGTGGACGCCATGAGCCCCGGCGAGCTCTACATGGACGAGCTTGCGGGCTTCGGTCCGGACAAGATTCTCTACATCTCCAACAACATCGATCCTGAGGAGATGAAGAACGCCATAGCCCACCATCTCACCGTCAGCGTCGACTCCTTGGCCCAGCTCGAGCTCTACGGCGCCCTCAATCCCGGCGGGGACGTCATGATCCGCATCAATCCGGGCATTGGCGAGGGCCACAGCGACAAGGTGATCACCGCGGGCAAGGAGACCAAGTTCGCCATCTCGCCGGACAGGCTGGTCGAGGCCTTCGCCCTGCTCAAGAAGCACGGCCTGCGCCTGCGCGGCGTCAACCAGCACATCGGCTCCCTCTTCATGCAGCCCGACGGCTACCTCAAGGCCGCAGGCATCCTGCTTGCCTGCGTCAAGGCCTTCCCCCGCGAGCTCAGGGACCAGATCGAGATCCTCGACTTCGGCGGCGGCTTCGGCATCCCCTACCGCAAGTACGACGGCGAGGCGCGCCTCGACCTCAAGGTCCTGGGCGAAGGGCTCGCAGCCCTCTGCGAAGCCTACCGCCAGGAAACCGGCTACCGCGGCCGCTTCCTCGTGGAGCCCGGACGCTACGTGGTCGCCGAGGCGGGCATCCTGCTCGGCCGCGTCGAGGCGGTCAAGAACAACGGCGAGAACCGCTACGCCGGCACGAACCTCGGCTTCAACGTCCTGGTGCGCCCCGCCATGTACGGCTCCTACCACGACTTCGAAATCTACGCGGAGCGCCAGGAAGAGCGCGCCCCCATGGAGCAGACCGTGACGGGCAACATCTGCGAGTCCGGCGACGTGCTCGCCAAGAAGCGCCTGCTGCCCGAAATCAAGGAGGGCGACATTCTGGGCGTCCTCGACGCCGGCGCCTACGGCTACGCCATGGCCTCCACCTACAACCAGCGCCTGCGCCCCGCCGAAGTCCTGATCTGCGGGGACGGCTCTCTCCGGCTCATCCGCAGGCGCGAAACCTTCGAGGACCTTGCGGCCACCCTCTGCTAGCAGGCCTTCCGCACGACAAGCCGGCCAGTCCGCACCTTCCCCCCCCTTCCCCAGCAGCCCACGGCCCAAGCCAGCCTCCGCACGGCGCGCCATGCCAGAACCTGACCTCTCGACCTCCCCCCGGGCCATCTGGCGTCTCGCCTGGCCCCAGACGCTCATGATGTACTGCGTCTTCATCATGTCGTTCACGCCCGTGTGGACGGCGGGGCGACTTTCGGCGGAGGTGCAGGCCGCCTTCGGCATGGCGGCCCAGTGCGTCATCTTTCTCTCCATCCTGTGCATGGGCCTCTCCTCGGGCGCCACGGCGGCCATCAGCCAGGCCCTCGGCGACAGGAACGGGCGCAGGGCCGGCTTCTACGTCACGACCACAGTGGCCCTGAGCTTTCTGCTGGGCCTGCTCCTGGCCCTGCCCGGCTACTTCTTCGCCGAGGCCATCGCCAGCGCCGTGGGCCTGCCCGAGGCCACCCAGCCTGCGGCCTGCCAGATCTGGCGCATCATGATGGCCGGACTGCCCCTGACCTACGTCTACGACGCCACTTGCGTCATCTTCCGGGCAACCAGGCGCGTCATTGCCCCGCTGGCGACGGCGGCAGGCATCATGCTGCTGCACGCCTACTTGTGCATAGGCCTGGGGCTCGGCTGCCTCGGCCTGCCGGCCCTCGGCCTCGACGGCATAGCCTGGGCCGGGGTTGCGGCCAATGCCGCAGGCGCCGTCGCCAACTGCCTCCTGCTCTGGCGCCTGGGCCTGCTTGCCAGACGCCGCATCCCGAACGCGTCCTGGCTCCGGCGCGGCCTTCCCTACCTGCTCAAGGTGGCAGGCCCTGCCTGCATCGCGGCCCTGGTCTGGCACTCCGGCTACTTCGTGCTCTTCGTCCTGGTCTCCACGGTGCCCTTCAACCGGGTCGCCTCGCTCGCCGGCCTCACGGCCGGCCTGCGCATCGAGTCCATCCTCTTCCTGCCCGGCATGGCCTTCCACGCGACGGCCGCAGTGCTGGTCGGCAACTGCCTTGGCGCAGGACGCAGGGAGGAGGCCATGCGGGTCTCCTGGACGCTGATCAAGAGCGCCGTGGCCGTCATGTCGCTGGCGGGCCTCGCCATGTGGCCCTTCCGGCCGGAACTGGCGGCCTTCCTCTCGGAAGACGCGCTCACCCAAAGCTACATCGTCTCCTACCTCTCCTGGAACCTCGCCTCCACGCCCTTTTCCATCGCCTCCACGGTGCTCGGCGGCGTCATGGTCGGCGCCGGCGCCACGCGCTACAACCTCCTCACCTTCGGAAGCACCTTCTGGGGGCTGCGCATCCCCCTCGGCTGGTGGCTCGGGCATGTGCTCTGGCAGGACGCCTCGGGCGTCTTCTGCGCCATGCTCGTCTCCCAGATAGTCCAGTCGCTGGCCATGTGCCGGGTGCTCCAGGCCAGGCGCTGGCAAAACTTTGCCATGCGTTCCCACCGCCGGGGCGGAAGCTGACCGCCCGCCTGCTCCCCCGGGACGCCGCTCCGGCGCCGAGGGATGCCGCCTTGAGGGGGTGACAATCCGGCCCTGCGACTTATCTTCCGGCTTTCCTGACCCGCCCTCCCGGCCGCCAGCAACAGCCATGCCGGCCCTCCACACCTACCCTGCAAGGAATGACCATGCCCCGCAACTTCACTCCCGTCTCTCTGGACGGCCTCGACGAATACTACCGCCTCTGGGATCTCTGTCCCCTGCACTCCCTGGACTACAGCCCCGTGAACCTCTGGGGCTGGCAGGAGCACTACGGCCTCGAATGGTGCTTCGAGGGGGACCTGTGCTGGATCCGCCAGACCATGCCCTGCGACACGGTGCTCTGGGCGCCCTGCGGCGACTGGGCCAAGGCCGACTGGAAGCGCCTTCTCGAGCCCGGCATGGAGCTTATCCGCGTGCCGGACTCCCTGGCCGCCCTGTGGCGGGAGCAGTTCGGCCCCCGCGTTGCGGCCGAGCCCGACCGGGGCCAGTGGGAATACCTCTATCTGGCGACCGATCTGGCAACGCTTCCCGGCAACCGCTTCCACAAGAAGCGGAACCACGTGAGCGCCTTCGTCAAGGCCTGCGGCGCCCCCGACTACCACCCCATGGACGCCAGGATGGTGGAGGACTGCCTGGCGCTGCAGGACGAATGGTGCCAGTGGCACGACTGCGAAGGCTCCCCCTCGCTGGCCGCGGAAAACAGCGCCATCAACCAGGTGCTGGCCCACTGCTCCGCCTTCCGCAATCTCTGCGGCGGCTCCCTCTACGTGGACGGCGGCATCGCGGCCTTCGCCCTGGGCGAGCGCCTCGACCGCGACAGCGTGGGCGTGCACTTCGAAAAGGGCCTTGCCAGCATCCGGGGCATCTACCAAGTAATCAACCAGACCTTCGTCCAGCGCGAATGCGCGGACGTGCGCTGGGTCAACCGCGCCCAGGACCTGAACGAAGAAGGCCTGCGCCACGCCAAGGAAAGCTACCGTCCCGCAGGCTTCCTGCAGAAGTCGCGCGTCGCCATTGCCTAAGCGCAGGCATTGGACTAGCATCGTTCCCGCTTTTTTTGCCAGCGCCCCTGCCCGCACGGGCCTGGAGCCCGCAACCCGCAACCAGGAGTTCCTCTTCATGTCCAGGCACGCCCGCGTCCTGCATCTCCTCTGCCTTGTCCTTGCCATTGCCCTCTTGGCTTCCTGCTCCGGAAAGAAGCGTGCCAGCCCCGTTCCGGTGGCGGCCCCCGGCGAAATAGCCGACCTGCGGAACTTCCCGCAGGATCTCAACGCCTACGCCAAGGGCAGCCGCAAGCCGCTCATGGCCCCCGCCACCCAGGCCTCCCAGGCGGCCCGATGGCAGAGTCGCTTCTTCAGCCCCTGGCACATGTCCCATCCCTCGGTGGGCAAAAAGGAGGCCTCCACGCTGCTCAACGCCAAGGCGCGGGGCTGGAAGGACGGGCACAGCCGCTGGACCGAGGAAGAGTGGGCCGGCATGCGCGCCAACGCGGACATGGCCTCCTGGCCCAACGCATGCCAGCCCGGCATCACCCTCAGGGCGGCCAACCTGCGCGAAATGCCGACCGCGACGCCCCGCTTCGTCCATCCCACGCCCGACGTGCGCAAGGATCCCTTCGACTACTTCCAGTACTCCCTCCTGCCCATGGGCATGCCTCTCTACATCTGCCACCGCTCCCTCGACGGCAGGTGGCTCTTCGTGGAGACGCCGCTGGTCAGCGGCTGGATGGCGTCCGCCGACGTCGCTCCCGTCACGCCCGCCTTCGCGTCCCAGTGGGAGGGAACGCGCCTTGGCTGCATCACGAAGGAGCGCACCAGCCTGCTCGGCGAAAGCGTCGGCATAGGCACGGTGCTTCCCCTGCCCTCGCAGGGCACGGTCTACATGCCGGTGCGGGGCGCCGACGGCACGGCAGCCGTGCGTTCGGCCTCCTGCATGGACGCCTCTCCCTGGCCCATCGTCATGACGCCGGCCAGCGTCGCGGCCCTCGGCAACCAGCTTCTCGGCCAGCCCTACGGCTGGGGCGGCATGCTCGGCCTCAGGGACTGCTCGTCCTTGACCCGCGACCTCATGACCCCCTACGGCATCTGGCTGCCCCGCAACTCCAGGCCCCAAGCGCGCACGGGCTATCCCATCTCCCTGGCCGGCATGAGCGTCCCCGAAAAGGAAGCCTGCATCATGCGCAGCGCCGTGCCCTTCGCCTCGCTCGTCGGCATGAACGGCCACATCATGCTCTACGTGGGCACGTGCGGCAACCGGCCCGCCATACTCCACGACTACTGGGGCGTGCACGTGGACGAGCCCGCAGACGAGGACCAGCGCCTCGTGATCGGCCGCGTGGTCGTCACATCCATCACTCCCGGCAGGGAACTGCCCCATCTCCACGAAGGCAGGACCATAGGCGACCGCATGCACACCGTCACCATCCTTGGCAATGCCGTCAACTAGACGCTCTTCCCCCGCCTGCCCAGATCCGAATCTGCCCTCGCCTTCCGCCTGCGCAGCTGGCGAACTGGACGGCGATCTCGACGGCGAACTGGACGGCCAGGACGGCGGGCCGCGCCTCTGCTTCGATGCCGGCCCCGCCGATGCAGGCAGGCGCCTCGACCAGACGCTCATGCGGGCGCTGGAGGCCACACCCTCCCTGGCCGGCGCCTGGTCGCGCGAAGCGGTGAAGAAGGCCGTCAGGGAGGGGCGCTGCCGTGTGGACGGCAGGCCGCAGGACTCGCCTTCGGCCAAGGTCCGCCAGGGCGCCTGCATCGAGTTTGTTCCAGGCCCCGGCCGGGATGCCTGCACTCTTGAGCCCGAAGAGGGCGCAGTCGATCTGCGCTACGCCGACAGCGCCCTCTGCGTGGTCGCCAAGCCCGCAGGCCTCACGGTCCATCCCTGCCCCTCCTGCCCCTCGGGCACTCTGGTGCAGCGGCTCGCCTTCCGCTTTCCCCAGATGCTGGCCATGGAGGGCCTCAGGCCCGGCATAGTGCACCGCATCGACAAGGACACATCGGGCCTGCTGTGCTGCGCCCTCACCGAGAAGGCAAGGCTTGCCTTAAGCCAGGCCTTTGCCGAGCGGCGCGTGCACAAGGAGTACCTCGCCCTCGCCGCAGGCAGACTTCCCGACGAAGGCGCAGTCGACGAGCCTCTGGGCCGCGATCCACAGAGCAAGGTACGCATGGCCGTCGTTCCCGAGTCCCAGGGGGGACGGAGCGCCCATACGCGCTGGCGCCGCCTCTGGACCAGCCCCGACGGCTCGGCCAGCCTGGCCTGCGTGCGCATCCTCACGGGCCGCACCCACCAGATCCGCGTCCACATGGCCAGCATCGGACACCCTCTGCTCGGCGACCAGACCTACGCGCCTGCGGCCGTTGCGGCCATGGCGCCCAGGCAGATGCTCCACGCCTGGCGGCTGGCCCTCCAGCATCCCGAAACGGGCCGAGAGCTCGCCTTTGCCTGCCCCCCGCCCCAGGACTTCCAGGAGACCTGCCTTGCCAGGGGAAAGCTCCCCCAGTGCCTCGTGATCACGGGCAACCCCGGCTCCGGCAAGTCCACGGTCGCAGGCCTGCTCAGGCGCCTCCATGTTCCAGGCATCAGCGCTGACGAGCTTGTCGCCGGCTACTACGCCAAGGGCGGGGAGCTTGCCTCCTGGCTCGCCCAGCGCCTTGGGCCGGACATCCTCGCCGACGACGGCGCCGTTTCCCGCAACGCCCTCATGCAGGCCTTCGAGCAAAGCCCAGACCTGCGCGCAGAGACGGAAAAGCTCGCCCACGCCATGGTCAAGGGCGACATCCAGGACTTCTTCGCCAGAGCGGTCCGCGAGGGCTGGCCGCGGGTTCTGGCTGAAATTCCGCTCTACTTCGAATGCGGCTGGCACAAGAGCGCCTTCAGCCCCGAGCCCCTTGCCGTCGGCGTCCAGGCAGGCCTCGAGGCGAGGGAGGCCCGCCTTGCCAGGGACAGGGGCTGGAGCCGGGACAAGGCCAGGGCCATCGAAGGCTGGCAGTGGCCTGAAGAGCGGAAGATGGCTGCCTGCGATCTGGTCGTGGAGAACAGGGGCAACCCTGCCGATCTCGAGGCTGCCGTGACGGGGACGCTGCTCCCCGCGCTCGAGCGCCTGAAGGCGCAGGAAGAGGCGGAGCTGGCAGCGCGCCTCAAGGACATGTGGGAAAAGGGATAGGGGCGAACGCCCCGGACAAACCGGACAACGCAACGCGACAGGAAGCACGCCATGGCACACGCCAAACCGGCCGCCAAGACCAATGCGGCACGCCTGCTGGACGAACTCGGCATACGCTACACCATTCACGAAAGCGAAGTGGACCTTTCGGACCTCTCGGCCGTCACCATGGCCCGCAAGATAGGCGCCGACCCCGAGCAGGTCTTCAAGACCCTCGTGGCCCGGGGCGACAGGACGGGCGTTGTCATGGCCTGCCTGCCGGGAAACGCCGAGCTTGACCTCAAGGCTCTGGCCCAGGCTTCGGGCAACAAGCACGTCGAGATGGTGCAACTGAAGGAGGTCCAGCCGCTCACGGGCTACGTGCGCGGCGGCTGCTCCCCGCTGGGAGCAAAGAAGGCCTACCCCGTCTTCATCGACGAAAGTGCCATGCTCTGGGACGAAATCTACGTATCTGCCGGACACCGCGGCGTCCAGCTCAAGCTGGCGCCCGACGATCTGCTCCGGGCCTGCCAGGCAGGCTACGCCCCCCTCGCCCGCATGCCGCAGAAGCCGTAGGCGCCGCAAAGGCAGACGGGCCGCCCTGGCATGCGCCGGACGGCCCGCAAACAAGGTTCGGCAGAGCGCCGCTAGCCCTGCTGGGCCATGAGCTCAGCCACGTTCTGGAACTTCTTCTTAGTCGCGCCGCAGACGGGGCACTTCCAGTCGTCGGGAAGATCCTCCCACTTGGTGCCCTTGGGGATCTTGCCTTTGCGGTCGCCGCGGTCGGGATCATAGACATAGCCGCAGTTGGTCGTGGGACAGCGCCACTGGTCCTTCATCTCAGACATGGCCAGCCTCCTTGGCTTGGTTTTCTTGTGTTGCCGGGGGTTCGGGGCTCCGCTCCCTTGTGCTGAGGTGCGCCACGCGCTCCTTGTCCATGCACTCCTCGCAAAGGCCGTCGAACTCGATCCTGGCGCTCAGTATGCACGCAAAGCTGGACACGGCAATGCCCTCCGGGCTTGGCACGGGGAGCGGAGGAAAGACGTCGGCCACCCGGCCGCAGGCGATGCAGCGCACATGCTGGTGGGGCATGAGGTTGCCGTCGAAGCGCTTGGTGTAGCCCGCAACCTCCAGACGGAGGATCTGGCCGGTGTCGGCCAGAAAGTCGAGATTGCGGTAGACGGTGCCGAGGCTGATGCGGGGGAGCCTGGCACGCACGATGTTGAAGATCTCGTCAGCCGTTGGATGGGTGTTCAGCTTCCTGAGCTCCTCAAGAATGACGGCGCGCTGGCGCGTCATCCGTGTCTGCATCGTTTTTGCCTGCTGCATGCTTGCTCCTTGGCCCGCCTGCCGAAGCAGCCCTTCGCGGGCTTCCTTGGGGGGCTTTTCTTTCCAAATATCCTAAAAACAAGCGCATTCCTAGCGCTTTGTCCGCTGCTTGCGCTGGCAGTGCGGACAGACCACGCTGCCGCGCCCTGCCACCTTGATCCGGACAAGGGTCCGCCCGCACGCCCGGCAGGGCTCGCCCGCCCTGCCGTACACGGCAAAGCTGTTCTGGAAGGAGCCCGGATTGCCGTTGGCATCCCGGTAGTCGCTGAAGGAGCTCCCGCACTCCGCAACGGCCTTCTCCAGAATCTGCCGGAGGCTTCGGAAAAGCCGATCCCTATCTTCTCCGGAGAGGCGATCCGCCGGCGTCTCGGGATGGATGCCGGCGGCAAAGAGCGACTCGTCGGCGTAGATGTTGCCAACGCCCGCAATGACTTTCTGGTCCAGCAGCAGGGCCTTGATGCAGCGCCTGCCCCTGAGGACCGCGCGGAAGGCCCCGGCGTCCATGTCGAGGGGCTCAGGTCCCAGCGTCCTCCAGAAGGGCCAGGCCGCAAGCTCCCGCTCCCCGCCGGCCAGAATGCGGCCGAAGGTGCGCACGTCGTCGAAGCAGACAGCAGCCGTGCAGGGCCAAGAGGCGCCCTCGGCAAAGCCGAAAACGGCCCTCGTGCGGGGGCCAGCCAGGGCCTCGAGCGCCCGGGAGTCGGCGATCGCGAGGCCTTCGCGCGCGAGCAGGCTTCCCGTCATGCGCAGGTGGACGCAGAGAAAGAGGCGCCCTTCTTCCCTTTCGAGCTCCAGGACCGCCAGCTTGCCCCTGCGGCGCACCAGACAGACCTTCGCCCCCTCGGCGCGTTCGAAGGGAAGGCTCCCCTTGAGGGCGCAGGGCCGGATCTCCCGCGCGCAGAGCAGCGTGAGGCCCTGCACGTGCGGGCGCAGGGTGCGGACAACGGTTTCCACTTCGGGCAGTTCGGGCATGGAGCAGCTTCCTTCGGAAAGCGGAGGCGAGATGGCCGGAAGGCTTGAGGAGCCCAGCTTATCACAAATAGTTATCGTTTGCAAAAATTCATGCAGCATGGCGCTGGAGGCGGTGCAGCCTGCGCCGCAAAGCAGAAAGCCGGCATGCCTGCTGGCAAAAAAATTTTTCCGAGCTCCTCGCCCCCGGCAGGTGCGTGGCAAGGGCGCGGAATGAACGCAGAAAACTGTTTGGTCAGCCAATCTCCCCCCTAGCGGGGAGCAAGGGGACTCCTGGGAAGATAGTTTACTTTTTCGGGCGTTATGGTAGTTTGCCGCGGAAGCTGTCTCAGCCCTAAATCAATGAATAAATCCGCTCCCTTCTGTTGAGGATTGGCTGGGAGCGGCAGGCAGGACGGATTTTGGGAGAGCCGGCCCGGGGCCCCCGCCACCGGTCCGGCATGATGCTTCAGATCTTTCAAAGAGAGGATGTCTTATGAGTACTGGCCTTTTAGCTTTGTTCGCGATCTTGCCCATTGTTGTGGCACTGATCCTGATGGTTCCCCTGCGCTGGCCCTCCACGCGCGCCATGCCGCTGGCCTTCCTGACCGGCGCCGCGCTCGCCATGGGCGTCTGGGGACTGTCCGGCATGCGGATCGGCGCCCTCTTCATCCAGGGCGTGATCACCGCCATCGGCGTTCTGATCATCGTCTTTGGCGCCATTCTCATCTACTACACCCTGACCTACAGCGGCGCCATGGAGACCATTCAGGCCGGCATGACGAAAATCAGCCCCGACCGCCGCGTGCAGGCCATCATCATCGGCTACATGTTCGCGGCCTTCATTGAAGGCGCCGCCGGCTTCGGCACCCCGGCAGCCCTGGCTGCCCCCCTGCTCATGGGCCTCGGCTTCCCGCCCCTCTGCGCGGCCGTCATCTGCCTGTGCTTCAACTCCTTCCCCGTTACCTTCGGCGCCGTCGGCACGCCCGTCGTCATGGGCTTCGCCAGCCTGAAGGACATCGGCATGAAGGCGCTCAACACCAACGACCCCACACTGCTCTTCAACTACATCGGCCAGGACGTCACCCTGATGCACGGCGCGATGATCTTCATCCTGCCCATCTTCATGCTGGGCTTCATGACCCGCTTCTTCGGCAAGAACAAGTCCTGGGGCGAAGGCTTTGCGGCCTGGCCCTTCTGTATCCTCGCCGGCATCTGCTTTGCAGTGCCCTACTACGTCATTGCCTGGACGGCCGGTCCTGAAGTTCCCTCCCTCGTCGGCGGCATCGTCGGCCTCGCCGTCCTCGTCTCCCTCGCCAAGAAGGGCGTGTGCATCCCCAAGGACGTGTGGAACTTCGCTCCCCAGTCCGAGTGGAAGCCCGAATGGGTCGGCGAGATCCAGGCCTCCGAGAGGTCCGAGTACAAGGAGCACATGAGCCAGTTCATGGCGTGGCTGCCCTACGTCCTCTGCGGCCTCATCCTCGTCGTGACCCGCGTTCCTGCCTTCGGCCTCAAGCCCCTCCTCACCAACCCCATGTTCTCCGTGGGCATGAAGGACATCCTCGGCCAGACCGGCGTCTCCGCCAACATCGCCCTGCTGTGGCTGCCCGGCACTATTCCCTTCATGCTGGTCGCCCTGCTCACCATCCTGCTGCACGGCATGAACGGCGAGAAGGTTGCCGGCGCCTGGAACACCACCTTCAAGAAGATGGTGGCCCCCACCATCGCCCTTATCGCCGCCGTTTCCCTCGTCTCCATCTTCAAGGGCACTGCCGCCAACGTGGCCGGCCCCAACGGCGCCGCTCTGCCGTCCATGCCGCTGGCCATGGCCACCGTGTGCGCCGATGCCTTCAAGAACGCCTGGCCTGCCGTTGCCTCCTACATCGGCGGACTCGGCGCCTTCATCACCGGCTCCAACACCGTGTCCGACATGCTCTTCGCGAACTTCCAGTGGGACGTCGCCCAGCAGCTCGGCTTCAACGTGAAGCAGTCCATCGCCATCGTGGCGGCCCAGGGCGCCGGCGGCGCCGCGGGCAACATGATCTGCATCCACAACATCGTTGCCGCCTGCGCAGTTCTCGGCCTCATCGGCCGCGAAGGCCAGATCCTGCGCTTCACCATCTGGCCCTTCCTGCTCTACACCATTCCGGTCGGCATCGTTGCCTCTATCCTGTGCTTCGTCGCCTACGTGTAGCGGCTGAAGCCATCTAGCGCTCATTCTGGCGGCGGCTCCCCGGAGCCGCCGCCTTCTCGTTTCTGGGTAGGCTTTTCCAATCTTTCCGGAAAGCCCTCAACGTACGGCGCCACGCCCTTTTTCGAGCCTCGGCTACCACATTCCACCATTGCACAGGCAAGGGACTTGGGCTATTTTCCGAAAGCGTGCCTGTTTCTGCTTTTTCCTGCGAGGCTGCCATGGCAGAGCACCCGTCCATCCCTCCCAAAAGCTTCTCCTCCCTGGCGCTGTGGGCCATGTCCTTTGGCTGCTGCGTCGGGTGGGGCGCATTCATTCTGCCAGGCAGCATGTTCCTGCCCAAGGCGGGGCCGATCGGCGCAAGCGTCATGCTTGCCATCGGCGCCTTCGCCATGGTCGTCATCGCCTTCAACTACCATTACCTGATGCGCAGGCATCCCGGCGACGGCGGCACCTTCCGCTACGTGCAGGCCGTGCTCGGCTACGACCACGCCTTTCTCTGCGGCTGGTTCCTCTGGCTCGTGTATGCCGCCATCATCTGGGCGAACGCCTCGGCCGTCCCCCTGCTTGTGCACCACTTCTTCGGCAATGCCCTGCACTTCGGCTTCCACTACACGCTGGCAGGCTACGACATCTACTTCGGCGAGGTGCTGGCCTCCTCCTCGTTCTGCATTGCCCTGGGCCTGCTGTGCTTGCTGCACAACCGGACCGCCGTTCTCCTCAACGCCCTGTTCGCCCTGCTGCTGGCCTGCGGCGTTGCCGGCATCTTTGCGGCCATCTACGGCAGTCTGGACTGCGGCTTCTCCATTGTCCGCGCCTATCCCTTTGCGCCCCAGCACAGCGCCGCCTACCAGATTTTCAGCCTCCTCTCCATTGCCCCCTGGGCCTTCGTCGGCTTCGAGGCCGTCAGCCAGGTCACGGACGAGTCAAGCTGCCGGCGCAAGCACTTCTTCGGGATCATGGCGTCCGCCATCGTCTGCGCGGCCGTGGCCTACGCCCTGCTCATCCTCATCGGCGCCGCGCCCCTGCGGAATCTCGTCGACTGGGGCGACTACGCATCGATCATCGAGGCCGGCGGCGAAGCAATCCTGACCGACCTGCCCGTGCCCCATGCCGTGGAAAACCATCTGGGACAGACAGGCAACGTCGTGCTCGCCCTCGCCATCCTCGGCGCCCTGGGTACAGGCGTGATGGGCTTCATGCTGGCAGGCAGCCGCCTGACCTGCACGCTTGCCGACAGCAGGGTCTTCGCGCCTCTGCTGGCCCGCAGGACGGCACAGGGCGTCCCCTGCAACGCTATCCTGCTCCTCATCGTTTCAACCGTGATCGTCTCCCTGGCCGGACGCACGGCCATCGTCTGGATAGTCGACATCACGAGCGTGTGCGCCACCATAGCCTACGCCTACATCTCCGCCTGCGCCTTCATCTCCGCGCACAGGGAGGGGCGGATACTCCAGACCGCTGTCGGCGCCATCGGCTTTCTCCTCGCTCTCGCCTTCAGCGTGTGCGCCTTCCTGCCCGCGATCTTGTCCATCACGTCGCTTTCGGCCGAGTCCTACTGCGTCTTCTCCCTCTGGGGCGTGCTCGGCTTCCTCATCTACCTCGTCGTCTTCAGGCACGACACGGCGGAGCGCTTCGGCCACTCCACCTTCGTCTGGGTCGTCATGCTCTTCATGATCCTTGCCTCCTCCCTCATGTGGATGCGCCAGGCAGCCCACGACTCCGCGGCCCAGACGCTGCACGAGGTGCGGGAATTCTACGACGAACTCATGATCATCAAGCACAACCCCCGGCTGTCGCAGGCCTACTTGATCAAGAAGGAAGACGACTTCATCGCCGATCACATGAGCAGCTTCGGCAACAGGCTCATCAAGCACTCCATCTTCCAGATCGTGCTCATCGTGTGCAGCATACTCATGGTGTTCGCCGTGTATTCGCACATGCACAACCGCAGGCGCCAGGCTGAGCTCGACAAGTACAAGGCCATCAACGTCAGCCGTGCCAAGAGCGAGTTCCTCTCCAAGGTGTCGCACGACATCCGCACGCCCATGAACGCCATCATCGGCTTCACCGACCTCGCCTTGACCAAGAACGACACCATTGCCCTCCACGACTACCTGCGCAAAATCAAGCTCTCGAGCAACCATCTGCTCACGCTGCTCAACGACGTGCTTGAAATGAGCCGCATCGAGAGCGGCAAGATCGAAATCCATCCAGCCCCGACGAGCATTCCGCAGCTTCTGCACGACCTGCGCACCATCATCATCGGCCAGATCGTGGCCAAGGGGCACCAGCTCCACGTCAACGCCCAGCGCGTCTACGACGAGGACATCCTCTGCGACAAGCTGCGCCTGAACCAGATACTGCTCAATCTCCTTTCCAACGCCATCAAGTACACCCCCGACGGCGGGCAGATAGACGTCAACATCACCGAGCTGAAGCGGGAAGGCGACTTCGCGGACTACGCCATCAGCGTCAAGGACAACGGCTTCGGCATGTCCCCCGAGTTCGCGGAGCGCATCTTCGACTCCTTCTCGCGCGAGAACACCGATGCCGTGGACAGGATCCAGGGCACGGGCCTCGGCATGTCCATCACCAAGAACCTCACGGAGCTCATGGGCGGCACCATCGAACTGGAGACGGAAAAGGGCAAGGGTTCGGAATTCATCCTGACCTTCCGCTTCCCGATTGCCGAGAGCAAGGAAGCCGTGCCCGTGCCGGAAGCGGTCAAGGGCATGCTCGTCCTCGTGGTGGACGACGATCCCAACGCCTGCGAAAGCCTCAAGGAAATGTTCGCCAGCATGGGCGCGGTGTCCCAGAGCACCACCTCCGGCAAGCAGGCCGTCCAGCTCTATGCGGAGTCGGCCAGGGCGCGGGCGCCCTTCGAGCTCTGCGTCACCGGCATGAGCATGACCGAGATGTCGGGCTTGGACATTGCCCAGAACATAACGGCCACCGCGAAGCAGGAAGGCGTCCAGCCGCCGGCGTTCATCATTGTCACGGCCTACGACTGGCACGACATACGCGAAAAGGCCCAAGAGGCCGGCGTCAGGGCCTTCTGCTCCGAGCCCGTCTTCGCCTCCGAGCTGCACGCGGCCGTTGCCAAGGCCTTCTCGAAGGAAGATACCGTCGAGAAGGACGGCGCAGGCACAGCCGGGAACGACATCTTTGCGGGCAAGCGCGTCCTGCTGGTCGACGACATCGACGTCAACCGCGAAATAGGCGTTGCCATGATGGAAATGCACGGCATCGAAGTCGAAACGGCATGCAACGGCAAGGAAGCCGTCGACATGGTGAACCAGGCCGATGCGGGACACTACGATCTCGTGCTCATGGACGTGCAGATGCCTGTCATGAACGGCTACGATGCAACCAAGGCCATCCGCTCCCTCGCCGACCAGGACAAGGCGGGCGTCACCATCGTGGCCATGACGGCCAACGCCTTCGACGAAGACCGCAAGGCAGCCCTGCAGGCCGGCATGGACGGCCATCTGGCCAAGCCCATCGACATGGAGCGCCTCAAGGACATGCTCGTCAAGATCCTCTAGCGGCGGGCGCCCGTGCAGCCGTCGGCTGCTCCCCCGCGATGCGGGCGGACATCTGTCGCCGTCCTGCTCTGCGCCCTGCTGGCCTTGATTGACGGGTTCATGCTCTCATTTTATAGTTTTTCCATGCAGGCGCGACGCTCCCCCTGCGGAGCCTTGCCACGTCCCTTTCTTTCCTGCCTGGCTGGTTCTGCGGCCTGCGGGTCCGGCGGACGCCAAGCAAACATCGGGAGGATTCAATGAAACGCTTCACCATGCTGCTCGCCGTGCTTTTTGTCGCGGCCGGCCTTGTCATGACCCACGCCACCGGCGCATGCTCCGCGACCATCATCAAGATCGCCGGCATGAAACCTGAAGGCGAGCCTGAAACCATCGTCATGCACCGCTTCGGCGACTTCCTGAAGGAGCTCTCCGGCGGCAAGTACGAAGTCAAGGTGTTCCCCAACAGCACGCTCGGCAAAGAAAGCGCCTACATCGCCAACACCCGCAAGGGCGTGATCCAGATGTGCGCCACTGGTACGCAGACGTCCTCCATGCAGCCCTCCATGGGCATGCTCGAGACGCCCATGCTGTACGACGACTACGCCCATGCCCGCCGCGCCATGGCCGGCAAGACCTTCGAGCTCATCAACCAGGGCTTCCCGGAAAAGTCGGGCCTCATCATGATCAACGCCTTCCCGCTCGGCTTCCGCAACTTCTACACCAAGAAGGAAGTGAACAGCATCGACGACATCAAGGGCCTGCGCATGCGCGTCCCGAACATCCCGCTGTACACCAACTTCGCCAAGGAATGCGGCATCTCCGGCCAGGCCATGCCCTTCGCCGAAGTGCCTGCCGCGCTTGACCAGGGCATCATCGACGGCGGCGACTCCCCCTTCTCCGACATCGTTGCCGACAAGATGTACGAAAAGTGCCCCAAGATCACGACCACCCGCCACATCCTCGTGATCCACGCGCTCTACATCAACAAGGCCTTCTTTGAGGGCCTCCCCGCCGAGGACCAGAAGTGGTTCATGGAAGCAGCCAAGAAGGCCGCCGACGAGTGCTGGGACAACGCCGAGAAGGTTGACGCCAAGGCCATCGAGGAAATCAAGGCCCACGGCGGCTCCGTCGCCGCGCCCAGCGAAGCCCTGCACCAGCACATGCTAGATGCCGGCAAGCGCAGCTGGAGCCTCTTCACGGATCCCAACTCCAAGAACTACGTTCCCAACGCCCAGGAAATCCTGGACAGCGCGGCCAGCTACCGCGCCAAGTAGCCAGAGCTTTTGCAAAGGGGTTCCTGCCTGAGGGCTGGAACCCCTTTTTGCTTGGCACCACCTTTCCCGCCAACACGCCTCCGAGGAGCCGTCCCATGGACAGCAGCACGCCCAGCAGCACGCAGTCTGCCAAAATTTCCGTCGCCGCCCACGCGGCCAAGAAGAAGCCCGCCCACGAGGACACCACGGGCGAATTCCTCTTCCAGATCTTCTGCGCCGTCATCTTCCTCAGCATGATCGGGCTAGTGTCCTACAACGCCTTCCTGCGCTACGTCTTCCGCTCGAGCTTCCCGCCCAGCGAAGAATGGGCCCGGTTCCTCTTCATCTACATCACCTTCTTCGGCGCTATCGAAGCCTTCTACCGCCACAAGCACATTGCCGTCGATCTGGTCACCGACCACCTGCACGGGCTCTCCCGCAAGGTCTGCGACCTCATCGCCATCTGCTTCTCCCTAGGCGCCATGGCTCTCCTGCTCGTCGGCGGCGTGTCCTACGTTATGCAGACCGCGGACACCTACTCCGTCGCCACGAACATCAACATGACCTTCATCAACGCGGTCCTGCCCATCTGCGCGGCTGCCGCCATCATCTTCTACCTGCGCGACATCTGGGTGCTCCTGCGCACCCCGTCCGAACAGGTCAACCCGAAGATCACCAAGGAGGAGAAGATCGCCAGGCTCCTCAAGGAAAACATGTAGGGGGAACACATGGAACTGCTCATCTTCCTCGGCTCCCTCTTCTTCTTCATGTGCTTCGGCGTTCCGCTGGCCATCGTGCTGGTGCTGTGCTCCATCGTGCTCATGTGGCACTCCGGCATGTGGGATCCCATGATCATCCCCAACACCATGCTGGACGGCACCAACAACTACCCCCTCATGGCCATCCCCTTCTTCGTCTTCGCAGGCGAGATCATGGCTGCCGGCGGCCTCTCCCACCGCGTCGTGGCTCTGGCCCAGCTCATGGTCGGCCGCATCCGCGGCGGCCTCGGCTACGCGGCCATCGTGGCCAGCATCATCTTCGCCGGCCTCATGGGCAGCTCCGTCGGCGAGGCCGCGGCTCTCGGCGGCCTGCTCCTGCCCATGATGCAGCAGGTGGGCTACGACAAGGGCCGCGCCGGCGCCGTCATCGCCTCGGGCGCCATCCTCGGCCCTATCATTCCCCCGAGCACCAACTTCATCATCCTCGGCGCCACCATCTCCGGGCTCTCCATCACCAAGCTCTTCATGATAGGCCTGACGCCCGGCATCCTGATCGGCCTCATCCTCATGGTCATGTGGTGGTTCATCGTCCGCAAGGACGGCTACAACGACACCACGACCTTCACCCATGAGGAAGTCGTCCGCATCCTCAAGGACTCCACGCCGGCCTTCCTGCTGCCCGTGCTCCTGCTCGGCGGCATCCGCTTCGGCATCTTCACGCCTACCGAAGGCGGCGCCTTTGCCGCCATCTACGCCATCGTGGTCTGCATGCTCTACTACCGCGAGCTCTCCGTCAGAGAGCTTGTCCGCGTGTCGGCCAGGGCTGCCCGCACCACCGCCGTCGTCATGTTCATCGTGGCCACGGCCTCGGCCGTCGGCTTCTTCATCACCATGGCGCAGATTCCCCAGCAGGTCGTGGCACTCTTTGAGCCCCTCATCGACTCGCCCAAGCTCCTGCTCTGCGCGGTCATGGTCTTCATGCTCTTCATGGGCATGGTCATGGACCTCACGCCCAACATCCTGATCTTCGCGCCGGTCTTCTACCCGCTCATCCAGCAGGCCAACATCGATCCCTACTACTTCGGCCTGCTCTTCATCCTGAACCTCGGCATCGGCGTGATCACGCCGCCCGTCGGCACGGTGCTCTACGTGGTGAGCGGCATTGGCGAGATCCGGTTCTCGCACCTGGTGAAGAAGCTCATGCCCTTCCTGCTTCTGGAAATCGCAGTGCTCTTCCTGCTGCTCTTCTTCCCGCAGCTCTCCATCGTGCCCATGAACTGGCTCATGTAGCACGCACCCATCATTTTCCTACATGCAGAAGGCGCCGGACCGGCGCCTTCAATTTTTGCACAAACCGACACAGAAGCACAGCAGGCTTTCCGCCGTCTCCCTCACAGTGACAATTCTCCGGCCACGGAGCCGGCCGACGCTACTTCGCCAGCACAAAGGTCTCGTAGTCTCCCCAAAAGCCCAGTGGCTCCGCCAGATACGGACCCATCAGCGTGTAGACCACGGTCTCCTCCCCAGCCTTCACCATGACGGAGGCTCTTTGGGCCGACCAGGTCCCCTTGAGCGCTTCCTCGAACAGGACGCCTTCGACCGTGCCGTCTCTGCGGAAGGCCAGCCAGCTCTGGCTGTCCGTCGAGCGGCAGTTGGCCACCCAGTCTTCTTCGACGCCGGCAGAGCAGTAATGATAGGTCAGGACATCTGCACCCTGTCTGGCAAAGAGATCATCAAAGTCGGAACCAACTGCAAGGCCGGCCTGGCACAGGCCAAGCGAGAGCAGGGACGCAACCGCAACGCTGAAGGCAAAGCCCTTCTTCATGACAAACCTCCCTGCCATCTCTCTACAGGCTGCAATGCACGCCTGCAGGCATGCCTAGCTCCTGCCCTTCCCGATGCCGAAGGTCTCCTTCTTTCGCTGGAACCTGCAACCATTGGCCGACCCGAGGAGACTGCACCGCACACACTTATGCTCCGAATAGGAAGGGATTCTCTTCTCTATATACGAATTCAGTTCCTCAATATCTTTTGCATTTCTTACAGCATAAATAAAACCTGCAAGAATTTCACTGTCGTTCTTTATTGATATATTATGTATTAAATCATATGTTATAGAAACAAACATCTATTTGATCTTTTCATATATCTTATTCATAATCATATTTACAAATTGCTTATCTTTGTTTTTACTTGTTTCATCAGTAGCTTGAGTAGCAGTTTGAGCAATAGCTTCATTGGCCATCTCGTCACGCATTCGTTTTACTCTTTCTGGAATACCAATTTGCAATGCATTCTTGATATTTATTATGTACTCTCCTTTTTTAAGCTCCTTG
>JAEEGF011987471.1_pt1 | contig 19161 bp, 13 predicted proteins | sample 9134171 | NCBI WGS metagenome assembly JAEEGF01 (sample SAMN16246542, study PRJNA631951) | gut metagenome | biome: gut microbiome; feature: rumen; material: AP-attached | host: Bos | place: Iran: Karaj | collected 2018-10
GAATATTATACAACTCAGGATACTTGCTCCTGGTGAACTCCCCGAGCACAAAGTGAGGCGATAAGCGAGAGCAATCAAGCTTGCTTGAATTGCCGAGCGTAGCCTCACTCGGCGAAGCCAAATGCTCGGAGAGGTTTGCTTTACTGTTTAACTGTACTATCTGTTCCATTTTCGTAATGTTAGTTTGTTAGGATGTTAGGACGTTAGATCATGAGCAGACCGGTTTTACGATAGCGCACCTTGGCGCAACCATCTTCAACATAGTCTTCGGCCTTTTCTATCAGTCGGTCCTTGGTTAGTCGGCTGATACGCATATAGGCTGTAGCAGCACTCTTAAGCTGGAAGCAACGCACCACATCATCGGTTGTAAACACATCGGGCAAGCGTTCGAAACCTTCGTAGGTTTTCTGACGACGCTGAACGTTTACGCTGGCATCCTTCAGTTTGTTATCGAAGTAGGCTTCGGCCATCGCACCAAAGTAGTAACGCTGGCAGGCGTACTGGATGTTCACAATCAGCTCGGCCAATCGCCAATCAATCTCGTCCGTCTCGAAAGTACCACACCAGTAGTTGCCTTCCTGATGCAGATTGCCCCAGTGGCGCATCACAATAAACGGAGCCGAGAAGTTCAAGCCATGGTAGGCACAACGCTTTAGCAGCATCTCGTCGGCTTTGCTGTCGTTCTCTTCAGCATCGGCCATTCGACGGGCTGTCCAGTCGTAGAGTTCATCCACCAGCTTCTGTACTGAGAGTTCACCCTTGGTACGGTCCAGTTTCTTAGCCCATTCCTTTAAGCGATTGTCGCTGTCGTAATCCACATTACTTTCACGACTCATCATCTTAAAGTTGGTGGCTGGCAGTGGCACACAGGTTAAGCGGGTGGCTAATCCTGAGCCAAAGTTCTGCGCGTTCACCTTTTTTTTCAGCGCGATGGGCGTACCAGTGTAGATGTAGTTCCAGGTAACGAAGAAATCCTGCAGGATAGAGTCGTTGTTCGAGTAAGCCTGTCCATCCTCCTCGTTATGGAAAGCCTTCAGCTCCAGGCTCATCTTGTCGATCCAGCTACCACCCTTCTGTACACAGATGGTGTTATCCAGCTCGGTATCAAACGTCAGCATGTGCAGCTGCATGGGCTCGCCATCCACCTCCTCTACGCTGTTAACCATGTCCTGTATAAACTGGGCATTACTGGTTCGTGCAGGGTGTACACGTACGATGACCTTAGGTTTCTTAGGCTTCTCCTTGTTGGCGCCCTTGGTGCGCATCTGTTCACGATAGGCATTAATAGCCTCCTTACCTACTTTATCAGCCTCGATGATAGGCGCTGCCAGCAGCTTAAACAATCGTGTAGCAAATGATTTTCCACTGGCAGGGTCGCCGATAATCAGCGTTGAGTTATTCAATCGTCGCAATTCCTCTGGACGATGGTAAAAGCGGTACGTGCATCGTGTCATCAGCGTCATCAACAGGCCGCCAGCTACAAACAGGGCCGCTGGGTACTGATTGTGCTTTAACCCCTTGCACACATCCTTTAAGGCTGGATAGTACTCACTCAGGGCTTCAATCTCTTCACCCCATTCCCACAGCATCTGTGCCATGGTATCATCCTTCAGCACCGCCGCCGTTGACGCTTTCGTGCCCTTCGTAATCTCCTGGTACGTCTTACCCGTAACCTCCTGGATAGCCTCAAGCATGGGCTTACTGGGCAGCTGATTAAGGAATTTCTTCTCCTTATCGCGTTTGTGCTCAACGGCACTCGATATGGTGTTCTCCACCCTTTCGCCCTCGCTGATGAGTTCCTGTACCCACGTCTGCTTTTCGAGCACTCGCTGCACATCAACCCTATCGCCGTCGAGTAGTGTGAGCAGATCAGAGGCCAACTTGAGGCTTTCGTTATGTCGGTTTCTATCCTCTCGGCATGGCAGCTTATCGCCATAGCGCTTATCAATAATACACTGTACATCATATCCACGCCACATTACAGGTTCGTTACTATGCTCGATGGGAGTTGATGTTTCTGGAAGATTCGCACTCTCGCTCTGTGAGCGACCGTCTCGATATAGAGCAGTATATCGCTCAGCATACTCTTGGTTCTCATAACTAAACAGTTCTTTATCAATAAATAAAATATCGGTATATTTGCAAATGTAACTCATTCTCGACGAGTCTTTGCAGGCCTCATCCACTACCACCTCGTCGCCCAGCAGTTTGGCCATAGCGTGCTGATTATCAATCAGGTTGCCCCAATCCAGTCGGGCCTTGAACACAATCTTCAACCCCTTGCCACTGGGTGTGATATACACGAGCACAATGCCCAATGCCTTCAGGTCGAGGCCCTTATCTATCCAGCCCTGATACAGGGTTAACGGGTTCTCGATATGGTCGAGATCCATCACCACCAGGCCCGTTAAGCGGGTGGCTGCCTGTTTGCGCCAGGCACCTAATCTACCTTTGGCCGATGCTGTTTCGTCGAAAGTAGCCTGAAAGATGAATGCAGGCAGTTTGCGTTTCAACGCTGCATCGCCCGTTTCACGATACTTATCGATATTCTCGTTCCACTTGGTGGCCTTAACAAGCGCCCAGAACTGAGCCTCATCTACCGGCAAGGTGGGGTTACTAAAGTTTTTCTGATAGCAAAACATATATTTACCTCCTTATATTATACACATTCTATAATGTAACTCTCAATCAGGGCACGCTTTGCCATCTCGTTCTCCTGATCCAAAATCTCCAGCTGCTCCTCGAGTGTCAAGTCATTAGGCATGCTTGTGTAACGCTTATTACGTTCGGCCGATCCTTTCAACCATCCCCAAGGCGTTTTCTTAATTAGCACGTCCTTAACACGCTTTTTAGCCATACAATTGTAGGCAATAAAGTTAATTACTCCTGTCCACTTGTCGCGGAACATGGCACCTTTTACACGCTTTCCTTCCACCAGGCGCACCAGCACCTCTTCTTCAATAAAAACTAATTTTCGCATAATTTGTCGAATTAATGAGCATCGGAACGGCAAGGTTTTAGTTTGAGCTCAATTCGTACGTACACATTTCCTTGCTCATCCTTCGACTCGGTTATACTAAATGTTTAATGTTTAATTTTTTAATGTTTAATCTTTTTGGGACCATATCGGCGCACCATGTACTTTATGTGGTTAGCAAACATCAGCTCCGGCATATTTTCCTTCAGCTTTTTGCAAAGCCCTTTGTAGTGTTGTGCAGCTACGGCACTTTTAAACGTCATCTTTGTACCTGTAAGCACATACACCACCAGCGCATAAGCCATCGCAGCGCGATCCAACGGGTGATAGAGTTCGAGTACTTTCTCAACCTCCCCGCGGCTTTCGGGTGTAAGCCAGAGTTCCAACAACTTTACCATCATTTTGGTGGCCATTGTGGTTTCCCAACTGCCTACAGATTCTTCACCATCGGTCTTCTCCAACCAAGGAGCCAAATGCTGCAGTGTCAAACTAATCTCATTGTTCTCTACGTTGCTATTGTTTTCAGTTGCTTTAGCTTGCAACATAATGTTTTTTGTCATAAATCTAAAACATTTAAGTTGTTATACAAAAAAAATTGCCAGCGGTCATCATTTCTGATTTCCGTTGGCAAAGATTCTAAATCCAGTTTCAGATTTACAACTCTTTCCTAAAATAATTATTTTTCTTTTAATCCACTGATTTACAGTCGTTTAATCTAAATCCACCACTATTTTAGAAAGTGGATTCAAATGGATTCAAATGGATTCAGTCATAGGGTACTTCTTTAGCAGGCCTTTTAGTACTCCCAAAAGTACATTAAACTCTGTCGATTCTAACTTATTGCTCATACGCTTTACTGCGCTGGCAGGTTTATCATAATAAGGTTCGAAGGCAAATTCCAAGTCAGTAAACTGCAGATCGCGCGCCCTCAGTTCCTCTATCTGTAACAGTTTACCAATAAAAGGAGCCACTATCATCACACCGTCGTATTTTGAGGTACTGCTTAGAAAATCATTAATTTTCGGCTCGTTATTCTTCCTCAGGTCGTCCATCATCTTTGCAATGCGCTTGCCATCTACAAAGAACACATACTCACCCTGCCACGCTCTGGTATTGGTTTTGATAGTCTGCCCGTTCTTCTTAGCAGCCTCTGTAACAATAGCCTTTACCCTATTAACAAACACATCGGCAGGTGGCAGGTTGGGCTTTACTTTCACCTTAGGTTCATTACTCTCAGCCGCTTCATCTACCACCTCTTCAAAGTCGGCAAACTCCTTCTCCAGTTCCTCAGCCTCCTTCTGCTCCTGTTGCTTCCAGTCACCTCGTTGGCCTGGCATATTATATTGTGCGAACTTAATCATGATGCTCCCAGCCTGATGTACATGCTTATCGCCCTTGATATATTCCTTCGTATCACTCATTTTTCTATTACTCTTTATTATCTGCTATAGGACCAACCCAAATCCAATGACCAGCACTAGTGTTGCCCTCGCGAATCAATACTCCTTTCTTTTGTAAGTCAGCAATGTCACGTTGTACTGTTCGAGAATCTACCGACAAAACTACCGACATTTGCTTTGCAGAGATAAAGGAATCCTTTTGTATCAATTCACGTATTTTCTTCTGTCTATCAGTGAGTTGCACTACCGACAAACTTACGACATCACTTACGACATTACTTACGACATTACTAGTGACATCACTGGTGACATTCATCATCTGCATAAACTTGGTTCGCTGTATTGTTACCCTCACTCCTCCACAGAAATTCTCTACCTTAGGCATCGGTATTCCTGCTGCCTCAAAACCATCACGAATCTTCTGGAAACCACGACCCCAAGTGTCGATAAAACCAGCCTTGAAGAATGCATTAGCAATATTACGATTACGCGGCTTTGATGAATGACGCGCAAACAATGTTTCCTGATCGTAGCCTGCGGGCAGCTCGCCTTCATTCCATATCTCCACTCGGTCATCATATACATGCATCTGTATGTCAGAGCCTGTATAGTCTTTATGAGCGATGGCATTATAAAGCACTTCTCGTAAAGCCTCTTTAGGTATTTCAAGCCGTTCTATGCGGTTCATACCCTCAAAACGTATTGGTGATACTAAATACTTGGATTGCAATGCATTCATCACATGGTCTGCCATCTGGATAATATTTCCCTCGATGACATCCTGGAACATCAGGTCAGCATCGTTACGCCCAAAACGTCCAATCTTAAACATCACGCTTGGGAAGAAACTCTGAGGCCTCTTTCCAAATAGCAGGATGGCAGCGTTTTTCAATCCGCCATCTTCATCTATCAATCCCAGACTAGTAAGCACATCTAATGTTGGTGCGTTACGCTGGTCTTCAGGAATACGCTGAGCATCGATACCTTTGCGCAGGAAATAATCGATGGCATCTCTATCGATATCATCAAGCTTAGCACGATCTAAGGTCACATCATCCCACGAGCGCCCCATTTTCTTCAACACAAACTGTTGAAGCGAGGTTCCGTTCAGTTCCTGCATCGTACTACCAGAGCGATAATAATACTTACCTCTGTAGCTGATAGGCACGTTGCTTGGTTCTATCACCACCTCGATATACTCCAGCCCATCCTGCTCGTAGAGGTTCACATCTACCACGATACCCAGGTAGTTCACCACCTTGTTAGGTATATCCTCCAACAGTTTCTTTGTATTCTTCAAACCAACAACCTCATGGTCATCGTTCACACCAAAGTACATCACAGCACCCTGTGCATTCGCAAAGCCGCAAATCCACTCCAGGTACTTATCGTTCCAACTGCTTTTGAACTCAACATTCTGGCACTCTTTAGGTTTTATCTTGCTCATAATATAAACTTTTACATCACCTTTCTATTCCTTCTGCTCCAGTAGAGCCTTTTGCTGTTCCGCTAAGCGTGTAGCAATCTCAGCAGGATCAACACCTTCGGGTATAACCATCTTCAACAGCTGCGCTCCATTCTGTAATTCGTTCTTGTCGCCATAGATATTCTGCGTTGTTGGCTTATTGGCCGCCTCCTTTACACTTTCTATCATCTTATCCTGCTTCTGTTCATGCCTATCCTGCTGTTCCTTTACTTTGGCAAACATTGTTTCGAGGACCTCAGCGGCTTTCTCGCTCCATAAAGTTCCTGCTAGCAAGGTATTAATTTGTTGAAGGGCAGAGTATTGTAGTTCTATAGTAGGAAGTCGTAGAATGCAATCCGCTATAGTATCAAGGCGAATATATTTTTTTCCAAGCTGTGTTTTCATATCAGAAACAGTCTGCTTGTATTCCTCCGTTTCCTTCAATTCCTCGTAGGGGATGGGAATGAGCTTTAATGATCCGTGCGGATTCAAATCTACGTCGACATTGCCAAATAGTTTACGAAATTCACAAATCTGCGTATTTACCTTATTAAAATATGGGCATTTTATTAGTAGCACCTTCATCCACTTCTTGAAGTTTCGCTCTGTTAAGGAGTGTCTTGACATAGCTTCGAACACGCCCATCACCAAGCAAGACACAAAATCAGCAGCATCCTTAGAACCAACTCCTTTCGTCAAGTCCTTTTGCCACTTCTCTACATACGCCTTATCTATTGGCTCTTCCGAGTTATGAATAAAGGTACACTGGTAATACACCTCATTCAGAATGGCTAACTCGTTCATCTTTTGAAGAGTCGCATCCTTATTGTTCTTTAAATAAAAGCTATATAAACGATGAAACTCCATATTGAGGGCATTGCCCCTCAAGAATTCTCCTAATGATTTCCTTTCTTGATATAATTGATTACGTTCAGTATTCATTGTTATTCTTTGTCAACTAGAGTAATACTCAGACCAAGTTCCAACTCGTCTGAGATCTTCTTCAATATTTTCACTTTGTCTAGATTTGAGAAATTGGTAGAGACATAGTAACCACCATCTATTAGCGTTTGAGAACGAGGATGATTAGGGAAATCTGGCAACTTCTCACGTGATATGAATGGTACAGAAAAATCAATTCCCATTATAAGGTCTGGATAACTATCTTTTATAACTTCCAAAAAGGTATCTTTACTTTTAGTATTCTGAACAACCTTGCCATTCGGGTATTCCACTCTAATGATCTTTCTCTTTGTTGCTTGAGAATCATCTTCTGTAACAGGTCCTGCATCTTTATCAGAACCACGCAACACATCCACAAAGACACCAACAGTCTTAACGTAATCAGCATCATCACCTGTTAATATGATGGGGCTGTATGTTGGATTATAAGAGATGAGCTCAACCTTCTCATTGCGCATGTTACCATACTCATCTGGTTTCTGTACAGCATGAAACTTCTTTATGGTGTACATGCCGCCATAATCCGTATCATGAGTAATGAGTTGAGTAAGCACTATTTGGTTCTCTAATTCTTCTCCATCGTACTTTTGGAATACACACAAGTCGTTATCATGGATGCGAGGCTCCATAGAGTTGCCCTTAGCATGTACAACAAACATATTCTCCTTTGCCTTAATTCCTGATGTGGAAACATCTACCCAACCCTCAGTTTCCACCTCTTGTTCATTGGCAAATGCGCCACAGGCTGCTCTAACAGAATACAACGGCAGATATTGGGCATACTGGTATTTCATACCAACTTCGAGTTTAACATTATTCTCTTCCTCAACCTCTTCGCCGACATTAGCAAAAGCAATAGAGAAAATCTCCTCATCACTAAGAGTACTTTCTACAAAGTCCTTGTATCTTTGGAATGAAGCATACATCTTTCCTTTTGTCAACACGTCTGCCTCATGGATTTCAGGGATATCCCAAACATCATCATCCATTTTCATCAAAGCTTTCAAATCCTTTACAGCATAGACGTTACGGAAGTCAGAATTATAATAGTCTCGAATCAGTGGCGAAAGCTTCTTGTAAAGCATGTTGGCATAGTTTGTGGTAGACATAGGTACCATGCCTTTCTCTTCTCGCAGGAATTTCATGTAAGCCTCTTTCTGCTGCTCTTCTTCCTTCGTTAAAGTGAAGTCCATCACATGAGCGACCTTGGATTTCTTTTTTTCTCCTGTATCTGTACTATCAGACGATTCTGTCAAAAACATCTTGATATACATACGGAAAGCAGCACTGGCTCGATGATGCTTCTCAACATTCCATTTTGCGATATCTTCATTAGACCAAAGATCCTTTTCAATTCTCTGAAGCTCCTCTAAATTGGTAATAGTAAATGGTGAAGGATGCTCCTGGCCATCTATCATATTCTGAGCCAATGGTATCATATTCTTGACATTACCAGCATAAGCCTTGGCTGTTTTCAGAGGAAGACCTTGTGATACGATGAAGGAAATGAAGCGTTGCTTTACATCATCAGGCGTTGATACAGGTTCCTGCTCTACCTCATCATTAGTATTATCAGCATTGGGAATGGCTCTTGTTTCAGGCTTTTCAGAAGGATCTACGATGAAAGTATTATCTGGAATTTGACCTATGAGCCAGAAGGTGGCAAAGTTTTTGTATTCATCATCGCTATACAAGTATATTTTGTAAGCAGTCTTTCTTGGAACAAATACGTAGCGAATGATTTTGCTAAACACTTCTTTGTCGAACTGCTTAAAATATGGGCGATTCTCAGTAGTGAACTTAAACAGCGACTCAAAAGCTATCATGCCGTCATCGTCGTTGCGCATCACCTTGTGGACAAAGTTGGCGTAGTTGAACATATTGGCATCACACTTGTAATGCATATAAGCAAAGCCAGCAACTGTCAACACGTTCGAAGTCATAACGAAGTGAGCCACATGAGGGCATTTATCCTCAGACTCCTTGGGGTCTTTATTAAATGCCTCTATATATTCACTGAAGCACTGCCTGAAAATATCCATGTTGTCTTCAAGCAGATAAATGTGAACTGTTCCATTTCCAGACCCTTCTTTGCGATCTGGCAATAGAATTTCGTCCTTCACAAATTCCCACTCAGAGAATATTGGGCCAATGGCTTTAGTGAAACCACGTGAGCGCATGAACTCATCAATCTTCGTCTGTTCCATATTTCGTAATATCCATTTGTTTTAGAATAGCAATAAGCACATCAACCACGATGCTGTTACCAGCTTCTTGGTACATAGAAGTGTCTGACACGACAATCTTAAACCAGTCTTTGAATCCCATCAAACGCAAACACTCACGAGGCGTCAACTTACGTATACGACCTTTATTGGTAACATAGTTATCAACACCAGCACGATGCATCTTGTGCATAGATTGCAGTAAGGGACGTGCAACATCAAGATCTGTCTTGGTGGAGGTCCTAAAGTTTTTAGTACCAGGTGAAAGCACATACTTTTTTACCTTTTCTGAAAGGAAGTACTTTTCTTCTACTTCGCTGACATCAAAGATAAACTCATCATATTCTTCTTCACCCTGAATAAGCGGATGATAGATAAAGTCACCATGCCAGTTGAATTGCTGGTTACGCTTCTGACATAGCTGTACCTCACCATTGATTTGGGTGTATCTCTTTTCCCTATTCTTATGCGAGGTTACAAACTTCACACCTTTCTCATTCAGAAAATAACTAGAGTCAAAAGTGTCTTGTAGGAAATCATACATTTTGTACTCCAAAGATATTGGCTCAGGAAAGATAAAATCTGTCTTCTTTCTAAATCCCAAGCAAAATAGGCGTTCTCTATTCTGAGGGATGCCATAGTTGCGGCTGTTCAATACTTGAAAATGAATGTCATAATGCAAATCCTGCTCAAAGGTGTTTTTTATTACCTCCCATGTTACTCCTTTGTTATGGTTTAGCATACCACGCACATTCTCAAATATAAACACCTTGGGTTTACATTCTTTCACCACTCTCGCAAATTCGCGAAAAAGAGTTCCACGTGTATCGTCAAAACCTCGGCGTTTACCTACAAGCGAGAAAGCCTGACATGGTGCACCTCCTACCAACAGGTCACACTGAAAACGATATGGTTTAGCGTTCAACTTATGAACATCAGAGCACCATCTTTCCTCAGTTATCTCATAGTTGGCAAAATAACTTTTCTTACAATTCGCATCCACATCGCTAGCGAATAAGATTTCCGTTTTCAGGTTAAGACGCTTTAAGGCATGTTCAATGGCGCCAATACCACTAAACAGGCTACCTAAGCGAATTGTGCGTTCCGGATGAGAGAACTCACGCTCCGTCCATAATGGATTGTCATATATTTTATCTCTCATCAGAATGCTTCTTTAATTTTATCTTTAAATTTCTCATTTATCAAATCTAATGTGCGGCAAACAACAGATAGTTGCTTAAACGTCAACTTACTGCGATCTTTTTGTGCCGCTATTTTTCTAACTATCTTAGCATCATTTGCATCACAGATACGTCCCACACACAATCTAACAGTAGTCCAATTCTCTTCTGTCAATTTTTGGATTCTCTTGAACATAGCAACAGAATCTTTGTCTTTGCGAGAAGATTTTATAGTGCTCTTGTTTATAATATCCTCTTTACTGATACCAGAACTTTCATACTTCTTTATCAACTGCTTTCCTTCATAAATCTGCACAGGAGTTAGTTGTTTCCCAGTAGAGAATGATTGGACAAGTTGCTGCATCAGTTGATACTCTATCTCAGTAAACAGCTCTGTATCCAATCTTGAAAGGCCATCCCAAAACTGAACTCCCAAACGTTCTACATCCTTTCTTTCGCTTTCTGTTATATTTCTACCCATTTCCTTTCGAGCAACATCTTCGTTCTTTGTCTTGAAATCATCTGTAATGGATGAAATATCCAAACTAAGCGTGTATTTCTTTGTTGCATCCCATGTTTTTGATGATTTACAGAAATCGCGGAACGTTACCGTTTCAGGCTTATCTGCAGACAATTTTTCGTATAGTTGCTTTGCCAGATTATCAACAAAAGTCTTTAGATTGTCAGACAAATCCTGATTTTGCCAAATTTTGTACAGAGATATATTACCGTTGGTAACATGATAGAGCATAGCCAACGTATAAACTGTCATTTGTGCTTTCAACTGATGGAACTCCAGGAATACAGGGTTCTTTTTCTCCATATAGCGGAAGATAATCAGCGTGGCCACAAAATCCTCAAAGAATATATTGTCTGGAACCGTATTCTCAAACTTCTTGATAAACTCAGGATAGCATTTCTGCGGACCTAAGATGGAGATATCAGGATGCTGATGCCATGCAGTATAAACACGACCTAAATCCTTTTTGTCGAATCTCTGAGAAATGGGATTCTCACTCTTGAACTTATCTTTGCCTGGCTTATCTTTAATTCTATTCAGGTCTTGATCATATTGGCCACTTACCCTTTCATAATACCAATGAGAGATATTGCCTTTCTCCTCTACGTCAGGAGCAATAAGAGTACGAGAAAGCTCTTGTAACTTCTGATTGAAAGGATTGTTTGTACTGTAATCTGAAGGATCTATCTTCGTTTGGGTATTCGAATATTTGGTAATTAATGGATGGAAGTCTTCAAGGTTTTCTTGCAAGACTATCAGCTTCATCTGAACAAAAACAGTATTCAAATCTATTTCAGGATTCCATTTCTTCGCAAAATAAATACTTGCTGTTGTTTGGCCTCCATTTAAGATTTGGAAGTTTTCGATGTATCTCAGATAACCCATCTGCTGGTCTTCTGTTTTTTCAATAAGCACATCACTGGCTGTTGCAGTTAGACCATTATTGTATGCAAGGAATCTGTGTGGCTTTGTTTTCAGCGTGTTAATAATTTCCTTGTTACATTTGTTCTTTCCCTTAAAGAATCGAACATTTGACTGTAGCAAATCTGTATTAAAGTTATCGTAGAGATTATATACAAATTCGCCTGGTAGCATGGCAATATAGGTCTGATATCTCTCTATTGGAGATTCCATCTCTATGAATGGAATTTTAAACTTGAAATCATCATCATCAAACAAGTCTATATCAACAAACATGTGGTCAGCCCCTGAGTGAGTATTCTTATAGATGGTGTTGATATCCCATGTTGCGTATTTTACAGTCTTATCCTTAATTCGCTCTTTTGGGGTTTTCAGATTCTGACGGATGGTACCATTTGAGATAACGAAAAGACGAACATTTGTTATGTCTTCATCATTCTCGTATATATACTTACATATATCATAATCATCAGCAGATGGTTCCATTTCATTACATCTTCCAGATATGGCTGCATTGTAATAGCCCTGAAGTCTAGCAATTGCCTGATGGTATTTTTCTGCTGGAATAGACTGAGGCTCATCAATGCTTGCTGTGTCGTAGATGGTATAGAACAAAGAAACCGTTTCGCCATTAATACTTTTGGCATAACCATATATTTCACCCATAACATTATGAGTCGTATCATTATGTATGGCTGCATAGCATGTTGTTGCTTCACCCAAATTTGCCTTTTCACACATTTCGTTCAAGACATATTGAGTAAATGCCAATTGTGGTGATCCTGATTCTTCGATAAGTTCACCAACGGTATACTTTATCTCTTCGAGATAGTTACTCATAGAATCTGTAATCATACTTCGGCTTGCTTTATCTTATCCATAAATGAATTATAGCTGATAACCAAATCGTCACATACATTCAGATCTATGACATAACTGGCATCAAGTACAGCCTCCATCACCATACTTTTGGTAATCTTAGGGAATTGCACATTAACATGATAAGCCTCCTCATAGGTCTGAGTATAACTAGCTTTATAATTCTCTTTGTCTGCATCATCATAGCCAGCATTTAATAATTTAGATTCAAACTCTTCCAAGTATGGAGAACCTACTAGCATAGAACGCACGTTATCTATCTGCGCAGGCAGTGTGTTTGAGCCGCCATTGGCTTTTGCAAACGAATAGTAATAGAGATATACAGCATCAAAACCTGCTGTGTCAAGCTGGCGAATATTAGAAATCTTAACCAACTTATCCTGCTTATGAGAACTCTTTACTTCAATGCCAACGTTATGGAACTGAAAATCCTTATCCTCCGCATCAGCACCTTTCCATGCATCAATAACTTCTCCCGAAGGGAAACCTTCGTTTATCAGGGCTTGTATAAATTCTAACTCTCCATATAAACCAACCTGTTCATCTTGAGAGAGTATTTGTTGAGGACCTCGGCTGAAGATGTTCCTCCAACTATTAACTCTCAGGCAAAAGATGGAAGTGTATTCTGGCTCCTTATTCAGAGTCCGCACACATGATATAACATCTGCTGCGATTTTTGAAAATGTATCAAAGAACCTCTGATTTGTCAATGACACAACCACTCCCTTCGTCTCAGAAGATAATTTCTCAATGTGAATGCTTACGTTGGCATATTTCTTTGGTTTGATGTCAAGTTCACGTGAAGCATCCACTGTCAGCAGAAAACCAACAGTCTGCTCTCTAGCATGTAGGAACAGCGGGGCTGTGCTGCCCTCAACTCTCAGCATTGTGCTCACTTGGTCTTCTTTCAGTTGTTCCCAAGTACACTCAATATACTTAATCAATTCGGCTCTAGTCATTATTTTCTAATACTTTAAATGCGTTAGGATTACCCATATATTCGTATGCGATAGAAACATCGTCTTTATCAGCGAGGTATGGCAGGCTCAGCACATAAGTGAACACCTGCGTGTTGTTATCACCAAAATCCATATTGAAGAGCAACAGTAGACCATTTGTCTTTTTTCTTACTGCCTTAGCACAGTTGGCAAAGGGACTTGTTGGTGCCTTCTTACGTTTTGTCTTTCCTTCTTTTTGAGCTTTATTCCATTCTTCTATGGTCATATCCAAAGCCTTTTTATATTCATCATCTGACAAATCTAGAGATTCATAAGAAGGACCAGATACGGCAGCATTGTTGGCAATATAGAACTCAGAATCTTTTCCAAGGTTATTTCCACGAACAGAAGGGCCTACTATAAGTGTTTCTGCACCTGTACCAAATGGAGGTCTAACCTTACCATTCTTATCTTGCACATTTGCAAGAACAACCGTCCACTCCGTTAGGTTTCCTTTGGAAATCTGCTTGTTAATATATGATGTCAGTAGTTCTGGATTCATTTGTTCTGTTGCGGTCTTGAATTTCTTAATGAAATCAACTACTTGATAGCCATTGCAATGCCAAAAATAATTGTGCGATGCAACGCCAAAACGCTCCTGATGTGTTGAGTGACCAAGTTGACCTAAGAAATCAAGCAAAGTGTTCTTATTTTGTTCAACAATTGCCTGATCCTTGAACAGTTTATATGCCTGGAGCGTTGTCTTATTTAGTGAAAGACGACCTCTAACAGCAGAACCAAACTTATTTCTTGAAGTGGCTTCCAAAACACCAGGAAATCTCATAACCTTTAATCCATACTCCTTTGGCTTAACACCACGGCTGTTCATATCATCAAAGTCATCCCTCATGCGCTGAGTTGCTACTGCGATGTTTCTGAAGTTTGCAGCTGTATCATGTTCCAAATAGAGACGGCAGGCATCAATATAACCATCACGATAGCCAAACCATCTACCCATCTGCATCAGCGTATCGAATGTATTACTGGTGCGGAAGAAATAGCTCACAACCAATCCTTCGAGGGTGATGCCACGCGCCATTGTGTTACCACCTATGGCTATCACATACAAGCCATTATCGAAGTCTCTTTGCAGATTCTCGTATTTATTGTAGTCCAACCTCGTGGTATTCAATTCAATGTCATCGTCTGTTGGAGAGTGTATAACGCGTACTTCATTACGAACCTTAGCTGCTACAGCTCGAAGTTCCTCTCTTACAACAGACCATTCAGGCATTTTAAGTCGTGGTGCCCAATCTGTATAGCTTTTACAAATTTCTTTGTTACTAGGCTTAATCTTTTTCTCGTAGATATTTATAAAATCCTGCTCTAAGGCCTTGTTGTCATTAAGGGCCTCAATCTTGTCACAAATCTCTGTCACAAGCCCCTGCATCAATCTATAAACATCATTTTGTCTCTTTATATACTGCGAAACATTAACAAGCATAGAACTATGTGCTGTACGTTGTCCCCTTGCACGTCTTAACGCAGTACTTACAAAAAAATGCTTAGTGGCTTCCACCAAGGTAGGTGGTAAGTCTTTAAGAATCTTCTTTTTCTTGCCCTTAAAGTTTTCTTCTAAATAATCACCTTCTGTAATATATTCTATAATAGGCAATTCCTTCCTCTCTTCATCCGGGTCGTCATAAACCGTCGGTATGCCAAACAAAACATTGGGGCCAATGTAATTGCTTGGCGCAGAAAGATTTATAATGAAGTTCTTAGGGAACAAATCATCTTTGCAGATACGATATCTCTTACCATCATCTTCCTCTATGTAAGGTAGACTTTGGTTTGGATCTGGGTCTATAAATATATTAGCGTATGGAGTTGCTGTATATCCGACATAACATCTTTTCTCAAACAAAGATAGTATTGCACGTATCTTAGAATTGATTTTAGAAATCTCGCCCTTATCATATTGGGTGTTAATAGATGCACTATCAGCCTCATCATCGATGATGAACAGCGGGATGTTTTGTATAATAGGCAAACCGTCATCAGCCATTTCACCATGCTGGGAAAAAAGCCTTAAAATATTACTCAATACGGACGTATTCTTTTTGCATACCATTATCGTTGGGTCATTGGAAGTTAAGACGCCACCTATATCTGTTTTTTGGGAGCCAAAATCCCCCTTTAACTTACTAGATGTCAAGTTCAGAATATTGGGGTGATTCTTAAATTTTCCTACGCCAATATGAGTTTTAAAGAACTGATCATCAGGGTCTGTAATTCTTCCAATAGCACCTTTATCCAAGCGACTCTGTGTTTGACTTCTCAAGTCATTATACATTCCTGTCAACACAAGGATTATCTTATAGCCACAGTCCATCGCTTTATTGGCTAGGCCTACAAAGTTTCCTGTTTTACCAGATTGAACATGGCCTACTACCAAACCTGCACGATACCAATTCCCAGATTTCTTAGGATTGGCAAGAAGGTTTAATATTTGATCTGTGGTTTTATCTATTTCATTTATAGCTGGTGCTGGAAGAGTCAAACTCTTTTTATAATCTGCCCATAGTTTAAAGCTGCTCTGCTCTGTTGCTCTAAATTCTGCAAGCCAGTTTGCACCATCCTCATCTTCTTCCATGACAGAAGATGCGAGTTGATATATTTTTCTGTCCGCAACTATTAGGTCAACTATAAACTGTTTTGTAATTCTTTCATTGGGATATTTCTTTTTCACCAACGGAAGAAGATCTTCCGCACAGTCCTCTATATCCTGCAAAGTGGGCTGTTGTTGAGTAATTAAATTCTCAGCAAGGTTGGTAATCATATCTTCTATCATAACACATTACAGATTAAGAGTAAATTCTGCTTGTTCTTCCGCTTCTTCACGACTCATGCCGCTATTCATAAAACTATCAATAAGCCTTTGGCGGATATCATTTAATTCTTCATCGCTATCCTCATAAGGGCTTGACATTCGTTTGCTGTTGCTCTTTGACGATTCGAATCCGATACTCTCAGCAGGGATGGTTTCAGATATCAACTTCAGAAGTTTCTTTAGTTTTGCAGCATTGTCTTTATCCAAAGAATCGAGCAATTCTTTAATGAAAGGATAATTGTTATTAATAGAATAGAACAACTTGCCATTTCTCTCCTGGACGGTATTCCACAATGGGATATACTCTTTACCCTTCTTTGGTAAATGCGGTTTTTTGTTACCACGATAGCTATAAGTGTCATAAGCCATCTTGCGAATTTTCTTCGCTATTTGCCCAAGTTCAGAACGCAGGTAGTCAGGAGGCGTAGCCTTCGACTTCTTAATATCTATATCCCAGTCAAAATCTTCGTCATTAGTAATATCAACGCTAATTCGCCCCAAATCGTAATGGTGTTCTTGTAACATTGTTGTTCCATCAGGCTTTAGTCCAAGCCAGCCACCTGCAGTAAGCAGTCTGCCACCACGATAGATGTAGAAGCCCTGCATCACCGTCCATCCACGACGGAAACCAGCATCTTTGTATTCTTGTTCTGTGAAGTAGTTGCGATGGGGCATTACCCAACCTTTCACAACTACTTTTCCTCCATTTAATTCCAAGGGAGGCAATTCCTTCTTTAACGAAGAACTCTTGAAAGGCAGGAAGGGATTCCAAGCCTCCACAGGTTGTCCACCAATATTAATCGTCAGCTTTCCACTTTCAATAAAGCGATGGAATGTCAATGACAAATGACGTCGCAAGATATTTTTTTTGTTATTGAAGTTACTTTCGGCTTTTGAGTCTTTATCAGAAATAATTCTGTCAAGTTTCTCCCATACTATCAACGTTCCTGATTGCATATTCTGCAAACGCATGATGTATTCTTCCTCTACATTTTTCAGAAGACACCATTTATTTGTCTTGACAATTCTGTCTAAGTCCCAGCAACGAGCAGCAATATTCCCTTTTTGTTTAGAAACAACTGTCAGTCGCTTGCATTGGGAGAATGTAGCTGTTTTCAACCCCAGGCCAAAACGTCCCAGGTCTCTTGGAGAACGTTTTTGTGAAGCACTGGAGCTACCAAGACGCATTGCTTCCACAAGTTTTTCCTCACTCATTCCATCGCCATCATCCAAGATAAAAATCTTGGTACTAGCTCCCTCAAAAGGACTATCTATATTGATGGTTTGGGCGTTGGCTGTAATGCTGTTGTCTATAAGGTCAGCAATAGCTGTCTCCATCGTATAGCCAATGGAACGTAAACTTTCTATGATGGAAGCCGGATTCGGCTCTAGTAATTCTATTTCCTCTTCAAATTGATCCTTCATCGTTTATTCTTTCTTTAGGCTACAAAATTAATAATTATAATCGAGATTATAGACAAAGCATAGCAAATTTATACATCTTTTAATAGAATACACTCTTTACCATATTTATACCACCATTTTGCGGCGGCGTCGCGGGTGTCGTTAATCTGGTTTACAACTGCCTGATAGTTAAGCTGGTTAACCTCTATCTTGCCTCGGCAGCCTTGGAAAAGCACAATAAAATCGAAACGACCTACAACGTAAGCTGGGCTCTCGTGCATGCCAAGCAGTTTGCTTAGAAAGTCGTCGAACTGTTGTTCTGACTTAGGCTCAAACAGTTGAAAAGTCAGATGGGGCAAGGCTTGTTGCACTATCAACTTAACAGTACCCAAATTGGGCACATCATGGAGTAACTCTACATAGAAGTCCTCACGAGAGGGCATCAAAGTATCATCATCACAAATAAGTCCCGCCAACTGAGTGCGTGGGAACAATACATAATCACATGTTTCAATCTTCTTGATTTCCATAATCGTTTATTTTTAGTGGATTAAACATTCACTCGCATCGCTTTACCACCGCTGCCAACGATTCATCATTTTAGATAGGGCCGGTTGGTGGGCACATGTGCCACTCTTGATGCAATATTTGGATGCAAAGATACAACTTTTCCAAGTAGAAACCAAATATTTGCACAATAAAGTGCATAAAGACATACCGTGCACGCAATTACGCGGTTACGCAGTTACGCGGTTACTTTTAGTTATCTGTGATGTAATGGTGCGGCAGTGAGGCAAAAGTGCGGGTGGCGGATATGCAATAGTAATAAATCTAATATATTATTTATATATATTATATATTATAATATATAATATATATAAAATCAGAGTTAATATTTTTAGGCCGATTAGTGGATTACAAAAGTAACTGCGTAACCGCGTAATTGCGTAACCGCGTGAAAACGGCCTAAAAATATTTTTGATTTTATGAAAAATAATCGGGGGAAACTATTGTTTTGCATCCGAAATTTTCGTACCTTTGCATTGTCAAATTGAGAGAGTAAGAGCAGCGGCATTAAGGCTAAAAATTGCGAGAATTAAATCTAGAAATTGCGCGCATTAATAGTAACAATTGAAAGTACTAATAGCTGTTGAAACCTGCACTCCAAGGCGGCAAAACGAGAACAAGCAAAATATTTAACAAACAAACTATTTAAAAACAAATTGAATTATGGCGATTAAAGTAATTGCTCAGCGCCGAGAGCTTAAAATCGGCAACAAACCAGGTAAGCGTTTCATTATGCGCCACGACCTGTATAGTGCAATCGCAGAGAAGAAGGTGTTTCGCGACGCAGCCATTCGTAGTGGTATCTCTGCAGGTGTGATTAAGGCAGCTTGG
>JAEEGF011697903.1_pt1 | contig 19160 bp, 17 predicted proteins | sample 9134171 | NCBI WGS metagenome assembly JAEEGF01 (sample SAMN16246542, study PRJNA631951) | gut metagenome | biome: gut microbiome; feature: rumen; material: AP-attached | host: Bos | place: Iran: Karaj | collected 2018-10
CAGCTTATTGATGCGCTGACCAGCCAGATTGTAGATTGATTGACCATTGACCATTGACCATTGACCATTAACCTCGTTGATTGCAGTAGCATCGTCAGCTTCGAAGTAGAATGCCTTTACACCAGCAGCAGGAAGCTCAAGGTATGCCTTGCCGGCTGCAATCTTGCCACCATTAGCCAGGTAGAAGCCAACAGCCTCGTTCTCAGGCTGAGCCAGAACATACTTGCCAGTAGCCTCTGTATCAACTGCAGCACCCTTCAGGTCGTTAGCAGCAGCCTTTGTAGCACCTGTTGTGGGAACAAAGCTGTAGATACCAGCATCACCCTTCAATATTACAGCGTCGCCGGCAGCAATCTTACCCTCGATAGCCTTCATTACCAGCCAATTTCCTTCAAGTACGCCAGCGTTAGCAGTAATACCTGCGGGAATCTCAACATCAGTATCAGCAACATACAGAGTAGCATAGCCAGCCTCAGAGATCTGCTTTACAATACCGTGAGTCTTGAATGGAACAGGATACTTATCTGTACCAATAGTCTGATACCAGCCATTCTTCAGCATCAAACAAAGTTCACCAGAAGCAAGTCTTGTGTCGGTAGCATCAATCTTGTAACAGTTGGTGGTTGTCAAACCAGGACGTGCAAAGTCATTGAAAGCAGAAGCCTCGATCACAGCAGGAGCAATGAGAGTGTTCTCTGCAACACATTTACCACTATTCCAGGATACCAGACCTGCGTTACCAGTAGCAGCACCCAGTATAAAGCTTCCGTAGAATGCACAGTTCTTGAAGTTAACTGTACCGCTATTGATATAGGGGAAGAAACCGCCGCATGAAGCATCACCGTTACCAGGAATATAGGTGAGCGTGGTATTTATAACAACGTTCTCGATGTTGTTGGTGCCATCAGCCTGACCGCCAAGACCACCAAGGTTGTTGAATTCTGAGGTAACACTACCATCTACAACAAGGTTCTTAATGGTAGCACCGTTTATCATTGTAAAGAGTCCCCTGATCTTTGCATCGTTCACAAGATCAATGGTAATAGTATGATTCTGGCCGTCGAAGATACCAGCATAAGCAGTTCCATTACCAATGAAACCCTGAGGATATGCTGTATAGTCAATGTCGGCTGTCAACTTAGCATTGGCAGAAGCGTTATACTCCTTTACGAAAAGACTGAACCAATTCAGTGCGGTTGCATTAGAAATAGCATAGAAGCCTTCTTCATCAGCTTTCAGGAAATCTGGAATGAGTTTACCGCAGACGTCGCAAATGCCATCGCCGTTCTCGTCGGTGTGGGGAGGAATAAGTCCGGTCTTATTATTGCTATAGGTAAGCTCGCCACCAGCGCTGGTTCCATCACACTTCAGTGCGCCATTGGCATATACCTGGCTGTGAGAAGAGAAAGGAACGGGCTTAGCATCAACAGTACCAGTAAGATTCTGATACCAACCTATCTCGCTCTGGTTACCATTCATAGTATAGCAGAGTTCACCAGAGGCTAGCTTTACATCGTTAGCAGCAATCTTAACGCAGTTATTGGTGGTATAGCCGCCGTTAGCAAGGTTGTTGGTATCATAACCATTAGCATTAATTTCTGCAGGAGCAATGATACAGTTGGTAAATTGCGGATTGTTGCTACACCAACTAGCCAAAGCACGAATGTTTGAGCCTTTCTCAGACTCAAATGAACCATAGAATGCACAGTTTTTAACAGTAGAGGCAGCTTCCATATCGCCGAAGATACCACCACAGGTTGCATCGCCGGTGCCTGTGAATTTAACGGCTGTCTTGACCACGATGTTTTCGATGGTACAGTTACCATAACTTACGCCACCCAGACCGCCAATTAATTTTGCAGATGATTCACAATTACCTTCTACAACTAGGTTCTTGATGGTTGCACCGTCGATTACACCGAAGAGACCTGTACATGTTGTGTTGTTCTTGATGTCAATGGTTACAGTATGTTCCTGTCCGTCAAAGGTGCCGGCATATTTGTTGCTGTTCAGACCGATAATACCCTTGGGATATGCTGTATAGTCAATGTCGGCTGTCAGTTTTGCCTTAACAGAACGATTACCTATAGCTACCAGAGAGAACCAATACAGGTCCTTAGCCGTACCAATGTTGTAAAAACCATCAGCATCGGGTGTAATCCATGCATCTCCGGCAACCCAGGAAACCTTACCTTCATTTGTGTTCAGTGTAATGGTGTAGAACTGCCAGTCGGTATTTGTGGGGTTCCACTTAAATTCCTGGTTTTTCTGGAATGTAGATTCGCCTGTATCAGAAATCGGATATGTTTCTGATGGATACAAGGCACTCCAGCCACTAAGACTGTTACAGATGTAGAAACCATTGCCGGCTGCATCACCGCCATGTTTCAGGAGTCCTGACCACTCATAGACACCAGTGGTAGCTGTCTCAGTCATTTGCATTGGTTTACGGGCATCACCTGTTGCCCAACCACAAGGAGTGGCATCACCAACCAAATAATACTCATCTGCCCAACAGGATATACCTGCTGTAACAAGAAGAAATGAAAGTAAAATCTTTTTCATTTTGAATGTGTTTTAAATAATACCTAAATATCTCGGTTGCGCATATGCGCGTACGATTCATTGATTAACAAAGAGTGCACAAATATAAGCCTTATCTATGTAATAACAAAGAAATAAGAGGAGAATTTAACTGCAACCGATAAAATAGTCATGAAAGTAGGTGTGATGACAGAGTTTGTGTTAAATAAAGAAGAAAGCAGCCCCCATAGTGAGAGCTGCCTTCTGATAAATAGATATATAAATCTAGATTAGTCCTCGTCGGACCAGATGGCCCAACTATCTTCCTTAGTCAGGGCTTGACCACCATCCACAGTGGTGTCACCATTTATTACAAGGCTCTCTGCCAACATGTTGACAACCTGAGCCGATTCTACCTTAAATGCGGGTTTAATATATCTCATCGTCATAATATTATGAATTACGAATTATGAATTAAAAAAGCACTTTCTTTCCATTCACGATGTTAATGCCCTTCTGCAGCTTGCTTATGCGCTGGCCAGCAATATTGTAAATGGCACCCTCGCCTTCGGAGAGGGATGGGGTGAGGCTTTCTATTGCAGTTTCTTCTTCACCATCGAAGTAGAAGGCCTTAACCTCTGTAACAGGAAGTTCAATGTATGCCTTGCCTGCAGCAATCTTGCCTTCATTAGCCAGGTAGAAGCCTACCTTCTTTCCTTCTGGCTGTGCCAGAACGTACTTGCCAGTAGCGTCAATAGGCTCAAGTGTACCCTGCAGGTCGTTATCTTTGATAGGATCAACGCCATCAGTAGAAGCAAAGGAATAAATGCCAGGAGCGCCCTTCAGAATAACGGCTGTTTGTGCGGGGATTGAACCATTAACTTCGTTCAGTGTCAAGTATTTGCCGGTAATCTGAGCTGTATAAACCTTCGGGCTTCCAGCCAGTTGTTCCTCGTCATTATTTATTTCCGTGCCTACTGTGCTAAGCAGAGCAACCTGTGCAGCGCTCAGAGCCTCGTCCCAGAAGCGGATTTCGGTTGTTGTAACTACCTTCTCGTCTTCATCATCGTCTCTGAAGAAGAGTACACCGGTGCTCAGTTGCCAATGTTGTGCAACTTGAGAAGAACTTTGACTTATCTTCTCACCGTCAACATAGAGGGTTCCATATAAGTTATCGACAACAAATACAACGCGATACCATGTGTCGGCTTTTATTGCGCCATTGTAGCCGAGAGTGCCGCCAAGACCTATCTGTCCGTTCTTGATGAATAAGCTGGCATCACCATCGTTGGCAAGCTTGTTCTGGAAGAGTGATGTGTAACCACTTATATCAGGGAACTTGACATCCATCATAAGGGTATAAGTTTTTAGGCTTGTAGCTTCCAGTTCTGTTGTCATCTCCAATTCGTCACCAACGGGAACTGTTACGCTACCGTCTCCATTTGCTATCACACCACTGGTAGCAGTCATCGTAGAAACGCCTGTACCTGCTGTCAGATTATCTGCATCGTCAAATGTCCAAACGCCCTTTGCGTCAGGAATTGTCACAGCCTCTGTTGCACCAACACATGTGCCAAGCTCGGCTACCTCTGCAGCGTTCAGAGCCTGATCCCAGAAACGGATTTCAGATACCTTAACGACGTTCTCTTCGCCGTCTTCATCAGCAAAGAATAGTGCACCGCCTTCCTTTAGTAACCAATGCATGTTATAAGCTTGGTTGTCAGCAGTCAAACCATATTTAGATGCGAGGAATACACCATTGAGATATACAGAAGCACCATAAGGTTCTACGACAAAGACAATACGGTTCCACTCTCCGTTTTTGATGCTGCCGTTATAACCGACATCGCCACCATGACCAACTGCATACTTGTTGATGTAGAAACTGCCGTCTTTACCGTCGGTCAGGCTATTCTGTAGAAGAGGAATGTATGTTGAGCAGTCATCTGCACAAACATCCCACATGACAGTGTATGTGCCTATTTCTGTTGCGCCAGTGTTGGCAAGCATCATCAGGCTTGAGCCGACAGGAACTTTTACAGCACCATTGCCTGCAGCAGGACCTTCAACAACTGTAATATCAGCTGTAGCAAGATCTGTTACTGTAACATCGTTCTTTTTGTGAGTAGTTGCCTGTAGTGTGGCAACGCCGGTACCAGCTAAGAGATTTGCAGGATCGTCGAATGTCCATACGCCTTTGGCTTCAGGAACAACAGCTCCAACATATTTAACTGCGTTAGGCAGATACATGGTAGCGTAGCCAGCCTCGCCAATGGTTACATTAAATGGCTTGCGCTTGAGGCTGACAAGTTGGTTGTCTGTATCAAACTCATAAGTGGTGTTGTACTTCTTCAGATTACCATAGATAACAACCTCGTCACCAACCTGGATGTCATATTCAGATGTGAACCAGTCTCCATTCTTACCCTTGCCACGATATGCTTGTAGCTGGAGACCTTCTGTAGTACCATCTGCAGAGATGTTATAGGTGATGTTGCCGTATTTTGGGTTGTATGCCGTAACAATCTTGGAGACGACACCCTTAGCATAGACACTTGTAACACCTGTGTTAAGGTCAATAGCATTTATGGCGTCAGCTACAGTGTAGGGATCTTCAAGTATACCGGCATGCTTGATGTTGACGATTTTGTATGTTGCGCTGGCAACAGAGCTGTTGTCATATCCATCCTTTACGGCAATAGCCTTGATGGTTGTTGTCTCACTTACAGTGATGGCACTTGTATATTGTGTGCTTTCAGTAGTGGGAACGGATTCGTCAAGGGTATAGAAAATAGTAGCTCCCTCAGTTGTAGTGCTGATGGCTACTTCCTGAGCAGAGGTGAAAGTACCTGCAGCAGGAGAGAATGTAGGAGCATCACAGGTTGGAGTAGCTGAGTCAACCTTCTTATACAAATACAAAGGACCACCAGTACCTGTAGCATAACAGGCAAATCCATATGTGGTATTGTTGCGTAGAGTGGAGTTAACCTTCCCTGCCGCATTTGCCTTGTTCACGAAGTCATAGGTCTCTGTACCTGATACAGACCACAAGGCTTTGTCGTCAGTTGCATCATCCAATAGCCCTGCCTGGTTTTTAGTGCCATTACCTGCCGCATATTTTTTGGCATTAGCGTTATAGAGTGTCCAATAATCGCCACTTGCTGCTATATGCCATACAATAGAAGATTCTGTTGTTGAGATTCTGTTGTTTTCGGGTTTTACTTCTATGTACTGGAGTCGATTATTACTCACAGTTGCTTTCATAGCCTTGTCACCATAAAAAATGATATAATCACCTTCGGTAAGGTCACCTGAATACAATTCAAAGTTATCAGCCCATGCAACGCTTCCTACTATTAGGCTACATAGTAAGAGAAATGATTTTAGTAATGTCTGTTTCATAATAGTTTAAAGTTTATATAAGTTATTATTGTATATAGGTTTTGTTGCAAAGTTACACCTTATTTATATATATACAAATAAAAAACAAAAAAAATGCACCTGAAGATGCATTTTTTATTCTATTGATATTTGGCTTTATTTGGTTACCTCTATTATACTTGGAATCTTTTCGAAGATAGCCTTCCATTTGGCAGCATCAAACTTGGGACGGCGGTCGTAATAGTAAACACCGTTCTTTTCCTGCTCTACATCCGTAATCTGTGTGTAGCAGAAGCCTACCACATTCTTGCAGGCCTTGATGGCGTCTATCTCCTTCTCCAGAATCTGGAAGAATTCGTCCTCTGTCTCTATCTGTGCGCCATAGCCCCATGAGTTGCTGCGTTGTTCTTTGGGAATCCATCCCAGACCACCGAACTCGTCAATCATATAAGGCTGTCCTTCCCAATCGGCCAGATACTTCTTGTCGCGCATATTACGGTAGTGAGGCTTACCATCCTTAAAGGTGTGATTCTCTACTAACTTGTCATATTCGCGGGTGTAGTCGTGCACGCTCCAGATGTCGGTTTTCACATGTCCGTCGCCACTGGCATCGTTTACAGGTCGTGTGGGATCAATGGCCTTTGTCAGGTTGTACAGGTCTTGTACAAAGCGTACATAAGTACCTGCCTGAGCACCCCATGTCTCGTTGAGAGGAGTCCAGGTAACGATGCAGGGATGATTACGATCGCGGACAACCAACTCGGTCCATTCACGAAGGAAGTTACCCGTTGCCTCCTGGTTGTTGACATTGGTACCCCATGAAGCCTGTTCACCCCAGCAGATGTAACCCAACTTGTCGGCCCAGTAGTAGTAACGCTCCTCGAAAGCCTTCTGGTGCAGTCGAGCGCCATTGAAGCCAACTGCCTTGCTCATCTCTATGTCATGCTTGAGAGCCTCATCAGATGGAGCAGTCCATATACCTTCGGGATAGAAACCCTGGTCGAGTACCAGACGCTGGAAGTAAGGCTGGTTGTTAAGATAGAAATATCCGTTGGCGCAGTGAATCTTACGCATGCCTGCATAAGAACTTACCTGATCTATCACCTTGCCGGCAGCATCCTTGATGATGTACTGTACGTCATACAGATTAGGAGTCTCTGGGCTCCAAAGTTTAGGATTCTTGATAGGAAGTACTACGCTGGCACCGTTAACGGCATTTGCTGTCTTTGTGGCAACGACTTTCTTGCCATCCAGTACCTGTACGGTAAGGGTATTTCCGTTTGCCTCGGTGTAGAATTCGGGACGCACAATCAGCTGCTGCTGATCAATGTCGGGAATGGCAAACACGGTTTTCAACCCCTGAGCGCTTACGGGCTCCATCCATACGGTCTGCCAGATTCCGGTGGTGCGCGTATAGTCACAACCGCCTGAATAGTAGTTCCAACATTGTTTACCACCTGGCTGCATGCCAGAACGCAGATTGTCGTTCACGCGAACCACCAGGTTAGCACTCTTACCGGCAGGAACATACTTGGTGATATCCATCTCGAAGCTGCTGCCTGTACCGAAGTGCTGCATAACCTCCTGTCCGTCGATGTAGATAGTGGCCTCATAATCCACAGCACCGAAGTGCAGCAGAATCTGCTTGCCCTCCCACTCTGCGGGAACGCTGATGGTACGCTGGTACCACATGGAATTGATGAAGTCTGTGTATTCTACACCGCTGAGCTTGCTCTCGGGGCAGAAAGGAACCAGGATATTCTTGTCAAACCCCTTACTGTTGCGGAAGTCGCGGTTAACGCCTGACTTACCAAAGTCGAACGTGTATGTCCAGGTCCCGTTCAGGTTCAGCCACTGTGAGCGCTCGAACTGAGGACGTGGATATTCAGCACGTGGTGTGTCAGCCTTAATTCCTGAAATACCCAGGAGGGTCAATGCTGCAATAATAAGAATCTTTTTCATTTGTTGTTAATTTTTGATTATGGTTTTTGATTTCGACATTTCGTTATGTCGTTATAACGAGGTCTTATAACATTCCACCGAAGAGATCCCCTTGGACGGGTGTTGCACGTTCTGCAGGTGTTTCTTTTTTGTAGAGCTTCTGCATATCGTTGATAGTGCGTCGGATCTTGTTGCGGAACGAAACAGGTCCCATCACCTCTATGTCAGTGCCGTATGACAATACAATGCGGTCTATGTCATCACTCATAGGTACACTTACCTGAATGGTAACATAACCTTCCTCTACATTGGTCTGACGCTGTTTCACCTCAGGATTCTGCAGGCGTGTGAGCAATTCCTGTTCCAGATTGGTAGCAATACGTATATTGATGGCAGTGTTAGGTCCTTCTGCAAGAGCTGGAAGTGTACAGGTTGTTTCAGGCTCACGGGCAACATCCACTCCTAATGAGGTACGCAACAAAGGATTCTTCCACTCCAAGTTGATGTAGCGCAGGATACGTTTGTGGCCTCTGCGGAAACTGGGCATCAGTCGAGCCCCTTTCTTCTTGAAGAAGGTCACATCGTTCTGCAGCATACGTTTGCTACAACTCCAGTTGCGGTTCACTTTCTTGAGTCGTTGATTCACAAAATAGATAAGGCTACGTGTGTTGCCTGTCTCATTGGTAGCCGTACGCTCGCCCATGAAATATTCATAGACGGGATCGCGAAGCGCTTCATCGAGAATCTGCCATCGCATTCTCTGCAAATCATTCTGTATCATAGTCTTATGTTTTATTTGTTGATTATTTTCTTTATGTATTGTCTTATCGTTGTTTCGTTATTACGGTATAACGGTATTACGTGTGGCTTAATTTTATTTTCCACTTTCCGCTTCCTAGGATCTTGGATGTCTTGCCTTCCTCGTCTGCATAATCTTTTGGATAATGTACGCGGGCTTGTACGCCTACGGGAATTATTATCTCCCACAAGATGGTCTTCCCCTCTGCCCTACTCCATTTACTGCGGATGGTTCCGTAAGGGCACTCGTGAGAGATGGAATCTTTGCTATTTTTATTTCCAATTGATGGAATGGTCAGCTCTACCCTGTTATAGGCAATACTTGATTCTGCCTGACGGATGGCGCCTCTACACCATGCAGGCTCGTCGGCATAGAGCCAATAGGGCTCATATGTAATGCTATCGCCTTTGAGCCGACTGTATTCATGCACATCGGCTTGCAGGTTCTGTCGTTGTGCCATCTCGCTCATCAAATGAATCAGCTGGGTACTTACTATGCTGTCTTTCTGGCAACGGTACGTCATCCATTGTCTTACCATATTATAATAATCATAGAGGGCTTTCACATCCCCCTCTTCTTTAAATAGGCTATATAATACAGCCGCTACCTGATCAACAGGGATGGCTGACGTGTCATCTGGCACAGGCTGTTGTAACTCTCCACTTTCTGCCTGGTTCATCATTAGTGTATGCAACCACCTGCGATAGAAGAAGTAATCATGCTGTACGTCAGCTTTTGTAACAGGACTTTCATTCCACCCCTGTCCTTTGCTACCTGTCTGAATCTTCTGAACGGGACTCTGCAGATGCTCATTGTTGCTGAGCCATACATCAAGTTGCCAGTAGATGGTACTGTCATAAGGGAAACGCCGGCCTTGATAATAAACCTGTATCATATCAGCACTCTCACGTCTTTCACTGTCCCACATCATCGTAGGCCCACCTTGTAAGCCTTCCTCTGTGCTGGCCACCCTGATATGATATGCCAACTGGCGTACGTTATTCTCCTCGCTTGCTATCTGCCAGCTGAACTGACCTGTTCGTACAATGCCATACGGTGTCAGCATGCGGTTAACCTTCAGATTCCGTAATTCAGAAGCCTCGGTAACCGCCATATTCAGCAGGGTTGCTATGAATATGAGCAAAAGACGTTTCATTAGTGATATTGTGCTATAGGCGCTACAAAGATAGCAATTTATTTCCAAATGCAAAGTCTTTCCATGGAAGAAGATAAAGAAAAGAATTAAAATACTTTGCAGTCTCATAGAAATCATATACCTTTGGCATGGATATCGGTTAGCGGTTAAAGGTTAGCGGTTAGCGAAATAATAATGTTTATTGGTTATAGGTTATTGACATTAAAAATAAGATTTTCGTTTTCGTTAACGTTATCGTTTTTTTAATTATGAATTATGAACTATGAACTATGAATTATGAACTAGATATAGAGCATTTGCAGGAGCATGATATTAAGCCGACGGCTGTACGCATATTGGTATGGAAGGAGTGTGGCAGTTTCCATAAGGCATTTACCCTGCAGGATATGGAGGAGCGTCTGCCGCAAATGGACCGCTCCAGTATATTCCGTGCTTTGAGGCTGTTTACAGAACACCATCTATTGCACGAGATTGATGACGGGACAGGATTTCAGAAATACTGTGTCTGCCGTTGCGTAGATGACCACCACCTAAATCACATACATTTCTCTTGCAGGAAGTGTGGACGAACCTATTGCTTGGAAGAATATGCCATTCCACTGGTATCACTGCCTGAAGGATATCAGATGGAAGATGCAGAATACGTTGTGAAAGGCCTCTGTCCGTCTTGTAAAGAATGATTTTATGTTGTAAAACAGACGAAAATCTACCCCAGAAGGCCTTTAAACCATGTTTTTGGGCATTTTTTTGATTTTTTTTGTGCAAATGTTGTGTTGTACAATTTATATTTGTAACTTTGCGGTGTTTACAAACTTAAAGTAATAATTATATGAAGGATTTACTCAACCAGATTGCTGCCGCTTATGGCGCATTCGCAAAGGACGCTGCTGCTCAGGCAGAGAATGGTAACAAGGCTGCAGGTACACGTGCTCGTAAGGCTTCTCTGGAAATCGAGAAGGCTATGAAGGCATTCCGTAAGGCTAGTCTTGCTGCTGCTAAGTAATTTAGCGCAACATTCTAAAGAAAAAACGAAAGGGGCTGTGTTGAACACAGTCCCTTTTGCTTTGTACTCGCAAGCATTGCTTGCCTTAGATGTCCGGTGTTAGAGGATATTACAATGCCTGGATTGCTTCTATCATCTGTGCCTTGTCGCCACCAAAGTAATCGTCCAACGCATACTTCATTGCAATGTTTGCATAGTCCTTGCGTGAGATCTTAGACTTGATGTAGATAAGGATTCCCGACTTTGATGCAGATGCATACTTCTTGGTTACCAAGATCTTGATGAAGGTTGCCAACGTGGTGTAAGCCATGTCTGAACCATCAGCCTTGAACAACTCAAGAATGTCGCGAACTTTTGATTGTTTAACACCTGATTCCTCTAAGGTCCACAATTTCAACATAATCTCATGTTCCTTGGGAGTCAACAATTTCTTTTTTACAACTTTCTTCTTGTTTGCCATGGTTTCTGTAATTTATTTGCTAATAATAATTTCTGACATGCAAATTTAATATTATTAAATTGTTAATCAAAATGTTATATATAAATTCTCTCAAAAATTAACAAATTTTATGGATTTTGGGGCATAATTTAGCTATTCTTCCGTTTTTCTGAGTATTTCTAAGCGAAAAGCGCAAGGCCAAGCTACCAGCCAATCATTGATTCTATTCTTAGATACAATGGGTGGTATCCCCTCCCCTGTTGCACGGGTATGCCATGAGCATCCATAGTATGCATCGCTCTGTGAACCGACTGGTCTGATGTGTCCGTTTATTTTTAACTTTCCATCACCTACCATCTGGCAGCTGTTGCGCCAGATGGCCTCTGCCTTCTCGCTCCACTGCGAGTCGTCGGTCAGTTTGGCAAGCTCACGCCAGTCATTCACCCATCTGCAGGCAAAGGTATCAAAGTAATGACGCTGTGTGCTGACACTGGTTGCACCTAATGTCTTATAGCCATACTGCTGCAGTACATCACCCTCGGCATAGTTTATATTGTAATGCCAGAGCCATGTGCTTAGGTAGTACGAAACGTCAACGGCATCATTCAGGTACGCATCATCCTTGGTAACCTTGTAAAGACCTATGGCTGATGTCAGCAAGGGATAGGCAGATTCTCTGTCTATGCAACGTGTATCCAGAGTACCGTCTGTACTGAATCCGTTCTTCTTGAAGAACGCTATATAATAAAGGTACGCGCGTTGCGCACTCTCAAGGTACTTCTTGTCGTTGTAGATTTCGTATGCTTTCAGCATGGCAGGTATCAGGTATGCGCCTGTACCACCCTCGCGTTCAATGCATTTTCCGTCCATTGTCCAGCCTCTGCCGTAGCAGCCGTTGGGCTGTTGGTCGGTCAGCATAAAGTTGCAGATGCCCCATGCGGCACCTAAGTAGCCAGGACGAACCAGTCGGAGTTGTTTTACCAGTTGGTCAGCCTCGAAGAACTGCAGGGCTGCTGTTCCCAGATTACAGGCATCCAGAATGCAGCGTGTCTTGTTGATGACAGCATCGTACTGTGTCAGGAGGAGTCCGTTGGGCAACTGACAGTTATCTGCCCAAGTATCTAATGTGGCAAGTCCCTGATCCATGGATACATGGTTACCTGTCTTGAGGAAGTCATGCAGGATGCTAACTGCCAGGCTGATGTTCTGTCCCATCCATCCTACTTCATAGCGGTTACGTGTTGCCTGTTGCCATTCTCCCTTCTCGTCCAGGTTCAGACCCATAAGGTAGCCCATGTAATCGTCATTCTCTATCCATAGAGAGCGGTGACAGAACTCCACGCTCTGCTCCCACATCTTCTTGTCGTCCGGAGCAGGCAGTTTCTCAGGCTCTGCCATCAGCCATGCCATATCCAGCATATGACGGTATGCATTATGGTTGGTCTCCTTACGGGCTACTATCAGATACATGCTCAGTGTACGAGTCTCGCCCTGCTTCATGTTGTAGGTGCGACGCCATCCGGGAATGTACTGGTCTTGTGCACAATATGAAACGGGCATCTCCTCTTCAGGCCATACTATCTGGTGAGTGATGATGTTGGGCTCAGGTTGTATGCTGCAAGAGTAGTCGTCCTCGGCCTTCTCGGGAACATTGCCAAAGGTGGCAATGGCAAAATCCTCGCCCTCGCTATAGATAGCACCGGGGATAGAGGTACGCTTGTATGAGAAGGTGTACCACTGTCTGTCGCGTTTCTCGTTTTTGGGCTCCTGACCACGGCTGTTTATATTGCCGTTATAGGATACGGCAGGGATCATCCACCAATAGGGTTTTGATACATGCTCGAAGCTGGCTGTAAGGTGTACGTTGGGGATGTCGCGCTTGGCGGTGAACGTCCACGTAATCTCCCATGTGTTATCGCTTACCAGTTCCTTGGTGCATTTCATCTTTACATCCAAAGGAGCGGTAGCGTTAACGGTACCTATCAGCTTGTTGTCACCAGAGAGCAACCACTCGTCTTTCCAGTGTATGTTCTCTAAGATGGCTATCTGGGCATAACCTACTGTCTGCCATGCGGCCAGAAGTATAAACAATAGAATCTTGATATTATTTATCATGTCCTGTCGTTGATGTTAAGTTATCCTGTAATAAGTTATTCCGAATAACAGAGATTATTCTTCTCCTTCTTTTTCTGCTTTCTCTTTGGCTTCTTTAGCTTTCTGTTCAGCAACAGCCTTGGCTCGTTGCTCTCGAATGCTGTATTTCTTCTTTGATTCCTTCTCCTGCTGCTTCAGTTCTTTCTGTTTAGCTTTTTCTTCCGCAACTTGTTCAGGAGTCAGTATCGGCTTCTCTACCTTGGGCTTTTCAACTTTGGCAGGCTTAGCGGGTTTCTCTGCCTTAGTTGGCTTTTCCGAAATTTCCGGAGATTCCGGTTTTTCTGGATTGTTCAGTTTTTCCAATGCTATAGTGTCCTTTACTTCCTCCTCTGTTGTGGCTCTTTTTGCTTCTGCTCTTGCAGCTTTTGCTTTCAGCTTATCTTCTGCAGCCTTTTCCTTACGGCGCTGCTTCTGCTGACGAGCGGATGCACGCAGTTCAGCTCTTTCACGGGCACCGCCAGTCTTGCTCATTATCTTGGCTTTTTCAGCTTGCTGTTTAGCTTGGGTCTTTGCAGCCTCAACTTTCTGCTTCTGTTCGGCCTCTATTTTAACACGTTCTTCCTTGCTCAGGTTAGAGAGTTCTTCTACATTCTGATTCTTCAGTTCAGCAGGAACGTATGGCTTGGGCTGATAGAATTTGCCGTTCTTCTGAGCGGCCTTTACACGCTGACGGTCTTTAATGGCCTGATTGCGTGACTTCTCCAAATCACGTTGCAGGGTAAGCATTTCCTTATCGACGGCCTTCTGTGCATCGCGTGCCGCCTTCTGCCTGACTTTTGTTTCGGCTATGCGCTCTTTCAGGTACTTCTGAATGCTATCAGCATTATAGATGTTCACCCTATGCTGTGCAAATGAGACCATTGAGACCATCATTAGCAGAAATATCCAATATATTCTAATTCTACTCATTATGCTTCTATTTGGCTGCAAAGTTAGAAATTATGCCGTGAAAAAACAAATTTTACCTACTTTTTCGTTTGATTTGATGATGTTTAACTTTATTTTAGTTCTTCTGTTTATAATTAAGGGTTAGCGGTTAGCGGAAGATTCCTCATTAATGTGAAATAAGGTATAACTGTAAATTTTCGGATTCGGGCGGGCGCCCGAATCAGGCAAGATGCCGTTTCTATCCCTGTAAGAGCATGTCTTGCTCCCTGCAAACCCTAGTCTTGCACCCCTTCAGGTATTAGCACTTACGTTCGGAAATACTCAATGCGTTACAGTAAATAATCAGCTGCTAAAGATTTTTTCAATATTTCCTTTGCTATTAACTCTGTTATTTGTATTTTTGCAATCTGTTTTCAAAAACATACTAAAAAAAATACACAACATTATGGAACATGCATTAGAAAGACTGTTTGGCTTTGACCCGCTGAAGCACAGTATTCGCACAGAGATCTTAGCGGGTGTCACAACATTCCTTACTATGGCCTACATTCTGGCCGTTAATCCCAACATCTTCAGCGCCCTGCCTGGTATGCCCAGCGGTAGTGTCTTTACTGCTACAGCATTGGCAGCTATCATTGGTACGCTGGTAATGTCACTGTATGCCAAGAAGCCCTTTGCACTGGCTCCTGGTATGGGTTTGAATGCTTTCTTTGTGTACACCGTTTGCTTGGGAATGGGTTATAGCTGGCAGTTTGCATTGACAGCCGTACTGATAGAGGGTATCATCTTTATCCTCCTTACCGTTACTAATGTGCGCAGCCTGTTGCTGAAGGCTATCCCTGGTACTCTGAACAAAGCCATTGGTGCAGGTATTGGTTTGTTTATTGCCTTCATTGGAATGGAGAATTCCGGTATCATAGTTAATAACGACGCAACGCTGGTCAGCTTAGGAAACATTACCGAAGGTACTGCCCTGTTGGCTATGGTAGGCCTCTTCATAACTGCTGGTATGGTAATGGCCAAGGTTCGTGGCGGTATCCTCTGGGGTATCCTGGTTACCACGCTCATGGGTCTGTTTATCAAGGATCCTTCAACAGGCGAGGCTATCACCAAACTGGGCGGTTTCATGTCTGTCCCTGACAGCGTAGAGCCTCTTTTCTGTAAGTTTGAGTGGAGCCAGTTGCTTAGTTGGGATATGCTGGTGGTTGTATTCACCTTCCTATTTATAGATATGTTTGATACCATGGGTACCATCATTGGTGTACATCATGGTGCTAATATGGTTGAAACTAATGGCAAGCGCGATGAGATTCCCGGTATGGAGAAGATGTTCATGGCCGACTCTATAGCTACCGTAGCCGGTGCCTGTCTGGGTACCTCTACCACCACAACGTATGTAGAGAGTGCATCTGGTGTTGGCGAAGGTGGTCGTACGGGTCTTACTGCCTTTGCTACAGCGGTCTGCTTTGCTCTGGCATTGTTCTTCAGCCCATTGTTCCTCTCTATCCCTGGTGCAGCCACTGCTCCTGCCCTTATCATTGTAGGTGTAATGATGATGCCCTCTGTTGCTCGTATCCATTGGGAAGATTATTGCAAGGCTATCCCTGCCTTTCTGACTATCATCTTGATGCCCTTGTGTTATAGCATCAGCGACGGTATTCTGATTGGTGTTATCTCTTATGTGCTTTGTCATGCTGTAGCAGGTAAGTTCAAGGATATCTCTATCACTATGTGGGTATTGGCCATCCTGTTTATCTGTAAATACATATTTATATAAAATATAGGAGCAAGGGGAACTCTTCGGAGATAAAAGATAAAAGAGAAAAAATAAAAGTTTTCGCTAACAGCTAACCCCTAACTGCAAAACAAATCTCTTGCTCCTAACTACTTGCCCCTTGCCCCATAAAAAACAATCCGCCAGTAAAACATTTTTTTTCTGGCGGATTTTGTTTTGTAGAATGGATGATATTCTGTATTTTTGTGCATGTCCAAACTGAAAAAAGATGTCCCCCGTTGTAACAAATCATGTGAAAGTCTCGTTTGCACATATAGAAGGGTTCATCGATGAAACAAAAACTAGAATTAATAACAAAAACAGAATTATAATGAAAAAGATTCTTTTATCACTTGTTTTGCTGCTCTGCGTTGGCAGCGCATTCGGACAGGATGCCAGAAAACTGATGGCAAAATGGAAAGCTACAGCAGGTGCCAAGTTCGAGGTTAAAACAGAGGAAGTACGCAAAGCCCTTGAGGAAAACAAGATGGATGGTGCCTTTGGTATAAGCAAAGAAGACTACGAATTTGCGCAAAAGAGCTTCAAGTACTCATCGGAATTACGATTAAAACTCGATGACAAACAGAAAAACCAACTTGAATCAGATCTGCAGTCATTGAAAGGATATGAAATGCTGGTGCTGGAGAACAATAATGAAAACGAACAAAAGAAAGTCGTAAAGCAAGATACAGTTGCCATTACTCCAAATTACAAGCTGCAAGTTTACGGTAAAGTAAAAGGCGAAATAATCAGCGACCTGTTGTTCCGTTGTGATATGCTAGATGAAGTGGATTTGCAATACGTTGATCAGAAAATGAAGAAAGACGTCTTGTTGAATTGCATCTTCAAAGGCTACAGACTGGTATCCATTGAATAACAGACAAAGAGTTTGAGTAACTGATGAACGCTCAGGAGTTTAAGCAACGGTTCATGCCTTTCCACAGGTTGCTCTACAGGGTGGCTTTCCACCTGACGGGCAATGTGCAGGATGCCGAAGATTTGCTTCAGGATACATATCTGAAGCTTGGGCAGAAGCGCAACGAACTTAGGGACGAGGCTTCAACAACAAAGAAATCAATCATTAAACATTTACACAAAATGAATATCAAATCAAAAATGTATGCATCTTTCGAGACCCTGAAGAAGTTGGCCGCTTGCACCGTATTAGTATTGGTTTGCCTGACTGCTCAGGCAGAGAACAAGGCCTTTGACAAACTGTCGAAGATCAAGGACGTAGACTTTGTTAATGTTGACAAGGATATGGTCGCTCTGGCAGCAAAGAGTGGTAAAGGTTTACATATAGGAGACGTGATCAACCTCGATGATACAGACGGAAAGTTCCTCAATACAATTGACAACATCAAGGTGTTCAGCAGCGAGAACAAGAAAGCTATGGAGCAGCTGCAAAAGACTGCTACTAAGATGCTGAAAGGAAAGGATTGGCATTCCCTTATGGACATGAAAGGCGATGATGGTGAAATCGTAAAAATCTATCAGGCTAAAGAAGGCGAAAAAAACACTAATGTTGTCGTTGCCATAGAAGAAGACAATGCTGTGGTTGTGGTCATCAACGGCACACTCGACATCAAGCAATTGATGGGGATGGGCAATAAAGGCAATAACGAGGAGCAGAATTAACAAATGAACGCTCAGGAGTTTAAGCAACGGTTCATGCCTTTCCATAGGTTGCTCTACAGGGTGGCATTCCATCTGACGGGCAATGTGCAGGATGCCGAAGATTTGCTTCAGGACACCTATCTGAAGCTCTGGCAAAAGCGCCACGACCTAAAGGATGAGGCTGTAACACAAGCTTACCTGGTGACCCTGATGCGGAACCTACTACGCGACCAGCAGCGTCTGAAACGCATAGATAGCTCCGCAGAACTGAAGGACGAGCTCTCACCACCCGATGAACGTAGCCTTGAAGGCCAGATAGCCGCCAATGACGAAGCCCGGAAGATGGAAAGCCTCATCAGTCAGTTACCGGAACGGGACGAGAGGATTATAAGGATGCATCTGGTGGAGGAACTCTCGTACGAAGAGATAGAACAAGATACCGGCCTATCACAAGGCAACATCCGCATCATAGTAATGAGAACCAAACAGAAACTGAAACAACAATTCACAAAACTAACCAAGACATGGACGAACTGAACTTAGAAGAGCTGGAACGCATTCCTATCCCTGAGGGACTGGAGGAACGCCTGTCGGCAAAGATAGATGAATGGGAAAGAAAGAGCCTCACCCCTGCCCTCTCCCAAAGAGAGGGGGAAAGGAAACGGATATCCTTCCGTCCACGCATCCTACAGTACGCTGCCGTGGCAGCCTGTATCGCCATAGTCTTTGGATGGGGCTACCAGAAGTTTGAGCAGAACCCTGCCGAACAAGATACCTACCAGGATCCTTTTTTGGCAAAGCAGGAAGCAGAGCGCGCACTGACCCTACTGGCCATGAACCTGAACAAGGGAATGGAACACCTGGAGAAAGTAAATACAATAAACAAGAAAGCAGAAAAGACATTAAACGAACAATTAAACCTTCTAAAATAAGATGAAACAGACAATCATAAAATCCCTGCTCTGCACTATAATGGCACTGCTCTGCCTGACAGCCAGCGCACAGGTAAAGGAGTTTGAGAAATATGCCGACACGAAGAACGTAACCTACGTTTACATCTCTAAATATATGATAGGTATGGTAGGAAAGATGGCTAACATGCCAGGGGTAGACGTCAGTTCACTGTCCAACAAACTGTCGGCCATACAGATTATCACATCCGATGATTGGGATGCCGGCAAGAAACTAAAGAAAGAAGTTCAGGGAATCCTCTCAAGCGGCAAGTACGAAAAGCTGATGCAGATAAACGATGACGACAGTAAAGTGAACATCTATCACTCAGAGGGTAAGCAGCAGTCGGCCGTGGTGATGGTAACAGACGGAGACGGGACGGTAACAGTGATAGTCTTCTCAGGCAAATTCAACATGGATGATGTAATGAAGATGACAAAGAAAGGTTAACATCATAGGAAGAGGCGCTGTTTTTGGCAGCGCCTCTTCTTTTTTTTGCTTTTTATTTTGCATTCCGCTCACTTATTCGTATCT
>JAEEGF011266817.1_pt1 | contig 19159 bp, 17 predicted proteins | sample 9134171 | NCBI WGS metagenome assembly JAEEGF01 (sample SAMN16246542, study PRJNA631951) | gut metagenome | biome: gut microbiome; feature: rumen; material: AP-attached | host: Bos | place: Iran: Karaj | collected 2018-10
ATTCCGATTCCGCGACGCTTCGGTCCATCACCCAATGGATGCCGGCCGCCTGGGGCAGGATGGCGCTCAGCACCGTGGTCGCGCCGACCAGCACGCCCGTCCGTGCCCAAAGCTGTTCCGCGGAAGCGAAAGACACCCGCGGAATGCCCAGTGCTCCGCAGAACTCGCGCGTCACGAAAGGCTTGTCGTCCGTCGTGACATAGAGGTAGAACTCCGTCTGCTGCCGGTTGCAGAGAAAGAGCGTCTTGACAATGCGCACGCCTATCTTCGCATCGATGTGCTGGCAATCCTCCATCGTCAGGCCCGGATCCGTCTCCACCCTTTCGAAAGGAATCCCCTGCCGGGCAAACGTCTCATACACCCGCTGCTGCAGCTCGGAAGCAAACGCCTCCGGCGCCGTAGTAATAATCTCACTGACCTTGAACATAACGAAATCAAAGATACACGTTTTTTCCTTATCTTCGCAATATGAAACGCATCGTATTATTCGCGCTGGCCGCGCTGGCGTCAGTGGCCCTGAACGCCCAGGTCAAGATCGACAGTCCCAAGGACCACGGGATGGACCCGGAGCGCCTGTCCCGCGTGGACTGGGTCATCGAGGAGGCCATCCGCGACGGGGAACTGCCTGGCGCCGTACTCTCCGTCGTGCGCGGCAACCATGTCGTGTACCTGAAGGCCTACGGCAACAAGTCGGTCGTACCCGACACGGTCGCAATGACCACGAATACCATCTTCGACCTTGCATCCCTAAGCAAATGCGTCGGCACCACCCTGTCCGTAATGCAGCTGATCGAAGACGGCCGCCTGCGCCTGACTGACCCGGTCAAGCGTTTCATCCCGGAATTCAAGCCCTGGACCGACCCCGAAACCTGCAAAACGACCGACATCACGATCCGCGACCTGATGACCCATTCCTCCGGTCTGAGCGCCTACTACGACGCCGACAAGATCGTCGCCCGTTTCGGACCGCAGCAGCCCGACTCCCTGATGCGCGTCATCGCGACCGAAGTCGAGCGCCACTTCCGCCCCGGCAGCGACTTCCTCTACAGTTGCCTGAATTTCATCACCTTGCAGCACATCCTGGAGCGCGTGACCGGCGAACGCCTCTGCGACTACGCCGAAGCCCACGTTTTCGCCCCGCTGGGCCTCCGCCATACCGGCTATCTGCCCTTGCAGGATGATTTGCGTACCCCTTCCCGCCACGCGGAATGGCTCCCGCTCATCGCCCCGACCGAGGTCCAGGCCGACGGGACGCCCCTGCTCGGTGCCGTCCACGATCCCCTCGCCCGCCTGGTGAACGGGGGCAATTCCGGCAATGCCGGCGTCTTCTCGGACGCGGTCGACCTCTCGCGCATCTGCATGATGATCTTGCGGGGCGGCAGTGCTCTCGCCGACAAGAAACTCGGCCTCCCGGAGCCCTCGGAGCGCATCCTCAGCCGCGCCGCCATCCGCCTGATGGGCACCGTTCCTTCGGAGAATGACCCCTCGGTCGGCCGCGCCCTCGGCTGGGACGTGAGCAGCGCCCACAGCGGCCTGCGGGGCGATTTATTCAAGCCTGAAACCTGCCTGATGCACACCGGCTACACCGGCACCTCGATCCTCATCGACACGGACACCCGCACCGCCGTCGTGCTCCTAACCAACCGCGTCCACCCCTCCGACGACGGCGCCGTAGGCCGCCTGCGCGCCCAGGTCGCCAACATCGTCGCCTCCTCCATCATCTGGTAACTTACAAATCCAGGCTGGAAAAGTATTCTTTCTGCTCCTCGCGGCAGTAGTCGATCGCCCGGTTGACGTAATCAAGGAATGGCTTCCCCGTCTTGAAAATGGCCAATACACGTTCCGCCAGGTCCGGCGAAAGGATGAATCCGTCATCCAGGTTTTCGACCAGGCAGAAATTCCTGAGCTTGAAGAATTCCGCATCCGGGCTGTCGGCCGGAAAACCCTTCGGGACCTTCTTCAGGGCACTCTCAGTCTCCAGCTCCAAACCCGGAGCGACGCCCTCCAGAATACGGCGGAAGTCTCCCCCACCCAACTCGATATCTTCCCGCAGTACCTTCAGTACACGGGGCTCGGTATAATAATTCCCGACGGCCAGCAGATGATTCCCACTCCCGTCTATGTGGAAATAATAGCCGCAGTATCCCGACTTCTTCCCGCCCCGGTTGACAAAGATCCCCATGTGCGTCTTGTAAGGGCTTTTGTCCTTGGAAAAGCGCACGTCCCGGTAGATGCGGTAGGTGCAGTCGGACACGGAAAGCGGTCCGATACTGTCATCGAAGGAACGGATCCCGGCGATGAGTTTTTCCGCCAGCGCCGCCACCGTGGCCTTCGCCGTCAGATAATCCGCCTTGTGCGCCTCGAACCAAATCTTATCGTTATGCAGCGACAAGGAATGGAGATATCTCAATACCTGTTTCATGCTGTAATCATTTTGTCGAGACGGCGGGCGACTTCTTCGGGATGATCGACCAGCAGTTGGCCGTGGTTCATCTTCGGGAAGACTTCGATGTGGACATCGGGGTGGAGGGCTTCCAGATGCCGCGCCTGCGGCTTGGCGACAAAGGCCTCCAGGGAACCGTGCCAATAATGGATATCGGCGCCGAAGATAGACTCCAACTTGTTGGTATAGACCGACTTGTATCCATCGAGAACAGCCTGGCCGCCGCCGAACGGATATACCTTCTTGCATTCGTCCAGCAAGACGTCGAAGTAATGGGAATGGAAGACCCATCTCCAGAATCCGGTCCAGTGATAGCAGGTCCAGACATTGGCGCACTGATAATAGCGCAGCGGCCCCACCAACCACTTCGGCAGGGGCAACAGGGGTGCCGCATCCAGGACGGCATGGTCGATGACGATCTCATTTCTCTCCAGCACACGGGAAAGGATCTTCCCACCCAGGGAAAGGCCGTAGGCGCAGTCCAAATGTGCCTCGTAGCAGGTCTTAACATAGTCGATCACCTGCGCCGCCTGGTCATCGATGGAAGTGAAACGCGTCTGCTTACCCAGGGTAAAACCGTCCACCTGAACGGCGATGATGCGGAAGCGATCCTCCAGCAAACCGATCAGCGGAAGGAAGATCTCATAGGAGACACCCAGGCCGGGAATCAACAACAGCGAGGGCGCGCCCTCTTTTCCAAATAACTTGAAGTCCATTACCTGATGAAATAACGCGGAACACGCTGTTTGTAAGCTTCATATTCCTCCCCGAAATCTGCCTCCAGCCGCTTCTCCTCCGAGCGGACCTGCAGCGTAAGGAGAATGACCTCGACGGCGAAAACGATCAGCGGCCACCCGCTCTGCAGCCAAACCAGAACGCCCAGATCAAAGATGTAAATGCCCAGGAGCATGGGATTGCGGGAAAAACCATAAGGCCCGTCCGTCATCAAATGCTTGGTCCGGGGCGCCACCTCGTGGTTATAAGCGTCGAAAGGATTCCCTTCTCCGACCCGCTTCATATAAACGATGGACCAGATGCTCAGCGCCAGACCGGGGATGGCCAGCAGAAGGGCAACGATCACCCAAGTCCAAGCGGGCGCCCAAGGGAAAGGCCGCCCCGACACCCACCACATCAAAGCCGGAATCCCCGCAACAAAAATCAGGAACCCCAGCAAATAACCGAAAGCATTCTTCATCTCTTCAAGTGTTTCACGCAAACAAATATAACGACAAATCCGCGAAAGGCATACAGCTTTTCCCCTTTTCCTTTCGTCGCATCATTTCAGCGATAATCGCCCTATTTCTTGCAACGAAAGGAATAATTCAGTACTTTCGTTCCTGTCGACGACAACTATTATGAAACCATACCTCATCATCTTCGCATTGTCCCTGTCCATCGCCTCCCCTTTGGTGGCGCAGGAAAAATCCGTCCGGGATTCCGTCCTGGCCGAAGCCCGGCAGTTGAAAAGCCTGTTCCGTGCAGACAAGGCCATCGAACTCCTGTCCATCCAGGTCTCGCAAGACTATGACGAAGAAATCCTCGCGGAACTGGCAGAGTGCCACCTCCAGAATGGAAATGCGGAGACAGCAGCCGACACCTACACCCTACTTTCGCTGCGCTCGCCGGACAACCTGGCGTACAAACTGAAACTGATGCAGATCTGGTTCCGCCTCAAGGCCTATCCCCAGTGCATCGCCGCCGGGCAGGAAGTCCTGCAACGAGACTCGATCCCGGCCGTCCTCAGCTATATCGGAGACGCCTTCCAGCAGATGGCCCAGCCCGACTCCGCGCTAGTCTGTTACCGGCAGTCACTGGCGCTTCGCCCGGGCTACCCCAGCGTCATCGCCAAGGCCGGCAACCTGATGCTGGCCCTCAAAGACTATGACGGTGCGCTGGAACTGACTCGCGCTTTCCTGCAAGACAACCCCGACCATCCGGTGGTGGCCCCCGTCTGCGGCGTCGCCCTCTTCCGGAAAGAGAACTATGAAGAAGTCGCCCGCCTCTTCCAGCGCCTGGAGGACCAGGGGAACGACGGCTATGCCCTGCATAACTACCTGGGCCAGAGCTACTGGCAGACCGGTATTCTGTACCGGGCGAAACAGGAACTCCTCGCCGCCTGGCAGATTGACTCGAGCGATGTCAGCCTGGCCTACTCCCTGGCAGCCATCAATGCGGAATCCCGAAGCGGTCCCTTCCTGGAGACCGTGAAACCCTGGCTGGACAAAGCCATAGAAATGACCCGCCCCGATCCCATCCTGATGTCCCGCATCCACCAGCAATACGCCGGCGGCTTTTTCCGTGTCCCCGACCTGGACCAGTCCATCTTCCACTACAAGGAAGCCTACCGCTACAACCCCAAGCTGACGCCCCTTCTCCAGCAGATCGCCTACTGCTACGAACTGAAAAAAGACCCTAAGAACGCCCTGACCTGGTACGAAAAGTATCTCTCCAAAGCCACCCCCGGCACCCAAGGCTACGAGTTCGCCGCCAAAAGTATCGAACTCCTGAAAGCCGAACTCTTCATGACCGAACCCGCCCGGTAATCCTCCTGCGGCGAAAGGAATGGAATAGCCCTGACATCCCTTTCGTTGCAAGAAAACGAGCGTTTACCCGAAAATACGTGCGACGAAAGGAAAGATTCCGTAGCTTCTTTCCTTTCGTCGCAAATACTACAGAATGCGAGGAAAAAGTACTATCTTCGTTTTTGACATACAGCGTTTCTTGAGAGGCGTGCGATTCGCGGATCAGGACTGGAGCTGGAGATGAGTTGTTGAATAAGGAATGCTATGAGAAAGACTGTCCATCTGTGTCTTTCGTCCCACGACGAAGTCATGTACCGAAACGAGGCAGACCTCATTATGGGGTTCAACTGCCTGGCCCTTGCCGTATTAGAGACGGAATCCCGGCTGTTGGCGGAAGGATTCATGACGACCCACCATCACAATCTCGTACAAACAGACCATTACAAGGAACTCATGTACCGCAGCCGGTATGCTTACGCCCGATACTTCAACGCAAAATACTCCCGAAACGGACAACTTGGAGAACGGAAGTATTTCTCCCTGGAAGTAGAAGGGCTTTTCCATACGATGGCAGCCCTCAATTATGTGATCCGGCAGGGACTCCATCATGGTCTGACCTCAACGCCTTACGAATATCCGCATTGTTCGGCGAACGCTTTCTTCCGGAATGAGCTGGGCAGGCGCGAAGAAACGCTACTATTGCGTGACTCAAACCGATATCTGTATCTTCCGAAAAACAAAAGCCTTCCCGCAGACCGGTACCGGATGTCAGCAAACGGACTTCTTCTGCGGGAAGATATCATTGATACGGCATACGTGGAAGAAATCTACATCTCACCCCGGAACTACCTGTTCCAAATGAACAAAGTGTCAAACGAAAGGGACTTGGACGAACAACGCAAGGAGAACGATGCGCCGCCGATAACAGTGGACCTCATTGAATCCGGTGTCCCTGATTTCAACGCCAAAACGGCAAAGATCTTCGAGCAAGGAAAGGTAGACCGAAAAAAGATGACGGATCTGGAATTGTGCGCCGTCGTAGACGGGCAAATTGTCCCCAGGTACCTCAAGGGCAGTGAGTCAGCTTCCATCTACCGACTATCCGAGTCCAAGCGCGCAACCATTTGCAACCACCTTTGGCAAGAATGTCTTCAGTCAAGGTTCGGCAGAACCCCGCGCGGATTTCTTTCGGGAAAATACGTGACCGAAGCCCAACTCCGAAGGTGTCTCTGTATCTGACCTGCCTGTTCCCAAGCTTCCTCTGCACATCGTCTGCGACGAAAGGAAAGAGTGCCCCCGTCCCTTCCTCTCGTCGCACCCAAACAGCCCCAAACTCGGAAAACCCTTACACGAAAGGAAAACACGCCCTCCTATTTTCCTTTCGTCGCACGAGCCAAGGCGGGAGGATGTGGAAGCGCGGGGTTCTCGAAGGATGAACGGGCGTTCACGCCCGGAGGGGAGGTACCCCGTTGGCGCGGACGTGCCCACCCCCGGGCACGGGAAGGGGGACGGGGCCCGGTGGATATAAGTTATTTAGCAACGGAAAGCTTGCTTTCTGGTGCCAAATGACGAAGTAGACACTGGGAGGGGCCGGAGCGACCGCAGGGAGCGGAGTTCCGCGCCAATGGGGTACCTCCCCTCCGGGCCAAAGAAACGGCCCGTTATGCCAGCAGCGCCGAGACCGCTTCGTGGACGCGGTCGAAAGTGAAGGAAGACAGCACGCGGGCGAACTTTGCGGCGATGCGGTCGTTGCAGAGGCAGCCGATCGAGCCTTCGTGCGTGTGGTGCAGCGTGCCGTTAAAGACAAACGACCCCGCCTGGATCTCCTGCCCCACCGCCTTGTACGCATCCCGGAACGGGACGCCCTTCGCGACCCGGTCGTTGACCTCCTCCACGCTGAACGCCAGCGCGTACCGCGGATCCGACATCAGATCCTCGGAAACCGTCATCGCACCCACCGCATACGCAGCAATCTCCAGGCAATCCCCCAACTCGTCAAACAACGGCAGGAACACCTCCTTGATCACCTGCATGTCCCGGAAATACCCCGACGGCAGATTCGTCGTCAGCAAGCGGATCGACTCCGGCGCCCCGCAGATCTTGTTGCAACGTGCCCGAATCAGCTCGAACACATCCGGATTCTTCTTATGCGGCATGATGCTCGACCCCGTCGTCATCGCATCCGGCAACTTCACGAAAGCGAAATTCTGGCTGTTGAACAAGCAGCAATCCGCCGCGAAACGCCCCAGCGTCTCGGCAACCGACGACAACGCAAAGGCGATCAGCCGCTCCGTCTTCCCCCGCCCCATCTGGGCGTACACCACATTGTAATCCAAGTCATCGAAACCCAGCAGCCGCGTCGTCATAGACCGGTCCAGCGGCGCCGAAGACCCATAGCCGGCCGCCGACCCCAGCGGATTCTGGTTCGTCACATCCCAAGCCGCCTTCAGCACACTCAAATCATCCGCCAAAGACTCCGCATACGCCCCGAACCAAAGCCCGAAAGACGAAGGCATCGCCACCTGCAGATGCGTGTACCCCGGCATCAAGACATCCTTATACTTCTCGCTCTGCGAGAGCAGCACCTCGAACAGCGCCTGCACCCGCAAGACCGTCTTTTCCAACTCCGCCCGCGAAAACAGCTTCAAGTCCACCAGCACCTGGTCGTTGCGCGAGCGTCCCGTGTGCACCTTCTTGCCCAGGTCCCCGAGTTTACGCGTCAGCATCAGCTCCACCTGCGAATGCACATCCTCCACGCCCTCCTCGATCACGAACGAACCCGCGACCGCCGAGGCATAAATCTCCTTCAGCTCCGCCAGCAGCAAGGGCAACTCATCAGCCCCCAGCAGCCCCCGCGAAGCGAGCATCGTAATATGCGCCATCGTCCCCAGGACGTCGTACGGCGCGAGGGCCAGGTCCAGGACGCGGTCCTGCCCCACCGTAAACTTCTCGATCCTGCTATCCAGCGAGAAGCCTTTATCCCACAGTTTATCAGCCATATATCCTATTTCTCAAACACCGGAAGCGCCCGGCCCCGCCACTCCGAAGGAACCTTCAGTCCCAACGCCTTGGCAAAGGTCGCCGCCACGTCATACTGCATCATGAAATCGGAAATCTCGCCCTTATGCGCAATGCCCTTGCCGCAAATCACGAACGGCGTCTCCATCTCTTCCAGCGTCATGCCCCCGTGCTTGCGGCCCACGCCGCCGTGATCCGAAGACACAACGAGAATCGCATTGTCATACATGCCCTGCTCCTTCAAGACCTCGATGATGGCCGCAATCGCCGCATCCGCTTCTTCCAGGCATTGCTGATACCCCGCCGACTCCCAGCCGCAGCGGTGCCCCACCTCATCCACATCGCCGATGTAGAAGGTAAAGAACGTCGGCTTGTGCGCGCGGAGATACGGGAGCGCATCCCGCTCCGTGTAGCCCGCGAGGGTGTACGACGTATCACTCTTGTCGTGATAACCCGGATCGTACAGACAGAAGCCAACCGCCGTACTGTCAACGACATAGCCAATGCCATCCCAATTGAAGATGCAAGCGGACTCAGCATCCGGCCGCTGCTGGGAAAGCAGCGTATAAACCGTCGCCGGCATCCCGTTCGGCCCCATCGCATACGGCTCGATCACCGGCGCCTTGGAATTCCAGGCATTGTAGCCATGCATCTCCGGCGGCACGCCCATGAAGAGCGTGGCCCAGTTCGTCGCAGACGAAGAAGGCATGGTCGAGCGCTTGTGGAGCGTATAGCAGCCGTCGGCCATCAGTGCCTGGACCGTGGGCATCCGGTCCATGCTGTCCTTGAAGCTCTGCGTGGCCCAACCGTCGAGGGCGATGAAGATCAGGTGGTCCGCCTTGGGCTTGGGTGCGCGGCCAGCGCAGGAAGGCGCCGAAGCGGCGACGAGCGCCAGGGCGACAAACAGGAATATGCGTTTCATAAATGCCAGAACAATAGGTTTCTTCAAAATTACGGATTAATGTCCAATCCGTCAAGGAGCGCGACGTAAAGGTCGATGCCCCGCCGGATCTCCGACAAAAGGATGTATTCGTCCGCCGTGTGCGAACGCGCGGAATCCCCCGGCCCGATCTTCAGCGTCGGGAACGGGCACAGCGTCTGGTTGCTGCAGGTCGGAGAGCCGAAAGCCTCCAGGCCGAGAGACAGCCCGCGCCGGACGACCGCGGAAGACTCCGGCAAATGCGAACTTCCCAGCCGCGTGGAACGGGCCCGAATCTCGATCGAAGGCAGCGCAGCCTGGATCAGCGCGAGCAGCTCCTCATTGGCATACATCCCGTTCGGCCGCACGTCCACCACGAAGGAACAGGCGTCCGGCACCACATTGTGCTGCGTCCCCGCCTGGATCATCGTCACGTTCATCCCCACCGGCCCCAGCCAGGGCGACACCTTCGGGAAAACGTACGAGCGGAACCACTCGATCGCAGGCAGCGCCCCGTAGATCGCATTCACGCCCTCGCCCCGCGCCGCGTGGCCGCTCTTGCCTCGCGCCACGCAGTCCAGGACCATCAGGCCCCGTTCCGCGACCGCCATCTGCATCTTCGTCGGTTCGCCGATGATACCCAAAGCGACCGTGCCCAGCGAAGGCAGGATGCGCTCGATCCCCTCCCGGCCGCAAACCTCTTCCTCGGATGTCGCAGCATAGATCAGACGGTAGGGCTGCGGTTTCTGCACCAGCTCCAAATAAGCGGCGAGCAGCGCAATCAGCGAGCCCCCGTCGTCATTGGAACCCAGGCCATACAGGCAGTCCCCTTCCAAAGAAGCCTTGAAGGGATCGCGCGTATAACTCGCGGCCGGCCGCACCGTATCGATATGGGCGTTCAGCAGCAGCACAGGCCGCCCGTCGCCCCGTCCCTTCTCCTCCAGAATCAGGTTGTTGCCTTCCCGGCGAAGCGGATACTGGGAACCGTAAGCATCCACGCCCTGTGCGGCCATCCAAGCCTCCTGCACATCGCAGGCCGGCCCCTCCTCCCGACTGAAAGAAGGCACCGCAATCAGCTGCGACAGCAGTTCGATATAGGATTCAAATGCAATCATCCAAACAATTCAGGTACAATTACAAACGCACGACCGTTCCGCCCTCGGAACCCAACGCATCGGCCCGCGTGATGACCACCTGAGAGACCCCCGCAGACAAGGCTCCGAAGGCATTGTCCAGCTTCGGCAGCATCCCTCCGGAAACCACGCCAGAATCCACCAGCGAGCCGTACGATTCGCGGGAGATCAGCGGGATCACACTCTCCTCATCGGCGGGATCCGCCAGCACGCCCTTCTTCTCGAAACAATACACCAGCGTCACGTCGAAACATGCGGCCAGCGCCTTGGCGGCCTCGGAAGCGATGGTATCCGCATTCGTATTCAGCAGATGCCCCGCCCCGTCGTAAGTCAGCGGCGCCAGCACAGGCACGACACCCTTGGCAATCAGGTCCGCCAGCACCGAGACATCCACCTTGCGGACATCCCCGACCCAGCCGTAATCCACCTCCCCGACCGGACGCTTGTCGGAAAGCATATAGCCCAGATCCGCGCCCGTCAGGCCCAGGGCGTTGACGCCCAGCGCCTGCAGGCCGGCCACGATGCGCTTGTTGACCAGGCCGCCGTACACCATCGTCACGACCTCCAGGGTCTTCTCGTCCGTCACCCGCCGGCCGCCGACCATCCGGGACTCGATCCCCAGCGCCTCGGCCACCCGCGTCGCCGCCCGGCCCCCGCCGTGCACCAGGACTTTCAGACCCGGCATCGCGGCAAAGGAAGCGAGCAAGGCAGACAGCGACGCCGGGTCCTCGACCACTGCGCCGCCCACCTTGACAACTTGCAGCAACTCCTTATCCATCAGGTGGTTCATTCAAATGATTTCTACAAAGACTCCAGCATCCGTTTCATCACCACCTGGGCCGAAACGACCCGGTTGGCCGCCTCCGGAATCACGATGCTCCGAGGCGAATCGATCACGGCGTCGGACACGATCATGTTGCGCCGCACCGGCAGGCAATGCATGAAGTAAGCGTTGTTGGTCACCGCCATGTGCGCCTCGTCCACGACCCAGGACATATCCTTGCTCAGGATCTTGCCGTAGTCGGCCGGACAGGTCACACCCGGGCAACTCCAGTTCTTCGCATACACGAAATCGGCGCCTTCCAGGGCCTTCATCTGGTCATACTCCACGCGGGCCGGCCCCACGAACTTGGGATCCAACTCATACCCGTGAGGATGCGTGATCACGAAATCCACATCCGCGGCGTTCATCCATTCCGCGAAGGAATTGGGCACGGCCTGCGGCAGCGAGCGCGGATGCGGCGCCCAGGTCATGACCACCTTCGGGCGCCTGACCGTCTTATACTCCTCGATCGTGATCAAGTCCGCGAAGGCCTGGCAGGGATGCACGGTCGCCGACTCCAGGCTGATCACCGGCTTGCCGGAATAGTCAATGAACTGACGCAGAATGGTTTCCGCATAATCGAACTTCCGATCCTGAAGCCCCGCGAAGGAGCGCACGCCGATCAGGTCGCAATAACTCCCGATCACGGGAATGGCTTCGCGCAGGTGCTCCGACTTGTCGCCGTCCATCACGACGCCCAGCTCGGTCTCCAGCTTCCAGCTGTCCGCCCCGACGTTCAGCACGATCGGGTGCATGCCGAGGTTGAGCGCCGCCTTCTGGCTGCTCAGGCGCGTGCGCAGGCTGCTGTTGAAGAAGACCAGCATGATGGTCTTGTCCTCCCCCAGCGCCTTCCAGGCCAGCGGCGTGGCCTTGACCTGCCGGGCCTCAGCCAAGGCGGCGTTCAGGTCGCCGATATCTTGTACGTGAAAAAAAGTCCTCATAAAATCTCTTTCAAAGTATCCACAAAATAGGAAGCCTCCTCCACCGTCAGGCACAGCGGCGCGAGCAGGCGTATCATGTTCGAACCCGCGACCCCGGTGAAGATGTGCTTCTCATACAGCAACTGCTTCCGCAGCGGCGCGACGTCCTCGTTGAATTCGATGCCGATCATCAGGCCCCGGCCGCGAACTTCCTTGATGCGCGGCGAAGCTGGGATGTTCGCCTTCAGGTATTCGCCAACCTGCCAGGCATTCATGATAAGATTCTCACTTTCAATGATATCCAGCACGGCGAGCGCCCCCGCGCAGGCGAGGTAGTTGCCCCCGAAGGTCGTGCCCAGCATGCCCTTGACCGCCTGGAATTTCGGCGCGATCAGGATGCCCCCGCAGGGGAATCCGTTGGCAATGCCCTTGCCCATCGTGATGATGTCGGGGCGAATGTCCGCCCACTGGTGCGCGAAGAAATGCCCGCTGCGGCCATAGCCGCTCTGGACCTCGTCCAGGACCAGGCACGCGCCGTATTTCGCGCAGAGCGACTCCAGCGCCTGCAGGAACTCGTTGGAAGGGACGTGGATGCCCCCGCAGCCCTGGATGCCCTCGATGATGACGGCCGACACGTCGCCCTTGCGCAACTGGGCCTCGACGCCCGCGGCGTCCTCCAGTTCGCAGAAAGTAACCTTGTGGACGGCGTTGAAGGGCGAGACGATCTTGGGATTGTCGGTCACCGCCACGGCGCCCGAGGTACGCCCGTGGAAACTGCGCTTGAACGCGATCACACGGTCCTTGCCGGTGTGGAAGGACGCCAGCTTGAGGGCGTTCTCATTGGATTCGGCGCCGCTGTTGTCCAGGAACAGCGAATAATCCTCGTAGCCGGAGGCCTTCCCCAGCCGGTGCGCGAGCTCCGCTTGAAGCGGATTCACGACGCTGTTGGAATAGAAGCCGATCTTGTCCAGCTGGGCCTTGAGGGCCGCCACGTAATGCGGGTGGCAATGCCCCACGGAAATCACCGCGTGGCCGCCATACAGGTCCAGGTATTCCGTGCCCTCTTCGTCCCAGACCTTGCAGCCCCGGGCCCGTACGGGCACGACATCGAAAAGTGAATATACGTCAAACAGTTCCATATCCTAAAAAGCCGAAGCCTTCAGTTGCAGTCCGGTCTTCTCGGGAAGCCCGAACATGAGGTTCATATTCTGCACCGCCTGTCCGGAGGCGCCCTTCAACAGATTGTCGATCACGGACGTGACCAGCAGCGTACCGTCCTGCGCCTCCAGCGAAAGCAGGCACTTGTTGGTATTGACGACCTGCTTGAGGTCGACCGCGCCCGGGAAGACGAAGGTGAACGCCGCGTCCTTGTAATAATCCTGATACAGCGCCGTCGCCTCTTCGGCGGACAGCGGGCAGGACACGGTCACCGCTGCCAGGATCCCGCGGGCGAAATCGCCCCGGACGGGGACGAAGCGGACCGAGTCCCCGAAACCCGGCTGAAGGAGGTTCAAGCTGCGGTGGATCTCCAGCAGGTGCTGGTGCGTAAATGCCTTATAGACAGAGAGATTGTTGTTGCGCCAGCTGAAATGCGTCGTCGCGCCCGGCTTTACGCCGGCCCCGGTGGAACCGGTGATCGCCGTCACGCCGACCTCAGCCGGCAGCAGGCCCGCAGCGGCCAGCGGCAGCAGCGCCAACTGGATCGCCGTGGCGAAACAGCCCGGATTGGCCACCAGGTCCGCGCCGGCGATCTTGTCCCGCTGGAGTTCCGGCAGGCCATAGACATAGCCGTCGTGCTCGTCCCGGTAGTCCTGGGCCAGGTCGACCACCTTCAGCCCTTTCGGCCGCGGGTGCTCAGCCCAGAAGGCGCTGCTCTTCCCGTGCCCGGAACAGAGGAAAACCACGTCGGCCGAGGACAGGTCCGCGTCCGCGCAGAAATGCAGGTCCGTCTCCCCATACAGGCCGGAATGCACCGCCCAGAGCGGGTTGCCGGCGTTGCTGGAAGACTGCACGAAGGCGATCTCCGCCTGGGGATGGTTCAGCAGGATACGCAGCAGTTCGCCTGCCGTGTACCCCGCTCCCCCGATGATGCCGACCCGGATCATAGCTCCTTCTCCAATTGGTCGCCCTCGTCCTTGTGGTTGAGGTAATAGGCCCGCAGCGGCGTGGACGTGACCTTGATGAAGCCCTTGGCTTCTTCGGAGGTCCAGCCCGTCGCGCCTTCGCCGTATTCGCCCAGCTTGTTCTTCACCAGGTCGTCCGGGGAATCCACGCCGACCGTATCAAAGCCGTAGGGCCGCAGCTGCATCGTGACGGTGCCGTTGACGTGGCGCTGGCTGCTCTCGAGCATGGCCTCGATGTCCCGCATCACGGGCTCGAGGTACTGGCTCTCGTGGAGGAACATGCCGTACCAGTTCGCGACCTGGTCCTTCCAGTACTGCTGCCACTTGCTGAGGGTGAATTTCTCCAGGAACTTGTGCGCGGCGATGATGAGCATCGGGGCGGCGGCTTCGAAGCCCACGCGGCCCTTGATGCCGATGATCGTGTCGCCCACGTGCATGTCACGGCCGACGCCGTACGGGGCGGCGATGGATTCGACCTTCTGGATGGCGGCGATGGGATCGTCGTACGGCGTGCCGTTGACGGCGACCAGCTGGCCTTTGCTGAAGGTCAGGGCGATGGTCTCGGTCCCGGTCTTCTCCACCTGCTTGAGGTAGGCGGACTCGGGCAGGCCCTGCTTCGAGTCGAGGATCTCCCCGCCGCAGATCGAGGTGCCCCAGAGGCCGACGTTGTAGGAATACTTGAGCTTCTTGAAGTCCGCCGGGAAACCGTTGGCGTTGAGGTAATCGATCTCCTGCTGGCGCGAGAGGTTGAGGTCGCGGGTCAGGGTGATGATTTCCATCCCGGGGGCCATCACGAGGAAGGTCATGTCGAAACGCACCTGGTCGTTGCCGGCGCCGGTGGAGCCGTGCGCGATCGCGTCCGCGCCGATCTCCTTGGCGTAGCGCGCGATGGCCATGCCCTGGAAGATACGCTCCGAGGAGACGGAGATGGGATAGGTCCCGTTGCGCAGGACATTGCCGTAGACCATGTAGCGCAGGCTCTTGTCGTAGTATTCCTTCGTGACGTCGAGGGTGACGTATTTCTTGGCGCCCAGCTTGTAGGCGTTCTCCTCGTTGGTCTTGAGCTGCTCGGGCGAGAAGCCGCCGGTGTTGGCGCAGGCCGCATAGACTTCGTATCCTTTCTCCTTGCTCAGGTACTTGATGGCGAAGGAGGTGTCGAGGCCGCCGCTGTAGGCGACGACGACTTTCTTGGCGGGGGGTGTGTAGAGCATGCCGGTGCAGAGACAGCGGGTGAAATTGTTGCGGGTCAGGACATCGTAGTTGACGCAGCTTTCGCAGCCCTTCCAGAACACGGGATCGTTGGTCAGCGCGTCGAAGGTCACGGGGACGTAGCCGAGCTCGGTGTTGATCCGCAGCACGGCGGCGCCCGTGGTCAGGCCGAACAGTTTTGCGTTCGGAAAACGTTTCCTGGACAGCTCAAAGGCCGTTTTCTTGATGCGTTTCGCCAGCCCCTTGCCCCGGTACTCCGGCTTGACGATCAGTCCGGAATTGGCCACGAACTGTTCGTGGTCCCAGGACTCGATGTAGCAGAAGCCGGCGAAATCGTCTCCGTGGAGCGCGATGATGGCCTTGCCTTCGAGCATCTTCTTCTTGACATATTCGGGATTCCGTTTCGCGATGCCGGTGCCCCGAACCTTGGTGGCGTCCTCGATGGTCTTCAGGATCTCGGGGATGTAATGGACGTGGCTCTCATTGGCCACTTCAATGACAAACTCTTCTTCCATAGGTATAAGCGACTAACTGTTTTCAATCAATTTGGAGGCGAATCCGCCGATGTACAGGGAAATCTCGGCGACCAGCTGAGAGATGTCCGCGTTCTCCCGCAGGATGATCAGCACGGCATCGTCGCCGGCGATGGTCCCCATGATGCCGGAGTGGACATTGTCGTCGATGACCGAGGCAACCGCCGCGGCAAACCCGGGATAGGTCTTGATGACGCCCTGATTGCCGGAAAACTCCACGCTTTTGATGGTCTCGACGGTGAAACGGTTACGGTGCGGATCGATGGGCAGGATCTTTCCCCTGCGCGAGTCCACATAGCAGTACCCGCCCCGCTCCGGGTCGTGGGACTTGACGATACCCAGTTCACGCAGGTCCCGCGAAAGGGTGGCCTGCGTGACGGAAAAGCCCTGTGCTTCAAGGAGTTTCTGGAGCTCGTCCTGGTTCTGGACGGTCTCCCGGGCAACGATGGATTTGATGGCTTCCAGCCGGCGGCTCTTCATATCTTCCGTATTTTTATACAAACGCTTTGGCAAAAATACGAAAAATATGCATACTTCCAAATAAATATCAAATAATTATCGAATATTCACCGCCGAAACCGCCCGAAACCTAGCGGGCGGTCACATATTTATGCAAGGTAGCGCGGACGGCGCCCGGACCGGCGAAGAGTTCCTTGACCATCGTTTCGATCCTTTCGCCGAGGCCGGCCTCATACAGGTCGAGGCCGAACACGTCCTTGCGGGAATACAGCGCCTTCAGGCAGCTGTAGTCCTGGTCCTTCTTTCCGACCTCGATGGGCGCGACCACGGCCTGCAGCTCAGCGAGAAGCGGGTCGGCGGAGGGCTCGAAGGGGACGCAGTTGTCATCCAGGCCCTTGAGGTAACGGGCATAGCCAGCCAGGGCCAGGGGAATCAGCACGAGATTGTCCTTGTCCAGTCCCCTGCCGAGATACTTCTTGATCGTCTCGCCGAAACGGATGGCCAGTTTCTGCGACGTGTCCGTCGCGATGCGCTGGGGCGCGTCGGGCATGAAGGGGTTCGGGAGGCGGCGGTTGATGACGGTGCCGATGAACTCGTAGGGATTGAGGATGCCCGGATCGGTGACGACCGGCATGGCTTCGATGTATCCGATCTTCTGGATGAAGGCGCGCAGGTCCTCATCCGCCATTTCGGCCGAGATGAGATTGTAGCCGAGCATGCAGCCATAGATGGACATGGCCGTGTGGAGCGGATTGAGGCAGGTAGTGACCTTCATGGTCTCGACCTTGTCGACGGTATCCCGGGTCGTATAGAGGGCGCCGCCGAGATCGAGCGGCGGACGGCCGTTGGTGTAGTGGTCTTCGACGACCAGGTACTGGACTTCCTCGGCGTTGACGAAAGGAGCGGTGAACGTCCGCTTCTCCGTGATGAGCGTCCCGTTGTCCTCGAAACCGTCCTGGGCGAGCATCTGCTGCACTTTCTCGTGGGGACGGGGGGTGATCTTGTCGATCATGGACCAGGGGTAGGACACCTTGTTGCCGTCCTTGACATACTCCAGGAAGGCGGCCGGGACCAGTCCGTCCGCGACCCACCTTTCGGCGTAGGCCGTCACGCCGGCCTTGACCTTGTCGCCGTTGTGCGAGCAGTTGTCCGTGCTCTGGAGCGTCAGCGGGAACGCGCCGGCTTTGAAACGCTCATACAGGAGCGCCGTCACCTTGCCCATCGCGAAAACGGGCGTGAGCCCGCGCTCGAGGTCGGCCGGAGCGACGCCGTAGCCCTTCTCGGTGATGGTGAAAGAAACCATCTGGAGGGTCGGAGCCTGGAAGATCTCGACCAGGCGCGCCCAGTCCTCCGCGAATTGGGGATCCGCCTTGAGGCTCTCCGTGATGGAGGCGATGACCTTCTTCTCGATGGTGCCGCCGGACTGCAGGCTGACCAGCAGCGCCAGGTTCTGATAAGGCCTGTACGCCTTGTCGATGATCTCGTAGTCGAAGCTCTCGGCGACGATCACGCCCCGGTCGTACTGACCGGCATTGAGGATGTCGTTGAGCATGGCGGCCGGGAAGGCGCGGAAGATGTTGCCGGCTCCAAAATGCAGCCAGGTCGGGGCCTTGTGCGTTTTTTCCTTCAGGGCTGCGATATCATACTTGGGAAGTTCATAGCCTTTTGCCACCCACTCGGCGGGGTTGAAGGAAGGGGAAAGGATGTCAGTCAGTTTCATGGGACACACGGGTTTAAATAATCATATTTGGAGCCGCGCTTTCGCGTAGGAAAGGGTCAGCGTAAAAGTCTTGGAACGGGAGGACGGGGATTCGTACATCGCATCGGACATGATGCGCTCGCAGATGGAGCGAAGTCCGCGCGCCCCCAGTTTGTTCTTGATGGCGGTATCGACGATCAGGTCCAGCACGCGGGGCTCGATCACGAGTTTCTTGCCGTCCAGCTCGAACATCTTTTCGTACTGGCGCAGGATGGCGTTCTTGGGCTCGGTCAGGATGCGTTTCAGGGCCTTGCGGTCCAGCTGGTCCAGGTAAGTTACGACCGGCAAGCGGCCGATGATCTCGGGAATAAGGCCGTACTTGCGCAGGTCCTGGGCTTCCACGTACTGGAGCAGGTTGTCCTTGTCGATCTTCTGCTTCGCGTCGGTCCCGTAGCCGATCACCTGGGTGTTGAGACGCTGGGCGATGTGGCGGTCGATGCCCTCGAACGCGCCCCCGCAGATGAAGAGGATGTTCTCCGTATTGACGTGGATGAACTCCTGCTCGGGATGCTTGCGGCCGCCCTGGGGCGGGACGTTGACGACATTGCCTTCCAGCAGCTTGAGCATGGCCTGCTGCACGCCTTCGCCGGAGACGTCGCGGGTAATCGAGGGATTGTCGCTCTTACGCGCGATCTTGTCGATCTCGTCGATGAAGACGATGCCCAGCTCCGCCTGGCGGACGTCATAATCCGCCTCCTGCAGCAGCCGGGACAGGATGCTCTCGACATCTTCGCCCACATAGCCCGCTTCGGTCAGCACCGTCGCGTCCACGATGGTGAAGGGGACGTAGAGCATCTTGGCGATGGTGCGCGCCAGCAGGGTCTTGCCGGTGCCGGTCGGACCCACCATCAGGATGTTGGATTTCTCCAGCTCGACGCCGTCGTCCTCGGGCGACAGCACGTTGTGGATGACGCGCTTGTAATGGTTATAGACGGCCACGGAAAGCAGTTTCTTGGCCCGGTCCTGACCGATGACGTACTGGTCCAGGAAGGCCTTGATCTGCTTGGGCTTGGGGATCTGGAATTCTCTCTTGCGCTCTGCCATTATTTCTTGCTCTTCGTCAGGATCCGGTCGATCATGCCATATTCGAGCGCCTCGGGCGCGCTCATCCAGAAATCACGGTCCGCATCGGCGAAAACCCGGTCGAAGGGCTGGCCGCTGTGGTCCGAGATGATGGTGCAGAGCTCCGTGCGCAGTTTCTCGATCTCCTTGGCCGCGATCAGGATGTCGGAGGCCTGGCCCTTGGCGCCGCCCAGCGGCTGATGGATCAGCACGCGGGAATGCGGGAGCGCGGAACG
>JAEEGF010629096.1_pt1 | contig 19157 bp, 21 predicted proteins | sample 9134171 | NCBI WGS metagenome assembly JAEEGF01 (sample SAMN16246542, study PRJNA631951) | gut metagenome | biome: gut microbiome; feature: rumen; material: AP-attached | host: Bos | place: Iran: Karaj | collected 2018-10
TACATATCTATTGACTATGCTTTTTCTCTGGCAGTGAAACCGAGAACGAGCAAGAATACCAGACCAATGATAACAGCGATGCCGCCGTTAGCGCCCATGCCAGCACCAGAAGAAGCGATAGCAAAGTTGTGAGCGAGAGCGCCACCGATGATCATACCGAAGACTGCGATACCAGCATCGGTATCACCTTCAGCTGAAAGGATGAGGTTGCGGAGAGGGCAACCGCCGAGCATGGTACAACCAAGACCGACCACGACAAAGCCGAGGAAGGAGAAGATGTACTGAGCAACAGCAGTGCCGAAGAATGAAGTGGAACCCTCAACATCAGCATAAGGAAGAGCGATAGGCTGACCATGAATACCAGCCTTGTAGAAGACATCAACAGTTCGGGAACCGATAGTGGTAACAAGACCACCTTCACCGAAGTTACCAGCGATGAGGTTAGTAAGGAGAGCTGCAACGATGAATGCAATCAAACCGCTGAAAAGATAAAAATCTTTAGCCAAGAAGATGTCTCTCCAACCGCCGATGGAGCAGAAACGAGTTCGCTGAACTGCGAAACCAACGATTGCACCGAGGGCAAGGCCGAGAATCCAGTTGACATGGAGGGAACCAGGACCAGATTCAGAGAATGCGATGAAGGAAGGAGCGATTGCAAGGAAGGCCAAGAGGACGAGCATGACGATCGGCATGATGGATGCTGCGACCTTGGAAACTTCACCTGCTCTACCAAGGGAGAAGCCTTTCTTAAGGAAGACTACACCAACAAGAATACCGGCAACCAGACCGGCGAGAGCGATGAAGGCGCTGAGGTCGCCACCGCTCATTCGGAGCATCATTCGAACAGGGCAGCCAAGATAAACCAAGGCGCCGAACATGACGAAGATACCGATTACGAAACGAACGATGGGAGATGAGCCGCCACGAGGCTTCCATTCTTTGAAAGCCAGGGCTGAGATGAATGCGCCAAGGACAAAACCCATAATCTCAGGGCGGAGATACTGGACGATGGCTGCATTCTGGAGTTTGAGACCACCGGCAATGTCGCGCATGAAACAGGCAACACAGATACCCATGTTGGAAGGATTGCCAAGGTTTACTGCTAATGCACCAAGGCAACCAAAGAGTGCACCTGCCAGGATGATCCACTTACTTTGCTTGAAAAAAGTAGACATGATCCACCCCTTTAAAAGTATTTTGGCTTAATCTTATTCATAAAAATAATGCATGTCAATAGTAAAATATATTTATTTATTTGTAGTTTTGATAACTAAAATCACATTATCCGACAGAAAACAGTGTTATATAATAGAAACGTATTATTTACGTATCGAAGGGGGTTACTCGATATGGAAGAAAAATATGAAATAGTAGGCACAGTAGATGCCCGCGGACTCACCTGCCCTGAACCGCTTAAGATGATGCAGGAGCAGCTTGATAAGATGACTGCCGGACAGGTCATGAAAGTATGGGGAGACGTAGGAAACAAGCGCAGTATGGAAAGATTCCTCAAGATGCGCCGTCATCCCATCCTCGAATCGATCATCGACGAATCTGATGCCAACGTATTCTATCTGTATGCTGAAAAATCAGCCAATCCTAGGACAGATATTCCACTATCCAGCTGTACACTGAGATAATTGAATGGGGGAGCGGGGGCTCGAACCCCGACGCCTCTCGGCACATGATCCTAAGTCATGCTTGTCTGCCAATTCCAACACTCCCCCGAAAAGGTGTTAATAATTTTAACACGCAGAGAAAACCAAACAAAATACGTAAAAAAGGGTTGCTGAGCAACCCTTTTTTTTCACTTTCAAAGATAGCAATTCTTGATTAGACTGACAGTTTCCCATTCGCCATCTTGAACTGACGATCAGCAGTATCCGCCAGAGCAATGTTGTGGGAGCTCATCAAGACTGTAGCGCCTTCACGGCAGGCTTTTCTGAAAGCATCGATGATTATCTGGCTGTTAGTCGGGTCCAGGTTACTGGTAGGTTCATCAGCAATAATGAGTTTCGGAGAATGGACCAGCGTTCTTGCAATCGATACCCTGCGCTGTTCACCGCCTGAAAGATTTACAGGATACTCTTTGGCCACATTTGTAAGACCGAAAGTTTCAAGTACATCCTCGATTTTGGCATTATCTATACCTGTCTTTCCCAGTGAGAGCGGCATACAGATATTCTCAATGACGGTGAAGTTCTGTAGAAGATTCTGTCCCTGCAGGATATAGCCAAGCTTAGTATTCCTACACTGTGCCTTTTCATTATCGGAAAGGCTAAAGAACTCAACACCATCAAATACCTCTTTTCCAGATGTCGGTTCAACAAGACCAGCGATGACGCTGAACAGTGTCGATTTACCGCAACCGGAATGACCGACGACTGAAACAAACTCCCCCTCATTCAATGAGAAAGAGACATCGTCGACAGCAGCAAATTCAACTCCGCCGCGGACATATTTCTTAGTTAGTCCTTCAACATTCAAAAGCATCTTACTCATCCCCCTTTATCAAACTATAAGGCTCTGCTCTGCCGATTCTTATAGCCGAATAGAGTGAAGCCAAGACCGCGGTAATCAAAGAGATGATCAAACACTTTGCAATGAGAGGAAGGATGACCGCAACATCAGAGACGATATACGGAACTTTCAAAAGTTCGGCAAGTGAAGTGTGGAAAATGAATACGATGGTTCCCATCAAGGCCAGAGAAATGACACCACCCAAAAGACCGATGAAGACGGCTTCAAGTATGACCATTTCAATTATCTGCGAGCTCTTTGCACCGAGGGAGATCAGAACACCAAACTCGTGCCTTCGTTCATTGATCGTGATCGTAAAGATACAGACCAGTGCAAGGACTGCAGTAATGAACAGCAGGATGTTCAAGATATTGCTGAAACTAGTGATCTGAGCAAGATTTTCAGTCAAAACTGCAAACATGCCATTAGCGGTATATGCCTTCATAGGAATCTTCAATTTATAAGTTATATATCTGGCTACTGAAGCAGGATCATAACCATCTTTGATTCTGATCATGACAGAGGAAATGACCGAATTGGGATCGGCATAGTCAACGATCATCTGCATCGTATCAGTGTTAAGGATTATCTTGGCAGTCTCAAAGTCCATAAATACGCAGTAATCATAACTGGTATTGGTCTGTTCGAGTTTGCCGACAAGTTTAAATTCCTTGTCAAAGAACTTGATATAGTCCCCTACTTCAGTGGTGATCTCGCAACCGGAAATCACCTCGCCATAACCCAGCTTGGGATACTTGATATCATCCAGCCAAGGTTTGACGATAAAGTCGGTTTCAGGATCGAAAGCGATAATCTGAGTCGCGATGCCGCAGCATTCGGCTTCAAGGGAAGCGAGATAAAGCTGGGGCGAAGCAATCTCAATGCCTTCAACATCTTTGATAACATCGAAATAACTGCTGTCCGTATATACAGTACACGAATTACCAAGGAAAAGAGATGATCGTATGCTGTCTTCACTTTCCTGCGGTACGACTATAACGTCAGCGCCGATCCGGTCAACAGTCTTATTGATACCTGCTGTCATACTATCTACGAGGATAGTACTGATAAAAATAGAACTGGCAAGGATAAACACGAATGCCGTCATAATGACGGTACGGATTTTTTTATGACTGAGATTACGTTTTGCGATTTCGAGTATAGACAGCGGTTTCCGCTTGATCTCACTCATACGTTAGTCGTCCTTACGAGCCTTGAGGAAAGCAACAAGCTGTACAACAATCCCAACTGCACAAATCGCATAAATGCAAGGGAAAGCAACTTTCTGACAATGCATAGCTGAATTTGCACATCCGCCGATGACGAATGCAGGCACAGCAATGGCAGCAGCATATACAACGATGCTGTTGGCAGCAGATGAGAGCTTCTTGCGGTTATCAAGCAACAATCTGATCAAGCCAAAAAGAATCAAAACGACACCGAGTACGGTCACAGCCTGTGCGCTGTAGTGACACTTCATTACCTTCTCAGCTGTTCCGCAGACCTTAAACAGCGTCCAAGGACCGATAGCCAACAGAAGACCAAGGATCAGATCGACAGCGCTGGATATCAATTTAAACATAATTATTTCACCTTCTTTTTGCTAATAAGGGGAGTAGCAAAACATGTTTTGCTACTCCCCTACAATCAACTATCTAAGAAAACTTATTTCTTGTAGTTATTCTTAAGAACAGGATTCCAAACGAGGTTAAGAACTTCCTCGACCTGGTTTTCGTTGTACTTTTCGATAAGACCGACGGAAATGTAGTCGGCGATGATGTTGCGAAGAGCAGCTTCAACCTTGGCATCAGTGATACCGAAATCCTGGGACATGAGAAGTTCTTTGTTCATTGCGAAGTCATCGGAAGAAGTGCAGTGGTTGTCGATGAGCATCTGAGTGGCTTCATCCCAGTTCTCAGTGATCCAGTTGGATACGTCTCGGCAGGCCTTGGTGAGGACATAGGTGTGAACAGGATTGGCTTTAGCCCAACCAGCATTGAATGCGAGGACGCAGCAAGGTTCATCAAGGAAATCTTTATCCCAAGTAAGGGATCGGATGCATTTGAGGGTACCGTTCTTGACGAACTTGTAAGCATAGTAGTCAGTCAGGATGGCGCCGGCGATCTTGCCGTCTTTCATAGCCTGGATACAAGCGGAAGTTTCAACAACTTCATAGTGCATATCAAGAGGATTGATTCCATCTTTCATATACATTCGGCAAAGAATGTTGTAGTCAGCGGTACCGATACCTTCAGGAGGAGATACTTTCTTATCTTTGAGGTCAGCAGTGCTGTTGATACCGGAATCGGCGAGGACATAGAGTGATTTACAACCGGTCTGAGCACCAGTGGTGAATACCATAGGAGTACCATTGGTGATAGGAACCAAGAGATTGGATACATGATGGACACCAAACTGAACTTTATTGGTACCAAGAGCAGCCTTGATCTCATTACCCTTGAGACCTTCGACCTTCAAGCCATATTCATCATAATAGCCAAGAAGGGCTGCGAAAAGAGGAGCCATGGTACAGTTACCAGTATCATATTCATAATAGATGGTAGTGCCATAGGCAGGTTCTGCTTTGAGCAGTTCGGCGATAGTCTTCTCGCCGGAAGGTTCGGTAGTCTTTGTAGGTTCGGTAGTCTTGGTCTTACCGCCGCCACAACCGACGACTGCAAGGATCATGACCACACAAAGCAACGCGGATAATACCTTTTTCATTGTTTGGACGCTCTCCTTTTTTCTTCGTTTTTATTTATTACCGAAATGAAGAGTGTTCAAGATTTCAATTCGGTAATCTACAAATTGCTTCGATGTTCGATCACGCGGATAATCCAATTCAATGGGGATGATCTTGGAAATCCGTCCAGGATTCTTATCCATGACGACGACCTTGGTCCCCATATAAATTGCCTCATCGACATCGTGAGTGACCATCAAAACAAGTTGCTTCCTAAGTTTCCAGATCGCAAGAACTTCGTCCTGCATATTCATACGAGTGAAGGCATCAAGTGCGCTCAGAGGCTCATCGAGAAGAAGGACATCCGGCTGGTTGATAATGGTACGAGCCAAGGCTACACGCTGAGCCATACCACCGGAAAGACGAGCTGGAAACTCATCTTTGAAATCAGCCAAACCGATGAGCTCGAGCATCTCATCGACACGTTCAGCATTTTCTTTATAGATTCCCTGTGCTTTCAGGGAAAAAGCGATGTTCTGTCCTACAGTGAGCCACGGGAAAAGCGTAGGTTTCTGGAAGACCATGCCACGGTTAGGCTCAGTCTTAGTGACTTCCTCACCGTTCATGATGATCTTGCCTTCAGTGGGATTAATGAAACCAGCAACTAAGCGAAGAAGAGTAGATTTACCACAACCGGAAGTACCCACAATGGAAATGAACTCATTTTCGTGGAAAGATGCATTGATATCCTGAAGGACATTGATAACTGATTTGCTTTCCTTCTTGGCGAAGGACTTGGATACATGATCGAGTTTAAGCTCAATAGCAGCCATTATCTTACTAAGCCCTCCTGCCATCTAAGTACTCTGCGTCGGATGAAAGCCAGTGTCTGAGTCACAACGGTGAAGATGATACAGATGATGATGATGGAGGCATACATCTTGCTGTAATTGGCCCAGGCCTTGGCCCAAACGATGTACCAGCCAAGACCGGACTCTACACCGATCATTTCAGCAACCATCAAAGCGACACAGGCAGAACTCATACCCTGAGTCATACCCTGGAAGATATTGGGGACCGCAGCAGGAATTGCGATCTTGAAAATAAGCTGTTTAGAATCACATCCCATGTTCTGGGCTGCTTCGAAATAAGCCTTGTCGATGCTCTTGATACCAGTCATAGTGGCGGTGGTGACAGCAAACCAGACACCGAGCGCAACGATGAAGACGCAGCCTTTGAAAAGCGTGGATGCGATGACCATGATCAAGGGGATCCAGGTCGCAGTGGGGATAGGACCAAGGATCTTGATCAAAGGATCGACCCAGTACTCTGCTTTCTTGGAATAACCGCAGATGATACCGGTGATAAGACCGACGAGAACGCCGGAGAAATAACCATAGAAGAGGAGCTTCAAAGTGTTGAGAGAACACTCAAGAAGGAATGCCGCATCCCCTATCATGGCGTTCAGGATGTCATTGAACCAGGGGAAGAACGGATAAAGCAGATAATTCGATTTTAGGGTCAGACAATCATACAAGATAAGGAAAGCAAAAACCGCAGCTGTAAGCGGTGCCTTATGAAGAACGGTGTTGAAAAAAGATTTCCTCTTCAGGAAGAGACTCACAACATAGAGGCTGAAGAAGATGCCCATCAGAATAAGAAGGAACGTGATATAGGTATTGGGTTTCGGATTATAGAACTCCGGTACATTAGGGACTAACTTGTATTCAAGGATCGCGATAAAGCCGACGATGATGGGCAGGAAACAGGTCACATGGTCAAGGATCTTCTGGAACTTGGTCTTTTCCTTCATCTCCTTTGCCTGGAGCTCATCGAGCGTCAGCTCGTTGTTTTCTAAGATTTCTTCATTTTCCATAGCTAAAGTCTAGTATAAGTCTTTTTTGTAGTCAATTAAAATTTTGTTTATCACATTAGGCGTAATTCTTTTGATAATTAATAATTATTTAATAGTTTGGGAAACAAAAATAGTGGAGGAGCAGACTGTCCCCCACTATTGAAAAGAACTCATTAGTGCAAAAGAAACTAGCCGTTCTTTTTGGCTTGAAGCATCTCGATAAATGCTTCAATACGTGTCCTTACCTGTCCTTCATCACCAGGTGAGTAGTCAGTTCGGACGTGCAGGAAGGGCATATCATTCTCATTGCAGATATCTTCGAGTGCCCTGCTCTCGATATCAAAGGGACTGCAGGCGTGAACCGTGATGCTGATAACGCCGTCGACCTTCCATTCGTCCAATACATTTCTGAACTGTTCGAATCTTCGTGCGTTCGGGCTCATGACAGCACAAGGTACTTCAAGATACTTATCTGCAATGGCGTGGATCGGGTCAGGGTCGTTCTCATCGATAGGTCTTCGCATGTTCATGATGCCGCAGCAGCCTTCATAGCAGACAATGGCGGCTCCCAGCTCTTCGATAACGTTGATAGTCTTATCAAGTACGCCATCAAGACCTGCGCCGCTGACAAGGATCCTTACGGGATGCTCATCTTTCTTATAAGGACCTTTGCCTTCATCCCAAAGCTGCTTTGCAAGTTCCAGCATTCGCTCGGACTTTACAGCCTTGTTTTTCTCATCGAGCATGAAGTATTCGGCTGTCAGGACATTTCGCATCTGGACGCCGGTCATAGCCGGAGGGTCGAGTTTTCCCAGTTCATACATACGGGCATTATAGGAACGTTCTTTATTGAGAGTCTTGATGGTATTCTTAAGCTGTTCGTCAGTGATCTTGACATTGAATCGTTCCTCAAGAGCTTCCTTGAAACGATGGAGCTCCGACTCCCAGCCTTCCATCGAGCGTTCCTTATCAGGGACATTCGGCAGATGGATCACATGCATCTGTTTAAGTTCCTGAAGCATCTCGTACATCTTTTTCTTACCATCACATGTGGTCTCACCTACGATCAGGTCCGAATAGAATGCAAAAGGACAGGTCTTGCCCAGGATATTACCGTAGCTGGACTTGATCAAAGGGCAGAGATTAGCAGGCAGCTCAGTCTCAGCCAAAGGAACGGCGGGGTCATAATTAAAACCGCAAAGGATAACATTGTAGAAACCAGCGGCACGGATTATCTCTGTCGGAGCATATTGGCAGAACGATCCGATGACGACGTCTCCGCGCTCAGATGCACCTTTGCAGAAGAGGCTGGCATTCTTCTTTGCATCTCGGAACTCATCCATTATGCTTTGGAATTCTTCTTCGTTGCTCATTTCAGATTCTCCTTGGTTAATCAGATCTCAAGTTCATAGAACTCGGAATATTTCAAATTGTTTTCTTCGACAAATGTCTTGATAGCTTCATGACATGAAACGTCTGCCTTCCATGCAAAGCCACACCCTGCCGTGATGGCATCAGGTACGGGAACGATCTCCCCAGGGATCCCGTTCTTCTTGCACATATCCTCCATTGCCAATGCTGAAGTAGTATTGGGGAAGGTGACTATGACAGACAGTTTCTTACAAAGCATCTTTATATCGTCTCTAAGAAAGCAGCGATTCGGGTATCGATCTGACCATCATCAGAATGTGAGTAGTCAGTCTCAAGGGACATATACGGCTTGCCGATCCCTTCACAGAGTTTGCGTACCGCACGAGTCTCGATCATATAGGTATGGCAGGTCTGAAGCGTCACATCGATGATACCGTCGACCTTGAATTCATTGACCAGATTGGGGATGTTCTCCATTCTGCGGGGATTGGGAGTCATGACAGAACAGCCGATCTTCATATAAGCATCGGCCAAAGCTTCGTAGATATCGGGAGCATCGGTATCGACATAGCAACGGGTCGCCTTGATGCCTGAGCAGTTCTCATAGCAGACTACACGGCCGCCATTATTCTCGATGGCCCCCACGACCTTATCCAAAACGCCGCCGATAGGACATCCGGTGACCATGATCCTTTTTTCATTCTCTTTAGGAGCCTTCTCAGCTTTGATCTTGGCAACTAACTCATGTACAGAGGCGATTGCAGCATCGAGATCGAAGTTGAACTTGATGCTGTCCATGAATTTATAAAGCTGTACAGAAGGAACCGGCGCAGGAACTTCGGTCTGTAATTCCATCAGTTCGACAAGTGCATGTCGGTATTCATTACGTTTTACGGCCGCTTTCCTAAGAGCTTCGTCAGTGATAGTGACTCCAAACTTCTTCTCGACATACTTGGCAAGGAGTTTAACTTCCTTGACCATCATCGGCTTGGCGTAAGCCTCATCGACGCCCTGAGGGAGCTGCATGACATACATATCCTTGAGCTTTCCCAGTCTCTCATACATCTTCTTCTTGGCATCACAGGTCGTCTCGCCGACGATCATATCGGCATAATAGGTATAAGGGCACTTTTCAGCCAGAGCAAAACCGTAGCTGGATTTGACCAAGGGGCAGATGTTCTTAGGAAGCTCTGTTTCAGCATCCGGAATCGTCTCCCCGCTCATACCGCAGAGGGATACAGCCAGGACATTGGCCGCATCGAAGATCTCGAGAGGTGCAAACGTACAGAAATAGCCTGCAACGTTTCTTCCGCTCTCTTTGACGCTCTTGATCTTGAGGAAGCCGTTCTTACGGCCTTCAGCATAAGCTTCAAAATTCTTTGGTAATTGTTGCTCCATTTTTACCTATCCTCGATTCTTATTTGATTGCAGTCGCATAAAGGGCTGCACCAATTGCACCTGCATAACGAGCCATTGGGTCAGACTTGACTTCAGTATCAAGTTTCTTGCTCATGGCTTCGATGATATAAGGGGCTTCACAAAGACCGCCGGTAAGTCTTACGACCGAATTCTTCGGCGCGATCTTTCCAAGCTGACCATGGACTTTATTAACGATAGATTCGACGACCGCATAAGCGATGTCGGCTTTCTCGGTACCACGACCGATCAAGGAGACCACTTCCGACTCTGCGAAAACGGTACACATCGAAGAGATCACGATGTGGTTCTTACTCTCCCTGCTCAATTCGCAAAGGTCATTAAGGCCGAGACCGAGTGTCGCAGCCATGATCTCCAGGAACTTACCTGTACCAGCTGAACACTTATCATTCATATTGAAGTTCTTGACGGCACCGCCTGCGATCTCGATGACCTTAGTATCCTGACCGCCGATATCGATAACAGTGAAATCCTTTTCTCCAAAGAGATAGCAAGCACCCTTACCATGGCAAGATATCTCTGTGATAGCTTTGTCCATATAAGGAACGGAAATCCGGCCATAGCCGGTGGCGACACATTTGAACTGTTCTCTCTTGATCCCCTGCTCTTCAAGCATCTCAAGGATCGACTGAGCAGTTTCGATACAGTTCCATCCGGTCGGCATCACCTTATGAAAGATGATCTTCTGAGATTCATCCATGACAATGACCTTTGTACAGGTCGATCCCATATCAATACCGACATAATTCATATCAATCTGCTCCATCAAGAGTCTTTAAGTGCAATTATTATTAAATAGTTTAATCATGTCAATAAAAGTTTTTATGCATATAGATACATAATTTGAAGGCCGCAGTTGCGCGGCCTTCTTAAAGGAGGGGATTTATGAAAAAGTACTATTTGCTTTCTTCGACAGGTTCAGGCACGAGGAAGAAATCCAAACCGCCAAGATAGGTCTGAAGTTCGTCCTTATTCTTGTCTACATCTCCAATTACCTCATGGTTAATATAGACGCCTCGTCCCATGATCTTGATATCATCACCATAAGTTGCCTTGAGAGCATCGAATCTGGCCTTAGCCTGAGATTCGGTAAGATAGATCATCACGGTATTGTAGAAAGTCTTATAGGCTTTGTTTGCACTGCCCTTATATGAATATTCGATCCTCTCATACTGACTGACGAGTCCGTCAGTACCTTCTGTGACATACTTCTGGATACCATTTTCAGCAACAATGCGTTCGAAGATCTGCACCTTGTCTTCTTTGGCACCTCCACATGCAGAAACTGCTAAAGACGACAGGATCATTAAAACAGCCAGGATTGTAACAAAAATCTTTTTCATAGTATCTCCTTAAATTACGGTTTCTCAGGCTCGATCAATACGTAACCGTGCTCATCCATGTATTCAAATAATTCGTTATAGGTGCGCTGTCCGCCGGTGATTGTGCCGACATTGGTATTGATAAAATTCTGGTTGACGAGAAGGACATTGCCGACCTGAACAGCATCGTCCTTATACGTTCGCTTCAAAGAAGTAAAACGTTTGCTTGCCGATTCTTCGGAATCATAGATAAAAGCAGTCCTGAATATAGAAAGATATGCTTTGCTGTCACCCACATGGTAGACATGCTCCACATATTCATATTCACAGATCAAACCTTCTGCACCGAAAGGTATATACTCAGCGATCTGATCTCCTGATATGATACGTTCGAAGATCTGAGAGATGTCATCGGTAGTCTTAGTCTCAGACATGCAGCCAGAGAACAATACCAGCCCCATGATACTCACGACCGAACAAAGTATCAGGCATAATTTCTTCATCTTCTCTCCTTTCTTTTCTAGTTAGTCTCTTTCAGCTCGGATCAGAACATATTCGTAATCTGCCATGTAATCAAACAGATCATCATATGATTTCTGACCGTCATTGCTGGAATACTTGTTGTCATAAACAAAAAACTGATTGACGTACAGGACGTTCCCGACCTGGACAGCGTCATCTTTATAAGTACGTTTCAAAGAAGTAAAACGCTTGGATGCTGCTTCAACAGAATCATAGATAAAGGCTGTACGGAAAAGAGTCTGCCAGGCTCGCGCATCGCCGTAATGATAGATATGCTCAACATACTCATATTCAGCTACAAGCCCATCCGCGCCGAAGGGTATATATTCAGCAATCTGATCTCCGGATATGATCCGTTCAAATACCTGGGAATAGTCGGAATTGGACTTCGTATCAGATGAGCATCCCGAAAGGATAAGTGCACCGATGACACCCAAACACATTATTAATGAAATAATTCTTTTACTCACAAAAAGCTCCTAAAGGTTTGCTCTGTCTGTCGTCTCTCGATAACCGGTCTCGAGCATGTTTTCTCTGACTTCATCAAAACTGTTCTTATAACTCATGTCATAGTCCGAATACTGATGGAACTGATTGATATAGACACGGGTACCGTCGATGACCACATCATCTTTGTAAGTCCTGGCAAGAGAGGTATAGCGTTTCTGCGCAGCCTCTTCGGATTCGAATGACATACCGGTAAGGAACAGTGTCTGATAGGCCTTGTTATCACCCTCATGATAGTAATGTTTGATGAATTCATACTGGCTGACCAGACCGTCAGCACCAAAGGGGATATACTTCGTGACATCATCGCCTGCAATATAGCGCTCAAAGAACTGATAATAATCGGTCTTCTTGCCGCCCTCGTGCTCAAAGAAGATCTCAGTGTACTCATCGTTAATATATGTATCACGAGTCTGTTCAAGGGTCTCCATGAAGTTGCGCTCGTTCTCGATGAATTCCTTTTCTTCATAAAGGATCACAAGACATCCGTCCTGAATGACAGCATCCTTGTAGGTACGTGCCAAAGCATCGGCTCTCCTTTTAGCAGAATCCGAATTAGAATAGAGCGCAGTCGTCAGATAGTCCGCCTTAAAAGCACGATTGTCATCATTCTTATAGTAGAACTTCACATAGTTATACTGACTGATAAGATCCTCAGCAGCGAAATGGATATATTTTGGAATGGTCTCCCCGGAAATGATACGTTCGAAGATCTGAGTAGCCGTTATCTCGTCGCTTGAGCTGCAGGAAACAATGCCCAAGGATGAGACAAGAAGCACAAGAACCATCAATATCGATAATACTTTCTTCACTTTAGACCTCTCCGAAAGACCAAAACACTTATGATTGTTTATAGGTTTAATAAGAGTTGTTTATGTATAAATTCTAACGAGTTGATAATCTTACAGTCAACAGGAGCAACAGGATTTAATCAAAGTGATATATGGTAAAATCAGTCCATACGAATTAAGGAGATACTCAATTGAGCAATCTGAATAAAAAATGCAAAGTACACTACAAGGGCACGTTCAATGACGGTACCCAGTTCGATTCATCATATGACAGAGGCGAACCCATCGAATTCGTTTGCGGAGCCGGCATGATGATCAAAGGTTTTGACGACGCCGTCAAAGATATGAACGTCGGCGACATCGTCAATGTCCACCTCATGCCCAAAGATGCATACGGTGAATCGGATCCCAACAACATCATGACGTTCGATGTTAATATGCTGCCCGGAGCAGACAGACTGGAAGTCGGACAGGAAGTCTACCTTTCCAGTCCCAGTGGCCGCCCCGTCCCGGTAAAGGTCATTTCAAAAGACAGGACCACCATCGTCTTCGATGCCAATCACAAGATGGCGGGCAAAGAACTGAATTTCCAGATCGAACTGGTCTCAGTCGAATAATCAAAGGATCATTAAACATCCCTGAGAGAGCAGTCTCCCAGGGATGTTTTTTATTTATCGAACAATTCTTTAGCGTTATAAGATTTATCAGTCCTGACGCGCAGACCTTTGATAAAGTCTGTGATATCTTTCCCTGTACGGAATTTGGATCTGTCATATTTTTCGTAGTGGACCATCGAATCAAAATCTCTGCGGACGCCCTTGCCGGGTTCATAGTTGGCATGTCCCAGCGCGATCACCGTCGGGACCTCATAGATATGCGGGATATCAAGATACTCCTTGATCGAATATTCCCAGAGCTTATCCACACTCAGCCACGCGGAATCGATACCTAAAGAATGTGCCGCTGTGATGATATTCTGAGTCGCGTTCCCTACTCCCTTGTGGAAGATAGTGCCGGGCTGGTTTTCGATCATAACGAACTGCGCCGCCAAAAGCGTTGCCTGATATGCCCTGCGGTCTGCCAAAACAACAATGAGTGCCGGAGCATCTTTGAACGGAAGATATGACTTTTCATTCTTGAGTGCCGGCATCTGATATTCATCCTTGCGGGTCTGCTCGATGGCATAAAGCTCAGAATGCACTTCATCCTTGGCAAGAATGAGTTTTTCGATCATCTCTTTTTGGGTAACTACTACAAAATCCCACGGCTGGGCATTACCGCCAGACATAGCCCAGCGTCCGGCTTCGATACACTTATTTATATCCTCGATACTGACCGGCTCATCACTGAAAGAGCGGATGCTCCTGCGGGTCTTGATCAGTTCCAAATAATCATCATAAGTCATCATCAGTTCGTTCCTTAACAGAAGTAATGGAACTATGATACAGATATTTCAGTCGGAAGTATTGGGACCAATCATCCCTTTACCATCAAAAACACTATCTTTTATCCTGTCAGCATGAAGAGAGAACTTTTGACAGAAGAAGAACTCCAAATCATTGAAGAAGCAGGGTTCGGCAAGAAATGCGGCATCGAAGGCAAGACCGCACTTTTAGTAATTGACGTTCAGAACAAATTCATCGGGCTCGATCTTCCAACGCTGGAAGCGATAAAGACATCGCGTCTGGCACTTGGTCATAATGCATGGAAGGCCTTGGATCCGATAAAAAAGGTCATAGCACAGTGCCGGCAGAAAGATATCCCCATCATCTTCACACGGGCAATCGCCAGCAGCCGTCCTGAAGAGAATCCTTTCATGAAGAAAGCGGGAGGCGCTGCCATGGTACTCCCCGAAAATGCCTCAGATATAGCTTTACCCATAGCAGAAAACGACATTGTGATCGATAAGGTCTGCCCCAGTGCATTCTTCAGGACAGAACTTGACGAAATCATAACCAGACTGGGGATCCAGACAGTTATAGTAACAGGATTCGTAACGAGCGGATGTGTCAGAGCAACAGTGATCGATGCCTTCTCACGGAGACTGAATGTGATAATTCCGGAAGAATGTGTTCAGGACAGGTTTCCAACCATCCATGAGATGACACTTTTAGATCTCAGTCTCAAATATGCTGATGTAATAAGCACGGAACAGCTTACTGAATCATTATCCGCGTGATCGATCTAAAGCGTCGAACTATACGAAAGGTCTTTGATGATCAGATTGATCGATTTGGTCCCGCGCCATTCGTTCACTTCGATAGTGTAGACGATATCGAGAGGTCTGTTGAACTCATTTGACTGCGGACCGTATCCCCAGCCGACGAACTCACGGCCCACACTGCCCTGTATGCCCTTGAACTTAAGATGTTTTTCCCCAGTCCCCATGACCCTGAGCTCCTGCGGTCTGACATTCGTTGAGAGGAACAGCGGAGCCTGGTTGCAGAACCCAAATGGGGCAAGTGTCGAGATAGATTCAAAAGTACCCATATCGACTTCACGCAGATCACATACTGCATCGATGGAAAGTGTCGGACGCATATCAGCACCCTCCAGCTCTTCACGAGCAAATTCTGACATCCTGGCGGTAAATTCATCGAGCTTGTTCATAGCGACCGTAAAACCGCCAGCCTGTGAGTGCCCGCCGTACTGGACGAGGATATCCGAACACTTGGCCATGGCTTCCGTGATATCGAATCCTGCCACACTCCTGGCACTACCATGAGCATACTCTTCATCGTAATGCATGATGATAGCCGGAAGGCCATATTTATCACATAGACGTCCGGCAACAAGACCGGCAATGCCTGTCGGTATCTCCGGATGTCCGGTTATCATGATGTACTCTTTACCGACTTTGTCTTTGACCTGGTCGGATGCGATAGTACAGAATGCAGTGGTAAGCTTCTGTCTTTCTTTGTTGAGTTCTTCCATCTCAAAAGCCAATGCAGCCGCAGCATCCAGATCATCCGTGGTCAAAAGATCAAAAGCCTTATTGGCATGATCCATTCGGCCGGCAGCATTAAGGCGCGGCGCGATATACCAGGAAACTGCTTCAGCATCGAGCTTATCCTTATCGATCTTGGAAAGACGCATAATCTCATTGATCCCGGGATGAGTGCAGTGCTTAAGGCTCTCGATACCTCTCTGAACGATATAGCGGTTCTCGTCCAACAGCGGCATAACATCAGCAATAGTACCGAGCGCAGCGTAATCGATGAACTGCCACACTTCGTTTTCCTTCCCTATCATACGATAAAGGAATGAGAGCACTTTGAAAGCCACTGCCGCTCCGCAGATATCCTTGAATGGATACTGGGACTCAGGAAGATAAGGATCAACGATGGCGACAGCAGGAGGCAGCTTTTCAGGAGGAAGATGATGGTCGGTTACGACGAAATCCACTTTCTTTTTGAAAGAATCGATCTCATCATAGCTGGACACTCCGCAATCGACAGTCACGATGAGTTTCACGTTTTTACTGATGAGTTCCGAGATTGCCTGCTGATTGAGTCCATGCCCTTCGTCACCGCGGTGCGGGATATAAACCATGACATCGGCTCCCAGTTTCTTCAGACCTTTATACATTACGGATGAAGCTGTGATGCCATCAACATCGAAGTCTCCGTAGACCGCAATAGTGTCCCCCATCATCAAAGACGAGTAGATACGTGATGTCGCCTGCTGGATATTAGGAAGCAGAGAAGAATCGTAATAATCTCCCTTCTCGACTGACATGAAGACATCGGCTTCTTTTTGTGTCTTTACTCCGCGGTTATACAGGATCTGTCTGACAAGCGGCGGATACTTATCTTTCGAGATTTCACATTCATCAGGAACAGGCGGAAAGACCTGCCAGCGGTAATTATTATCCATCATACCTTCCGATCAGGAGGACACTGTTATGTCCGCCGAATCCCATCGAACTGGAAAGCGCGATCCTGACATCCTTACGGCGTGCCATGTTCGGAACATAATCCAGATCGCACTCCGGGTCAGGGGATGTGAGATTGATAGTGGGAGGGATCATACCGGTCACGATAGTCTTTATGCAGACTGCCGCCTCCATGGCACCGGATGCTCCGATCATATGTCCGGTCATAGACTTGGTAGAAGATACAGGGATATCTTTGATAGATTCACCAAAGACCTCTTTATATGCCTTAGTCTCATTGATATCATTGAGCTTTGTCGAAGTACCGTGGGCATTGATGTAATCGATATCGGAACACTTTAGACCTGCCCTGTCGAGTGCTTTTCTGATTGCCTTCTGGAGCCCTTCAGCATTTTCAGTCAGCTTAGTGACATGATAGGCGTCACTGGTAGCACCATATGAAAGGATCTCAGCATAGATCTTGGCTCCTCTGGCAACGGCATGATCCAGTTCTTCCAGTATGAGGATGACACTGCCCTCCCCGATAACGAAACCGTCGCGTTTGGAATCAAAAGGAGAAGATGCGGTCTTATCGGTACCATGAGATAGTGCGCGGGAAGCATCAAAAGCGGCAATGCCCAATTCATTTACGACAGCATCTGCTCCTCCGGTAAGGATGACATCAGATGAACCTGACCTTATGAGTTCATACGAGATGCCGATGGCGTCGTTTGAAGAAGAACAGGCCGAAGTGACTGCGAAATTGGGGCCTTTTAATCCGTAGTAGATCGATACGGCAGAAGCAGCAGAATCATTGATCATCATGGGAACAGAAAAAGCACTCATACGGTCAGTATCAAAGAGTTCCTGCGTCTGTTCCAACATGGTAGACAGTCCTCCCATGCCGCATCCGAGGATAACGGAGATGTCATCGTATTCCGATGCGTCGAGACCGGAATCATCCAGTGCTTCAGATGCCGCAACGATGGCGAACTGAGCAAAACGGTCAGTATGCATGGCCGTCTTTTCATCGATGTAGTCAACAGGATCGAAATCCTTCACTTCAGCTGCAACGCTGACCTTGGTGAAAGAAGGATCAAAACTGGTGATCTTACCGATACCTGAAACACCTGAGATGAGATTGGTCCAGGTGGAATCTATATCATGACCGAGGGGAGTGACCGCCCCCAGTCCCGTAATCACTACTCTGTGCATACATTTATTATAGTAAAAAACGAGGACATTAGTCTTAAGTCATCTGAATAAAAAAGGAGGAGCAGGAAGGGGGTTTCTTCCTGCTCCCATTATGAAGAAAATGGAGGTAAAGTCTATTTAAGGGATATGATCGCTCTCTTAACGATGGTCTTGGTGATATCGATCTTGTAACCATTAGAGTAGTGATCGAGTTTATCGAAGGAATTGCTTCCATCGCCTTCGTTGGAGATCTCTGTTGCCTTGGCTACGACAGATTCGCCGGCAGCTTTAGGATCAGCGATATCGACACCCTCGAAGTATTTAGGTTCGTTGTAGACACCGCCCAGAGCAATATTGGCTTTGCCGCCCTTGATGACGACGGCAGCTGAGCACTGCGGGAAGTCGATGGCCTTTCGGAAAGCCCATTTTACGTAAGTGCTCTTTTCATTGCCAGAAGATGGGATCTGAATCTCTTTGACGACTTCATCAGAATCGATAGCATTGATCTGTTCACCGCGAGCGGTGCCGAATTCTTTGCTGGGGACCTTGAAGAAATCAACAGCGGACCAGGTCTTTTTAGTAGTTACGATGCTGGCACCAAGTGCCACCAGTGCGACTGCGGTATCGGATGGGCAGACCGCCATACATCCGCCTACACCGCCGAAGATGGAGTGATATCGGTGTACACCGGTGATAGCGTAGCAGAGGCCGCCCTTGTGCTTTCGAGCGCAAGGCCAGTTATCGAATTCGTTTCGATAGTAGATACAGCGGGGTCGCTGGCAGATGTTGCCGCCGATGGTGCCCATATTGCGGAGTTCGGGAGAAGCGACCAGTTTAGCGGCCTGAGCCAAAGCCGGAGCCTTAGCAAGAACGGTCTTGTCAGCGGCGATATCACTGAGTTTGGCGAGTGCGCCGATCTTGATATAGCCGTTCTCTTCTTTGATATAGTCGGCATCGGGGATCTCGCTGATAGCAACGAGAGTATCAGGAAGATTGGGGGTATGCATGCCTTTCATACTGTAGATCATATCGGTGCCGCCGGCCAGGATCATTGCTCCGTCAGCAAGCATTGAGGCGGCTT
>JAEEGF011225181.1_pt1 | contig 19154 bp, 11 predicted proteins | sample 9134171 | NCBI WGS metagenome assembly JAEEGF01 (sample SAMN16246542, study PRJNA631951) | gut metagenome | biome: gut microbiome; feature: rumen; material: AP-attached | host: Bos | place: Iran: Karaj | collected 2018-10
GAAGGCCGGGACCGAGTTATGGAGACTCCGCTCATCATAGACATAAGCATAGCCGCGGTCGTAGTCCTGTTCGCCGTGCTCGGAGCGGTGAGGGGCCTTATAAAGAGCCTCGCCGGACTCGCGTCGACTCTCGCGGCGGTGTTCTTCGCCTACGTGCTCTCCGGCAAGTGGGCAGAGGGCGCCATGGGGCTGATGTTCCCCTCGATCAGGGAGAGCATCGCGGGCAGCATAGACTTCTCCGCCATGAGCGTGACCCTTCCCGTGGTCGGCGAGATAGGCCTGGAGAAGCTCGGGATCGACACCGCCGGGCTCACCGAATCCGCCGCGGACAAGATCACTGAGATCGCCGTCGGCCTCATGACTCCCCTGATGAGGGTCGTGCTCTTCCTCGCGCTGCTGATAGTGTTCGTCATAGCTGCGAAGATAGTGCTCTTCCTGCTCGACAAGCTCTTCAAGCTCCCGGTGCTCAGCGCCGTGAACCGCTCGCTCGGGGCCGCCTTCGGCTTCGCCGAGGGACTCATTCTGGTGCTCGCAGTCATCGCGGCCTTCAAGACCCTCGGGATAGGCTTCTTCGCGGACAACGCCCCGGGGAGCATACTGCTCGGGCCTCTGATGAGCATCGATACCATACCCTTCGAGCGCATCTGGCCCATGATAAAGGACGCGGCGGACTCGATCTGAGTCCGTGAACAGAAAGAACGGCCTCCCGATCCCGGGAGGCCGTTTCTTTTGCTTTATTGAGTTCCGGGGTCGGACACCGGGCTCCGCGTCGTTGGTCTACTCGATCCCGAGCAGGCGGGCGGGCGTCTCCTTGAACATGACGCGGATCTCTTCGTCGCTGAAGCCCTGAGAGACGAGTTCCCTGATGAAGTTGCGTATGCTGCCCTCGTGCTCGTTGCCGGGCTGCCCGGCGTCGCTGGTAACCACGAGGTGCTCGGGCCCCTTCTCCTTTATGAGCTCCTTCATGAGTCCGAAGGAGTAGCCGTAGGCGAGTATCCAGTCCTTCATGCCCGGCCAGGGGACTATCGCGGCCGAGGAGAACTCCAGATAGGCTCCGAGCTCTATCATCTCGCGGGCTTCATCCGGAGTGACCATGGTGAGCTCCTGGGTGCAGTGGTCGATGCAGACCTTTATGTCCATGCCGCGCTTCTTTATGTATCTGAGCAGGTCGAACTTCTCCGCGTTGGATACGTGGGAGCAGGAAAGGCAGGTCCTGTCGCCGCGGGAGTTCGCGTTGAAATCCGCCATCATGTCGAGGACCTTTGTCATCTCTTCCGTGAGAGTCCCTCTGCCGTCGCTGACTCTGATGCCGCCCTCCCTGCCGAGCAGGCGGTACTGGTGAGCCGCGTCGGAGGAGGGGAGCCATACCATCTTGCACCTGCCGTACTCGAGCGCGCTCTTCACCGCGGCGGGATTGATGCCGCCTGAAGGATAATTGAGTACGATGCCTCCGTAGAGCTCCGCGGGGCGGAAATCCTCTCCGAAGCTGTTGCCGGCGGCCATCATTCCGATCATGTCCTCGATGATGATGGCGGCGTTGTTGGTCTTTCCGTTGAGATCCTTGAAGACCAGGGCTTTCATGCGCATCTCGCCCGCCTTTATCGCGGTGTCGATGAGCTTCGGCCTGCCGGGGAGCCAGCCGCTCGAGGGAGCTCCGTGCAGATGGATGTCAATGCCGCCCTCGATGAGGGCGTCGACGTGCTCCTTCTCGACCGGGAGGCCCGGGTCAAAGTATTTGTACGGCCATACGGGGTCGGTGCGTTTGCTGAGTTCCTCCTCCGTTATGACCCTCCCGAACCTGAGATTCTTCCAATCGTCGTACTGATCAGCCATGATGCTCCTTTCCCGGCCGGAGACCGGATAGTTTTGGATTAAAACTGTTTATGGCCTATTATTAGCAAGGATATGTTTTGCTGTCAAACAGTTTTGAAACAAAACAATATACCGTCATAATTATTTTTTATTGAAAGGATGGGAACCGGAGCATATATTAATGATTGTCAGGAATGCCCGGATGGTCCGGAAGCTAAGAGAGGACGGGATATGAGCTCTGAGAGACTGTATCAGCTGCTTCCAATGCTGTATGACGCCATGAGGAAGCAGCTCGGCGACAAAAGGGAGGAATGCGGATTTCTCCGCGGGCAGCCCAGGATGCTGGACTATGTGTATCATCACGACGGCTGCATCCAGAGGGAGATGTGCGACGCGTTCTCGCTGGAGGCTTCCACGGTAAGCAACATACTCGCTGTCATGGAAAAGGACGGCCTCATACTCAGAAAGCGCAATCCCGCGTCCTCGCGCGAGGTGAACGTGTTCATCACAGGGAAGGGCAGAGAGGTGCAGCAGCGCCTCGAAAGGGTCTACGAATGGATGGAAGCTGCCGCCTTCGAGGGCTTCAGCGCGGATGAGAAGGAACGCTTCCTAAGAGACTTCGCGGCCGTGACGGAGAATATGATGAAAAGCAGATGATCAAAAGCCCCGCCTCGCGGCGGGGCTTTTTCATGCGTTTTTTGGGGGAAGACCGATAACAACATCCGATGCTTGAGAGTGCAGGCGTAGGTTCTCACCTTCCCATCAGATGGAGCGCAGCGCCGCAGAAGAACTTGGCGCCGTTCAGAAGGTCGGCCTCGTCGATATCGAAGCCCGTGCCGTGGAATACATCCGGGAATTCCGTCAGGCAGTGGAAGAAGCAGCTCTTCCCGCCGTGCTGCGCGACGCGCATTGCCATAAAGGAATAGTCCTCGGAATTATTGCCGGGAGCCGGACCGGCGACGATCATTCCGAGTTTTTCGCGCGCCATCTTCGCCAGCTCGTCCACGAACTCGGGGGTATCCAGCATGACGGCGGCGGTCGCTCCCATCATCCTGATCTCGTATCCGCAGCCGTGCATCGCGGCAGCGTGCTCTATGATCCTGCGGGCATAGGCCTCGTTGTACTCGAGAGCCTCCTGAGTGTAGCCTCTCAGCTCCATCACTATCTTCACCCTGTCGCAGACTACGTTGCGTCCGGAGCCCGCCTCTATCTGCCCGACATTTATCCTGCTGTCGCCCAATGACGTCCTGGGTATGGCATAGATAGCCTGGCTCGCGGCAAGAGCGGCAAGCAGGGCGTTGTTCCCGCTCTCAGGGTGCATCGCGTGTGCGGCTTTCCCGTAGAACCAGACGTCCAGTTTGGCGTTGGCCACGTTCCGTGCGTAGGCGAGGCCGATCTGCGGCTTGCCCAGCTTCGCGGCCTCTTCGTTCGCGCGCACTCCGATCTCGTAGTCTTCCTCCGTGTTCCTGTCGTACATGTGGATACCTATCACGTAGTCCACGTCGTCGAGTATGCCGGACTCCGCTATGCCTCTCGCTCCGCGCACTCCCTCCTCGGCGGGCTGGAAGACGATCTTGACCGTGCCGCAGAGCTCGTCCCTGAACTTCATGAGGGTCTCGGCGACGGTCATTCCTACCGTGGCGTGCCCGTCATGGCCGCAGGCGTGCATCTCGCCGTCGTTTACGGAGCTGTAGCCTCCTGCGTAGGGCTTATGCCCGGGCGTTCTGTCCTCAAAGACCCCGAGCGCGTCTATGTCCTGGCGGAAAGCTATGACGGGGCCGGGGCGGCTGGTATCGATGATCCCGATGACGCCGGTAAAGCCGTCCCTGAACTTCTCGGCGTAGGGGAGTATCGCCCCCTGATCCAGAGCTCTCTGATATACCCTGTCGAGCTCGTCCTGATCGGGCAGCCCCATGCGCGCGTCGGCCTTGAAGCATTCGCTGCCCATGAGGACTCTGTCCATGCCGAGCCTGACGAGATGGTCCGCTATGATGGAGCAGGTCCTGACCTCGTGCCATCCCGCTTCGGCGTATTTGTGGAAATCGCGCCTGCGCTCTTTCATCCACTCAGCCCTGCTGTCAATGTATGCGCAGATATCCTGATAGATCTTCTCCATGTGGTGCAGCTCCTCTCTCGATAGCCTGATGGCGGCCGGACGGCCGCTTTATTTTAATACATTATAACTCATTTCTGGCGGCAGCGGCGCCTGGACACTTTTTATGCCGCCCCCTGCATTTACTGTGACTGAGAGCCCCGGAATGTGCTATTATACATAACACAATAATTATACGTTCCCGGAAGTCCGCGTGTGGGGCGCGGCGCCGGGTCCGTATAGAACCAGGTCCATATCCAAACGGAGGAAAACACAATGCTCAAAAGATCGATCAGCTTGCTCGTGGCTCTTGCCATGGCATTCTGTCTGGTCCCGCTCGGGTCTCCCGCGTCAGCGGCGGAGGCGCCCGAAGGCCTCGTCGTCACAGGCGGGGTAAGGGGGACCGATTACACCTACGAGAACGGTCAGGTCACGATCCTGAAGAACGGATCGTACGGGCTGTCCATGGCGGAAGGCTTCGATACGACAGCGGACCGCGTCATGATAGGCCAGCTCAACGGAAACGACAAGCCCGATGAGGTCACTCTGACGCTGCACTCAGTCTGCATCGAGGTGCCGGACGACGGCATCGACGACTGCGACGAGGACGACTACATGGATCAGGAGTGGGCGATAGGCTGCTGCGAGGGCTCGCTCGAGCTCAGCATAGTCCTTGACGGGGAGAACGTCCTCACCGCTCCGTCTGCCCCGCTGAGCCCCGTCAGGCTCACTGTAGACTTCATCTTCTCTTCCGCGAACGGAAGCGATGACGACAGCCTCACTCTCACGGCGAGCAACCCCACCGACGAATACGACAACAAGCTTCCCAGCAACAGCGTCACGGTCGAGTCCGGAACCGTCTCCCTCAACGATCTGTGCGTCGAGAACGACGACGGCATCATCGAGGTAAAGGGCGGCGAGCTCAAGGTGGATTCGCCCTACACCGGCATTTATTCCAACAACGGCATAAAGATCTCCGGAGGAAAGCTCTCAGTGGCGGCTACCGGAGAGGATGCCACCGGCATCTTCCTCGTGGGAGCCAAGGCCAGCAGCGACACCGGCATCGAGATCAGCGGCGGAGAGCTCAGCGTGGTCTGCGCCGGCTCCGCGGCGATCTACGCGGGAGACATCGACGAGGACTACGATCCCGAAGAGGACGACGAGCCCTGGGGCGGCACCCAGAACATCGTCGTCAGCGGCGACGACACCCTCGTGGAGATCGAGGGCGGCACGGTCGCCGGCATCTACCTGCAGGATTCGTCCCTCACCATTGAAGGGGGCACCGTGCGCGTGTCCGGAACTCCGCAGGGCATCAAGGCTACGGCTTACAGCGGCGGCATCGCGATGAACGGCGGAGAGCTCGAGGTCGATTCCGGCAGGGCGGCCATCACCCTCGTCGATCCCGAAAAAGCTTCCTTCACCGTAGCGGACGACTCTGAGTACGCTCACAAGAGCTACGACGGGGAGAGCGCGGACGGACGCGAAGAGGCAGAGGATCCGGAGCTCCTCGGAGAAGCGGCTGCGGACAGTCCGCAGGTATCCAAAAAGTACGTGCTCATCACCCCGGCCTGGCCGATCAGCTACGAGCTCGGAGAGGGAGCGCTTCCCGAAGGCGAAGAGAATCCCGAAAAGTACAGCAGGGTCGACAGCTTCACCCTGACCGATCCCGAGGGCAGGGAAGGCGAGTTCAGCTTCACCGGCTGGACCGGCACAGAGCTTAAGGACCCGGCCACCCCGGTCAGCGTCGCCGAGGGCAGCAGCGGAGAGCGCAGCTACACCGCGAACTACGAGCCCGTCATGTACGAGGTCAGATTCGTGGACGACGACGGAAAGACCGCCATCGGCGAGCCCGCCGAGTACGCCTACGGAACTCCTTCCGGACAGATAGACGTCCCTGAAGACCCTGTCAAGAAAGAGGACGAGGTATTCACCTACGAGTTCGAGGGCTGGGACCCCGAGCTCGGCGACGTCACCGGCGACGCGGTATACACCGCGGTCTACAAGACGGCCGAGAAGGAGGTCGAGATCAGGTACGAGGCGGCGGAAGGCGGCAGCGTGAGCAGCGCCTCCGAGACTGTCAAGGTGCAGAGCGGCGAGGCCGCCGGCTCCGAAGCTGCGGCAGAGGAAGGCTGGAGGTTCTCCGGCTGGACCGATGAGCAGGGCAACGAGGTATCCGAAGACGAGGCCTTCGTGCCCGGGAAGGCTGACGGCATTTATCAGGCCGCGGTCTACACCGCCAACTTCACCGCCATCGACCACATCAAGGCGAAAGTCATCTTCAAGGTCTACGACGGCGAGTGGGACGAGGGCGGAGACGACGACATCACCGTAGAGCTCGACGTCCTGGAGGGCGAGAAGCTCGAGCTCAAGGCGGACGACATCCCCTCAGCCGGCAAGGCTCCCGCCGAGGGCTTTGAGGAGGGCGCCTGGGACGAGGAGCCCGTTCCCGCCGAGCTCGCGGACGGAGACGTCGTGAGATACTCCTACAGATACAAGAAGACCGAGACCCATGAGGATCCGGTCGAGCCCGAGGAGCCGAAGACCGTAACGGCGCAGGTGACCTTCAAGGTCGTTAACGGAAGCTGGAACGACGGCAGCGCGGAGGATAAGGCGCTCGAGTTCAGCGGCAAGGCCGGCGAGGAGCTGGTCGTCAAGAAGGCCGACGTTCCCGCGGCCGGAAGCAAGCCCGCCTCCGGATACAAGGCCGGAGCCTGGGACGAGGATCCCGCGGGGCAGGCAGTCGCCAGCGGCTCCGCGATGACGTTCACCTATACCTACGCGAAGAAGAGCGGCAGCACCGGCGGTGGCGGCGGAACTCCGGCCGATCTCAACGGCGACGATCACCGCGCGTACATCAAGGGATACCCTGACGGGAGCGTCGGCCCTGACAGGAACATCACCAGGGCCGAGATATCCACGATATTCTTCAGACTGCTCACCGACAGGGCCGCGAGGAAGAACCTCAGCACCGAGAACTCCTTCAGCGACGTGGATGAGGACGCCTGGTACAACACGGCGGTCTCAACCATGGCGGCCATGGGCATCGTCAGCGGCTACGGGGACGGCAGCTTCAGACCTGACGCCCCGATCACCAGGGCCGAGCTCGCCGTGATGGCAGCCCGCTTCGACAGGGACGCCGGAGCTCCCGTGAGCAGCTTCGACGACGTAGTCGGCCACTGGGCTCAGAGCGATATCGCAAAGGCCGCTCAGAACGGCTGGGTCAAGGGCTATGAGGACGGCAGCTTCAAGCCCGACGCCCCGATCACCAGGGCTGAGGCCATAACCCTCATCAACAGGGTGCTCGGCAGGGCGCCCGAGACCGGGGACGACCTCCTCGACGGAATGGTCACCTGGTCCGACAACCTCCCCTCCGCCTGGTACTACCTGGCGATCCAGGAAGCCGGAAACGGCCACGAGTACAGGGAGAAGAAGGGCGGCTTCGAGACCTGGACAAAGCTCCTCGACGCAGATATGCGCTGACGGTCAGAGCGTGAAAACATCAGGCCTTCAGTTCCTCCTTCGCGGGGGAACTGAAGGCCTTTTGCCGTCAGAGGCGGAGCCTCTGCCGAAAACCCCTCAAAAACGCGCCGTTTGAACAGAAAACAGCTTGATTTGATGTTGTTTTCCGCGCTTTCTTGTGTTATTATTCCGTGGGTACTGATCGGGGACCCGCGGTTTTATTTGTGCCTGAGACCGGGGCCTCCTCAAGATACGAAAGGAGTATTTAATGAAGAAGTACGTATACCTGTTTACCGAAGGCAACGCGGGAATGAGAGAGCTTCTCGGCGGCAAGGGCGCTAACCTCGCCGAGATGACCAACATCGGAATGCCCGTACCTCAGGGATTCACCATCACCACCGAGGCCTGCACTCAGTACTATGAGGACGGCCGCCAGATCAACGACGACATCATGGCCGAGATCATGAAGAACGTCGAGATCATGGAGCAGATCAACGGCAAGAAGTTCGGAGATCTCAAGAACCCCCTGCTCGTCTCCGTTCGTTCCGGAGCCAGAGCCTCCATGCCGGGAATGATGGACACCATCCTCAACCTCGGCCTCAACGACGAGGTAGTAGCCGCCATGATCGCCGGCAACCCCGATCCGAAGTTCGAGCGTTTCGTCTATGACTCCTATCGCCGCTTCATCCAGATGTTCTCCGACGTAGTCATGGAGGTCGGCAAGAAGTATTTCGAGCAGCTGATCGACGCCATGAAGGAGAAGAAGGGCGTGACCTACGACGTAGAGCTCACCGCCGCCGACCTCAAGGAGCTCGCTGAGCAGTTCAAGGCCGAGTACAAGAAGCAGCTCGGCGAGGACTTCCCCTCCGACCCCGTGGTCCAGCTCAAGGAAGCCATCCGCGCGGTGTTCCGCTCCTGGGACAACCCCCGCGCCAACGTATACCGCAGAGACAACGACATCCCCTACAGCTGGGGAACCGCCGTCAACGTCATGCCGATGGTATTCGGAAACCTCAACGAGAACTCCGGTACCGGCGTAGCCTTCACCAGAGATCCGGCTACCGGCGAGAAGAAGCTCATGGGTGAGTTCCTGACCAACGCCCAGGGCGAGGACGTAGTAGCGGGCGTACGCACCCCGATGCCCATCTCCGAGATGGAGCAGAAGTTCCCCGAGGCCTACGAAGAGTTCATCGACGTATGCAACAAGCTCGAGGACCACTACAGAGACATGCAGGACATGGAGTTCACCGTCGAGAACGGCAAGCTCTACATGCTCCAGTGCAGAAACGGAAAGAGGACCGCTAAGGCCGCTCTCAAGATCGCCTGTGATCTCGTTGACGAGGGCATGATCGATGAGAAGCAGGCTGTCCTCATGATCGACCCCAGAAACCTTGACACCCTGCTCCACCCGGGCTTCGACGCCGACGCTCTCAAGAAGGCGACCCCGATGGGCAAGGGACTCGGCGCTTCCCCGGGCGCTGCCTGCGGAAAGATCGTCTTCTCCGCTGAGGACGCCAAGGCTGCCGTCGAGGCAGATCCCAAGGCCAAGGTCGTGCTCGTAAGGCTCGAGACCTCCCCCGAGGACATCGAGGGAATGAAGTCCGCTCAGGGCATTCTCACCGTTCGCGGCGGAATGACCTCCCACGCCGCGGTAGTAGCCAGAGGCATGGGCAAGTGCTGCGTTTCCGGCTGCGGAGACATCAAGATGGACGAGGAGAACAAGAAGTTCGAGCTCGCCGGCAAGACCTTCCACGAGGGAGACTTCATCTCCATCGACGGTTCCACCGGAGCCATCTATGACGGCATCATCCCGACCGTAGACGCTCAGATCGCCGGAGAGTTCGGCCGGATCATGGGCTGGGCCGACAAGTACAGGAGACTCGGCGTCCGCACCAACGCGGATACCCCCAAGGACGCTCAGAAGGCCAGAGAGCTCGGAGCCGAAGGCATCGGACTCACCAGGACCGAGCACATGTTCTTCGAGGCTGACCGTATCGCCGCCTTCAGAGAGATGATCTGCTCCGACACCCTCGAGGAGAGAGTTGCCGCTCTCGCCAAGATCGAGCCGATGCAGCAGGCCGACTTCGAGGGTCTCTATGAGGCCATGGAAGGCGACCCCGTAACCATCAGACTCCTCGATCCTCCTCTCCACGAGTTCGTACCGACCGAAGAGGACGACATCGCCGCGCTCGCCAAGGCTCAGGGCAAGAGCGTTGAGGCCATCAAGGCCGTCATCGCCTCCCTCCACGAGTTCAACCCGATGATGGGTCACAGAGGCTGCCGTCTGGCCGTCACCTATCCGGAGATCGCCGAGATGCAGACCAGAGCCATCATTAAGGCCGCTCTCGCCGTAAGGGCCCGCTGCGGTTACAAGATCGAGCCGCAGATCATGATCCCGCTCGTAGGCGAGGTCAAGGAGCTCGCGTTCGTCAAGGGCGTCGTGGTCAAGGCCGCCGATGAGCTCATCAAGGAAGCCGGAAGCGACATGAAGTACCTCGTCGGTACCATGATCGAGATCCCCAGAGCCGCTCTCACCGCTGACGAAGTCGCCCGCGAGGCCGAGTTCTTCTCCTTCGGAACCAACGATCTGACTCAGATGACCTTCGGATTCTCCAGAGACGACGCCGGAAAGTTCCTCAAGGACTACTACGACAAGAAGATCTACGAGAGCGATCCGTTCGCCAGAGTAGACCAGAACGGCGTAGGCAAGCTCGTCGCCATGGCCGTCAAGCTCGGAAGACAGACCAGGCCTGACATCCACCTCGGAGTCTGCGGAGAGCACGGCGGAGATCCTTCCTCCGTAGAGTTCTTCCACAAGACCGGACTGGACTACGTCTCCTGCTCGCCGTTCAGAGTACCCATCGCCAGACTCGCCGCCGCCCAGGCCGCGATCAAGGAAGGCAAGTAGTCTGAGACCGCGCGAAGTCCCGGGCTGAACGCCTGAGGACTGAGACACAAAAAGACATTAAGGCCGCGGAGCCGGAAAGGCTCCGCGGTCTTTTATTGCCCGGGGGCCCTTATCGGACGCGGCCCTTGACCCGGCGCGGTCTTTTTATTGCCCGCGTCCTCTAATGTACCGTATTTGTCGCATCATCCCTGCTATCATGACGCTGTCAGAAAGATCAAACAGGAGGCGGCAGGAAGCCGCCGGACGTTCAAGGAGGAACGGAATGGACGCATTCGATAAGATCATAGGCTACAGCAAGGTCAAGGGAGAGCTCAGGCAGATCTGCGACTCCCTCAGGAACGGAGAGGTCTACGCGGGGCTCGGGGTCAAGGCTCCGCAGGGCCTGCTGCTCTACGGGGAGCCGGGTGTCGGCAAGACCCTCATGGCTTCCGCGCTCATCGAGGAGTGCGGAAGGCCTGCCTTCATATGCAGGAAGGACAGGCCGGACGGCGATTTCATCAAGGCTATAAAGGAGACCTTCGACAGGGCGGCGGAGCAGGCTCCGTCCATAGTATTTCTGGACGACATGGACAAGTTCGCCAACGGCGACGAGGACCATCCTGACGCGGAGGAGTACGTCACGGTGCAGTCCTGCATAGACGCGGTAAAGGGCAGGGAGGTCTATGTTCTGGCGACAGCCAACGACATCAGCGTCCTCCCCAGGTCGCTGAGGAGGGCCGGGCGCTTCGACCGCGTCATTGAGATAGAAGCGCCACACGGAGAGGACGCTGAGCTCATCACGGAGCACTTCCTCAGCGGCAGGAGGTTCGTGGGCGAGATAGACCCGAAGCCCATAGCGAGGATCATGGATGGCCGCTCCACCGCGGAGCTGGAGACGGTCATCAATCAGGCAGGGATATACGCGGGCTACGAGAGAGCGGAGGCTATAAGCATGGAGCACTTCCTGAGAGCCTGCCTCAAGATCATATTCGAGATGGACGCGGCCGGTCCGGGCAGGGAAGCGGTCTCCTATGAGATCGCGCTTCATGAGGCGGGGCACGCCGTCGTGCACGAGGCCCTGTGCCCCGGCTGCGTCACTCTCGTCTGCGCGGACAGCAACAAGGGCTTTACGCATTACTACAGGAACACCGAGGACTACAGGCTCTGGATGGAGGCGAGGATCATGGGCTCTCTGGCCGGTATGGCCGCTGTCGAGATGAAGACAGGGCTGCAGGACTGGGGCTCCAGCTCCGATCTGGATCAGGCGTTCGACCGCGTGGAAGATCTGGTAAAGAACAGCTGCGTGAGCGGCTTTTCGCTCCATTCAAACGGCTACAACGACTCCGGGCAGCTCAGGGCGAGGCAGGAGCAGGCTGTGAGCGCCGAGGTCGAGAAGTACTATATGAGGACGAAACAGATCCTCGCGGCGAACGCGGGCTTCCTTGAAGCTCTCGCCCGGCTCGTCATGGAGAAGGGCCTGCTCACGATGGAAGACGTGAGCAGGATCAGGGATGAGGCCGGCCGCGCGCCCGCGGATACAGAGAGGCCGGCGCCAGAGGAAGCGGCGCTTCCTGCGGAGAAGCCCGCTCTCGCCGCGTAGAGGCCTCCCTCATTCCGCGCGCCGCGCTGCTGTGTTATAATACAAAACAACAGTTATTGAAGCTTCTTGTACGCATCACAGGGAGGGAACTGATATGGGCACGGAAATGAGCCTCAAAGAGCTCGGAAGCGTGGGCGAATTCAGGCTGATGAACAGCATAGACGCGGGCAATGCCGCCGGGGTGGAGGAGACTCTCCTCGAGGCCGTAAAGCGCTTCGACACCATCATCCTCGACATGCAGGATCTCGAGTACATATCGAGCGCCGGTCTCAGGGCCTTCAAGAGCGCTTACACCGAGCTTCGCCGGAAGGACGGCACTTTCTGCGCGAAGAACGTGGGCGAGCCCATCGCGGACATACTCAAGCTCACGGGCTTCGGCCGCATGTTCAAATACCTCAGCGCTGATGAGAACGGGACCATGAGATCCATGACGATCACCGCGGAGATAGCCAATCTCGACGCGGTCAACGAATTCATCTTCGGGCAGCTCGCGCCCTATGAGCTTCCGAAGAGCACGCTGTTCCAGATAAGGCTCGCGGTAGAGGAGATCTTCGTAAACATCTCGAGCTACGCCTATGACCCGTCGGTAGGGCCGGCGGAGGTCAGCTGCGAGGTGCTCGAGGACCCGCTCAGGGTCGTCATACAGTTCCTCGATCACGGCAAGCCCTTCGATCCTCTGGCTCAGGAGGATCCCGACACCTCAGAGGAGGGACTGCTCGCGCGCGAGGGAGGTCTAGGCATACTCCTCGTCAAGGAGAGCATGGACGAGGTCAGCTATCGTTATGAGGGCGGGGCGAACATACTGACCGTCATCAAGAAGCTGTAGGACGGTTGCCTATGGCGAGAAAACGATTAAGGGAAATGAGCTTCTTCGAGAGGGCGAACAACTCTCTCGAGGGGCGCATGTTAAGACTGATAGTAAGATATTCGATATTCCTCGGCCTCGTATGCTTCTGCATCGGGGCCATGATGTATTACAACGCGATCCTGCAGGATTCGATGAAGGCGGCCTACGACAGGGTCGGCTCCGACGTCCTCGAGCTCAAGGCGCATTACGCGGTCGAGAAATACTGCGAGCGCGTTTATGAGATATTCCAGGGCATCGACAATATAAAGGATCAGAACGAGGACTATTACGCCAGGTTCGACGAGATCCACGACCGTCCCGGCTACCGCGGGATGAGGGAATACCTCTCCGGCATGAGGACCGCGGATATGTCCGACTTCTTCCTCGCCGTGGCGGACGAGGAGCGGGGACAGCTGGTCTTCGTGGCAGACACCGACCCGCGCGAGGGCCACGAGTATCCCCTCGGCAAGACGGTGGGCATACCGGGCTTCCTGCAGCGCTACTTCTTCAGGAGCGGGCAGGGCGAGTTCCCACACTCCTATTACTATCTGCCCGGGCGCGGCCTCGTCGTCGCGAGCGCTTCCTTCGTAAAGGGCAGCGACTCGAGCAAGGGAGTGCTCATCGTGATGTACAAGGCCTACGTGGCGGCAGGCGGCCTGAGGCGCTTCGTATGGCAGTTCGTAATAAGCATAGGCATAGTGATGTCTGTGGTTGGACTGTTCCTGACGAGAAGGATCAAGAAGACCGTCGTCACGCCCATAAACGACATCGCGGGAGCCGCGGAGAAGTACATGAAGGACAGGCGCAACGGGACACTGAAGACCGCCTACTTCTCCGAGCTGAACATACGCACGGGCGACGAGATAGAGAACCTCGGCCTTGTCATGGCCGACATGGAGCAGGACCTCAAGGACTTCATCCAGGATCTGGCGAAGGTAACGGCGGAGAAGGAGCGCATGAGCGCCGAGCTGGACCTCGCGACGAGCATACAGCAGAACGCTCTGCCAAATAAATTCCCGCCTTTCCCGGGCCGCGGCGAGTTCGACATCTTCGCCGGCATGGATCCTGCCAGGGAGGTGGGAGGAGACTTCTACGATTTCTTCATGACCGACAGCGACCATCTGGCTGTCGTAGTGGGAGACGTTTCGGGAAAGGGCATACCCGCGGCGCTGTTCATGATGACCGCGAGGACCATGCTCAAGGACGCCGCTCTGAGCGGCCTCAGCCCCGCGCAGATGATGAACAGAGTCAACGCGCAGCTCGCCGAGAACAACCGCGACAACATGTTCGTCACGGTCTGGGTCGGGATACTCGAGATATCGACCGGAAGGCTGGTGTGGGCTGACGCCGGGCACGAGAAGCCCGCGCTCTTCCACGGCGGACAGTGGAGCATACTGGAGAAGCGCGGCGGAGTGGCGCTGGCGGCCTTCGAGCCCGAGCTGCTCGCGCTCGACGAAGAGCCCGCCTTCGCGGAACAGGAGACCCTGCTCCGCCCGGGCGACGTGATACTCCAGTACACCGACGGCGTCACCGAGGCCATGACGGCTGAGAGGAAGCTGTTCGGTGAGGAGAGGCTGCTCGAGGCCCTTTCGTGCTCCGAAAGCACGGATCCCGGGCTCCTGCTGCCGCACATCAGGAGCCGTATAGACGCCTTCGTTGCTGGCGTGGACCAGTTCGATGACATCACCATGCTCGCGCTGCGCTACAACGGCGCGGAGAAGGCCTAACCCCGCGGCAGCGGCTTAGGGAAGGTTCGGTCCCGCGGTAGCGGGCCTGGGGAAAGATCAGGCCTCCGCCGCGAGCTCCTTGACGCGGTCTATGAACATCTCCTCGATAGAGGGGAGGGGACGACCCTTTCTCCAGACGAAGAGATACTGTACGTAGCGGTCGGGGCCAGCTATGGGCCTTATGACGAGCGAGTCGTTGGGGATGTAGGCGGTCCTAGGGAAGAGGCTGATGCCGACGCCCCTTCCGGCGAGCGCCGCGGCGTCCAGATAGCTGTCCATCTCGCAGACTATACGCGGCTCAGCGTGTATCTCGCGGAACCATCTGAAAATCATATCGATAGTCGCTCTCCTGCTGGGCACGATGAGCGGCTGGTCGCGAAGGTCCGATATGCTTATCGGGCCTTCTTTTTGCGCGAGCGGATGGCTTCTGCCTATGAAGGCCACCATGCTCTCGCGGCCGACCTCGAAGCTGTTGAGGAAGAGCTGGTCGTACGGAGCGGTGATGACGGCCATGCTTATGAGGCCGCTCCTCATCTTGTTGACGAGATCGTCGCTGCTGCCGTCCGTGATGCGCAGCTTGACGCCCGGATGCTCCTTCAGGAAGCCCGGGATCCACTCTGCGGCGATGTCGGGCGCCGTGCCCTCGACGAGGCCGAGGGATATGGTCCCGCCGGCTCCGCTGCTGAGGGCTATGATCTCCTCCTTCGCCTTGTCGGCGAGGCTCAGTATCTCCTTGGATCGGCGGTAGAGCAGCTGTCCCGCCTCGGTGAGCTCGAGCTTCCTCTTTCCCCTTATCATGAGCTCGGTCCCGAGCTCCTCCTCAAGCCCCTTGATCTGGGCGCTTAGCGGTGGCTGGCTCATGTTCAACAGCTTTGCCGCGCGGGTGATGTTCAGCTCCTCGGCTATTACGGTGAAGTATCTCAGCGTTCTGAGCTCCATGTCTGCCTCCTTGCAATACGATTAACGTATAGTACTGCTAATATTATATGTATTTTATTTCGATGCCGCAAGCCGTTATAATCGAAATATGTTTTTCATTTCCATTTCCCAGTTTGCAGGAAGGGAGAAGAAGCTATGGATCTTGCGGCAGAGAGTTTCGGTTCGCTGGTCTTCGGCGACGAGGCGATGAAGGAATACCTGCCCCCCGAAGTCTATGCCTCGCTGAGGCGGACTATAGAGGAGGGCGGCCCGCTCGACGCGGGCGTAGCCGAGGCGGTGGCCTCGGGAATGAAGGAATGGGCGGTCTCCAAGGGAGCGACTCATTTCACGCACTGGTTCCAGCCCCTGACCGGGGTGACCGCGGAGAAGCACGAGAGCTTCGTGACGCCGCGGCCCGGCGGAAGGGCTGTTTTTGATTTCTCGGGAAAGGAGCTCATCAAGGGCGAGGCGGACGGCTCGTCCCTGCCCTCGGGAGGCCTCAGAGCCACCTTCGAGGCCAGGGGCTACACGGCCTGGGATCCCACCTCCTACGCCTTCATCAAGGACAGGACGCTGTGCATCCCCACGGCCTTCGCTTCCTACGGGGGAGAGGCTCTCGACAAGAAGACCCCGCTGCTGCGCTCCGTCGAGGCCCTGAGCCGCCAGGCGGTCAGGGTGCTCGGGCTGCTCGGAAGCGCGGGAGTCAGCTCCGTCACCGCCATGGCGGGGCCCGAGCAGGAGTACTTCCTTGTGCCCCTGGAGCTTTACGAGAAGCGCCCCGATCTCAGGTTCTGCGGCCGCACCCTGCTCGGCGCGAGGCCTCCGAAGGGGCAGGAGCTCTCCGATCACTACTACGGGATGATAAAGCCCTCGGTAGCGGCCTTCATGAACGAGCTCAACGAGGAGCTCTGGGCTCACGGCATACCCGCGAGGACCGAGCACAACGAGGTCGCGCCGTCACAGCACGAGCTCGCGGTGGTATACGACACCGCGAACATCGCGACCGACCACAACCAGCTTGCCATGGAGCTCATGCAGAAGACCGCGGCGAGGCACGGCCTGGCCTGCCTTCTGCATGAGAAGCCCTTTGAGCACCTCAACGGCAGCGGGAAGCACAACAACTGGTCGCTTCAGACCGACACGGGGGTGAACCTGCTCTCGCCCGGGGATACTCCTCACGAGAACCTGCAGTTCCTGCTCTTCCTCAGCGCGGTCATCAAGGCCGTGGACGAGTGGCAGGACCTTCTGAGGATCTCCGTCGCCTCGGCCGGCAACGACCACAGGCTGGGCGGCAACGAGGCGCCTCCCGCCGTCATATCGATATACCTCGGGGAGGAGCTCACAGAGATGCTCGAGGCTATAGAGCGGGGCTCGGACTACGAGGCCCACGGAAGGGTGCTGATGGAGCTCGGCGCGCAGGTGCTGCCCAAGCTCTCGAAGGACAACACCGACCGCAACAGGACCTCCCCCTTCGCCTTCACAGGCAACAAGTTCGAGTTCAGGATGCCGGGCTCATCGCAGAGCATCTCCGGACCGAACATCATGCTCAACGCGGCGGTCGCGGACGTGCTCGAGGGCTTCGCCGACGAGCTCGAGGCCGCAATACGCGACGGCTCCAAGCCCGGCGAAGCGGCCTACGCCCTCATAAGGCACACGGTGAGGGAGCACCGCAGGATAATCTTCAACGGCAACGGCTACGACGAGAGCTGGCTGAGGGAGGCGGTCGAGAAGAGAGGCCTCTCGGACCTGAGGACCACTCCGGAGTGCCTCGCCAGGCTGCTCTGCGAAAAGAACGTCTCCATGCTGGAGAGGCACGGCGTCTACAGCGAGGCCGAGCTGGTCTCCCGCAGGGATATAAGCCTGGACAATTACTGCAGGACGCTCTTCATAGAGGCGAGGACAATGTCCTCCATGGCGGGCAGGCAGATACTCCCCGCGGTGCAGGACAGGCTCGCGTCAGTCGCGTCCGGGCTCATATCGAGGAACGCCGCCGGCTTCCCCGCGGGCGAGGCCGAGAGGGAATCCTTCGAGGAGCTCTCGGGGCTGTCCAACGGCATACGCACGGCGCTCGCGAGGCTGGGAGATGAGCTCTCGCTCTGCGAATCCATGATGGGAAGGGACGGCAAGCCGGGACTCTCGGGAGCCGCCGAAAGGGTGCGCTCGGGGCTCATCCCCGCGATGGAGGAGCTCAGGGAGCTCTGCGACGCGGCTGAGCTCGAGATGCCCAAGGAGCTCTGGCCGTTCCCCGGATACGACGATCTGCTTTTCGGTGTGAGATAGGAGGCTTTTGAAAATGTCCAGAAACAGCGCGGTAGTAGGCATCAACTGGGGCGATGAGGGAAAGGGCCGCATGGTCGACCTCCTCACCGCCGGGCACGACGTCGTCGTGAGGTATCAGGGCGGCGGAAACGCCGGGCACACGGTCGTGAACGAGTACGGGAAGTTCTCGCTCCACCTCATCCCGTCCGGCATCTTCAGAAAGGGAGTCGTGAACGTCCTCGGGAGCGGGGTCGCGCTCGACCCGGAGAACCTCTGCAGGGAGATAGAGGAGCTCAGGAGCCGTGGGGTGGAGGTAAGCCCGGACAACCTGATGATAAGCGAGAGGGCGTCGCTGCTCATGCCCTGGCACAGGGATCTCGATGCGCTCGAGGAGGAGAGGCTCGGTTCCGCCAAGTACGGCTCCACGAAGCAGGGCATCGCTCCCTTCTACTCCGACAAATATCAGAAGAAGACCCTGATGGCGGGCGAGATACGCTACCCGGAGGAGTTCAGGTCGCGCCTGGCCTCGCTCACGGAGTGGAAGGACCTCGTGCTCGAGGGAGTCTACGGTGCCCGCGGCTACACGCTTGAGGACATCGGGGAGTGGGCAGCGCGCTGGTGCGAGCCGCTCAAGCCGTTCATAAGGGATACCGGAGCCTGGCTCGAGCAGGCCGACGCCGAGGGCAAAAGGCTGCTCTTCGAGGCCCAGCTCGGAGCCCTCAGGGACATAGACCAGGGGATCTATCCGTACACCACTTCCAGCAACACCCTCGCGGCCTACGCTCCCGTCGGGGCCGGCTGCCCCTCAGTGGACCCGGGGGAGGTCATAGGCGTGGTCAAGGCCTACTCGACCTGCGTAGGCGAGGGCCCCTTCGTCTGCGAGCTGAAGGGCGAGGCCGGCGAGGAGCTCAGGCGGCAGGGCGCCGAGTACGGCGCCAAGACGGGCCGTCCGAGGCGCGTCGGGCCGTACGACGCGGTCGCGACAAGGGAGGGCGTGAGGCTCCAGGGAGCGGACTGCATAGCGCTGACGAAGCTCGACGTGCTCAGCTACCTGAAGAGCATCCCCGTGTGCGTGGCCTACAGGGTCGGAGACGAGGTCACGGAGCGCTTCCCCTTCCCGGTGGAGCTCGAGGGCGCTGAGCCCGTGCTCGAGGAGCTTCCGGGCTGGGGCTGCGACATAAGCTCCGTCAGAAGCTTCGACGAGCTTCCGAAGGAGGCGCGGGACTACGTGCTCTTCGTCGAGAAGAGCGCCGGCTGCCCCGTGAAGTACGTCTCGGTCGGACCCGAGAGGGACAGCATCATAGTGAGGCAGTGAGCCCGCGGGCGGAAGGAGACAGGAGATGAAGGACACATACGAGAGCCCTCTTTCTTCGAGATACGCTTCGAAGCGCATGCTATGGCTGTTCTCTCCCGACATGCGCTACACGACCTGGAGGAGGCTGTGGGCGGCGCTGGCAGAAGCCCAGTCCGCAATGGGGCTGGATATAAGCGCGGAGCAGGTCGCGGAGCTCAGAGCTCACATCGATGACATAGACTACGGGTTCGAGGCAGAG
>JAEEGF010542148.1_pt1 | contig 19152 bp, 16 predicted proteins | sample 9134171 | NCBI WGS metagenome assembly JAEEGF01 (sample SAMN16246542, study PRJNA631951) | gut metagenome | biome: gut microbiome; feature: rumen; material: AP-attached | host: Bos | place: Iran: Karaj | collected 2018-10
GACTAACCTCATTTGGATTAGTCTCAATGTTAGATTACTACACCGAAAGGTGTGTTACTTGTTAAGTTGATTGAACCGCCGTGTACCGAACGGTACGCACGGTGGTGTGAGAGGTCGGAATTTCTCAATTAAGAGAAATTCCTCCTACTCGATTGTGTAGTAAGAGATAAAAAGGCAAGGAAGAGGTTTATTCTTCCTTGCCTTACCTATTTACAGATCTAATGCCTTGATCTTTGCTGCGATAAGCATTGCGGCCTGCATATGTGATGAAAGGCCCGGGTGGTTTAAGGCACCTGCGGAGTCTTCTGTAAATGCAGGAAGCTGCATATAGTCAACGCGTTTGTCGCCTGTTTCACTTGCAAAGGCTTTGATACCTGTGCAGATCGGTACTTCAAGAGGAGCGCCGCACATACCGTAAAGCCATAAGATATAGGCATCCGGATTATTCTTTCTTACCATCTTTAAAAAGTCAGTAACTGCATCAGTAAATATATTTACGTCCTCTTCGTTAAAGGAGCCGTCTTCGTTTTTCTTCATTTTGTAGGTAATACCTGTAGCAGGGTCTGTAAATGCTGGGTTATCAAAGGAGCCCTGGTCGTTGGTACCAAGGTTTATTACAATAACGTCAGGGCTAAATGTAAAATCATATTTTTCGTGAGCACCTGCATCGATAGCTTTTGCGGAATTAATAGGCCCGCATTTTTGCTCGTATACCCTTGGAAGTACGTTGTATATGTTGTTATCGTATGCACAGTGTACTCCCCAGCCGCTTTGAGAAACGATGTTGACATCTGCATTTAGCATATCGGCTACCATGTATGCGTACTGGCGAGAACAGCTCATAAACATAGGGAGCCAGTCCTTTTCTTCTTTGGCGCCGTAGGTTCCCTCGCCTGTAGTAAGAGAGTCGCCCACAAATTCGATCCTTATGTCGCCTTCTTTAGCAGTCTCAAAGGTACCGTCTGTATAAAGAGTTCTTATAGCCATATACATTTTTGGGTCATCGCCGATTGGCTGAGTCTCGCGAAGTATTTTAACATTTTTAACAGCCTCTGGGTTCATGCCGCGAAACAGGCAAATGTGATTAAGCCCGTTAGAAAGCATGAATCTTCCCATAAATGCACCGTTTATAAGGTAAGCGCACCAGATCTCACGGGTTTCGTATTCAGCGTAAATATCTGCGGAAAGCTCTGCGGCTTTTACATTTACCTCAATTCCTCCCCCGTTCCAAAATATAGGAAGTTCACCGGATATGGTTCCGCATCTTCCAAGGATCTTTTTTTCTTTAAGATCGTTAACATTAATTTCCTGCAATTTCGTATCCCCCTGCTTCTTTATAGATATCTATAGTATAGTATTTCCAGACAAAAATGTAAATTATTTGATTTTTACGTAAAATGAGGCTATAATCTATGTGATCGAATTCATTTTGGAGGTTAATATTTATGGATGAGAAAAAAATACTTGCTGCCTGTGACCATACTCTTCTTGCTCAGGGCGCTACATGGGACGAGATAAAGGCACTTTGCGATGACGGTATGAAGTATCAGGTTGCTTCTGTTTGTATACCACCTTGCTACGTAAAGCAGGCAAGAGAGTATATGGGAGATAAGCTTCCTATTACCACTGTAATAGGTTTTCCAAACGGCAATATGACTACAGCCGTAAAGGTATTTGAGACAAAGGATGCCCTTGCAAACGGCGCTGATGAGATCGATATGGTAATCAATATCGGCGAGCTTAAGGCTAAGAATTATAAATACGTAGAAGATGAGATAAGAGAGATCAAGGCAGCCTGCGGCAGCCACATTCTTAAGGTTATCATCGAGACCTGTCTTCTTACAGATGAAGAAAAGATTAAGATGTGCGAGCTTGTTACAAATGCCGGCGCAGATTTTATAAAGACAAGTACCGGCTTTTCTACAGCGGGCGCTACATTTGATGATATCAAGCTTTTTAGCGAGCACATCGGACCAAATGTTAAGATGAAGGCTGCAGGCGGTATATCTTCTCTTGAAGATGCGCAAAAATTCCTTGATCTTGGCGCATCAAGGCTTGGAACCAGCAGGGTTGTAAAAATCGTTAAAAGTAAATGATCTTGCAGTGTTTTTGGGGATTGCATTATGCAGTCCCCATTTTTTTAAGTCTAAAATCGTACTTTTTTGAAAGTCAATCGTTTATATTTTAAAGATATGTTGCAAAAAATAATACATAATCATAAATAGGGGAATTTTGGAGGTAGAGGCTTGAATACCAAAAAGTCATGGAGAAAACAGTTATTTCGAATAGCACTTGCACTTCTTGTGAGTATCTTTGTCTACATGATCTGGTCTACTGTTAACTATTACAAGTGGACAAAGCAGCAGTATGACGATGAGAACAGGCAGGCTGTATCTGTCTGGAAAAACGACATAACAGGAATACTTAACATGACAAGCAAGCACATAACCGAGCTTCTTATGACTTTAAACAACGAGCATGTTGAAATAAAAACCGGTTCTCCTGATATGAGCTTTAGCGCAAAGATAAAATGCCTTCAGGTGATGGAAGACAAGCTTAAACTTGGAACGGATGTATCCTTTATATTTATTTATGACAGCGAAAAAGGGAAATCTCTTTTTGCTGCCGAGCCTTCTGTTTCAGCAAGAGAAGTTATTCTTGCAAAGGAGTATGTAAACGGTGGCAATGCCAGAGCTACAGGCCTTAGGGAAGAAGAGTGGGATATAGTCACTATTGGTGATAACTCATATACTTTAAGAGCGGTAGCAAACGGAAAGTATGTAGTGGGGGCTATGTGTAACATAAAAGCTCTTGCTCCTATAGACATTATAAAGGTGCTTAACTCAGAGACAGCCTGTTTTCTTGACACAGGAAGCAGTACCTACGCGGTTCTTAAAAGTGAACACATAACGGATTATCCCGGATCAAAGCAAAAAGGCGTCACTTTATATAAAGACAGAGTAAGTGAACTTAAGGCAAACATAGTCTTTGCATCAAGAACCACAGATATTTCCATGATAATAAGCGATTCTATCGTGCTTTTTGTACTTTTTGGGTTTATCTGTATGGCACTTTTTGTGGGAGTAATCATTGTTACCGGGAAAAATATCGTTGCACCTACAAATACACTTTTAAATGCCATAGACAACGTTCAAAAGGGTGATCTTGATTTCCGTATAAAAGAAGAGGCGTCTTCAAAGGAATTTGATGATGTTTTCCTTAATTTTAACATAATGGTTGATGAGATCAAACGCCACAGGATAGAGCGTTATGATAACATCATCCAAAAGAAACAGGACGAGCTTAAGCTTCTAAGAGCCCAGATCCGTCCGCACTTTTTCCTTAACGCCATTACAACTGTCAGTAATATGAGCTATGGCGATGATCAGGAAAAAACCAGGCAATATCTTAAAGAACTTGCTGTTTACCTTCGTTATATGCTTAATTACAGAGATAAATTCGTAAGCCTTGGGCAGGAGTTAAACGAAATAGAAAGCTATGTAAGGATGCAGTCTATAAAGGCTCCCGGTTCTATAGAAGTAGATATAGAAAGCAGCAGCGAGGCAAATAAAACAGAGATACCTTATCTTCTTGTTTTTACCATAGTTGAAAATGCTTTTAAACATGCCATGAGTATGTATGAGACACTTAATCTCCACATTGTGGCAAACCGTATGCCGGAAGGCGACAAGATGCGCACGGTTATAGCGGTAGAAGATAACGGAGCGGGTTTTCCGCCTGATGTACTTGAAAAATTCAGTGACTATGAAAGCATTCCCGAGGCAAAGGATCACATCGGACTTTCAAATGTGTTCCGTACCCTTGCCTTAACATATGACAGGCCTGACCTCATAAAGTTATCAAATACAGACAGAGGGGCAAGAGTCATAATAATTATTCCTGACAGAGAGGAGAAAGAAAATGAAACTGCTGATATGTGATGATGACATTTCCACCATCGACCTTATACAAAATCATCTCGACCTTAAGGAAATGGGAATTACAAAGCTGCTTCGAGCATATAACGGAAAAGTGGCGATCGAGCTTATTGACTCGGAAAAGCCGGAGATGATGCTTTGCGATATCGGTATGCCTCTTTGTAACGGTCTTGAGGTTCTTGAATATGTTCATAACAACAAGATACCTATGGTATTTACTTTTCTTACCTGCTACGAAAGCTTTGAATACGCAAGAGATGCGGTAAGGCTTGGGGCGTTTAACTATCTTACAAAGCCAACTGACCTTAACGAGCTTTATGAATGCATCATAGCTATGAACAATGAGGCTAAGGAACGCTTTGGGCCTAAAGACGACCTTGAAAATGCGGTATGCCCTGAAAGAAATGTGACAAAAGCGGTAAAAGAATACATGAAAGAGCATTTTGCAGAAGAGATAAGACGTGATGATATGGCATCCCTTGTATACGTAACGCCAAACTATCTTTCAAAACTCTTTAATGAAGAAAACGGCATGAGTATGCGAGAGTACTTAAACGATATCCGTATAGAGGAAGCAAAAAAGCTTATCCTTACAACTTCTATGAGTATAAGCGAGATAGCCTGCAGCGTGGGAATGGATAACATTTCGTATTTTTCTACGGTATTTCGCAAGCTTTGCGGCTGCAGCCCTATAGAGTGGAAGGCAAGGAGAACGAGATAATCTATGAGAAATCCTTTTAAGAAAATAACAGATACACTAAAGAGAGACAGGGAGACCATGAAAGGCCTTAGCAGCGCAAAAAAAGCCGAGTTTATATGGGATTATTACAAAGTCCCTATAGCTATAATCGCAACTGTTCTTTTTGTTTGTATCTCCCTTGTTACCACATTTATAACAAGGGGCGGAAACGTGCTTTATGTGGTCATGGTTAATGCGGGGGTACCTGAAAGTGCGGGAGAGGATGCGGTAAGAAGTACCTTTACCGCGCTTCTTGAAAGCTCCGGTGAAAACATGAAAGGAAAGAAGATAAACCTTGAGTGTAATTACAGCCTTTCCTTTGATGAGCCTACTGATTCCGATATAGCTACCCTTCAGGTGCTTTCGGCTCTTTTTGGGATAGGCGACCTTGATCTTTTCGTATCTGATAAAGATGTATACGATAAATTCGCACTAAAGAATGGCTTTAGTGACCTTAGGGCGTATATTCCTTCAGATATCCTTTCCGCAAATGAGGATAAAATATATTATTACACGGATGAAAAAGGAAATACAGCCCCTGTCGGAATCTATGTTAAAGATACGGAAAAGCTTACAGGAGGCGGAACCCCAAAGGGCGAACTTCTTGCCGGGATTGTTTCAAGAGCTGAAAATGCTGAAAGGGCAGGAAAAGTTCTTGAAAGTTTATTGATTGTACAAAATTGAAAATCAAACAGTGTATATTTTTAAAAAAATATCTTTCATAATAGCAAGCAATAAAATGCTTTACATGAGAAAATGAGAATGATGGGAAACTGATTCTCATTAATAATTTTCAAACGGAGGAGAAAATTAATGAAAAAACTAATTGCATTAATTCTCGCTTTTGCTCTTGTCCTTTCTATGACAGCATGCGGCAAGGGTAATGATGGGGCTTCAAGTGACAAGCCTGCAGATTCTGCTTCTTCAAACACAGAAACAAAAGCAGATGCGCAGCCTTCAAACGGCGAAGCTTACGAAGTAACTCTTATGTTCCCTACTCTTCAGAGCATTCCTTCTGAGGACGCTATCCAGAGAGTAGAAGATTTCATCAACGCTTACATCAAAGACAGCCTTGGAATCACAGAATTTAAGCTTGATCTTAAGTTTGCTTCACTTTTTACTTACGCAGACGACATTAACCTTCAGCTTGCAGCAGGCGACAAGATGGATATCATCTATACAGGAAACCTTGCTACAGCAGTTACAAACGGTTATCTTACAGACCTTACACCTTACATTGACAACGAACTTGCAGGTGCTAAGGAAGTTATTAAAGACTGGCTCTCATGCGGAATGACAAACGGCATCGTTTACGCTATTCCTTGCTACAAGGGACAGGTTCTTTCATGGAAGTACATTTACGACAAACAGTATGTTGACGGTATCGGATACGATATGAGCAAGGTTAAATCTTATAAAGACCTTGAGCCGCTTTTTGAGGCTCTTAAGGCTGCTTATCCTAACGAGGTATTTGAGGTATTCTGTAACCAGTATCCTTCACTTACAGCTTTTGCAGCTCACGACTCAATCGTAGGTACTTATTTTGCTACACAGGGCGATTCAACTCAGCTTGTTAACTACTTTAAGACAGACAGCTTCAAAGAGGCTTGCGAGATCGCTTACAGACATCGTCAGCTCGGATACGCTGATCCTGAAGGTTCAGCAAACACACTCAGCCACGATGCAGTAGTTATGTCAGGTTCAAGCAAGGGTGTTATCATGGGTCATGCTTACTCAATCGAGACAATTGAGCAGATGTTTACTATGAACAACTCTTACGGCGGACAGTTTGGTGCTGTTGAGATCGCTAAGTCAGATATGACAACAAACACACTTACATACGGTATTCCTTATACTTCAAAGAACCCATCTGCAGCAGCTAAGATGATGAACCTTATCTGGACAGATGAGACAATCGCAAGTGCACTTATTTACGGTATTGAAGGCGAAGATTACGTATGGAACGATGATCATACATCAATCAAGTATCCTGACGGACTTGGTATTGATACAGTTCCTTACTCAGCACTTTACACATGTGGTGCTTTCGGTAACCAGTTCCTTCTTTACGGATTTGATGGAAATACTTCAAACGATGATAAGGATTTCATGCTTAAGCTTATCAAAGAGGCTTGGTATCCACCTCTCTTTGGTTTTATCCCTTCATCAGCAAACGTTTCTACTCAGGTAGCTGCAGTATCTAACGTTTACAATCAGTATTACAACTCACTTACATACGGTGATGTAAATCCTGACGAATTCCTTCCTCAGTTCCTTGATGCTCTTGATGCAGCAGGTATCAATGAGATCATGGCTGATTATCAGGCTCAGGTTGACGCTTGGGTTGCTCAGAATAAATAATTGATATTTATCTGATCTAAAATAGGATGCAGTCTTTTAGAAGACTGCATCCTATATAAATTAGCAGTAAAAGGAGAAATGTAATGGAAACTGCTATGAATGCAGGTAGCACAAAAGAATTTGACGACCTTCTTAAAAAGAAAAAGAAGTCGAAGAAGAAAGCAGACGCGCTCAGGGTATTCCCGCTGTTTCTTATGATGCTTCCGGGACTTATTTACCTTGTTTGCAACAACTATCTTCCTATGTTCGGTATTCTTATCGCATTTAAAAAGGTTGACTTTTCAATCGGTATTTTAAAGAGCCCATGGGTGGGTCTTAAGAACTTTGAGTTCCTTTTTGCAACAAAAGATGCCACCACAATGATCAGAAACACATTGCTTTACAACATAGTCTGGATCGCACTTGGAACTGTCATTGCTATTTTTATCGCTCTTTGTATGGCAGAGATCGCAAACAGACCTATAGCTAAGGTTATCCAGCCGGTTATCTGTTTCCCTTCGATGGTATCAGCCGTTATCCTTTCATATATCGTATACGGCTTCCTTAGTACCACCTACGGATTCATCAACAACGGCATTTTAGGCGGCGCAAAGATCAACTTTTACGCCACAGCCAAATACTGGCCGCTTATCCTTACCATAGTTCATTTCTGGCAGAGTTCAGGTCAGAGCTCGATTATCTATATGGCCAGCATCGGCGGTATCGATAAAGGACTTTACGAATCGGCCAGAATTGACGGCGCCACAAAGATGAAGCAGATAGTTTACATTACACTTCCTCTTTTACGACCAATGATCATACTTATGCTTCTTATGGCCGTCGGAAAGATCTTTAACTCTGACTTTGGTATGTTCTATCAGGTTCCTCTTAACTCAGGACTGATATACAGTACCACTCAGACCATCGATACCTATGTATACAGAGCGCTCCTTGAGATGAACAACGTCGGTATGTCATCTGCAGCCAGCGTTTTCCAGGCTATACTTGGTTTCATTCTTGTAGTTGTATCAAATGCAGTTGTCAGAAAAGTTGATTCTGACAGTGCGTTATTCTAACTTGGAGGGAAAGACTTATGAAAGAAAAATATAAAGCTCCTACGATCAGGGATGAAAAAGCTTTTCATAATCTGGCCCTCATCCTTATGAGTATACTTGCAATTTACTGCATTGTTCCGTTTTTCCTTATGGTCTCCATATCTCTTTCATCAGAGCAGGCCTTAAGCAGCGGCGGATACTCATTCTGGCCAAAGGAGTTCTCTACAGCAGCCTACTCTTATATGTGGGCAAAGAGGATTACCATCGGCCGTTGTTACGGACTTACGATCCTTGTAACAGTAGTAGGTACCATTGGAAACCTTATCTTAACATCACTTTTTGCATATCCGCTTTCAAGAAAAGATTTTAAGCTTAGAAACTTCTTCGCTTTCCTTGTTTTCTTTACGGTTATGTTTAACGGTGGTATGACAGCAAGCTACATTGTATGGACAAGACTTTTCCACATTAAGAACACCATCTGGGCATATATTTTACCGGGTTCATTAATGGGAGCCATGAATGTACTTATGGTGAGAAACTACTACAATCTTAACATTCCTTATGCTATAATCGAAGCAGCAAGGATTGACGGTGCAAACGATCTTCGTATCTACCTTGGCATAATGCTTCCGCTTTCAAAGCCTGTTATGACCACCATCGGCCTTTTTGCAGCCCTTGGTTACTGGAACAACTGGACCAGCGGACTTTACTACATTTCAGATACAAAATTGTTTACTATCCAGGTTTACCTTAAAAAACTTATGGATAACATCGCATTCCTTAAGACAAGTGATATTGCGGCAGAGTCTGCAACCCTTGCATATAAATCCCTTCCGACAGAAGGAGCCCGTATGGCGATGGCTATCGTAGCCATACTTCCTATGCTCCTTGTATATCCTTTCATCCAGAAAGAGCTGGTTAAAGGTATGGTAGTCGGCGGAGTAAAAGGTTAATTATTTGAATTTTGGCGGAGGCTTTTGATGAACGGTTTTTTTAAATATGACGGGCCCTTTATCAGTATGATGACAAGGGTGGCTAACCTTATGATAGTCAGCATACTCTGGGTCTTAACATGTTTACCTGTTATAACCGTGATCCCGGCCTCCGCTGCTCTTTTTCATACAGTGGTAAAGGTTGTTCGCGGAAAAGGCAAGGGAGTTGTTAAAGACTTTTTTGTAAGCTTTGTCGCAAACCTTAAACAGGGCATTATCTTAAACCTGATATTTGGCGTTATCGGCGCGCTTCTTGCTTACAGTATCTATATAGCTCTTCAGTTTAAGAGCATACCCGGGTTTTTATACCTTGGGTTTGGAATTTTTCTTGCAATAGTCTGGTGCATGACAGTCCTTTATTTAGCACCTGTGCTTTCAAGATTTGAAGGCAGTATAGGGCAGCTTATAAGGATCGCACTTTATCTTCCGACAAAAAATATGCTTCTTACGTTTTTAATGCTTATACTTTTTGCAATTATAGTATTTTTGACAGATTTTTATCCGATAGTTCTTATGTTTACGCCGGGGGTATACGTAGACCTTGTGGCAGGCAGTATAGATAAAAAGATGGCAGCATTTGCGGAAGGGAACTAAGTATGGAAAAACCTGCAATTGAACTTAAAGATGTGGTAAAGGTTTACCCTTTTCCTAAAAAGAGCATATTTAAAAAGAAAAATGAAGAAAGTGAAAAAATACGCGAAAATGCGGTAAAAGCAGGTATCCCTACCACAAATGAAGGATACCTTATTTTGCGTAAATTAAATCTTAAGGTAGAGCAGGGCGAATTTGTAGTGATAAAAGGCGAGTCGGGGTGCGGCAAGACCACACTTCTTCGCATTATCGCAGGGCTTGAAGATGTTTCGGCAGGGCAGGTTTTTATAGAAGGAGAGGACGTAAGCGACCTTCCGCCTGAAGACAGGAGCGTAGCTATGGTATTTCAAAACTATTCTCTTTACCCTCATCTTTCTGTTGAAGAAAACCTTGCTTTTCCTCTTCAGACTCTTCATATACCAAGAGATGAGATAAACGAGCAGGTGAAAAGGATGATAGAACTTCTTTCGCTTAAAGGATTTGAAAAAAATACCCCCGGAGAACTTTCCGGAGGTCAGTGCCAGCGTGTAGCTATAGGAAGGGCTCTTATAAGAAAGCCTAAGGTTTTCCTTCTTGACGAGCCTTTTTCAAATCTTGATCCGCTCCTTAGAAATACGCTTAGAGCAGAAATGATACGTATCCACGAAGAACTTAAATGCGCTTTTATATATGTTACCCACAATGAGGAAGATATAGAAAATCTGCACTGCAGGGTTCTTACCTTGAAAGATGGGGTGCTAGTGTAAAAGGAAGTTCTGCTCTTTGCCAAAAAAGCAAAAAAAGAATTCAAAGATGCTTTTTGGCAAATCCAGAACAAAGATCCCCCTAAGCATTTATTGCTTACGCATAAATGCTAAGGGGCGAGTCTTTTGAGCTTCCAGCATCTGTGGCACATGGCAACGTAGCTGTCGTTGCCGCCAAGAAGTACCTGCTCGCCCTTTGTGATGATGCGGCCGTTTTCATCGATACGGGCATTTACTGTGGCTTTGCGACCGCAGGCACACATGGTTTTTATCTCGCTTATGGAATCTGCGATCTCCATAAGCCTTTTTGAGCCCGGAAAGAATTTGGTCTGGAAATCTGTACGAAGTCCAAAGGCAAGTACCGGGATATCTTCTTCGTCTACTATACTTCTAAGTTCATCTATCTGGGCCTCAGTAAAAAACTGGGCTTCATCTGCGATTATAACACCGAAGTTTCCGCTTTTGTCGTATTCATCTTTTATATTCTGACTCGGAGTGATAATAGTGGCTTCTTCCGAAAGACCAATACGGCTCCTTATTATATTTGCTCCGTCTCTTGTATCAGTACTTGGTTTTATGAGCCAGACATTAAACCCAAGCTCTTCGTAATTAAATTTGGTAATAAGGGCCTGAGCTGTCTTACTTGAACCCATAGCGCCGTATTTAAAATATAATTTAGCCATAAACAGCCTCCGAAAACAGAATATTTTGTGTCACTTTTTTAATTATAGCACAATATATAGAACTAATAAAGTCTTGATGAAAGTTATTTGAGATGATATAATATGCGAGGTGAGTTATGGCTCACATATTAAAATTTATTTTCTTTCATAGGAGGAAAGCATAATGAAGAAAGTATTATCATTAGCTCTTGCTCTTGCACTTGTTCTCGGACTTTGTGCATGTGGCGGAAGCAGCAAGTCAGGCAGCAAAGAGATCCCTGACGAGATGACATCAAAGGACGGAAAATATCAGATCGCCCTTGTAACAGATGTCGGACAGCTTAAAGACGGTTCTTTCAACGAAGGAACATGGAATGGTGTTAAAGGCTATGCTTCAGAGAACGGTAAGAGCTATAAGTATTATCAGCCTGCTAACGGTTCTGAGGCTACAGATGATGACCGTTACAACGCTATGGCAGCTGCTTGTGAAGCAGGTGCTGAGATTGTAGTTGCCCCTGGTTTCCTTCAGGAAGCAGCTCTTACAAAGGCAGCTCAGAACTATCCTGATACAAAGTTCGTCTTCATCGATGGATGGGATCTTGAACTTGACAACGTAGCAGCTGTTGCTTACAAAGAGCAGGAGTGCGGTTACTTTGCAGGATATGCTACTGTTAAAGACGGATTTACACACCTTGGTTTCTGCGGCGGTGGCGGCGGAACAAACCCTGCTGTTAACAAATACGGCTACGGTTTCCTTCAGGGTGCAAACGCAGCAGCATCAGAGCTTGGTGTTAACGTAGATGTTAACTACACATTCCTTTACGGCGCTAGCTACTCACCATCTTCAGAGCTTCAGACTCTTGCAAGTGGTTGGTATGAGAACGGTACAGAGGTTATCTTCGCTTGTGGCGGTACACTTTGCCAGTCAGTATTCGCAGCTGCAGCAGCTAACGATGCTTACTCAATCGGTGTTGACGTAGACCAGGCTAAAGATTCAGCTACAGTTCTTACTTCAGCTATGAAAGAGCTTGCTAACTCTGTTAAGCAGATGGCTGCTAAGTACTACGAAGGAAAGTGGAACGAGATCGGTAACACTTGCCAGGTACTTGGCGCAGCAGAAGGAGATACAGGTCTTCCTACAGCTGATACATCTTGGAGATTTAAGAACTTCAAGGTAGATGAGTACAAGAAGATGTTCGACGATGTAGTAGCAGGAAAGCTTACTATCAACGACGACTTCGAGAACTTCAACCAGGCTTACAGCAACCTTACTGTAAACGTAGTTGAATAATCAAAACACATATTATTAATTCAAGATCAATGTTTAGATAATAAACATTAAAAGAAGAGCATGTCATGCGGTACTCATGATATGCTCTTTTTTTATTTAAAGTTCTGTTCTTTTTTGGGTGCGTATATTATTTTTTCTTTATATTTCTATTAATTTTTGATATAATAAACTGTGCGCTTATGAGACTTTATTGAGGCGTATTTAAGTATACAGTAAGAAAGAGAGGTCCTATCATGGGGGATACCAGCGAATACGTAATAGAAATGCTTAATATTACCAAAGAATTCCCCGGTATAAAGGCAAACGACGACATTACGCTCCAGCTTCGCCACGGAGAGATCCACGCCCTTCTTGGAGAGAACGGCGCGGGCAAATCTACTCTTATGAGTGTTCTGTTTGGCCTTTACCAGCCGGAAAAGGGATGTATCAAAAAGGATGGGAAAGTTGTACAGATCAACAATCCTAACGATGCAACCGCTCTTCATATAGGTATGGTTCACCAGCATTTTAAGCTTATCGATGTATTTACCGTCCTTGACAATATTATACTTGGTGCGGAAGATACAAAGTTCGGTTTTCTTCAGAAAAAAGAAGCGAGAAAGAAAGTTGCAGAACTTTCTAAAAAATATGGTCTTGAGGTAAATCTTGACGCAAAGGTAGAGGATATTTCCGTTGGTATGCAGCAGCGTACCGAGATCCTTAAGATGCTTTACCGCGACAATGAGATCCTTATTTTCGATGAGCCTACGGCAGTTCTTACTCCGCAGGAGATCGAAGAACTTATGAAGATCATGAAAAACCTTGCTAAAGAGGGTAAATCCATCCTCTTTATCTCTCATAAATTAAATGAGATCATGGAAGTGGCAGACAGAGTTACCGTTCTTCGTAAGGGTAAGTATGTGGCTACTGTTAATACTGCAGATACAAACAAACAGGAACTTTCAAACATGATGGTTGGACGTCCTGTTCAGCTTGAGGTTCAAAAAGAAGAGGCTCATCCTACAGAAGTTATCCTTGATATCGAGGGCATGTGCGTTGCTTCCCATCATCAGAATAATAAAAATGCGGTAAATAACGTTTCTATGAAGGTTCGCCGCGGTGAGATCGTCTGCGTTGCCGGTATCGATGGCAACGGTCAGACAGAGTTTATCCATGGTCTTACAGGTCTTGATAAGATCACGGCAGGTAAAGTGATCCTTGATGGCAGAGACATTACAAACCTTTCTATCCATGAAAAAAGCCGCGATATGGCACATATCCCTGAGGATCGCCATAAACACGGCCTTGTACTTGATTTCTCTCTTGAGAATAACATGGTATTGCAAAGATTTAACGATAAAGAGTTCCAGAATCACGGTTTTATAAATTTTGATGCAGTAAGAAAGTACTCAGACAGACTTATCGAGCAGTATGATGTTCGTAGCGGACAGGGCTCCGTTACCATAGCAAGAAGTATGTCAGGCGGTAATCAGCAAAAGGCTATTATCGCAAGAGAGCTTGACCGTAACAAAGATCTTGTGGTTGCCGTGCAGCCTACCCGTGGTCTTGATGTTGGTGCTATCGAGTACATTCACTCTCAGCTTGTAAAACAGCGTGATGAAGGAAAAGCGGTACTTCTTGTTTCTCTTGAACTTGATGAGGTTATGAGTCTTTCAGACCGTATCCTTGTTATGTACGAGGGCGAGATAGTAGGAGAGTTTGATCCTAAGAAAGTATCCGTATCTGAGCTTGGTCTTTATATGGCAGGCGCAAAAAGAATGAATAAGGAGGATATGACGGCATGAAAAGCTTTTTAGCCAAAGATTCAACCAAAAAAGTTTTGTCCTCGCTTATTTCTATCCTTATAGGACTTGTATTTGGTTCTATCGTCGTTTTTATAGTCGGTATCAGTAAAGATACTATTTCCTTTAAAGGAGCCTGGGAAGGCGTACGTATCATACTTTTTGGTATGTTTGTTACAGGACGTGATTCCGTAGGTGCTCTTACTTCAGGTTTTAACGGTGTAAACTGGGGTGATATGCTTTACCGCTCCACACCGCTTATTATGACAGGTCTTTCTGTTGCGGTAGCTTTTAAGACCGGCCTTTTTAACATCGGTGCTTCAGGTCAGTTCCTTATGGGAACCCTTGCAAGCCTTGTAGTTGCGTTATCAATCCCTACAGGCAGTGTTCCATCCTTTATTGTCTGGATCCTTGCTTTCCTTGCAGCACTTCTTGCCGGTGCTCTTTGGGGTGCTATCCCGGGTCTTGTAAAAGCCGTATTTAACATCAATGAGGTTATCGCCTGTATCATGACAAACTGGATCGCGGCAAACCTTGTTACCTGGTTCTTTGACGGCAGCGTTTTCTGTAACAGCGAAGAATACGGAAAGATGGGTTACATTTACAAAACCTCACACAACGGAGTTTCAACCTTTAAGATGGGACTTGATAAGATATTCAAGGGTTCGCAGATAAATGCGGGTATCATCATTGCAATCCTTTTTGCCATTGCCATGTATATCCTTATGAACAAGACAACCCTTGGTTACCAGCTTAAAGCCTGCGGTTCAAACAGACACGCAGCAAAATATGCCGGCATCAAAGATAAGAGAAACATAGTCCTTTCAATGGCGATCTCCGGAGCTCTTGCAGCCGGCGGCGCAGCTTTATATCACCTTTCCGGAAATACAGAGTTTTTCTGGAGTACATACCAGGCTCTTCCTGCAGAAGGTTTTAACGGTATCCCTGTTGCCCTTCTTGCATTAAACAATCCTATAGGTGTTATTTTTGCTGCAGCATTTATGGCTATACTTAAGGTTATCGGACAGATCCTTCCAAAGTATACAGCTTATAACGAATACATAACCGATGTTATCATCGCCGTTATCGTTTATCTTTCAGCATTTTCACTTGTTATAAGACTTTGGCTTGATAAAAAGCTTAAAGCAAAAGAAGCAGATGGCATGCCAAATGCAAATGCTGAAACTGTGACAGGATCAAAGACTGAAGAAAAGGAGGCGCAGTAGAAATGGTATTTCTTCTTCAACAGACATTTATTTACATGGTGCCTCTTATGATAGTTGCTCTTGCGGGTGTATTTGCAGAGCGAAGCGGTACCATCAACCTTGCTCTTGAAGGAACCATGATCTTCGGAGCTTTTACCGGTGTTTTATTTGTTCGTATTATGCAGATGGCAGGCGTATTTGACGAAGCCTTCGCAGGCGGTAAGATCTGGACCTTACAGGGCTTTGAGGTTCTTGCTATGGTAGTGGCAGGTATTATGGGAGCACTTTTTTCCATTCTCCTTGCTTTTGCGGCCATAAAGCTTAAAGCAGATCAGACCATCGGCGGTACAGCTCTTAACATGCTTGCTCCCGCACTTGTTCTTTTCCTTGTTCGTATCCTCGTAAACCAGAATACTATCATGATGGCAAGCGGAGATTCAGCAAGCTGGTTTATGCTTAAGAAAAGCAGCTTTGGTATAGATAAGAGAACTGAGATCGGCTTTTTTGGAGACCTTTTTATCAATAAGGTTTACCTTGCAACATATATCTGTATCCTGCTTTATATCATTCTTTCCGTTATCCTTTATTTTACAAAGTTCGGACTGAGACTCCGTTCTTGCGGCGAGAATCCGCAGGCCTCAGACTCACTTGGTATCAATGTTATCAAGATGAGATACATTGGCGTTATCATCTCAGGTTTCCTTTCGGGTATGGGTGGTTTTGTATATGCTCTTACCACATCAAACTGCTCTGCAAACGGTGATGTAGCGGGCTTTGGTTTCCTTGCTCTTGCCGTTATGATCTTTGGTAACTGGAAACCGCTTAATATAGCGGGCGGAGCATTCCTTTTCGGTCTTTTTAAATGTATCGCGGCTTGTTATTCAACCCTCGATATAAATGGCGACGGAATCTTCTGGCTTGCCGAGACCGGAATAAGCTCACATGTATACAGACTTCTTCCTTACGTTATCACTCTTCTTGTTCTTGCATTTACTAGTAAGAAGAGCAGGGCACCTAAGGCAGAGGGTATACCGTACGATAAGAGTACAAGATAATCTGCACAAAAGCGGGCAGCTTACCACTGCCCGTTTTTTAACATAAGGGGATTTAATATGACAAAAAATATGACTGAAGGGAAGCCTTATAAAGTTCTGCTGGGGTTTATACTCCCTACGATCTTTGGACTTCTTTTTCAACAGATGTATAATATTGTGGATTCAGCTATAGTAGGAAAACTGCTTGGCCTTGACAGCCTTGCGGCAGTAGGAGCCACAGGCTCTATTATTTTCCTTATTATAGGCTTTACAAACGGAATATGCAGTGGATTTTCTATCCCTATTGCCCAGCGTTTTGGTGCAAAAGATGAGGAAGGACTTCGTAAGTTTGTGGGTAATTCAGCAGTCCTTGCAATTGGGATCGGAGCTATAGTTACCTTACTTGCCTGCATTTTCTGTAAAGGTATACTTATAGCCATGGGAACACCGTCTGATATCATAGACCTTTCCTATAGCTACCTTATAGTGATCTTTGCAGGAATCCCGGCTACAATCCTTTACAACCTGCTTTCAGGCTATATAAAGGCTCTTGGCGATGCTAAGACTCCTGTTTATTTTCTTATATTTGCCTCGGTTTTAAATATCGGACTTGACCTTTTATTTATTACCGTATTTAAAGTTGGTGTAAGAGGTGCGGCTCTTGCCACTATTATCAGCCAGTTTGTAAGCGGTATTTCCTGTCTGTTTTTCATTATGAAAAAGTTTGAGATACTAAGGCTTGCTAAGTCTGACTTTAACCTTAACAAGGGCTTTGTAAACAAGCTTCTTATACTTGGAGTGCCAATGGGGCTTCAATACTCCATTACTGCCATCGGAAGCGTTATGCTTCAAACTTCTGTTAATACTCTTGGTTCTGCAAGCGTAGGCGCCATCACGGCAGGCAGCAAGATCCAGATGCTTATGGCAACGCCTTTTGATGCTTCGGGCATGGCTATGGCCACATACGGCGGGCAAAACGTTGGCGCAGGTAAGCTTGACAGACTGGGGAAAGGTCTTCGTGACTGCGTTATCATCAATGTGATCTATTGTGTTTTTGCATTCTTCTTTATCTTGTTCTTTGCAAAAGGACTTTTGCTTGTATTTGTAAATAAAGAAGAAGCAGAAGTTATAGACATGGCATACAGATTTTTACGTATTAACTCGGCGCTTTACATTTTCCTTGCTCTTGTTAATATCGTAAGATTTTACATTCAGGGAATGGGACATTCTGCTTTTGCTATTCTTGCAGGTGTTATGGAAATGATCGGAAGAACTTTTGTAGGACTTGTGATCGTACCTGCTTTCGGGTTTGTGGGAGCCTGCTTTGGAAATCCTCTTGCGTGGTTTGCGGCAGATGTTTTCCTTATACCTGCGTACTTTATTGTGGTTAATAAGATCAAAAGACTTCACAGAACTTAATATGACATATGTACTCTGTATATATGTCAAGTTGACACGCGAATAATTGATATGTTAGAATAACTCTATATTATATAAAATAGGAGATGATTTTTTGGACCCCAGTCAGGCGATAAGCATAGCCTTGCTTATTGTACTAGTATTACTATCTGCGTTCTTTTCATCGGCTGAGACAGCTCTTACTACTGTCAATAAGATCCGTATAAGAAATCTTGCAAATGATAATGTCAAGAACGCTAAAAAAGTTGCTTTGCTTATAGAAGATCAGAGCAAGCTGCTTTCTACCATCCTTATAGGAAACAATATAGTTAACCTTTCGGCATCAGCTCTTACCACAGTGCTTGTTACAGATCTTACAAGCAGCAAGTGGGTAGGACTTGCTACAGGTATACTTACGGTTATTATCCTCATTTTCGGAGAGATAATGCCAAAGACCATTGCTACAGTAAAAGCTGAAAAGGTTGCGCTTAGGTATGCCGGTGTTATTTATGTGCTTACAAAGGTTTTTCATCCGATAGCATATATTCTTAATTTTATCGCCGGTATCTTTATGAAGATCGTACACATTGACCCTAAGGATGCTCAGACTCAGATAACTGAAGATGAGTTACTTACCTATGTGGAGGTAAGCCACGAAGAGGGCGTTATTGAAAATGAAGAAAAAGAAATGATCAATAACGTGGTTGATTTTGGTGACGCTCTTGCAAAAGACGTTATGGTTCCTCGTACCGAGATGAAAGCAGTTCCCGATGATATATCATATAACGACCTTTTTGAAGCCTTTAAGGGAGATAAGTACTCAAGACTCCCTGTTTATAAAGAGACAAGAGATAATGTGGTCGGTATAGTTTATATCAAGGACCTTATGTTTTACCAGGGCAATAAGAAAGACTTTAATGTTGCCGAGCTTATGAGAGAAGCTCACTTTACCTACGAATTCAAACACACCAGCGAGCTTCTGGCTGAGATGAGAGCGGGTTCGTTTTCACTTGCCATTGTTCTTGATGAATACGGTTCTACAGCAGGTATCGTAACCCTTGAAGATCTTCTTGAAGAGATCGTGGGCGAGATCAGAGACGAATACGATTCAGACGAGGTAGACGATATTCAGGTAGTATCTGATAATGAGTTTATAGTAGAAGGTACTACAAAGCTTGAAGACTTTAACGAGTATTTTGGAACCGAGTACGAGTCAGATGATTTTGACTCCATTGCAGGTTACGTTATAAATCTTATAGGCGCACTTCCGCAGGAAGGACAGTCTATAAAAGACGGCAAATTTACATTTACTGTTACCGCTATCGATATCAACAGAGTCGATAAGATAAAGGTGGTTGTAGATGAGCCTGAAGAAACTACTGA
>JAEEGF011972940.1_pt1 | contig 19150 bp, 15 predicted proteins | sample 9134171 | NCBI WGS metagenome assembly JAEEGF01 (sample SAMN16246542, study PRJNA631951) | gut metagenome | biome: gut microbiome; feature: rumen; material: AP-attached | host: Bos | place: Iran: Karaj | collected 2018-10
CAGGTGGACTGGAGCGGTCAGGCGGAGCTGCCCCCGGAGGAGCAGGGCCGCCTGGCCCTGGAGCTGCTGCTGGGCGGCTGCCGGGCGGAGGGCTTCGTCAGTCCCCTGCCCCGGGGCACCCAGCTGCTGAACTGCCGGGTGGACGGCGGCCGGGCGGAGGTGGATTTCTCCGCCGCCTACGGCCAGCTGTCCGGCATGGAGCTGTCCGTCGCCGACTACTGCGTCACCCTGACGCTGACCCAGATCGGCGGGATCTATTCGGTCCACATCCTGGTGAACGGGCAGGAGCTGGCCTACAGGAAGAACAGCGTCTTCCTGGCCTCCGACGCCCTCCTCAGCAGCACGGACGACGTAGTCCGCTCCTTCACGGCCCGGCTGTACTTCACCGGGCCGGACGGCCAGCTGGCGGGGGAGGACCGGCTGCTGACCCTCTACGAGGGCCAGACCCGGGCGGCCGTGGTGATGGACGCCCTGCTGAGCGGCCCGGAGGACCCGGAGCTGCAGCCGGTGCTGCCGGAGGGCTTCGCCGTGCTGGGCCTGAGGATGGAGAACGCCCTGTGCTATCTGAATCTGCCCTCCTCCGACGAGGCCCTTCTGCCGCCGGACGCCGCCGGGCAGGAGCAGATCGTCCGCAGCGTCGTCCGCTCCCTGTGCTCCCTCAGCGGCGTGTCGGAGGTGCAGATCCTGGTGGACGGCGAGCTCCGCACCGCCCTCGGCGCCGTGGATATCAGCCAGCCCCTGGGACCGAACAAATAAACGGAAAACGACCCGCTGAAGGAGCTCTTCAGCGGGTCGTTTTTTCTTTTTGGATCCCGTTATTTTGCCAGGGCCACGGCCAGGCCCACGATCACCGGCATGGTCAGCACGGACAGCACCGTTTCCGCCGCCACCACGGCGGCCGGCAGGGCCTTTTCCGAGCTGTACTTGTCGGCCATCATGGTCAGCATGGCGGCCGCCGGCGTGCTGGCGGCGATCACCACCACGATGAGGACGGTCTGCTCCAGTCCCAGGGCCAGGCCCAGGGCCAGGGCCGCGGCGGGGACGGCCAGCAGCCGCAGAGCGGAGGCCACCCAGAAGGACCGGCTGCCCAGCACCGCCCGGAAATCCACCCGGGAGAGCTGGTAGCCCACCACCAGCATGGGCACGGGGGTGTTCAGGGAGGAGAGGTAGGTCAGCGGCGTCAGCAGCAGATCCGGCAGCCGGATCTCCGCCAGATACAGGATCAGTGCCGCGGTGACGCCCAGGATGCCGGGGTTGAGCAGCAGCTTCCGGGCGGGGAAGCGCCCCTTGGCCCCGGAGATGAGCCGCAGGCCGTAGGTCCAGACCACCACGCTGAACACTGTGGTGTAGGCGGAGCCGTAGAAGATCCCGATGGGGCCCAGGATGGCCTGCTCCAGGGGATAGCCCAGAAAGCCGCAGTTGGACATGACCACGCTGAACCGGAAGATACGCCGCTTCTGGTCGTCCGGGTCCCGCACGATCAGATGGGCGAGGGCGATGCTGACCAGATGGATGACCAGGGAGGCCGCGGCGGTGAGACAGAAATTGCGGAAGCCCTCCGCGTCCCGGGGGCGCTGGAAGGAGACGATGGTCATGGCCGGTCCCACCACGTAGAGGACCAGCTCGCTCAGACCCAGCGATACCCGGTCGTCCACCAGCTTGACCCGGCCCAGCACGTAGCCCACCAGCACGAGAATGAACAGATAGACCACCTGCTGGCCCACCGTCAGGAAGGAATTCAGCAAGTATCGCACCTCCTCTCCGCGTTTTCCACCGGAAAAGTCTACACAGGAAAAGGCGGCCTGTCAAGACATAACGGTTGTTTTGGCGGGAAAAATGGTCTATAATAATTACGTTATGCAGATCACGACAGGGAGGGATCGCCCTTGAAGCTCATGGTTCTGGACGGCAACAGCATCATCAACCGCTCCTTTTACGGGATCCGCCCCCTCACCACCCGGGAGGGGCTCTATACCCATGCGGTGTACGGATTCGTGACCACCCTGCAGCGGCTGATAGACGAGGAGCGGCCGGAGGCCCTGTGCGTTACCTTCGACCGGCGGGAGCCCACCTTCCGCCACAAGGCGGACCCGGCGTACAAGGCCACCCGCCACCCCATGCCGGAGGAGCTGGCCATGCAGATGCCGGTGCTCAAGCAGGTGCTGGACGCCATGTCCGTCCCCCGCTACGAGCTGGCGGGCTACGAGGCCGACGACCTGATCGGCACCATCTCCCGCCGGTGCGAGGCCGCCGGGTGGGAGTGCGTGGTGGTCACCGGCGACAAGGACAGTCTCCAGCTGATCACCGACCGCACGAAGGTGAAGCTGGTGTCCACCCGCATGGGCCAGACCACCACGAAGGATATGACGCCGGAGACCTTCCTGGCCGAGTACGGCTTCGAGCCCGTCCACATGATCGACCTGAAGGCCCTGATGGGCGACTCCTCCGACAACATCCCCGGCGTGCCAGGGGTGGGGGAGAAGACCGCCATGGCCCTGGTGCAGGAGTACCGGAGTCTGGACGCCATCTACGGGGCCCTGCCGGACGTCCATGCCAAGCCCGGCGTCATCAAGAAGCTGACGGAGGGGGCGGAGAGCGCCCGCCGGTCCTACTGGCTGGCCACCATCGTCACCGACGCGCCGCTGGACTTCGACCCGGCGGACAACCTGCGCCGGCCCTTCCGCCCGGAGCTCTACGACGTCTTCCTGCGGCTGGAGTTCAAGAAACTCATCGACAAATATCACCTGTCCCCCGCTCGGGAGACGGCGGAGCGGAACACGGACTATGAGGCCGCGGTGGAAACCCTCACCGATCCGGCCCGGGCGGCGGAACTGCTGGACCTGTGGCGGCGGGCGGAGCAGGTGACCGTGTACGCCCTGCCGGACCTGTCCGCCGTGGCCGTGGAGTGCGAAACGGGGGAGAAGACCTGCCTCACCGCCAATCTGATCGCCGACCGGTACGCGGGCGACTGGGACGGCCTGCTGTCGGCCCTGTTCGCTCCGGACGTCAGAAAGACCGCCCACGAGGTGAAGGATCTGACCCGGACCCTGCTGGAGCGGGGACTCCCGGCGGAGGGCTTCGTGTTCGACACCGCCCTGGCCGGCTATTTGCTGGACGCCACCGCCGGCAGCTACGAGCTGGACCGGCTGTTTATGGCCTGCTACAACGAGGAGGTGTACGGCCCCGCCCGGCTGACCGCCGAGGACTTCTCGCCCCTGTCCGGGGACACAGCCGCCGCCGAGGCGGCCCTGGACAGCCGCTGCAGCGCCGTGTCGGCCCTGCGGGAGTTCCAGGAGCCCCGCCTCAAAGAGCAGGAGATGTGGCGGCTGTTCACGGAGGTGGAGCTGCCCCTGTGCCGCGTCCTGGCGGAGATGGAGCTCTCCGGCATGCGGTGCGACGGGAAGGCCCTGGCCGCCTTCGGCGCCTGGCTCCAGGGGGAGATCGACGCCCTGGAGGGGGAGATATGGGCCGAGGCCGGCTGTGAGTTCAACATCAATTCCCCCAAGCAGCTGGGCAAGATCCTCTTTGAGGATCTGCGCCTGCCCCACGGGAAAAAGACCAAGACCGGCTGGTCCACCAGCGCCGACGTGCTGGAGAACCTGCGCTTCGAGGCCCCCATCGTGGACAAGATCCTCACCTACCGGCAGTACAGCAAGCTGAAATCCACCTATGCCGACGGGCTGGGCAAGGCCATCGGCCCCGACGGGCGGGTCCGCACCAGCTTCCAGATGACCGTCACCGCCACCGGCCGCCTCAGCTCCACGGAGCCGAACCTCCAGAACATCCCCACCCGCACGGAGCTGGGCAGTCAGATCCGCCGCCTGTTCACGGCGGAGGAGGGCTGCGTCCTGGTGGACGCCGACTATTCCCAGATCGAGCTGCGCCTTCTGGCCCACATCGCCGGCGACCGGGCGATGCAGCAGGCCTTCGGCGCCGGCGCGGACTTCCACACCGTCACGGCGGCCCGTGTCTTCCACGTGCCCACCGAGGCGGTGACGGCGGACATGCGCCGCAGCGCCAAGGCGGTGAACTTCGGCATCGTCTACGGCATCTCCGCCTTCTCCCTGAGCCGGGACATCGGCGTCACGGTGGCGGAGGCCAGGGAGTATATGGAGCGGTATTTCAACACCTATCAGGGCGTCCGGCAGTATATGACGGACGTGGTGGAGCAGGCCAGGGAGCGGGGCTATGTGGAGACCCTGTGGCACCGCCGCCGGGCCCTGCCGGAGCTGAAATCCTCCAATTTCAACATGCGCTCCTTCGGGGAGCGGGTGGCGCTGAACATGCCCATCCAGGGCACCGCCGCCGATATCATCAAGCTGGCTATGGTCCGGGTCCACCGGCGGCTGAAGGCGGAGGGGCTGAAGGCCCGCCTCATCATGCAGGTCCACGACGAGCTGATCGTGGAGTGCCCGACGGCGGAGCAGGAGACCGTGAAGAAGCTGCTGACGGAGGAGATGGAGCAGGTCGTGACCCTGGCCGTCCCTCTGACGGCGGAGGCCCACGCCGGGAAGAACTGGCTGGAGGCGAAAGGATGATCCTATGGAACCGATGAAAGTGAAGATCGTCCCCATGACGGCGGACCATCTGGAGGAGCTGGAGCGGCTGGAGCGGATCTGCTTCTCCCGTCCCTGGTCCCGGAAGATGCTGGCCGAGGAGCTGGACAACGAGTGCGCCGCCTTCCTGGTGGCGGAGGAGCCGGTAACGGGGAAGGTGGTGGGCTACGCCGGTCTGCTGGTGATGGCCGACGAGGGCTATATCACCAACGTGGCGGTGTTCCCGGAGTATCGCCGCCGGGGCGTGGCCGGGCAGATCATCTCCGTGTTCGATCAGTTTGCCCGGGGCAGCCGCCTGGCTTTCCTGACCCTGGAGGTGCGGCCCTCCAACGCCGCCGCCATCGCCCTGTACGAGAGCTTCGGCTTCAGGGAGGCGGGCCGGCGGAAGAACTACTACGACCTGCCCAGGGAGGACGCCCTGATCCTGACGAAAGACTATTTCTACGAGGAGGACGCGGATGGAGATCCGGCTGCTGAATGAGGGAGAGCTGGCCGACGTATACCGGCGGCATCTGACGCCGGCGTTTCCGGCGGCGGAGCTGCGGCCGCTGGGCGCCATGCTGGACATGGTCCGCCGGGGGATCTACCGCCCCTGGGGACTGCTGGACGGGGAGGAGATCGTCGGCGAGGCCTTCGTGTGGGCCTGCGCCCCCGGCTGGGGGCTGTTCGACTACCTGTGCGTGGCGCCGGAAAGGCGCAGCGGCGGCCTGGGCGCGGCGCTGATCGCCGCGGTGAAGGCGGCGGAAGCCGGCGTCGTCCTCTTCGGAGAATCGGAGATACCGGAATACGCGCCGGACCCGGCCATGGCGGAGCGCCGTCTGGCCTTCTACAAGCGGTGCGGCGCCCGGCGGGCCGGATACGCCGCGGCCGTGTTCGGCGTGCCCTACTATACGCTCTTCCTGGCGGAGGGCGGCGTGGACGAGGCGGAGATGCTGCGGGTCCATCGGGAGGCCTACCGCAGTCGCCTTCCCGCGGATATATTCCAGCGCTTTATTTGCATCCCCTGGGATATCTCCATGGGGATGCCGGAAAAACACCCTTGGGAGGAGTGACGACAAATGAACATCCTGGCCTTTGAGTCCTCCTGCGACGAGACCGCTGTGGCGGTGGTGCGGGACGGGCGGACGGTCCTGTCCGACGCCATCCTGTCCCAGGCGGATATGCACGCCCTCTACGGCGGCGTGGTGCCGGAGATCGCCTCCCGCAAGCACGTGGAGGCCATCGCCGGCCTGACGGACCGGGCCCTGGCGGACGCGGGCCTGACGAAGAAGGACGTGGACGCCGTGGCCGTCACCTACGCCCCGGGCCTTATCGGGGCGGTGCTGGTGGGCGTCAGCTTCGCCAAGTCGGTGGCCTACGCCCTGGGCGTGCCGCTGATCCCGGTCCACCATATCCGGGGCCATATCGCCGCCAACTACCTGGCGTTCCCCGACCTGGAGCCGCCCTTCCTGGCCCTGGCCATCTCCGGCGGCAACACCCTGATCGTGGACGTGCGGGACTATACGGACATGGAGATCCTGGGCGCCACCCGGGACGACGCCGCCGGCGAGTGCTTCGACAAGGTTGCCCGGGTCCTGGGCCTGCCCTATCCCGGCGGCAAGCCCATGGACCAGCTGGCCCGACAGTCGGCGGGGGGGAAGTACGACCTGCCCCGGGCCCACGTGGAGGGGGCGGAGCTGGACATGAGCTTCTCCGGCCTCAAGACGGCGGTGGTGAACCTGGTCCACAATGCGGAGCAGAAGGGGGAGCAGCTGGACCGGGCGGCCCTGGCCCGGGATTTCACCCGGGCCGTCAGCGACGAGCTGGTGCCCCGGGCCATGCGTGCCGTCGAGCTGACCGGCCGCAAAAAGCTGGCGGCGGCCGGCGGCGTGGCGGCCAATTCCGTCATCCGGGCGGATCTGGAGGCGGCCTGCGCCGCCGCCGGGGTGGAGCTGTATCTGCCGCCCCTGCGCCTGTGCGGGGACAACGGGGCCATGATCGGCGCCCAGGGGTACTACGAGTACCTGGCGGGCCGCCGGGCGGGCCTGGAGCTGAACGCCTACGCCACCATGGACCTGGGCGAGAACAGGTGAAGCAAGTGAAACAGGTGAAACAGGGCAACAAGTGAAACAGGTGAACCCAGCGCCCGCGGCTCCTGCCGCGGGCGTCGTTTTTATCACGGGATCCCCTCCTCCGCCGGCGTCGCTTATTTCGCGGGATCCTCTTCGCCGCGGGCGTCGCTTTTCCGCGTGATCCCCTCCGCCGCCTGCGTCGTCGTTTATTTTGGCAGGATCCTCTCCGCCGCGGGTGCCGCTTTTTTTGCCCCTCCGCCGCCGGCTCGCGCCCCGCGGCCGATCGTAGGGGAATCAAAACCCGGAAAACCGGGCTCGTCTGATTCCGGTTTTTCCGGGACGTTTTCCGGATTTTTTCCCTTTTAAGGGCCCGTTTTTCCGCGGGTTTTCCCGTGTTTTTCCCGCGAATTCCGCCGTTTTTCCGTATCCGAACCGCTGCCGCCGCGAAATATACGAAATATCCGCACGAAGTGAACGGAAAAGAGAAGAAATGACATTATGTAAATTAAATCGACGTTGAGAAATAGTTGGAAAGTGCCGTTTGCGGGTTTTCAAAAAAACAATAAAATCGCCGAAAACCGTTGCGATAAAAGGGATTTGACCCATGTGGAAAAATCGGTGGAAAATGTGGATAACTTCTTGTAGAAGTTTATCTGTCTAAAAATTATGTTAAGTTGTATTGAGACAACCTGTCAAGCTTCCGCCCTTTAAAAGTGTGGAAAAAACCGGTTTTCACAGAAAGCGCCACACATTTTGGAGCCGCCTCCCGGTACGGAAAAACCAGGGGCCGGCGGACAGCACCGGAGCGGGGAGAGATATGAGCGAATTCCCAAGAAATGATTACAAACAGTATTGCCGCGGAAGGGGAGGACGGGGCGGCCGATATTTTTTGAGTTGACAAAGACGGCAAAGCGCGGTAATATAAATAAGCTGTTTTCCGGAGGGCGACGCCGCCGGAGAATCGCTGGATTAGCTCAGCCGGTAGAGCGCCTGATTCGGAATCATGAGGTCGCGGGTTCGAATCCCGCATCCAGCTCCAAAAGACAAGCCCGCCTGAAAAGGCGGGCTTGTCTTTTGGAGGCAGAAGGGTCCGCCACGCGGGCGGGGAAGGTATTGCCCGGCGACGGAAAAATCGGCGGCGGAAAAAAGAGAGAGGGCCTGTCCTTGCGGACAGGCCCTCATGATATTTGCCGTTCAGAAAGATATTTGCCGCTCAGAGCTGCCGGGCGTTTCCCGCTCTCCGGGGGGACGCGGGGGATCAGGGCCAGCGGGTGATGAGATAGTTGCCGGCCATGACCTCACTCCTGGAGATGCTCCGGCCCCAATGGACGTCGGCCCGGTAGTTGCCCTCGACGACGGTGATGTGATCCGAAAAGATCTCCAGAATACAGACGCTGTGGGAATCGCCGTTGATGCGGAGAATGTCGCCCACGTGAAGATCCTCGTACGTATAATAGTCGATCCTCCGGGCGGGCAGCCGGTCATAGACGACGTCGCTCATCATCATGGCGAAGCCGTAGCAGCCGTAGCCGGTGAAGTAGGAGTAGGGAGGCATCCGGCCGATCCACTGGTAGTAATTGCTGTTGCTCCAGAGATATCCCTCCGGATAGACCTCCTTCATGGCGATCAGACGCTGATAGGCCACCTCGGCGGAGGGCAGATCGCCCAGCAGTTCGCCGTCGTCGCTGAGGAAGTAGCGGACGCCGTCATCCTCGATCCAGCCGGTCTTCATGTCGCCGTTGGTCCGGTCCAGGAAATACCGCTTGTCTCCGTCCTCGATCCAGCCGGTCTTCATGTCGCCGTTGGTCCGGTCCAGGAAGTACCACTTGCCGCCGTTCCTGATCCAGCCGGTCTTCATGTCGCCGTTGACGCTGTCCAGGAAGTACCACGTTTCGCCGTCCAGGAACCAGCCGGTCCGCATGTCGCCGTTGACCCGGTTGAGGAAGTACCACTTGCCGCCGTCCAGGAGCCAGCCGGTCTTCATGTGGCCGTTGGCCCGGTCCAGGAAGTACCACTTGCCGCCGCTCCTGATCCAGCCGGTCTTCATGTCGCCGTTGGTCCGGTCCAGGAAGTACCATCTTTCCCCGTCCAGGAGCCAGCCGGTCCGCATGAGCCCGCTGGTCTCATCCAGGAAGTACCACTTGCCGCCGGTTTTGAGCCAGCCGGTCCGCATGCTGCCGTCGTCGTTATAGTAGCGCCAGCCCTCGTCGTCCAGGACCCAGCCGCGCACGGCCTCGCTTTCGACGGCCTCCGCCGCCGTCCCGTCCGCCGGGTCCTGGGCGTACGTATGCAGGGGAAAGAGTGCCGCCAGGGCGCACAGCGCCAGCAGGAGAGATAGAATCCGTCTTCTCATATTCGGTCTCCTTACAAGATCGTGGTGTTGACTTTTCTCCTATATGTTACAAATTGTAACATTTAGTTACAAAAAATGCAAGAGGGATCCGAAACTTTCCGGGCGGACAGGGGACCTTTTCCGGGCCGCGGCGCGGCGGCGGCCCTTCCACCGGGAAATATTGGCCTTTTATACAATTTTTTTGCTGCGTTTTTGGATTTTCATGGGGAACATGCTGTGGTATAATAACTGTGTATAGTGGCTGTGCTGTGCGCAGGCTGAAGGAACACGCAAAATTTTATTTTATAGGAGGCATCTCATGGAAAACGTAAAGGTAATCATCTGGGGTCTTGGCGCCATGGGCGGCGGCATGGCTGACATGCTGCTGAAGAAGCAGGGCGTGGACATCGTCGGCGTGGTGGGCCGCGGCAAGAAGATCGGCACCAGCATGTACGACTACATCAAGACCGAGCGGGGCGACCGGCCCGACGTGATCATCGGCGCGGCCGAGGACGTCATCAAGCCCGGCGCCGCCGACGTGGTGCTGCTGTGCACCGACTCCTTCACCAAGGAGGCCTTCCCCCGCCTGAAGTTCATCCTGGAGCAGGGCATCAACGTGATCACCTCCGCCGAGGAGATGGCCTATCCCAAGGCCCAGAACCCCGAGCTGGCCGAGGAGCTGGACAAGATCGCCAAGGCCCACGGCGTGTCCGTGCTGGGCACCGGCATCAACCCCGGCCTGATCATGGACCTGCTGGTCCTCATCTGGACCGGCTGCATGGAGGACGTGGAGCACATCGTCTCCCGCCGCGTCAACAGCCTGTCCCCCTTCGGCCCCGCCGTCATGACCGAGCAGGGCATCGGCATCACCGAGGAGGAGTTCTATCTCCGCAAGGAGGGCAAGGGCTCCGGCCACCTGGCCGGCCACGTGGGCTTCGCCGAGTCCGTGGGCATGATCTGCGACGGCATCGGCTGGGAGCTGGATGAGTTCAAGCAGGATATGCAGCCCATCGTCACCGACGTGGACCGCAAGAGCCCCTACGGCTTCGCCGCCGCGGGCAACGTGGCCGGCGTGGCCATGAAGGCCTGGGGCTACAAGAACGGCGAGTGCCTCATCGAGATGGATCATCCCCAGCAGATCGAGCCCGAGCAGGTGGGCGTCCAGACCGGCGACTACGTCATCATCAAGGGCACTCCCGCCGTCAACATGCTCAACTCCCCGGAGATCGACGGCGGCATCGGCACCATCGCCATGTGCGTGAACATGATCCCCCAGATCATCAACGCCGAGCCGGGCCTGCACACCATGCTGACCCTGCCCGTGCCCCGCGCCATCATGGGCGATATGCGCAAGCGCATCAACCCCGACAGGAAGATCGTCAAGTAAGGAGCCGAAAACGACGGGCGGAGCCGGCGGCGGGGATCTCCCGCTGCCGACTCCCCACCCGCGAGGACAACAATGGAGGAGAGCATGGCAAAGAAAAACGACTGGGTCCGGATCCACCGGAACGTCCTGGAGCCCCAGGAGCGTACCGGCAAGCTGCCGGAGGACACCAAGCAGGTGCCTCTGGAGATGTGGGTCAAGGGCCGCCTGCAGAACGAGACCGCCGAGATCGGCGACGAGGTCACCGTGGTGACGGCCGTGGGCCGCAGCGAGCACGGCACCCTCATCGAGGTCAATCCCTGCTACGAGCTGAACTACGGCGCGTTTGTGCCGGAGATCCTGGAGATGGAGGAGCGGCTCCGGGCCGCGCTGTTTGGAGGTGACCGGGCATGATCAACGGAATGATCGTGGATAAGAGCTATCAGGCCGTCACCGGCCGCAAGGGCGAGATCGTCCAGAAGGCCATGGGCGTGGACTACAGCAAGTACGAGCGCGACGGCGTGGTCTTCGACTACGAGGCCATGATGGGCGACACCGGCTACACCCTGGAGGATCACATCCGCATCCAGCGGCTGTACAACGTGGGCAACACCCCCGTCTTCGAGCTCCACAACCTGACCGCCCTGGCCCGGAAGTACGCCGCTCCCGGCAAGGGCGCCCGCATCTTTGTGAAGGACGAGGCCTCCAACCCCGCCGGCAGCTTCAAGGAGCGCCGGGCGGCCGCCTCCGTGTACCACGCCAAGAAAATGGGCTACAAGGGCGTCGTCGCCGCCACCAGCGGCAACTACGGCGCCGCCGTGGCCTCCCAGGCCGCCATGCAGGGCCTGAAGTGCATCATCGTCCAGGAGTGCTACGACTCCCACGCCAGCGGCCAGCCCGAGATCATCGAGAAGGCCCGCAAGTGCGAGGCCCTGGGCGCCGAGGTGCTGCAGCTGACGGTGGGCCCGGAGCTGTTCTACGAGACGCTGCTGATGCTGGAGGAGACCGGGTACTTCAACGCCTCCCTGTACTCCGCCTTCGGCGTGGGCGGCGTGGAAACCCTGGGCTGGGAGCTGGGCCACCAGTTCATGGAGCGCTACGGCCGTCACCCCGACGTGGTGGTCTGCGCCAACGCCGGCGGCGGCAACCTGACCGGCACCGCCCGCGGCCTCATCAAGGCCGGCTGCCCCGCCCAGGTGGTGGCCGCCTCCGTGGACCTGAAGGGCCTGAGCATGGCCTCCGACAAGCAGTTCAACCGCAAGAGCTTCACCACCGCCCACACCGGCTTCGGCGTGCCCTACGCCACCGATCCCGACCACAGCGACGTGCCCCGCAGCGCCGCCCGCCCCCTGCGCTACATGGACCGCTACGTGACCGTGAAGCAGGGCGAGGTGTTCTACATCACCGAGGCCCTGGCCACCCTGGAGGGCATGGAGAAGGGCCCCGCCGGCAACACCAGCCTGGCCGCCGCCTTCTCCCTGGCCCAGGAGCTGGATCAGGATCAGATCATCGTGGCCCAGGAGACCGAGTACACCGGCGCCGGCAAGCACATCCAGCCCCAGCTGGCCTTCGCCCGGAAGAACGGCATCCAGCTGCTCTTCGGCGACCCGGCTGAGGAGATCCCCGGCACCAACATCGTGTTCCCCGCCCACCCCGGCCTGCTGAAGGCCCGCGACGCGGATCTGGACCACATGCGCGCCAGTCTGATCAAGCGCCAGATCCGCAACGCCACCGGCCCCCTCACCGACGCCGATATCGCCTATCTGGCCGAGGAGACCAAGAGCGACGCCGCCTTCGTGAAAAAGGTCCTTGCCGCCCTGTAAGGACTGTCATCCCTGACAACATTTTGCTGAATATGGAGATATTATGAAGAGAAACGACGATTATCTGGAGCGCAGAGCCCACCTTGCCGGCCTCACCGACAAGGAGCTGGAGGAGCGGTTCTGGGAGCTGGCCAACAAGCTGGTGGACCCGCTGCTGCAGATGGGCTATGAGTACACCTCGCCCGCGGTGGAGCGCTCCGTCCTGCTGCGCATGGGCTTCTCCTCCATCGAGGCCAAGGCCATCGTGGAGGGCTGCATGGAGCACGACCTGATGTCCCACGGCGCCGGCAACGTGGTCTACCGTTTGTCCAAGGCGGAGAACATGGAGCTGCGCCCGGCGGGCCTGGCCCTGGCGGAGGGCCGCCTCTGGGACAAGGCCGAGGAGCTGTTTGAAAGGGGGAGCGAGGAATGAGCGGCTACAAGCTGGATCCCAACAAGCCCATCGACGTGGCGGAGATCCTGAAGGATCTGGAGTCCTACCGTCCCCGCCGCCGCGGCTGGACCTGGCGCAAGCCGGTGCCCGAGCTGCACATGGGCCCCTTCACCTACCACGACTGCACCGAGCCCCTGAAGGCCGGCGTGCCCCTGCCCCCGGCCCACTATTTCGGCGACATCGACCCCCAGCCCGGCCCCGTGATCACCACCGAGATCGCCTCCGGCCGGTTTGAGGACGATATCCGCCGCATGCGCATGGCCGCCCACCACGGCGCCGACCACATCATGGTCATCCGCACCGCCGGTCAGAGCCATTTCGACGGTCTGATCGAGGGTACCCCCCAGGGTATGGGCGGCGTGCCCATCACCCGCAAGCAGGTCCGCGCCCAGCGCAAGGCCCTGGACATGATCGAGGACGAGGTGGGCCGGCCCATCAACTACCACAGCTACGTCTCCGGCGTGGCCGGCCCGGACATCGCCGTCATGTTCGCCGAGGAGGGCGTCAACGGCGTCCACCAGGACCCCCAGTACAACGTCATCTACCGCAACATCAACATGATCCGCTCCTTCGTGGACGCCTGCGAGAGCAAGAAGCTGATCGCCTGGGCCGGCATGGCCCAGATCGACGGCGCCCACAACGCCAACGCCACCGCCCGGGAGGCCTGGAAGGTCATGCCCGAGCTGATGGTGCAGCACGCCATCAACGCCATCTTCTCGGCCCGGGTGGGCATCGACAAGAAGAGCATCTGCCTGTCCACCGTGCCGCCCACGGCCACCCCGGCCCCCTGCGTGTACATGGATCTGCCCTACGCCGTGGCTCTGCGCGACCTGTTCCACGAGTACCGGATGCGTGCCCAGATGAACACCAAGTACATCGAGTCCAGCACCCGCGAGGCCACCGTGACCCACGTGCTGAACATGGTGATCTCCAAGCTGACCAGCGCCGACATCCAGAGCACCATCACCCCCGACGAGGGCCGCAACGTGCCCTGGCACATCTACAACATCGAGGCCTGTGACACCGCCAAGCAGACGCTGGTGGGTCTGGACGGCCTGCTGGAGATGGTGGAGCTGAAGAAGGACGGCTACCTGCGGGAGAAGGCCCGGGAGCTGAAGGAGCGCGCCGTGCTCTTCATGGAGGAGATGCTGGAGCTGGGCGGCTATTTCAGCGCCGTCGAGGAGGGCTTCTTCGTGGACAGCGGCATCTATCCCGAGCGCAACGGCGACGGCATCGCCCGCAAGATCGACGGAGGCATCGGCGCCGGCACCATCGTCAAGCGCGCCCGCGACTACATGGCCCCCGTCACCGCCCACTACGGCTACAACAACGTGGCCCAGTACGGCGAGGAGTTCGTGGGCAATCCCTCCGCCCTCATCGGCGGCTGCACGCTGGAGTGCCCGGAGAAGATCATCTATATCGACGAGCTGGACGAGCAGGACAACGTGAACGTCCGCATGGCGGAGGTCAAGGACTTCGTGGCCGGCGGCAAGAAGATCCGGCCCGAGATGGAGTGGCTGGCCGACGGCACCGTCATGCTGACCATGTTCTTCCCGGCGCCCAAGCCCATCGCCGAGGCGGCCGCCCTGGAGTGCGCCAAGCGGATGAACCTGACCGAGTGCGAGGTCATCAGCCGGGAGATCATGCACGGCCAGGAGGGCACCCGTATCGAGGTCAAGGGCAAGGTGCCCTTCGCCATCGACGTGGACTCCCTGGTGATCCCCAAGGAGCCCGACGTGCTCAGCGACGACGTGATCCGCAAGGACATCGAGCGCCGCCCCATGAAGATCGTGGCCGCCACCGTAGGCGAGGACGAGCACTCCGTGGGTCTCCGTGAGATCATCGACATCAAGCACGGCGGCATCGAGAAGTACGGCATGGAGGTCGTCTATCTGGGCACCTCCTGCCCGCCGGAGAAGCTGGTGAACGCCGCCGTGGAGCTGAACGCGGACGCCATCATGGCCTCCACCATCATCAGCCACGACGACACCCACTATAAGAACATCGCCAAGATCGACCAGATCGCCCGGGAGATGGGCATCCGGGACAAGATCATCTTCATCGCCGGCGGCACCCAGGTCACGCCGGAGCTGGCCCGCAAGGCCGGCGCCGACGAGGGCTTCGGCCGCGGCAGCCACGGCGTCCACGACGCCACCTTCCTCATCAAGCGCAGATGGGAGATGGAGGCCGCCGAGGCGGCGAAGAAGGCCGAAAACAAGTAACTTCCAACCCTGCTGCGGAGCGGCACGCCCCTGACGCTGCCGCTCCGCGCCGTTTTTCATGGATGGAGCAGTATGTATATTGATATTCTTGTGGCGGAGATCGGCTCCACCACCACACTGGTCAACGGCTTCGCCGACATCGCCGCGGAGCATCCCCGCTTCATCGGCCAGGGACAGGCCCCCACCAGCGTGCTGGAGGGCGACGTCCGGGTGGGCCTGCGGGGCGCCGTGGAGGATCTGGCGCGGAACCTGGGCGTGGAGTCCGTGGAGTACGGGGAGATGTTCGCCACCTCCAGCGCCGCCGGCGGACTGCGGATGACGGTCCACGGCCTGGTGTACGACATGACCGCCAAGGCCGCCCAGGCGGCGGCCCTGGGCGCCGGTGCCATCATCAAGCTGACCACGGCGGGAAAGCTGTCGGAGTTTGACCTGGAGGATATCGAGGCGGTGCGGCCCAACCTGATCCTGCTGGCCGGCGGCACCGACTACGGCGAGCGGGAGACGGCCGTTTACAACGCCCGCCTCCTGGCCGGCACCGGGCTGAAAACCCCGGTGATCTACGGCGGCAACATCCAGAACCGGCATCTGATCGAGAAGATCTTCCGGGAGGCGGAGGTGCCCTGCTACATCACGGAGAACGTCTATCCCAAGCTGGACCTGCTGAACATCGAGCCGGCCCGGCGGATCATCCACAGCGTCTTTGAGGAGCACATCGTCAAGGCGGCGGGCATGGAGCACATCCGGGACATGGTCACCGGCAACATCATCCCCACCCCCGGCGCGGTGATGGAGGCGGCCCAGATGCTCTACGGGGAGCTGGGCGACCTGGCGGTCATCGACATCGGCGGCGCCACCACCGACGTCCACTCCGTCACCGCCGGCTCCGAGGAGATCGCCGTGCTGCAGACCACGCCGGAGCCCTTCGCCAAGCGGACGGTGGAGGGCGACCTGGGCCTGTTCGTCAACGCAAAAAACCTGATCGACATGATCGGGAAGGACAAGCTGGCCCAGGAGCTGGGCATCGACATGGACGCGGTCATGGCCGCCTACAAGCCCATCCCCGACACGGCCGACCAGTTCAAGCTGACGGAGCGGCTGTGCCTGACGGCGGGACTCACGGCGGTGGAGCGCCACGCCGGCCAGCTGCGGTACATCTACACCCCCAAGGGCCGGCAGACCGTGGCCGAGGGGAAGGATCTGACGGTGCTCAAGTATATCATCGGCACCGGCGGCGCCCTGACCCGCCTGCCCCACCGGCAGGAGATCGCCCGGCAGATCGCCGACTGCAACCGCAACGGCATGATGCTCTACCCCAAGCCGGGAAAGCTGAAGCTGCTGTACGACAACCACTACATCATGGCCTCCCTGGGCGTCCTCAGCAAGCGGTACCCGGAGGCGGCCCTGGATCTGATGAAGCAGAGCCTGGGCGTTTGAAAAGAGAGAAAACGGGAGGGCCTGTCCCCGGGGACGGGCCCTCCCGTTCTGCACCCCTCGTCCGCCCCGCCGCATAGGATGGGGCAGAACGAAGGAGGAGGTGTGCCGATGGAACGGGAGAGCGCCGTCCTGGTGGGAAGGGTGCTCCACGTGCGCCGGGACCATCTGCTGGTGCGGGACTGCCGCACCGGGCAGGAGGTGCGGGTGGACCTGCCCCGGCCGGGGCGGTTTCGGCCCGGCGAGAGCGTCATCGTCCAGTACAGCGGCGCCATGACCCGGAGCGTCCCGCCCCGGATCAGCGCATGGAGCGTCATGCGGAACGTCCGCTGCTGACGAAGCCGGAGCCATACGAAGCGCGCAGGCGCGGCCCGTGGGGCCGCGCCCGCTTTTTGCGGCGGGGGCGAGGGTTGCCATCGGCGGCGGAGCGTGGTACACTCTAACAGAAGCAATGCGCGCCGGGAAAGCCCGGACGCGGGGAGGAGAGGCGCCATGAGAGGGATCGTATACTGCGCGGGCGTGGGTCCGGGGGACCCGGAGCTGATGACCCTGAAGACCGCCCGGCTCATCCGGGAGAACCGGGTGATCGCCGTGCCGGGGGACCGGGCGGAGGAGTCGCTGGCCTGGCGGATCGCCGCGGCCGCCGTGCCGGAGCTGGCGGAGAAGGAGACGGTGGCGCTGCCCGCGCCCATGACCGCGGACCGGGCGGCCGTAGACGCGGCCCACCGGGAGGGGGTCAGGCGGATAGAGCAGTACCTGGACCGGGGCGAAAACGTGGTCTACCTGACCCTGGGGGACCCGTCCGTCTACTGCACCTTCAGCTATCTCCGGCCCCTGCTGGCGGCGGACGGCTGCACGGTGGAGACGACGCCGGGGGTCACGTCCTTCTGCGCGGCGGCGGCCCGGCTGGGGATACCGCTGACGGAGTGGGACGAGCCCCTCCGCGTGGTGCCCGCCGCCCACAGGACGGGGGAGCCGCTGGACCGGCGGGGCACCTACGTGCTGATGAAATCCGGCGGCCGGATGGCAAAGGTGAAGGAGCTGCTGCGGCGCAGCGGCCGGGAGGCCGCCGCCGTGGAGAACTGCGGCCTGGAGGGGGAGAGGGTCTACCGGAACCTGGAGGAGATCCCCGACGATGCCGGGTACTTCACCCTCGTGGTGGCCAAGGAGCCCCGGGAGTGGGCGTGACGCGAAAAGCCGCCTCTGCCTGTCAGGCAGGGGCGGTTTTCTTTTTGGCGGGGCGGCCGGCTCCGTTGACATTTGCCCGCTGAATTGGTAAACTGTTGTCAGCGTCCGAAAGGGCGGATCTCAACGAAAAAAGAGAGTGGTTGCTATGCGGAAAAGCGGTATTTTGATGCCCATGACCTCGCTGCCGTCCCCCTATGGGATCGGCGCCATGGGCGAGGCGGCCTATCATTTCGTGGACTTCCTGCGCTCGGCCGGCCAGACCTACTGGCAGCTGCTGCCCCTGGGCCCCACCAGCTACGGGGACAGCCCCTATTCCGCCTTCTCCACCTTCGCGGGGAACCCCTATCTCATCGACCTGGACCTGCTGGTGCGGGACGGGCTGCTGGAGAGCGGGGAGCCAGCGGCCTTCGACTGGGGCGGCGATCCCCAGCGGGTGGACTACGGCAGGATCTACGAGAGCCGGTTCGTTCTGCTGCGCCGGGCCTTTCAGCGGGGCCGGGAGCGGTTTGCCGGGGAGGTGGAGGCCTTCCGGCGGGAGAACCGGAGCTGGCTGGAGGACTATGCCCTGTATATGACCATGAAGGTGGAGTTCGGCATGGTCAGCTGGACGGAGTGGCCGGAGGAGGCCATCCGCCTCCACAGGCCGGAGGCGGTGGAGCGCTGGAGCCGGGACCGGAAGGACGAGGTGGACTTCTGGGTGTTTGTCCAGTTCCTGTTCTTCCGCCAGTGGAGCGATCTGCGCCGCTACGCCCGGGAGAAGGGCGTGCAGTTCATCGGCGACGTGCCCATCTACGTGGCCCTGGACTCCGCCGACGTGTGGAGCAGCCCGTCCCTGTTCCAGCTGGACGAGGAGAACGTGCCCAAGGAGGTGGCCGGCGTGCCGCCGGACGCCTTCAGCGACGACGGGCAGCTGTGGGGCAACCCCCTCTACGACTGGGACGCCATGCGCGCCGACGGCTACGGCTGGTGGATCCGGCGGATCGAGGGCGCCCAGAAGCTGTACGACGTGATCCGCATCGACCATTTCCGGGGCTTTGAGAGCTATTGGGCCGTGCCCTACGGGGACGATACCGCCCGGCGGGGCCATTGGAAGCCGGGACCGGGCATGGACCTGGTGGGCGTGCTGACCGGCTGGTTCCCCGATCTGCGGTTCATCGCCGAGGATCTGGGCTACACCACGCCGGAGGTGGAGAAGCTGCTGGCCGACTCGAAGCTGCCGGGCATGAAGATCCTGGAGTTCGGCTTCGATCCCCAGGGCGAGTCCGGCTACGTGCCCCACAACTGCCAGAAGCACAGCGTCTGCTACATCGGCACCCACGACAACGAGACCGTGCGGGGCTGGGTGGCGGCCGGCAGGGGGCGGGCCTTCATCCGCTACGCCCGGGAGTATATGCATATCACCCGGGAGGAGGGCTGGTGCTGGGGCATGATCCGCACCGGCATGTCCACCGCCTCGGAGCTGTTCGTCATGCAGATGCAGGACGTGCTGTGCCTGCCCGGCTGGAGCCGGATGAACTCCCCCGGCACCACCGAGGGCAACTGGCAGTGGCGCATGAAGAGGGGCGCCGACAGCCCGGAGCTGGCCAAAAAGCTGCGGAGGATCACCCACACCTACCGCAGGATATAAAAAACGAAAAGCAGGACGGCGGGATCTCCCGCCGTCCTGTTTTTTTGTTTTCTCCGGGCGCTTATTCCGCCGGCTCCGAGGCGTCCTCGATCAGCACGGTGACGGCGCCGCCGCAGGCCATGCC